>Ga0307488_10003254_pt1 | contig 13615 bp, 19 predicted proteins | sample SB02metaG_FD_202248 | JGI IMG/M metagenome (GOLD analysis project Ga0307488, IMG submission 202248) | Sea-ice brine microbial communities from Beaufort Sea near Barrow, Alaska, United States - SB 0.2 | ecosystem: Environmental > Aquatic > Marine > Coastal | place: USA: Alaska | collected...
CATATAAAGGAGAAAAAATATGGCAACAAGAAAACTATTAGGTAAGCACATCGACGAGGCTAGAGCTTCACACACAGGTAGAGACGGAGATTTATTCTTTGATGATTCAAGTAATCAGTTCTTTATCTCAGATGGAACTACGGCTGGCGGTGTACCTTTATCTTTAAATCATAAAGTAAACGTTGTAGCGACTACGGCGTCAACATTAGCACCTACAGTAGCTCAGTCAGGTAGTATCTTTACTATCAATGCGGCGGCTGGTTGTGTTGTAACTTTACCAGCGGCGACGGCAGGTTTGAACTACAGTTTCCACTTAGGAACAACTGTAACATCAAACACATTCACGATCAACGCGGCAAGTTCATCAGACACATTGCAAGGAGCATTAATCTGTGTTGACAAAGACAGTCTAGGCAGTGTTGTGGCTACGAACGCAGGTGCTACATTAGGTATTGACGTACCGATAGCGGCTGACCACCAAATCGTACAGGGTGCAGATACAAAAGGTAGATTCATAGGAACAAAGATCGACTACGTTTGTATTACTGACGCAATCTGGCACGTAAGTGGTTTAAGTTTCCACGACGGTAGTCTTGCAACTATGTTTACATAGACCAACCCCGGATGGTATACGAGAGTATATCAGGATTGGTTCGTATCAATTTTCCAAAAGCGGTGTCTGTTTTTTCAGGCATCGCTTTTGGTGTTTATAAATATTCACATGGCACACTGGAATTGGAAAGACATCAGGTACATTGACCCGGAAACAGAAGTAATATGTTCTGGAGGACTAGATGGTAAACCAGAACACAATCCAACTCACATGGTGATGGGCATCAATGATGTCGTGCTGGTCTGTCCGATCTGTGACACAATCTACGGCAACGAAGAAAGAATGAAAGGTACGGGTGTTCAAAACCAGATGGCAGAAGCGGAAAGAAGAAAAGAAATTAACAATAACAATTCATTGTTGAAGATAGATCCGAGTCAAAGGATCAATAAGAAATTACGAATAGACTAGAGAAATACCGCGGCCTTGCTACATCTATTAGCCGAAGGCGTTAAGCGTAAATTTTACCAAATATGCGTTTTTAAGAAATAACGCGAAGCGTTAAAAAGCGTAAAGCCGGCCTGCCCTTTTGAGCTGACCGACTCCACAATGTTCTTGGAATTAGAACTTGAACTTCAGACCCGCTGACATTCCAGTAGTGTCTACCGAAGCACCAGTTTTGTCTGCGAATTCGTATCCAGCGTACACAGAGAAGGACTCAGTCACGCTGTGCGAGACACCTGCTGTTGTGTATTTTGTACCGTCTTCGACTTCACCGTAACCAACAGCGAACGTTGTCGCCTCGATTGTGTGATCCACCGTGACCTCATTTGCAGTAACGTCCGTGCTGGCCGCCGCTACAAAGTCTTTCTCAGTGTGTGCAAAGTTAACGTTAGTGCTGTCTGACAGTGGAACTGTAACACCCACACCGTAGTACTTCACTTCGTTTACTTTGTCATCCGTCATCGCAACACCGATGTTGGCACCGCCAACTGGCATCGTTGCCGCAGTTTCGAAAACATCAACACCGTCCTTGCCTGTAGAACCATCAACTTTGATTTGTGAATCAAAAGTGATGCCTGCTAGGCTAGTAGAGTACTGTACCAAGTGGCTGTCTCTGCTGAAAAGTTTCTGTGATGCACCTGCACCGTATTCTGGGAACACGTCAGTTTTGCTAGTCACAGCGCCTTTGAACACAGAGTCCATTCTACCCGCTTGCACTTTACCCACAGATCCTTCAACACCTGCGTATGCAAGTTTTGAATCAAACGGATTCGATCCTGAATCGTCAGTGTCTACGCTCACTTCTACGTGTGCGAATCCTCTGATTCCATCAGTCAGTTGGTCCTCGATGCTAACACCGATTGAACTGCCGTTGTCTTCTGCCTTCAGGATCTCTTTTCCTGATGCGTTTTCGTCGTTACCGATCCTGTAGTTCACACTACCATTCATGGTAATTTCTGCCGCCTCTGCCGGTGCTGGTTTAAGCACTGACCATATGGCCACTAGTGCGATGATAATCGCCACACCAATAGCCGCTTTTTTCTTTGTCATTTTCATAGATTTGTTTTCTCCTGATCTATTATGATTGAAATGCGATCACTGGCCTAGCGATCGCTCTGGATTGTAAGACATATTTATCTAAAATGCAACCATAAAGTGCAACATTGTTTACCAAAATAGTTTACACCTTGCTCGTTGCAGTGTATAATTAAGGGTAGCAAAGGAGGTTCACGATGGGCATACACTACGACTACAAGAACACCAGGGGTGCCAAGAAACTACAGAAACAGCATGAGAGGGAACAGCGTAGGCTGACCAAGAAGACACAGCAGATGCCGGAACAGAAGGCCGACGAGACCAAACCCTTGACCCTGGACATGATCACCGATCCTGACAAATGATAAATCAGAGGCTGTTCGATCACTATGGCATAGACACCACGAAGAACCTCGGGATCGCCATGACCTGTGGACGACCTTACGACACACTGTTGATAGACAAGATGGGCAGTTGCTATGCGTGTGAATGCACGGCATGGTTGCCACAGAGTGTTGGGAACTTGCTGAAGAACTCACTGGAGGAGGTGTTGGCGTCGCCCATGCGTAAGACCCTGCAGGACAGCGTGTCTGACGGAAGTTTTCGATACTGCAATGAAAAACTTTGCACCTACATATCCAGGAACAAATTCCCACACGGTGATCTGTCACAGGGGTTGACCCAACTGAGACTGGCCATAGACGACAGTTGTAATCTATCCTGTCCCAGTTGCAGGAAAGAGAAGATATTCCTGTACAAGGGTGGCACGTTCAGAATGCGTATGCGTATCATGGAACGGGTACTCGAATACATGCGAAAGAGAAAGGATCCGTTGTTGATACACATAGGTTCCGACGGAGATCCATTTGCCAGTGTGCTCTACAGGACATTCATGAAGAAGGCTCCAGACAAGGACTGTTTCACTTACAGCCTACAGACAAACGGACTGTTGTTCAAACAGATGTTTCCGAGAGTCAAGCACGTGATCGAGCATGCCAAACATATCAACGTGAGTGTGGACGGGGCCAGTGCCGGTACCTACGAAACCCTGAGACGGGGTGGAGACTGGAACAAAATACAGCACAACCTGGAGTTCATAGGAGAGAAAAAGTCATTGGGATACCATTACGAGTTGCACATGGTTGTGCAGAAGTCCAACTGGCGCGAAATGCCAACGATGCTGTCGTTGGGACGCAGGGTGGGTGCCGACAGGGTACAATTTACTAAACTGGCTGACTGGGGTACGTTTAATGATTTTGAATCTCAACAACCGCCACTGGATAGTGCGGAGTTCAATGATCTGTTGAAGCAGTGCGAAAATGATCCTATAGGACACACTTGGTTGAGTCCAGAATCTTTCTAGGCGTTGTATATCTGTAATATTTTGTTTAAATTTTCTTTGTGGACACTCTTCGGTGCACAAGTACCACATCTACATCTATCCTGAACACACACCAGCGTTGGTAACTCTGTCTGTGATTTCATTTGTGCTATGTAGTCGTCCATTGTGTCCATTGTTGCTATGGCGCCACGGGTACCGTCTAACTTCACTCTACAATCTTTGTTAGTAGAGTATTCTCCAGAGATGTTGTTACCTGATAAGAAGAATTGGTTTGCTGAACAGTGCCATCCCTTGAAACCCAAATCACGCGGGATCATCGATGTATAATTTTTAATATCTCTGTTCATGCACATGGGTCTTCCACCACAACAACCTCTGGTCTGGTTGGCAATTTTAGATGTCTTGTCGATCTTTGCAATATCCTCTGGTCCAAAGTTTTTCAAGTAAGGTACAAGTGCCTCCAACTGACTTTGGTTGTAAATTCCTTCTATGCCATCCAGTAACTTGGGTCTTGCATTCAATTTATTTTCAGTACAGTATTTCATGAAGTCTAAACAATCTTGCCAGTATCTTTCGTTCGGATACATACAAACAATTATGTCATGCTCTATGTCTTTTTTAATTGCGTGGTCTATATTTTTCATGAACTGAGTTTTAAGTTTATCCGGACCTTGGCTGTGATAACTGAAAGTGATCCCTTCTATGTTTTCACAAACGGTGTTCCATATTCTTGATGTTGCTGTGGCATTGGTCGTGAGCCTCCTACGCAATCTCCAACGGTCAGCGTATTTTTCGTATTCTCTACTAGATCCAATTAATATATTTTCTATATCAGGGTGGTACAAGGCTTCTCCGCCATACACGTTTAGAATGACATCCTTGAAGGCATTCTTCTTGTAATGCATCACAGTGTCTGTGTATTCATACATGTGCCTCAGCATGGTCATACATTTCTCGGTTGGTGGATGAGCCTTGGAGTTATCGTGCCCTAATGGTCCAATAGGACAATAGGTACAGTCATAATTGCACTTCAAGGTCAATAACCAATCGATCAGGAAACCCATCTTGTTCTTTGGGTGATAAGCGGCTTCTACTGTGTGGATCGTTGACATTTGGAAATATTTAAGCACTTCTTGTATTGTTTAAATATTTCCAATGCACATCGCGATCACAGGACATACGGCCGGAATTGGCAAATCTTTTGCTGAACAACTTAAAGAACGTGGACACACAATCACGGGAATAAGTCGTAGCGAGGGCGAGAACATCAGAAGGATTCCTCACATAGCCTCATTGATCGAACCCTGTGACCTATTCATTAACAACGCCCAGTCGGGTTACGCACAGACAGAACTGCTGTATGAGGTCTGGAAGAGGTGGCAGGGCAAAGACAAATACATATGGAACATATCCACAATAATGACTGAGCAACCTGTAAACAGCATACCGCACAACCTAGACGATCTTGAGATGAGTCAATACCGACTGCAAAAAATTGCCCTCGAAGAAGCATCGAGACAACTGGCACACAAAGATAAAAAACCATACATCTCCGTGATACGTCCCGGCGAAGTGGATACACAAGGCCGAGGTGGAGAAAATGTAGAGGTATGGACAAAGAGTGTCATAGACATATTCACGTTGCACGACAGTATACATTTAAGTGAGATATCTATAGCAAAATCAAAAAACAGGATACCACTATAGTGGATCCGAAGTCTTTCTTAAAAAACAAAAGTATCTGTACCTTGCCGTGGACAGGTTTTGAATTGGAGCCAAACGGCGATGTAAAAAACTGTATTATTTCTAGAAACAAACTAGGCAACATCAATCATACAAAAATATCTGATATATTAAATGGCGAAGCGAACATAAAACTTAAACAGGATATGTTGGCCGATCGCAGGCCCTCTAACTGTGAGGGTTGCCATTTGCAGGAGAAAGCAAGAAGCGACCTTAACAGCATCAGCAGTAGACTGTATTACCACAAAGAAATAGCATCGAAGATGGACCTCTCTATGCTAGACAACGTAAACAAGTTTGACTTGAAACACGTGGACCTGCGTTGGACAAACTCTTGCAATCAGGCCTGTGTTTACTGTAACCCCGAATGGAGTAGCAAGTGGTCACAGGAGATGAATCAACCCATCAAGAGTAACAAGGAAGCGAGGCAAGAAGTCAAAGACTTTGTTTTTGAAAACATCGAACAATTACAAAACGTATACCTTGCCGGCGGAGAACCTATGTTGATGAGGGACAACAAGGAGTTTCTCGAATTGTTGAAGATTAAAAATCCGGAATGCCACATCAGAGTCAACACAAACCTGAGTACTACACGAACAGGTATATTCGAACTACTGTGTAATTTTAAAAACGTACACTGGACTGTGAGCGTGGACACCATAGAACAAGAATATGAATATATACGACACCATGGGTCTTGGACAGACTTTCTCGACAACCTCGATATCATTAATAAATTGGATCACAAAATAAGTTTCAACATGTTACACTTCATACTAAACAGAGATAGTCTACACGATTGTGTGGACCTTCTCAGAGCCAAAGGGTTCCATGACAACAGTTTTATAGCAGGACCATTATTCAGACCTTATTGGTGGAACATGTTGAACTTACCAGAGCACATGATAACACAGGCGACCGATCGTTTGAAACAGAGAATCAATGAGGGTGCGACAGGGTATTTGAAAAACAGTTATGAAAATTGTTTGAGCTATTTCACTACCACATCATGGAACAAAGATCTCGCAAGGTTTAGGAAAGAAATTGCCAGCATGGACAAGCGTAGGAATGTCGACAGCACAAAGGTTTTTAAAACACTGTTCGAGGAGTTGGATGCTTAAACACTGGAATAAATTATTGAACACTGATTGCATTGTAGTCGACGTGGGTCCACACACAGTCTATCCCATATTCAGGGTTGGACAAAGCACACTGATGTCTGTTTATGATACGAAATATGTTAATCTAGAAATACACCACTGCAATCACATAGACATCATGATACGAGAACCGGAGGAGCGTTTCGTTTCGGGCGTCAACGAATACTGTAGACAACAGGACTTAGACGTCAGTGCAACTTGGAAGTTAATAAATGAAGGCAAGGTGCATGACAGACACTTCACCCCTCAATACATTTGGTTGATGCATTTGTACAAATTCTACAAAGGCTTTGTAACTATACGTCCGTTCAAACACATCGGTAACATCACAGACGTGCATTTACACAAGAGTAAAGTCAAGATAGACTTACCTGTGTGCGAACCGTTCGTGGAAGTGGACCGGCATCTAACAAAGTACTATAACGAAACTGTCAACATTGGTTACTTGATCAAGAGGTATAGAAATGTATTGCCCTAGGCTGGAACACTTCACGAGATTGAATCGTAACGGATCTGTGGGCAAGTGTGGACACATGTTGAATGCCAAGGGGTTCGACACGCTCGAAGCATTGGATCAAAGCAAGTGGTTGCAGGACGTTAAAGACAAAATGAGCAAGGACCAGTGGCCTGCAGAGTGTCTCAGGTGTGAGAAGTCTGAACAAGTGAAAGGTGAAAGTGTCAGGACCAATAGTATAAAAAGGCACAAGATATTAAAGCCCTTGCGTGATGATTATCTTATAGTAGGTGGTGTACTTGATAACATATGCAACAGTGCTTGCCAATCCTGCAATTCAAATCTCAGCACAAAGATAGGAGCATTGGAATCAAAGAAAGACTTTCCACGTGTAGACAACTACGATGTTTTCAAAAAACTTCCGCAGGAAAGAATCATAGAGTTTGATGTGAACGGTGGGGAACCGACTGCCAGCAAGAACTACAAAAAGATTTTAAGGGACTTACCTGTTAATGTAAAAATTGTAAGGATGAACACCAACGGCTCGAGGATGATCAGCGAGATAGAAGATGTACTTAAAAGGGGCACAACTGTGATAGTGACCATGAGTCTCGATGGAATAGAAAAGGTGCACGATTACGCAAGGTGGCCCATAAAGTGGACTGACTATGCCAAGACCATGGAAGCCTACCAAGGACTACAAAAAAAATACAAGTCATTGAAACTAGATTGTTGGACCACTGTTAGTTCATTGAACGTTAACAACTTACCAGACATCATAGAATTCTGTAAAGACAAAAACATACCACACGATTGGGCATTCCTGACTATGCCCAGGGCTCTTGATGTGAGATACAAAAATGTGTTCACAGAACGTGCTCGGCATCTATATCCTGATCATGTTGCTATAGACAAGGATAACACAGAGCAACTAATGGAATTCATACACAAGCAAGATTCCTTGCGAGGTATAGATTGTAAAGATTATTTTAATTTTCTATCGAACTGAGCTAAGAAGAGTTTTGCAAACCGTTCGTGATGTTCAACACCATAATGTAAACTGTCCCTGGCCAGGCTGGGCTCTTTGTATTGTACTCTTTGCTCGAACTTATCCCAATACGGCCAGCAATTTTTAATTGTGTAGTCTCGTAACACATTGAGGCCATTGATATGTTCTTGGTAAGATTCTTGTGCAAAGCAATGAAAAGTTTTGCACTGATTCCTTTCAGCAAACTTTTCTACCAGGAAAACATTCTTCAAGAAGTTTTGTTGATCTGTATCGGCGTCCTCAAACTTTAGAAGAGGATCATCTGCTGTCAGGTTGACCTGATGCATGGGCTTCTTATCAAAGTTCAACAGTCTTTCCCTGCGACTCCAGGCAGGCCAACACACTATGATCAGACTTGGATTGATTTGCTGTTCCGTGCCTTGCAGTATTCTAAAAATTAGATCCGCACTCGCACCGGGCAGTGCCAGATTCCAATACCTCAATCTATCTGTGTTGTGTTTCGATACATGATGTACCCAATGTTCGTCCTCTCCCAGGCCTTCTCCAAATGTATGACTGCAACCTAGTACGACAACGTTTTTTTTGCCATCTGGCATAGGATCCCATTCCGGACAACGATAACCATGTGAATTGGTTTTATAACCATTCTCCTCGGTGTACACTCTGTAATCTTTGTGGTTTGGTAAACCGTTGTCAGTGTAGTGTCCAAACTTTATCATGTGCTACCTCTCGCTAGACTCATCCTCTGATTGAGCTTGTGTACTATGTACAGTTCCATAAAGCCCATTCTTTTCTTGTTACCAAACATATAAGGATACTTCAATCTGCCCATCATGAGATACTTCTCATCTGCATATAAATCCAATCTACCTTTGTGTTCGGGGTATCTGAAGTCCAGTGCCTTGTGCTTCCAGAGATACTTAACAAGTTTGGATTCATCCAACAACATCGTTTCTGCCAACGCCGGTGGTATGTTCTCTTTGAACTGCTTTAGTTTGATCGAGTAGAATTTCTTCACACAATTAATTATGTGGTGTTTGGTGTGCCCGGCATGATTCGAACATGCGACCTTCGGTTTAGGAAACCAACATTCTATCCAACTGAACTACGGGCACTTGTACTTGGCGGTCCCTAGGGGAGTCGAACCCCTCTTTCGAGGATGAAAACCACGTGTCCTAACCGATAGACGAAGGGACCGTTTGGGGGATCCCCAAACCAACCAAACCCTCTGACACCATTGACATTTTTGGTGTTAATGGTAATACTGGTTGATTTGGTATTTGTGGTGCCGCTTCCCGGATTCGAACTGGGCACCTACTGATTACAAATCAGTTGCTCTACCTAATGAGCTAAAGCGGCGTCACAGTAATTATAATACACGATAAACCCGTTCTAGTCTACCTGTTAAACGCACACAGAAGCACGTACACGCATGGTAAAATAGATCCAGGATAACGTGTGTATGGACCATACGGCAATAAGTATTTTCATGCTTAATTTACCCGTATGGAAAGTAAATGGCGAAACTTTTACCAATAAGTTACATGCCAAACTTGCCAGCAAAAGGCTTGATAAGGATATACATTTTGACCTATACGATAGTAAATTTTTAGACTTTGATTGGGCATACGACGATCCTGAAAGTTTCGAAAGCATACTTGCCAGAAGATGCAAACAATTACGAGACACACACAGATACATAAGATTGTTTTACAGTGGTGGGCACGACAGTCATACCATGCTGTTAAGTTTTTTGCAGTCAAACACCCATGTAGACGAAATAGTGATCAACATATACTCCTACTGGCAGACTAGTAAAAGGGAACACGTGGATGACTACACACGGGATCATCCTTTGAATAGAGAACAATTCCGAGCCGCAATACCTTTCATTAAAAAAATATCAAGTACAATTCCTAAAACAAAGATCACGATAGAAACACTGACCGGCGACTACCTAAACTCAAGTGAGGATTTCACTAGTACTATACAACAGAACAGCATGGACATAACTGTTGACAAGATATTGCATCGTAAGATGCTGTTTGGCGAAGACAAGACACATGGTGCTGTGAACCTACTGGGTGCAGAGAAACCGAGACTCAAACGTGTTGATGGAAGATACTACTGGTACTGCCTGGACAATAACATCACTGGGACAGGCACACACGATACACAGTCAGAAATGTTTTACATCACACCCGGCATGCCGGAACTACACAGGAAGCAGTGCCACATGATGTTACGTTGGGTGAAACAAAACTATCCAACAGCCGATAACATAGATTTTCTAAACAGTATTAAGGACGACAATGAGAGACAGAGTTTGAATGAGTCTTTCCGATGGCCACTATGGCATAATGAAAGTAACCTAGGATTGGGTAAGAAAGTTCTTAGTGAGGGAGAACTGTACGCAACACAGGCCGCCGATGAGAAAACATTACAACTGCTTAAGATAGACAACATCAAGACCATTATGGACAGGGCACTTGTGAACAACAGCGATTTTGCAGATCAACACTCCCCATATAACTATGCACCCTGTTTTTCTTACCAATACTACATAGGAAGATAAGTATCTTTGTAACGCCATCAACAGATGACGTCGGATAAAACAGGACGCTTGAGCATTTGCTCTTTACTGAAAAGAACGCCCTTCCGTGTGCGAATTTCTCGCTAACAAATAATCAAAAAAGTATAGCACAGAGTAATATTTGACTCCTATTGCCTTCTGTGCTACATTGCTTATACGGGAGAAAAAATGGAAGTTAAAAAAAAATTAAAACCCTCAGAGATCAACGCCAACTACGGGGATCTACCACAAGATATTAATTCATACATCAAGGACAGCGTGATGGCCAAACAACCAGAGATTGATCTCTGGGATTTTATGGAGGCACGACCTGATAAGTTGTACGAAGAATGGGCCTATGAGGTGGGATCAGATCTGACTACGAAACATGAAGCGAAGACATTTACAAGACTTGATATAAAGGAAAAGGACTTTTTCAAGTTCATGAAAGAAAACAGACACACTTGTCAGAAGAAGTATTACGAAGCAAGACCATATCACAACGGAAGAAGTGAACTGACTGAAAACTTTCCTATGAAAGTTGGATACAACGCACGGAACACAGTTGAATATAATTGGGGACTATATGGAGATAGTAACCAACAAGTAAAAGATCTGTTAGGAACAAGGAAAGTTTGGGAGGAACAAATAGGAATCGATTACGATACCGCCCTTATAAGATTGTTGGCATATATGCCAGGAATGATACTGCCGTGGCACGTAGACAACCTGGGCAACTGGTGTAGAAATAACAAACATCTTAACCCAGACATAGATACCCAAATGTGTGACCTAGGTCCGATCAAGAGATATCTTGTAGCAATTACAGATTGGCATTGGGGGCATGTGATACAGTTCCAGAACAGTTATTTTCCTAACTACAAAAGTGGGGAAGTTTTTGATCTTCCCATACCACAACCACACTGCTCTGCAAACATGGGTATGAAAATGAAAGTCACTTGCAGTATTAGTGGTGCTAAAATAAAATGAAATTAAACAAGTCTGAACTCTTTAAAGAAATTTATAATGACTTACCAAAAGATCCAGGTGATTTAATCAAGAACTCACAAATGGCAAGGCATACAGAAGTAACTCTAGAAGATTTTTTAGAGACACGACCAGATAAGGAGTGGGAAGAATACGCATTAAACACTGGGGCAGATATTACTAGCGAATATAATGCACAGCCGTTATCTAGATTAAAGATTAATCAAAAAGCATTTGAACAATTTATGGCTAGTAACATTGATGTATGTGAAAAAAAATACTACGAAAAAACATATCAAAAAGCAATAAGCGAATTAACTTTAAACTTGCCAATGCAGTGTGGATACAATCACAGAAATACTTGTGAATATAACTGGGGTGAATATGGAGACACACAAGAAAAATTAAAAGAACTGTTAGGTGGTAGAAAAGCAATAGAAGGCTTAGGATTTGATTACAACACAGCATCTGTTAGACTCCTAGCATACCTACCAGGACAGATACTTCCGTGGCATTTTGATAACATGGGAAATTGGTTTAAAAAGAACCAAGGGCTTAATCCAAACCTCGACACCATGACTTGCGATCTCGGAGACATAAAAAGATATTTTATCGCCATAACAGATTGGCATTGGGGTCATGTTTTACAAATTGCAAATAGTTATTTCCCTAAATGGAAATCGGGAGAGGTGTACGACATACCAAAAGGTGTGTATCATCTGAGTGCCAACATAGGGATCAGATTAAAACTTACAGCGTCTATCACAGGTGTTGTGAAAGAAAAAAACAAAACTCCACCCGTGTAATCTTTCCGTAGATAACCTTAATGATCGACATAGATATCAAATTCGAAATACTGTCATTCAACCCCATGATAGAGATAGTCTACAACGGAGAACTGCTTTACAAGGGTGTGGCAAAAGATTCTTTTAGTTTCCACAAAAATACAAGATTTGGTCTAAAAGAAAATCGTAATATTTTAGAGATAAAAAGATACGGCAAGGATTACAAGTTGCACCAATCGGGAGATCAAGACCAAGCAGTCATTATCAAGGATATCAAACTTAATGGAATGACATTCCCATACATCACCACGCATGGAGAATTTGTAACAGACAAAAATGAAACACTGAAAACAAATTACCTAGGACACAACGGTGTATACACATTTACGTTTGGCCATCCTGTAGAAACCTGGATTACCAATCATATGTACACCGGTATGTAAAATATGCATATCTGACCTGTTGACAACGCATAAATAATCTATATAATAAAGTTATGAGAGACACAAAAACAATAACAGCATACGCTCAGAAGATGTTACGTGAGGCCAAACAGAAGTTGATGTTCAAGCACCTACGTACAGAAGTGGACTCGGGTGCCAACGGCACACAGAAGTATGTGATCAAGAATGGCGTGAACACCGGTAAGATTGCCACCGACGCTAACAAGTTCCAGTAGTAAACAACACCATATTATAGTTCGTTGCATTGGTGTAAATATTCAGTATGAATAAAACACTAGAATGGTACGTAATAATTTTCCTTGTGCTGATATTAATCACACTGAGTGGGTGTGCGGAGAAAGAAATAAACACAGCAAACAATCCAAAATTACCAGACACTGTATCCAATCCTGTTGACAAGGACGGTAGTGGTGTACAGAATATACCACTCATAGTCAATGCACTTACTTGTATGTTCGCCCCTGACACATGCGAATCTGTTAAGCAAGAGCAGGAAATGGACAGGTAGTATCAGATAAATACGATTAATCTTAACTGGAGGAAGTGAAATGAAAAATCTTATGAAAAACAAAAAAGTGTGGATTGGTGCGGCAGTAGTTGTGATCGTATTCGCATGGATGCTTTGGTCAGGTCAGCCTGCACCGGTTGAAGCACAGTAAAAGGAGACCCAAATGTTTTTAACAATTGGATTAATAGTTGGTTTCGCGGCGGGTTGGTATGTGAACGAGAAGTTCGAAGCAATACCGGGACACATCGAGAAACTGAAATTCTGGAAGAAATAAAAATAATATGAAATGGATATCCAACATATATTATAAAATAAAAGGAAAGTTCCAAAGACTTTTTAAGAAATAAATGACAGAGGGCTTACAATGTTCAGAAAACTCAGAGGATGGTTCGAGACCTGGAAGCAAAATTTGTTTGAATCATATGAACCACCTAAGCCCACTGTGTACACCATAGGCAACAAGAGGTACGTCAGAACCAAACGCCTGAGAACAACATCTAAA
>Ga0307488_10003255_pt1 | contig 13614 bp, 12 predicted proteins | sample SB02metaG_FD_202248 | JGI IMG/M metagenome (GOLD analysis project Ga0307488, IMG submission 202248) | Sea-ice brine microbial communities from Beaufort Sea near Barrow, Alaska, United States - SB 0.2 | ecosystem: Environmental > Aquatic > Marine > Coastal | place: USA: Alaska | collected...
TTGGTGAGCAGGCCAACGTCGTTAACCAAGAGGTATTATCACCACAACAACTTGAAAAAGTGGCGCAACAATTGCAAGAATTTGTTGGTGAAATGAATCGTGGTTTAGAGTTCTCTGTTGATACCGACTCTGGTCGCGATGTTATCAAAGTTATCGATAAAAGCAGTGGCGACCTGGTTAAGCAATACCCCTCAGAGGAGGTTTTATCTCTGGTGGCCAAATTGTCTGATATGGTGGGTGGTTTGGTTGACATAAAAATATAATTGACTCTGTTGTTGGTTTGTTAATCGCACGCGCTTTAATCTGACTTATAAAATATAAAGGAGGTCTTATGCCTGATTTAACGTTTACAGGAATAGGCTCAGGTTTACAGGTCAGTGAAATTGTGAGTGCGATTGTCGGTGCTGAAAAAGCCCCTTTTCTCTCTAGAGCTAATCGTCAGGAAGCAGAAATCACCACCGATATCTCTGCCATTGGCGCATTAAAGTCGGCATTGGAAAGCGTTACTGACTCTATTGAGAGTTTGGCCGACGCTGATAATTATCAATTGCGTACCAGCAGTGGCGCAGACAGCTTTGTCGGTCTTAGTGCCAGCAAAGAAGCTCAGCTAGGCAATTATTCAATAAAAGTAGATGCTTTAGCTCAAGCGCATAAACTCGTCTCTGGTGCCTTTACCAGTAGTGATGCGGTGGGTGCAGGCACCTTAACTATTGCCGTTGCAGACAGTCACTTTGGTATTGAGGTTTCAGCGACCAACACTTTAAGTGATATTCGAGATGCGATAAATGCCAGTGTTGATAATGACACGGTTATTGCCACTATCGTTACCGATGACGACGGCCAGCATCTTATTATGTCCAGTAAAAGTACCGGTCTGGCGAATGCGATTACCACAACAGTCACCGATAATGATAACGAAAACACTGATGCTAACGGTTTATCCCGCTTGGCTTATGATGTGTCAGATCTCAATGCACCGATTACTCGTTTAAGCGAAGTTGCTGCCGCACTTGATGCTCAAATCACTCTAGATGGCACGCTTGTCGTTACCAATAGCACCAATGAATTTATAAACGTGATTGATGGTGTTGATATTACTGCCAAAAATACACACGCTGTGGATGACACCATCAGCCAAATTAGTTTTAGCGAAAATAATAACAACATAAAATTAGGCGTAGATAGTTTTGTGAAAAGTTACAATGAATTATACGCATTAAGTAAAAAATTAGGTGCCTCAGGTGAAAGTGGTGCCGGGCCATTAGCCGGTGATTCCTTGCTACGTGGTCTTATGGGTAAATTACGTCAAGAGCTTAGTCAGTCTTTTGATAGCGGCAATGGTAATAGTTTGTCTTTATCAGAATTGGGCGTTCGAAGTGACCGCTATGGCGTGTTGACGTTAGATACCGACGACTTGAATGACTTTATTGACAGTGATGTTGGCGGTGTTCAACAGTTTTTTGTTGGCAGTGAGTCTAACGAAGGTTTTGCCAGTGCCCTTAAAACACTAACCGATTTCTACACCGACACTGACGGTATTATTGAAAACCGTATCGACAGTCGAACCAGTCAATTAGAGCGGCTAGATGATGACCGTTTAGCCTTTGGTCTTCGAATTGAGTCGTTAGAAGCGCGCTTATATGCGCAATACAATGCGATGGATTTAATTGTTGCCGGCTTAAACTCTACCAGTAATTATTTGATGAACCAGCTTGAGAATATGCCAGGTGTTGTCAGACAAAATAAATAAGTTGTGCTGGCAAATAAGCTCAATGATTAACAGGGCCATTGAATGCTTAACCGCCAAACTCAGGTGTGGTTAACGCACTATTAATTGCGCTAATCGGTTGCAGTTACACTTTTACCTTTTATAGCAAGCGAGCAATTTTATTATAAAGCGTTGTTGCTTGGCTATGGCTTAAATTGCCCACGGAGCTCAGCCGTCCTGTGGTTGAACTTATATTAATCACCTCATCAGCAAGCTCTTTCGGCTTTTGTGACCCATCTATTTGACTTTCTTTTTGTTGTTTTTCGAGGCCAAGTGATGATATTTCAAGCAAGTCATCAGCATAAATGCCCACCTCAGGTTTTATTGGCTTTTCTCTGGATGATAATTCGGCTGAGTTCACTTTAGGTGCCTGACGAGCGAGCGATTCAGGCTGCATGTTAGGACGGGCAGTTAACGGGTTTATTATTGTCATAAGTGACCTCGACCTTCCTGATTAGAACATGACTCAATGTTGTTGCGTTAATGGTTAACTCAAGAAGGCGATTGTAACGTGTATTGTATGAAAATCAAACGTTTTACTGGCTGTAACTGAATAAGGCTGTTCTAGCCTACAGTGGAAAATATGCGCCATTTAGCCTAAGGCCTAGCTATCATGGTTAGTATCACTTTTTATGGTTGCAGGCTAATACCTTTGATAAGACTGCGTTACCTTCGTGCTCTTTTTTAGTTGCAGTACTTGTTCTGCTAAGGCTTGCTTATGAGCTTGCGAGTTCTGGGTTAGCTCAGTATCAAGGGCAAGCATTTCATTGACTAAAGTAAGCTCTAACCCTATATCTTTAGTGGTACTGTGTTTAAATAAGTCCTTAATTAAGCGTTCTCTTTGCGACAATAATTCAGTAAGTTGCTTATCTGTTATTGGCTTAGCGGCCGTTGAATGATCTGGTGCTATTGTGTTTTCTTGGCTGGCATTTTGCGCAGTCAGGATACACAACAGCAACTGCCGCGAGACATCATTAATGTTAACCAGTGATGCTTTTACGCTAGCGATCACTAAAAGCCGACCTGATTTTGGTTTTCAAAGGGAATTGAGTCCCAACCGGCTTTTATCGGTAAAAGCACTTGAATGATCACTTCGAGTTTATCAATATCATTATGTGTGCTTGCTAACAGCAGCTGTTCTGAACAATATTGGTAGAGTGCCGCTAAGTTAGTTGAGACTTCACCACCTTGTTCAAAATCTAACGAGCTTTCTAGCACGCCAATAATTGCTATAGCGTTTGATACTTCACCGCCTTTTTTTGAGAAATCTCCCTGTGATATAGCCCCTTTAGCGGTAGCAATGTTATCGAGTAACTTTTGAAATAACATAGCAACAAGGCGATATGGTGAGCCATGCTCGGCACTGCTCTTATTGGTTTGTTGATATTTTTTAAGTGAAGCATGTGTCATAGACACCTCCTAGTCGGCTATAAATTTAATATAGGCAACTCATGAAATTGAAACAGTCGTGATAATAAATATGAGCCAATTGAGAACCAATAGTTATTACGTTAATGGTTGATTATTGATGGTGACAGCAAAACCTTCGTCATGGGCTTTTTGGTAAGCTTGCTTTAAAACGCTGTGGGTAATTTCTCCTGCGTTATTAATGACACCATTGCTTAATACGTTAATATTGTCCCAACCGCGGTTAACTAAATACGCTTCTATTTTTGTTAGTTGTTGCTCAAAAGGCATTTCCCTTGAGAACATATTAAACTGATGTTGAGTGCCTTTAATGAATTCTTCAGTATCCTGCATTAATGTGGCTGTGCCATTGATGATTAGCATTTTATTGTCCTACTGTAATTAAAATGTGGTGATAAATAATTCTATTAAGTTTACATGCTTTTTTTATGCCAATTATTATATATAAATTTTTAAACAGGTTATCTGCTACCAAATATTGCCAATGCTGAGGGTACTTTCACTCATCAATAAGCAGATGACAAATAAATGACGAATAGTGTCAATTATTTGTTGCTTAAAATAAACATAACAAGTATATATGGTATACAGTATATAGAATATCATAGTCACTCATTAGCCGTGGCGATGAAATAATTTGAGTAATAACCCATTGAGTAAAGGTCAAAAACAAATTTTATTCGTCGATAATGACGTAATAAGAAGCCAGCAACTGAGCACAGTACTTTCTTTTGTTGGTGAGCAATTTTATCATTGTTCAAAGGAGTATGTCAGCGAAGCTTTAAAAAATATGGATAACATCGTCACTGTGATACTCAATGGTGAGCTTTGTTCATCGATCAGCTCTTTGGTTAAAGCTAACCCTAAAACACCTTTTTTATTACATGATGTCCTTGATGCAAGTCTGTTTAATAATCATGTCAATGTTATCGGTTCTTTATCAACCCCCTTGAACTACGCACAATTAATTGAGTCAGTTCATCACTGTCATCAATACCATAATAAGCTGCCCAGAAAAGTTGAAAGGCTAAACTCCAGTTTTTTATTTCGTTCACTTGTCGGTGGAAGTGATCTGATGAACGAGGTGCGTTTTTTAATTAAACAAGTGGCGAAAACCCCTGCTACTGTTTTGGTGTTAGGAGAGTCGGGCACCGGTAAAGAGGTTGTCGCTCGGAATATCCACAATCTATCTGATCGTTCTAAAGGCACATTTGTGCCGATTAACTGTGGTGCGATACCTGCTGAGTTATTAGAAAGTGAATTGTTTGGTCATGAAAAAGGGGCGTTTACCGGGGCAATATCTACCCGTAAAGGTCGCTTTGAATTAGCCGAAGGTGGCACACTTTTTCTCGATGAAATTGGTGATATGCCGCAGCCGATGCAAGTGAAACTTCTTCGGGTGTTACAAGAACGTACTTTTGAGCGTGTTGGCGGCACTAAAAGTATTAAAGCGGATGTTCGTGTTATTGCCGCCACCCATCAAAATTTAGAAGAGATGATTAAAGCGGGGCGCTTTCGAGAAGACTTATTTTATCGTTTAAATGTTTTTCCTATCAACACACCGGCCTTACGAGAACGCAAAGAAGATATTCCCTTCTTGTTAAAAGAGTTACTGACTCGCTTTAAGCATGAGCAAGACAGAACACTGCGCTTTACTGAAAAAGCTATTGAGTCATTACTTGAGCATCCATGGCCTGGCAATGTTCGTGAATTGTCTAACCTTATTGAACGCATGTTAATTATGTATGGCGACCAAATTGTTGACGTTGGTCAACTCCCACACAAGTATCAACATATAGAGGCAGAAGAGTATAGCCCTCAATACCCAGAGGAATTGCAAGAACAAGACAGTATTAATGAACTCTTTGCTGGTTTTGATGAGGATAGCGCAATGAACAGGGTAACTGATATCTCTGTATTTGATGAGGCTTTTCCGGCACCTACTGTGCAATCAAGCCCAGTTGATACTTTACCCGCCGAAGGTATTGTACTTAAAAGTTATCTTGCAGAGTTAGAAATAACATTAATTACCAAAGCACTGAATAAACAGGAATGGGTTGTTGCCCGTGCTGCTGAACTTTTAGGGATGAGACGGACGACACTGGTTGAAAAAATGCGTAAATATGACTTGCAGAAAGAGCGTTAATTGAGGCTGATTTTTCTCTCTTTATTTGCACAGAAAAAAAATACGCCAATATAATGACGATGTGCCACTGAATTTATTTTATTAACTTACTGATTTTTAACTACTTTTTTTTGGCATACTAAATGCTTTATCTTAAGTAGTTTTTCTAATTGAGTAAGTATGCCATGGCTATTGCCTTACAGTCTATTTCTGCTAGTTTTTTTCAAACAAACCAAACAAATAAACCACCAAGCACGGCGTTGTTTATTAATGGCCTTGATCAACATTCAGCCAATACTCAGCCGGCAATCCATGACGATAAACATTCTTCCTTGCAGTATGAAGCGTTTCCAGGCGAACTGACTTTATTACGTCAACAAAGCAGTCAAAACGATCAGCTCATTGATGTCATGCCTACGGGCTTAGTGATCCTTGATGGTCATGGTATTGTGACTAAGGTTAATAAAATGGCCAGTCAGTTACTCGATGAACCTATTTTAGGCCAGGCTTGGAATAGTGTGATTAAACGATCTTTTGATCCCCGTGCCGATGATTGGCATGAAGTGTCGTTAAAAGATGGTCGCCGGGTCAAACTTGAGATTAGCGCCTTAGGTGATCAACCTGGTCAATTAATTATGATCACCGATTTAACACAAACCAGATTATTACAAGATAAATTAGGTCAGATGCAGCGTTTATCGTCACTCGGTCGTATGGTTTCAACGCTTGCCCATCAAATAAGAACCCCCTTGTCGTCAGCGATGCTTTATAGCGCTAATTTAAATAATACCAAACTCAATGAAGTGTCACGAAAAAGTTTTCAAGACAAGCTCTTTTTACGCCTCAAAGACCTAGAGCAGCAAGTTAATGACATGCTGTTGTTTTCTAAAAGTGGTAAAGAGCAAGTGGTTACTGAGTTATCTGTAAATAGCGTTGTTAATGATGCGGTTGCCAATATGGACGCTTTAATTGTCAAGGCGCAAGCCAAAGTCACTGTGAAAATTTGTCAGGATGATTGCCAAATTTTAGGTAATAAAAATGCGTTGGAAGGGGCTATTCAAAATTTAATTCATAACAGTTTACAAGTGATAAAAGATAACGCTGAGATTAATCTTCAGGCAAAATGTTTTGGCAGCTTTGCCTATATCAGTGTTGAAGACAATGGCAGTGGCATACCTGCTGAATTGACTGAAAAAATATTCGAACCTTTTTACACCTCAAAAATGCAAGGCACAGGATTAGGTTTATCGGTTGTTAAGTCGGTTGTTGAAGCGCATCAAGGACACGTTAGGTTACTGAATAGTTCGGGCACGGGAGCTCATTTTTGTATCAAACTCCCGCTATTTAAGGTCAGAAGCGATGAGCCCAACAAGACGCCATTTTCAACTGATGATCAAGCTAACAATGCTTCTCTTTATATTACCCAGGGGAGTGGTCAATGAGTACAAGTAAAATACTCGTTGTTGAAGATGACGCGGGGTTACGAGAAGCCTTAGTTGATACTTTATTATTGGCAGGTTATCAGTGTATTGACGCTGACTCTGGTGAGGCTGCTTTATTGCACTTACAAAAGCATGCGGTTGATTTAGTGGTCAGTGATGTACAAATGGGCGGTATGTCCGGTTTGTCATTACTTCGAAGTATAAAAAATCAAGCTAAAAATATGCCGGTATTACTGATGACGGCTTACGGGACTATTGATGATGCCGTGCAAGCGATGCGTGATGGTGCTTGTAATTATATGGCTAAACCTTTTGCCCCTGAAGTACTTTTAAATATGGTGAGCCAGTATTTACCATTAAAGGTGGTCAATAAAAATAACCCCATTGTTGCTGATAAACAAAGTATTGAGTTGCTAGCCTTAGCCAAAAAAGTCGCTTCGACCGAAGCGTCAGTGATGGTGCTTGGTCCTAGCGGTTCAGGAAAAGAAGTATTAGCCCAGTATGTTCATCATCATTCAGCCCGTGCTGCGCATGCTTTTGTGGCGATTAATTGTGCGGCTATTCCTGAAAATATGTTAGAGGCGACACTGTTTGGCTACGAAAAAGGGGCTTTTACTGGCGCGATCCAAGCGTGCCCAGGAAAATTTGAACAAGCTCAAGGTGGCACGATTTTACTTGATGAGATCACCGAAATGGATCTGGGTCTGCAGGCTAAAATTTTACGGGTATTGCAAGAGCGAGAAGTCGAACGTTTAGGGGGGAGAAAAACCATTAAACTTAACGTAAGGGTAATTGCAACCTCTAATCGAAACCTCAAAGACGCGGTTAAAGCTGGCATGTTTCGTGAGGATTTATATTACCGTTTGAATGTTTTCCCTCTAACGTGGTTACCTTTAGCGCAACGCCCTGACGATATTATTCCTTTAGCAAAATATTTAGTGACAAAGTACCACCAAGATACGGGTGATGTGATGCCAGAATTTAGCGCCGCAGCGCGAAGTAAAATGCTGGCTTACCCTTGGCCCGGTAACGTCCGAGAGTTAGATAATGTGATTCAGCGTTCGCTGATATTACAAAGTGGTAAGTTAATCGACTCAGAGGATTTATTTATTGAGAACTTTACCACTGCAGCACTTCCGACTGAAGGACAAGCAAACCACACTAATGCTGCAGATCAGCCGCTAAATAGTGATGAAAATGTGGCAGACAAACGAGGTTGTGAGTTAGGTAATGAACTTAAGTTACAAGAACATCAAATAATTCTTGATACGTTGTTAGCTTGTCAGGGCAGCCGAAAAGCGGTTGCTGAACGCTTAGGTATTAGCCCGAGAACGCTGCGTTATAAAATAGCCAAAATGCGTGATAGTGGTATTCATATTCCTGCTTAATGGGGTAATACTCAACATTAACAGTGTCACACATCAAGGTCATTCTCATATATGTTGAGTTGCCTTGATGACTCAATACTTTTTATTTGTGCTAGCGTAGCCCGTAAATCAGAGTACTCTCAGTAAAATTCAGATTTAAATAGTAAAAACTCCCTCCTTGGCATTATGTTTGCAGCACCCCTGTTATATTCACTCACAACAAAATTTTGACAGCAGGTGTGTACATCATGGAAATATCAACCAACTCTTTATATGCTCAAATGCAAAGTATGTCGCTAGAGGCTAGTGGTAACCAACTTCCTGGTGTGCAGATTGGTTCGCCAACTGACATGCAAGGCAATGACATTAAGCCGGTCAATAGCTCGAGTAGTGATTTTGGTAACTTACTAAGAGATGCTCTTGATAAAGTCAGTGAGACTCAAGTTGAGTCAGGCCAATTGAAAACCGCCTTTGAAATGGGGGATCGCAACGTGACGTTAGCACAAACTATGGTTGCTTCAGCAAAAGCAGGGTTAGCTTTCGACGGGGCGGTACAGGTGAGAAACAAATTTGTTGAAGCTTATAAAGAAGTAATGAGTATGCCGGTGTAAATTAGCCCAAAACATTCAATGGTTCAAATTTAGCAGTTTACATAAAAGTGGTAAAGCGGAGAAGTTAAGTGGCGGAGACAACAAGTTTAAATGATATCGCGATTAGTGGCGGTAATACCGATATGGTCGTTGCTGGCGATGCCAATATCGACGAGCAAAAATCGGGTATAACTTCCTTACTTGGTAATGTCGATGTATTAAGACAGATAACCCTTATTATGGCGTTAGCCATATGTTTTGCTATTGCCGTATTTATCATTTTATGGGCAAATGAGTCTGAATATAGAATGTTAAGCAAATTACCGACAGAGCAGTTGATCAAAACAATGGATCTTCTTGACTCGAATAAGGTGGATTATCATCAAGAAAACAATACGATTTCAGTTCCAATAGAAGACTACCAAAGTATTAAGTTATTATTAGCTCGTGAAGGATTATCGGGCGAGCCTGAGCAAGGTAATGAGTTATTAATGCAAGATATGGGCTTTGGTGTTAGTCAACGTCTTGAAACTGAAAGATTAAAATATGGTCGTGAACAACAACTGGCCTCTACTATCGAGCAGCTTAAGTCGATATCTCGGGCTAAAGTTTTGTTAGCTATTCCTCGTACAAATGTTTTTGCTCGCCGATCTAAAACACCCTCTGCCACGGTAGTTTTGACAATGCAACGGGGACGAGTGTTATCGGAAGAAGAAGTTGATGCGGTTGTTGATATCGTTTCCTCTGCGGTACAAGATTTATCACCCAATAGGGTAACAGTGAGTGATCAAAATGGTCGTTTACTCAATTCAGGTAGCCAAGACTCAATTTCTTCTCGTTCACGTAAAGAATTTGAAATTGAACAAAAACGTGAACAAGAATATTTAGCTAAAATTGATTCAATGTTAATTCCAGTTGTTGGGTTAGGTAATTATACGGCACAAGTTAATGTTGCAATGGACTTTACCAATATTGAAGAAACAGCTCGTCGTTATAATGCAGACTTACCTGCGTTACGCAGTGAAATGAAGGTCGAAAATAGTACGCTTGGTGGTTTATTGGGGGGTATTCCTGGTGCATTATCAAATCAGCCGCCTGCAGACTCAGTCGTTCCTGAAAAGTCTAATAATTCAGTAACAAAGAAAAGTGCTGCGCCTTTAAGAACCCATTTAGAGTCTACTAAAAATTATGAACTTGATGAGGCGATAAGCCATACTAAACAACAAGCGGGTGTTATCAGACGCATTAGTGTATCAGTTGGTCTTGATTATTTAACTGAGCTTGGCGTACCGGTTGATGGCACATCAACAGCTGAAAAAACTCAAGTGCCCCGTTCGGTCAGTGAGCTGGCGAGTATTAAACGATTATTACAAGGGGGTATTGGTTTTGATTTACAGCGAGGTGATGTCTTAGAAGTCATCACGTTACCGTTTGTGCGAAGTGATATTGGTGTGATTCCTGACATTCCCTTTTATCAACAGCCAGAAACTTTTAAATGGGGTAAATTATTAATGGGGGCTTTGGTCATCGTGATTTTAATTCTTGCGGTAATAAAACCCATGCTTAAACGTTTAATTAACCCTAACCAAACACCGAATGATTATGGTGATAAATCACTTGATAGTCATATTGATTTAGGTGATGAAACTATGGACATGTTAACGGCTGATTTTGATGCAGGATCCGTAGGCTTTGCCCCTGATGGTAGTTTACAGCTGCCAGACTTACATCGTGATGAAGATATATTAAAAGCGGTTCGAGCGCTTGTAGCTAATGAGCCCGAACTTTCCTCTCAAGTTGTTAAAAGTTGGTTGAACCAAGAATGAATGATGAAACACAAGAGCTAGAGCCGGTTACGCCAGGATTCGATGTTGCTAAACTTCAGGGTGCTGAAAAAGCTGCCATATTATTACTGAGTTTATCAGAAGAAGATGCCGCACAAATTTTAAAGCACCTTGAGCCTAAACAAGTTCAGCAAGTCGGTATGGTTATGGCTGGGATGGTAGATTTTACCCAAGGAAAAATTACTTCTGTTCATAAGTTGTTTATCGATGATATTAAAAACTGCTCCACCATTGGCTTTCAATCAGAAGACTTTGTGCGTAAAGCATTAACTGCGGCATTAGGTGAAGATAAAGCGGGTAATTTGATTGACCAAATTATCATGGGTGGCGGTGCTAAAGGTTTAGATTCATTAAAATGGATGGACGCGAAGCAAGTAGCAAACATTATTCGAAATGAGCATCCTCAAATTCAAACTATTGTTTTATCGTATTTAGAGTCACAACAAGCGGCTGAGATTATGGGGCAATTTACCGATAAAGTCCGTTTAGACCTAATGATGCGGATTGCTAACCTTGAAGAAGTTCAACCGGCAGCATTACAAGAACTAAATGATATTATGGAGAAACAGTTTGTAGGTCAAGCGGGTACTCAAGCAGCGAAAATGGGCGGGCTTAAAGCGGCGGCTGATATTATGAACTTCTTTGAAACCAATATTGAAGGCATGTTGATGGACTCTATTCGTGAACATGATGAAGATATGAGTCTACAAATTCAAGACTTGATGTTTGTCTTTGAAAACTTAGCGGACGTTGATGACAGAGGCTTGCAAACTATTTTAAGAGATGTTCAGCAAGATACCCTGATGAAAGCAATTAAAGGGGCAGATGATGCCTTAAAAGAAAAAATCATGAGTAATATGTCTAAACGTGCAGCAGATATGCTGGTCGATGACCTTGAAACGATGGGGCCGGTAAGAGTAAGCGAAGTTGAAGTGGCACAAAAAGAAATTTTAGCTATTGCCCGTCGATTATCTGACGATGGTGAAATTATGCTAGGGTCTGCAGGTGGCGGCGATGAATTCGTCTAATATTTGTGATGAAATTTTTTATCACATGTTTTATTAATTAGTAAAGTAGTTATTGAAGTGGTTAATTATGAGTAATGAGAAATACACCAATGAAGATAACGATGAGCTCGATGCAAAGATCTGGGATATCCCTAATATAAATAATACGTTAACTGAAAAAGAAGAAAAAAAAACCAATGCATTAGGTTTAAAAAATCCTTGGCGCTATGAAGCGCCAGAGGCAATAGACATTGTTGAGCTCGCACCTTTAACGGCAGAAGAAATCGAAGAGATTCGTCAGGCGGCTTTTAATGAAGGTTTTAATCAAGGTAAAGAAGAAGGTTTTACCAAAGGCTATGAAGAAGGTAAAGCTGAAGGTCTTCAAGAAGGAAAGATAACAGGGCACAAAGAAGGGGTCATTACTGGTCTTGAAGAAGGTAAAGAAACCATTGATGCGTCGACCGCCCAATGGCGCTGTCTGGTTAATGAACTTCATCAGCCAATGGAAAAGCTCGAAAAAAATGTTGAAGAACAATTATTAGAACTGGTTGTGCAATTAACAGAGGCCGTTGTTTTGCATGAAACTAAAACTAATCCTGATATTATTATTGCGGCTATTAGCGAGGGTATAAAAGCCCTGCCAAGCCAAGAAGCGCAAACACAAATATATTGTAATCCTAATGACATTAAACTGATTGTAAAAGAATTTGGCGAAGAGTCTATTAAAGAGAGTGGCTGGCGCTTACTACCTACACCTCAATTAGCCGCGGGGAGTTGTCAAATTGAAAACAGCACGTCAAGTATTGATTTATCTGTTAAATCCCGACTAAAACAGGTACTTGAGTCATTTCTTGAAAATGCGTTATACCATTCAAACTGATCCATTAATACTGTTGAAAGGCGATGTTGTTAGTCGCTCTTTTACTAAAATAAAAAAGTACAATAAGGTTTAAAAACATATGGTTGATAGTGTAAAACTCGCACAAAGGTTAAAAGCTGCGCAAACGTTTATAACTCCTTATAAAAAAACGGTTGCCGGACGTCTTATCCGGGTTGTAGGTTTAACTTTAGAGGCCGTGGGTGTTAAAGCTGATGTCGGTAGCCAGTGTTGCGTTGAAACGTCAAACGGTGATTTTGTTGCTGAAGTGGTAGGCTTTTCACGAGATATTACCTATTTGATGCCAGAGCAAAGCCTGCAAGGCGTTTCACCAGGAGCCCGTGTTACACCAATCTCAGTTAAGAGCCGGGTGCCCTTATCAATGGATCTATTGGGTCGGGTGGTTGATGGTGTCGGTAATCCGCTTGATGGTAAAGGTCCACTAAAACCTAATGATGATTACAAAGTAGACAGCAAGCCAATCAATCCACTGCAGAGACGTGCTATTTCTGAACCACTGGATGTTGGTGTCCGTGCAATTAATAGTTTTATCACTATTGGTAAAGGCCAGCGTATGGGCTTATTTGCTGGTTCAGGTGTGGGCAAAAGTGTTTTGATGGGGATGATGACACGCGGTACAACGGCCGATGTCATTGTTGTTGGATTGGTGGGCGAGCGTGGTCGAGAAGTAAAAGAGTTTATTGAAGATATTTTAGGTAAAGAAGGTCTAGCACGTTCCGTGGTAGTTGCTGCTCCTGCTGATAATTCACCACTAATGCGCCTAAAGGGTTGTGAATATGCGGTACAAGTGAGTGAGTACTTTCGTGACCAAGGACTCAATGTTTTATTGCTGCTTGACTCTTTAACTCGCTACGCGCAAGCACAGCGTGAAATAGCCCTTGCAGTCGGTGAGCCACCTGCGACTAAAGGTTATCCACCGTCAGTATTTTCAAAGTTACCCCAATTGGTTGAAAGAGCCGGTAATGGGGGGGATGGACAAGGCTCAATTACTGCATTTTACACGGTACTTACTGAAGGTGATGATTTACAAGACCCTATTGCTGATGCGGCTCGGGCCATTTTAGATGGCCATATTGTCCTTTCAAGAGAGCTTGCCGATGCGGGGCATTACCCTGCCGTTGACATTGAAGGCTCTATTAGCCGTG
>Ga0307488_10003256_pt1 | contig 13611 bp, 4 predicted proteins | sample SB02metaG_FD_202248 | JGI IMG/M metagenome (GOLD analysis project Ga0307488, IMG submission 202248) | Sea-ice brine microbial communities from Beaufort Sea near Barrow, Alaska, United States - SB 0.2 | ecosystem: Environmental > Aquatic > Marine > Coastal | place: USA: Alaska | collected 2017-05-06
TGATAATATACTTGTCATCTACATATCTAACAAAATGATGTTGGTCTAAGTAATCTATTCCTTGCTGTCTTTTATAATCTAACTCAAACAAAAACTCCAACCCAGATACTTTACCTATATTAGCACCGTCAGACCAAGAGTCTTCAGTACCATCATAGAAAGTTTTAGCTTTGTTTTCATACCCAAACCTAGCAATCTTACGCACACCTAAAGCTAGGTTGTAGTCATAGGGTGTTTCTAGTGTAAACGTTTCTAAGCCATCAGTAACAGAGAACACTTCAACGTCTGATATAGAGTTACCGCCATTGACAGAGGCATAAAATGTAGAAAACTTAAATATCTTTTTAAAGTCGACCTGTGCACAACACTCTTTTGGTGCTGCACAGGCGGCTAGAATTATGCATATTATTATTGTTAGTTTTTTTATCATATTATATTGATTTTCTTGATCCTTTTCGTTTTGATTTTGTTTTTAATTTAAGTGCTTCTATCTTAGAGTTTTTAAGATTTAAGTTATATTGACTCCAACCTAAAATCATTAAAGTTCTTTCCCAAGCCTCGTGCTCATTGTTAAGACCTTGCCTAACGTTTTGAGTTTTTTGATACAACCTGTTAAGAGGTAGGTTAGTAAAACCTTCTATATAGTTAGTGTAAGCAGCCCAGTGTGGATTATCAATATCAAAAGTTTCCATATGTTTGATAAGTTTTTTATTGTAATTCAAGCTTTTTTCTGCGTTAACCACTTTTCTAGCTTTAATACCTAGTACTGGTGAAAAGTTTAACGCCTCTACTATTACAGCGCTTTCATCTGGATTATATTTAACATCTCTTTGTCTAGCAAAAGCTATTGCAGTATTTTTTATTGTAGACAAAACAGCTCCAAAGATACCACTACCTCTTAATACAGAATCTATACTACCGTTTATTAATCTTTCACGTTTCTTTAAAAACAACTTGTTATTATCCTCTTCATCATCGTCAAATAACATAGTAAACAAAGCTGTTTGTAAAGTGTAGAATATAGCGTTTTGAACTGCAAAATAATAAGTTATTCTAGCAGAGTTAGATATATCACTTTGCATTTGTGTGCCGTTAGGAGGTGTAATTCTTCTATTGTATATGTCTTGAAAAGCTTTTTTACCTAATCTATTAAACTGAGACGTAACGTTTTGAAAGTTTAATATAACCTTACCAATTACAGAAGCTTGCTGCTGTGATACCATGTCTGGTCTTGCTGACTGCTGCGTTGATTGAGTTATATCTTGAAAATCTGTAAAAGCTTTTGCCTCAGCTTCTTTCTTACTCAAACCGTCTTTTAAATATGTGTTAACTCTGTTTCTGTAAAAAGTAGCTCCACCTGTTGCTATTGCAATGTTATCACCGATTTGTGTAGGTAAAAAACCTAGCTGTAAAAGTTTAGATATTAAAAATCTATGCGGGTTTTTAGACTTACGCATTTCAGCCGCAAGCTCAGCGCCGTTTACATCAGTCATAATACCACCTCTTCTTTGCTTAAGCATGTCAGAATTAAATATCATAGACCAATCAGCCCAGTATTGTTTTTGGTTAGCAAAAGCTTTAGCAACAGCAAGCACATTGTTGTCGGCAAAGTTAATGTAGTTAACTATAGACATTTGCTGTAGCAAAGCAGATCTTATGTTTAAAAACATGACAGATCCAACTGATCCGTTTAAATAATTCATTAAACCGTTTACAAGTTTATTTTGACCACTAGGTCTATTTCTACCTGTTTTGATTCTATAAAGCATATCTTCCAAAGCTTCTCTAACACCTTTACCGTAACCAGCCTCTATTTTGTTTAAATTTTCTGTAGAAAATATTATATCAGCGTTTGCAATAAACTCAGCAAAAAATTGTTCTCTACCAACTCTACCTGTTGCATCATCTAAATCCATACGAATATCTCCAGAATCCCAACCTTCTGTAGGTGTTACGTATTTTTCTTGTTTTGATATAATATTTATAGTTTCGGCGTAGGCTTGTAAATCTTCGTTAGATTTAACAAGTTTAACTAAATTTTTTTGATCAATAGGACTTAACCCAGGTATATCATAACCATGCTTATCCCATAAATAAACTCTTACAGCGTCTTGATAAGTAAAATCACCATCAGGAGTTTTTTTAATAAGCATTTTTTTAACGCCAGGCATTTGTTTGTTTAGGTTTTTATAATCAGTAGCTATAGATTGTCTAGCAGTGTCATATTCTTTATTAGCTCTATTTAAAGGTCTAACTAAAGCTTGCTCTAAAAAATCTCTATGTGCATCACCTTTTCTACCTTTACCCATAAAATTATACAATAACCCTACAAAATCTTCGTGTGATGGTGGAATAAAAACTCTAAACTTACCTTTACTAGAGCCACGTTTTCTGGCTTTTATAAAGTCAAATCTTTTATTTGAGTCAATACCTGTTATTTCTTCTATTATATCGTTAAAATCATCGTTCATCGTGTCGCTAAACTTAACTTTAGCTTGTTGAACTTTTGATTTAACATCAAATTGATCTAACATGTTTTTAACTGCCTGAACGTTTTGTAACGCATCATCGGCAAAGTAAAAGTCGTTGTAACCCTCACCAACTTTTTCAGCCACCCATAGTGCTTTAGCTTCTGATGTAGAGTTTGCTAAACCAGTAATATTATTTAAAGGTATGTTTAAACCATTAGCTTTTAAAAATGCAAATATAGCTGGAGCAGATTCTGCGGGCCTAGCAGTTAGCACAAACATATCATTATTTCCAAACTTACTTTGTAGTTTTAAAGCCTTTTGAAACAATGGTGCTGTTTTACCATCAACAACTTTGTTAAACTCTGAAAAATCAAAATCATAACCAAGGTCTTGCAGGTCTTGGTATGTACTAGCATACTGCTCTGGTGTCAATGTTCCTTTTGCACCTTCTGGTGTTGTATATCTAATTAAAGATTTACTAGTAGCTAAAGTATCATCAAAATCTAAAACAGTTATGCCTTTAGGTTTTTTGTTTACCTTTCTTCCTTCATTTATAATTTTTTGAGAAATGTTTATTTCATTAATGTTTTTACTAAGCTTAACATTAGCAGCTTCTTTACCATAAACCTTACCTTTATCTTTAGGATCAATACTTTGTATAGCGTACAGATCAGGGTGGCCAAAAGTTTTCATGTTGTAGTATCTAACTCTTGAAGTTTGTTTACCATCATATCCAAAAGGCATAGTATAAACCATACCCATCTCTTCAAAAATATCGTCCATTGCTACTGGTATAATAGCAACTGTATACTCTTTAAAAAGCGCATCTAGATCTATATCAGAGTTTTTACTCATGTAAGCATCTGTTATAGACAACACCATAAAATTTGTAGGTATCATGTGCTCATACCTTAACTTACCTTTGTATTTTTTACCAGCCCTATCTTTATATATGTATTTTAAATTCGCAGCTCTTTTTAACGGTGATTGCATGTTACTTGCCATGCTCATCATTAACATACCAAAATCTACTTTATCTAAATTACCATCAGATATTTTATCTTTATAGTATTGCGCTAAGTCTTTAACAATTATTTCTGAAAGCTTAGCTTGAGCTTCTCTAGCTGCAAAGTTTTTATCTTGCATGCCTTTTTCCGAAGACTCAGACAGCAAACTAGTGTCTACCTTATCTTTTACGCCATTAAGAGTTTGTAGTTTAGTTAAATTATCGGCCTCTGTTAATTGTAATTCTGGAAATAATTTTTTAAGTACATTTTTGTTCCAGTCTTTTTTACCTTCAAATGACTGGTATCTTTGTGTTGAAAACTCAGTTTTTACCTTACCTTTTTTATCAAGTTTAGTTATTTGATCTTTTGTTATTTTTACAACCTTACCGTTTTTTACTACGTGGTTTCCTCTACTTATTTGCGTGCTTGTGCTATACATACCACCAGCGTGTATCATCATCATTAGAGCTTGCTCTCTACCATACGTTTCTATAAAACTTTTACCAAGATCAATTATTGCAGCTCTTTGATTTTTAATTCTAGTTGTATTATCAAAAGCTGTTGCAAGGTTGTCTTCTATACCTAAAACATCTTTTAACGTTTCTTGCAGCACACCAGCATCAACTTCATTATATAAATACTTGTTTAAAGTTTCTTTAGGTTTTGTTTTTAAGTTAGTGTGATTTTTATCTATAACAGAATACTGTTTAACCAACTTAAATAAATCTTTTGTTAAGTTTTTAAGTTGAGTTTTAGTAAACATAGCTTTACCATCAGCAAGAAAACCACCATACACTTCGTCAACTAAAGTTCTCATAGCGTCTTCATCTCCTACGTTTATTAAATCTATATTCTCACCAAGTGTAGATAAGCTATCATAAAATATAGCCATTTGAGCAGGGTTAAAATTTCTAACTGTTTTACTAAACTTTATATCTTGATCTCTGTTTATTCTTTCTTTAACAATAGACAAAACATTACTAACGCTTGGTAAACCTAACTCTTGTTGTTGTTTTATAAATTGATCAAAAACCCTAACTTGCTTACCATCTACTTCTACTGTTTGATTTAATAACACGTCAAACACAGCATCCATAGCCATTATGTTTATATTGTTTCTTACGTAAGCATCTTTTCTACCTCTAACTCTCATAAAGTCTATAAACTCTTGATTTCTTGGTGTTAGCTTATCGTATATATTTGGGCCAGACGTCATGCTTTTAACTTCAAACGGTTGTATCAAGCCTTCTAAAAAACCTAATTTTATTTTGTTTGGGTTAGAGTTTTCGGATTTTAGTTTAGCAAGTATTTTTTTGCCTTCCATTTTTTCCATCTGTACCAAGTCAGATGTGTGTGCATGCTTTATAAACGGTAATCTTGTTTTATTTAAAAAAGCGTCATAATCTTTCATCTCCTTTTTTATAAGCGTAAAAAGCTTTTTCTGCGCAGACTTAGAGAAACGTTGTGTCCATTCAAAGTCGCTGATCAATCCTAAGTCGCCAGATAATAAAACTTCTTGTATTTCATTTTTAATTTCTGTAGCTAATTTATCGTCAACACCTATTAATTTTCTATACCTATCTTCTTCTAAGTTTTCTTTTCTTTTTCTTTTAGCTTCTTCAGCTGCTAAAACAGCTTCAATACCTAAATCACCTTCTATATCTACACCTCCATCATCTTGAGACATGTCTAACGAAGAAGTAAATTTATCAAAAGCTGGAAACTTACGATCAATAATACCATTTGTAGCCATTAACCTAGTGTTTATCTCACCAAATATGTGGGAAGTTAAAGTTCTACCACCTTCTTCAGCTGGCTTCCATGATCTAACTAAAAAAGGTATACCATTATCCCCAGATTCAATACCTGTTGTTGTAACATCTAGTATTTGATCTTTGTAAAGTTCATAGTTAGCAGCCTTGTCTCTTTTAGATAAATAGTTTACCTCTACAAATCTTCTCCATTTTTCACCTATTAAAGTACCTAGCCATAACCTACTATCACCAAGAGCTTCCCACTCTTTAGCTAGTTCAGCTCTAACCTCAATATCTTCGCTTAGTAATCTTTTAGGATTTTCTATACCATAAAGCTCTAAAGCATCAATTAAAGCATCGTTAGTTTCTTTGAATAAATCTGACTTAACTGTTGTTTGTGAGCCCTCTGCATTTTGAGAAAGCTTAATAGCTCCATTAGGTAGTACACCAAGATCTTGAAGCATAGTTATAGCTTCACCCTGTCTTTGTGCTTTTTCAAGTCGCATGCTTTTTATAAAAGCAGCTTGATCTTTTAATGTTAACTTACCAGCTTTTAATTTTTTACCAAGACCTATTAGCATTTTTATAACATCAGACTCACCAGCAAAATCCATATCAACACCATAATCGTCTTTCATTATGTTGCCAGTCATATAACCTATAACACCTGCAATACCTTTTTTACTTAAATCTATTCTTTCAGCCGCTGCTTCTTCTAAAAATACAGCTAATATTTCATCTGGAGCACTATCTACGTTTGTAGCAAGCCTATTATATAGTTTAGTATCATTTTCTTTTGCCCAATCAAGTATAGTTTCAGATATTTCTTTAAAAGCTTGTGGATCACCTTTAACAGCGTTAGTTAAAAACCTGTGTGATAATTCGTGAGTTTTTGTTTCAAGACGATCGTCTTTAGCCATATTCTCAACAATTACATATGACTGATTTTTTATACCATCAAAACCATGAACACCGTCTTTTACAGCTTTTATTAAGTCTGTTGAAAAGTTATCTGGATCTTTTTTCATCGCAGCAACGGCATCATCAACTGTTTCAAATTTTACTAAACTTCTACCTAACTTAGTTTTGTCACCGTTTTTAATATTTTTATTTATCTGCTGTGTATTCCAAATTATTCTAGCAACATCTTTCCTGTCGTTTTGACCTGTTTTCAAGCTTCTTACCCAACTAGGAGTTTTAGAATTGTTTAAATTGTTTAAATAGTTATCTGCTTCTTGTAGTAATTTGTCGTAATCTGCTTTGTTGTTTTTATCACCAGTCCATAGATTAAATTCACTGTTTTTCTGATCTCTAAACGCATCTCTGAAATTTTGAAGAGTTCCAAATCCGTATATTTTATTTCCGTTAGAATCTGTCATGCCATCGTTGTACAGGTCTTTTAGTCTTTTAGCTCTTTCTTGCTCTCCAAAAGTTTTATCGTTAGATATTCTTTCCGCTTCTATTCTTAGTTGTTCTTGCTGGGTAGTTATTTTTAAATAACCTTTCATAGCGCCAGCGCTCATACCGTTTTTGTTTATTTGTCCCCAACCGGTCCACTTACCTATAATACTTTCGTTTTGCTCTTTTAATATTTTTTCGTTAGTTTGTGATAATTCATCAATTTTTTCTTGATTTCTAACTTTGTCTTTTTCTGCTTGTTCTATTCTGCTAACGTTTTCTGGCGTAGCTTTACGCTCTAGCAAACTTATTTTAGTATCTAAGTTTTTATTATCCTGTTGTAACTTGTTTGTTTCTTTTAAATTATTTCTAAAATCTTCACTAGATTTATAGTCACCAAGTTGACTTTTTATAGCTCCAGAAACTAAAGGTAAACCAGCTAAAGTTGTACCAAACATTAAACCACTAAACATAGAGTGATCAACATTTTCATGCCAAGGCTTTCCAGTTACTAAGTTTTGAGTTACAGTTGTTGCACCTTCACCTAGTGACTCTAGCGTAGCTCCTCTTACAAAAGCAGGCGCATTTTCTTTAACAAACTGTTTACCACCAACTTGAACTAACTCTCTAAAACTATTACCGTAAAGACCTTTCATTGCAGCACCAGCACCTCTTAACAAAGGGACTGTAGTTGCTAGTTCAAAAGCTAATTCAGGAACAGCATAACCAGCACTAGTGTATACTTTTTCCCATATTCCATAATCTTTTAAACCTGCTATTTCTTCAGCGGTCATGTCTCCATACTGTTCTCCACCTGTACTAGCTAGTAAAGTTCCCCAACCAACATAAGGAACTGCTAGAGAAGCAAATATAGGTATTTGATTACCTACTTCTTGTAAAACAAACTTTCCAAAATTAGTACCACTACTAAACGCATCGTCAAAAGCTATTGGTTGTGAATACTTGTCAGTGTGAGCTTGCAGTGCTATTTTGTTTTGAGACCAGTTTTCGTGTTTTCTAACACTTTCAGTTAAACCACTTACATTATTAAAAAGACTACCAAAACCTATAGCAATTGTCGCGCCAAGCTTTTCAGTATCGTTGTAATCTCTTTTAAGCATGTCCAACATCATTGGAGTGTCTTGTAGGTTATACCTATTGTCAATTAATTCATTTTGAAGATTAAACAAACTATCAAACTTAGGCTTTAGCTTTGCTCTTCTACTTTGTAAATCTTCAAAAATAATTTTTGGCATTGTTTTGCCATTTGTTAACGTTACCAACTCTTCACCTTCTTGTGATTCAAACTGATAATCAGGATTTTCAATTTTATTTTTCAACGCCATGAACTCGTCAACCTCCTCGTTGTTTTTAAACTCGTTTAATTGCTGCTCGTAAACTTCTTTTTTAGAAATAAGATCTATAGCTTGCCTTTCAGTTCCAGTAGTAAGCATTTGCTTGAGAACGTCTTCTTTACCTTCAAAATAAGCAAGTGTGCCTGGAAGTTCTTTACCAATACCAAACCAGTTGCCCTCCATGTTTTCTAATATTTCAGCTTGTTTTTGTTGTTTTATAGATACTCTTTTGTTTTCTATAACTATTTCTCTAGCTGCGGCTTGAACTTTTTCAGTGTCTATATTCATACCTCTTTTAGGCCAGTCTTTTCCATAAACAAGCTCAGCAGCCTGCTCTAGTTCTTTTTTATAAGGTTGTGTTGTAACTTCTTTATAAGAACCTGAAGTTGATATTCCTGTAGTAGGTGATGCATAACCACCAACCTTAATTTTTTTAGTAACCTTTTTAAACATGTCAGGGTTTTCTTCAATAGAAAACTCTTTTTTAATAGCCTCAACATCAGGGTTTATTAATTGATTAACCTTTTTTGTAGCTATTTTAATTTCTTCATCTTGCTTGCTAACCGCTAAGTCAACTTGTTCAGTTTTATTTTCGTTTAAAAACGTGTTTAAATCGTTTATAGATTTATCAATATTTTTTTGGTTTTTTTGATATATACCAAATAGTTTTCTTTCTTGAGATGTTAGTGATGATAATCCTTGCTCGTTGTATTTAGTAACAGCTCTTTGAATATTAGCTCCTCCAAGACCAGCAAAACCATCACTGATATTTGTTTCTATTTTTATAGACTTTTTACCATCTTTAGTTTTAATATTAACCCCTGAAAAACCTCCTGGAGCAAAATAAGCCTCGCTAATATCAAAAGATTCTCCAAGATTACCTTTTAACTTAGCAACAACATCTTCATCTTCTAATGATAGTAATTTTTTATCAAACTTGAATGGTGATGCCGAGGAAGTATTTTCCAATTTGAACCCCGTATCGTTTGACTCCGTCACTGGGGCCTCTACTGAGGAGTCTTTTGTCTTTCCCACAACAAGACCTTTTCCTTTCATTTTTTCAATGTAGGTGTCAAAATCCATGTTGTATTTTTCTGCCGCAGCTCTTAACTCTTCTTCAGAGCGTTCTTCGCCGTTTAATTCAAACATATAATTTAATTTTAATAGTTAGGATTTAATGGATCTGGATTGTTTAAAAAATCTTCAATACCAGCCTTGTCACTAGTTTTAAATTCTTTTTCAATAACATTTGTTTTGTTGTTAGGGTCTACGTAAGTTATTTCTACCTTGTTACCGTTCATACTAGAAGTTTCGTAACTAAAATTATCCTGACCTTCGAATCTTAATTGTTTTAAAGCGCCCATTGCTTCATTATCATCTGTAGGAAGTTTAATTTTACTTAAGTCCAAACTATTGTCTGAATTTTTAAACAACGAATAAACACTACTTAACTCATCTTTAGCTAACAAACCTGATTTAGACATTTTTACAAAAGCTTGATCTATTGATAAATCTTCTATGCTTGATTGTTTTGCATCACCTTCGTAATACTCTCTTGTTAAAGTATAGTCTTCGCCATTTTTATTTATAAATAACACACCCTCATCACCAAGCTCTATTCTTCTTTCACCGTCACCACCACTGTTAAGATCTTCTACTTGACTTGTAAAACTATTTAAAGTATTTTGCTCTCTTCTTTCTGCTAAAGTACCACTAGTTGTAGAAGAAGGTGTGTTAAGACTTTTTATATACGCTGTGTTTCCAGGGTTGTGTGAAGATTGTCGTAGGCTTTCGCTTAATGTTTTAGCTATAACATTTTGAGTAACGTCTTTTTTATACCCAGGGTTTTTATCATTAAGTAAAATGTCTAAAAATTCATTTGTCATTTTCTTTTTTTGATCTCCTTTCATTTCTTTTAACATTGCATCTAAATCTGCTTGGTTTACTTTACCATCATTACCAGTAACATCAAAAGATTTAAATTCAGGATTGTCTTCTACGCTGATATTAATAAACTCTGCAACATCAGGGTTTTTTAGTAAAACCGTTCTAAAATCTGAAAAAGAACCATCTGAGTTTTTAAAGTTATCTCCAGCAGCAAAATTTTGTATATCAAGGTTTGAAGATAAAACACTTCTTTTTAAATATCTTTCATTTTCAGCCGAATCATATTTTCCTCCTTGTACTGCATTTTTTTCAATAATTTCTTTTAATTCACCTACATTGTTATAATGCTGGTTGCTCTTACTAGGCTGAACCTGCTCTTGTAATACCTTAGCATTAATTCTTTCGCCATCAGGAAAAACAATATCTCCTTTTTCATGGTCGTAGGTTGAATTTTTAAAATCACCAGCAACCCATCTTTTTTTAACAAAATCTGAAACGTCAAGTTCATTAAAAGCATTGCTAGAAGATAGTTTTTCTTGCACTGAAACAGCAGTGTTCATATTACTAGTTGATGTAAGTATGTTTTGTTTTATTCTAGCTTTTTCCATTTCATCATCTGTTGCATAAAACGCATCAGCTTGACTTTTTAAATATATTGTTGCTGCCTCTTGATATGCCTCTCCTTTACCATTAATAACTGATTGCTCTCTAAAGGCTTGGCTTGCTTTTTCAAGAGCCTCATCTTTTGGAGGACCAGCATCGATTTCAATTGCTTTTTTTGCTACAGCGTCTCCAAAGCCAAGCACGGCTTTAGTCTCAGCTTCAAAAAATTTACTTTGATCTTTCGTGACGTTAGCCATCGCCGCTCTATATGCTCCTTGTACTAATGATTTATCTGCTGCCATATTTTATGTTTTATATTGTTGGTATACCAGGCACGAAACTACTTGCGAGCCCAAACATTTGTGATGTTGTAGCTGATTGTGCAGCCATTTGATTTGAATACCCTTGTTGTACAGACGCGTTTGCTCCAGCTGCTCTACCTTGCGCCATACCTAAAAGAGTTGCTTGTCTATCTCTTTCTGCCTGTTGCATTGCTAAATCACCTTGAGCCTCTAAACCTTGCAGTCTAGCATCTTCACCCATTATTGTTTGTTGCATTTTAGAATCCTCACCTCTTATAAGCATCTGTATTCTACTACTTTCTTGTGCTGCTAGTTTTTGGTTTTGAGTTTCTTGCATACCTATAGAAGCTGAAGATCTTGCAGTTTGTTGAACACCTTGATTAGCTAGCGCTTGCGCCAAACCAGCAACACCAGAACCACCAGCTGCACCTCTAAGGTTAGACATTATATTAGCTTGGTTTTGCTGTAAACTTCTTTGTTCAAAATCAGCTTGTTGAGTGTTAACCTCCAAGTCTTCCATACTGTTTTCCATTCCAGCATATTGGTTTGTCATACTTTGAAATGAATTATCTAAATTTTCAAAAGGATTTGTAAATGACATGCTTCTATAAAGATCTGTTTCAGCCGCAAGATCAGCATTAGCTATTTGTTGATTTGCTAAATTATCTTTTTGTATTCTATTTGCCATGCTTCTACCTTTTCTAGCAGAGTTCATTCCAAGCAAAGCCCCGCCAATAGCTACAGCTGCAAATGGAAATGGCGGCATAGCTTTTATAACTTCAGGTATGTATTGTATTAATTCAATTGATTCTATCATTATTCTGTGTTTGTTTATTTATAATTACACTTTTTATGTATTATTTACTACTTAAAGTGATTTGAGAACTAACAGCAAAAAGTTCTGATTGTTTTGCCGAGTCGTTAACCATTTCTATTTCTGAGTAGTAACCAGATACACCAGACGTTTCTACCTCTGTGTTTTTGCCAAAAAATACGTAGTCACCAGAGACTGGTAGTATTTCAGTTCCAGTTGTCTGAACATCTATTGTGTATGTAGTGGCTCCTGTGACAACTGCTATACACTCACCTAGTTTTACCACACCTCCAACCTGTTTACCTGTAACGTCTATTTTAGTAAAGTAAACTAAATCCCAAGAACCTTTATCTGTAATATAACTACTAGAGCTAGCCACAGTAGCTGTTTTAGCTTGCAGAGAGACGTTTACTGGGTTTGGTAATGTTATTTGTATTACTGCCATGTTAGTTTGTTAGATTCATTATTATAGTTGCTTCATTACTATTCTGATAACCGTCATTCACTTTAAATTTAAAATCAGTAGCTGTAGTGCTGTTTGCTGGTTTTTGATATTTTACAACTTTAGTTCCAGAAGGTAATACTGTTGGTACACTTGTGATGGCTGTGTTTCCTTCTCCATATTTTAAAGTTCCATGACTAACATTTCCAGAGACAGTTAACGGTAATTGTGTTATAACGTATATTAAACTATCACTTTCAGCGTCAGTAGCAGTAAGACTTACATTGACAGGGTCGTTTGATGGAATAGACTGAGCAGCTACACTAACAGCTACAGGTGCTTCGTTTAATGCTATTATATTGTTTGCCAATATACTAACAGTGTCGTTAGCAGATCCACTTTTGTTTATACCAAACCTACCTATTATAGTTGCTACCGGTGCAAATGTTAAAGTAGTACCGCTTGCAACTGTAGCACCAGGAGCTCCACTCAACACTAAAGCAGTTCCCGTTATAGAAGCAACAGTTACAACATTGTTAATATTTGTACCTGTTACTTTCATGCCTGGTTTTATAGCAGCGTTAGCGCTAGACAGTGTTATCGCTGTCGTACTACTGTTTCCAGACGTTGTCCTTGTAGTTCCTTGGCTTAACGATCTTTCTAATCCAGTTATTTTAATGTCTGTACCATTTGTTAATATAGCACCTTGCCCACTTATAGATTCAATTCCACTAAGATCAGATGTGTTGAAAGAACCTATTGTTTTTATAGGTCTTATAGTAGCGGTTCCAGCAGCATTTACTCCAGCAGCAGCATTACTACTTACGTAAAAAAGAATATCATCTGAAGTTTGTCTTACGGTGTTGCCAGGTATTGTATGAACTATATTGTTTCCAGATATTACAAAATCACTACCAGATTGTGTTGTGGATAGCGTTGTTACCGTGTTGATGTATTGATATATTATTATGCTTGTCGGTGAAGTTAAGCTTCCAGAAAAAGATTCACTAGCTATTTCAGTTAGAGTGATAGTGTAGTTTGCTGGAGAGGAAACCCTAGGAAATGTAATTGGTAAAACAAACTTACCGTTACCGTCTAATGTTGCTGTAAAAGAACCAGTGGCACCTATAGTTAAAACAGTGTTTGCGGCTAAAGACTTAGCAGCACTTAGGGTTAATGTTGTGCCACTTATAGCGGCAACAGTCACACTAGCGCCAACATCGGTGCCGGTAACACTCATACCTACAAATATTTTAGGGTTTGAAACTGTTAAAACAACAATAGTAGAGCTTGAAGAAGCTGTTTTAACACTAGCTGATGTTGATGTTAAATTACTACCACCTGTTACCTTAGCTAAAACACTAAAAGAAACACCTGCATCTCCATACACAAGTAAATTTCTTTTTTCACCACCTTGTTTTATTGAATTTTCTTTTAAGTCATAACCGTAGACATTAGTAGTAGTGTCAGAGTGGATTCTTTTAGCTGTTGCAAAAAACTTCACTACGTCTTGCGTTGGTTGTGTTAAACCGTAAGTGTAGTTAACAGTGTACGCCCTAGATGTTAAGTTTTTGTTTT
>Ga0307488_10003257_pt1 | contig 13608 bp, 12 predicted proteins | sample SB02metaG_FD_202248 | JGI IMG/M metagenome (GOLD analysis project Ga0307488, IMG submission 202248) | Sea-ice brine microbial communities from Beaufort Sea near Barrow, Alaska, United States - SB 0.2 | ecosystem: Environmental > Aquatic > Marine > Coastal | place: USA: Alaska | collected...
AAACTGGTATTGTAGATTTTGCCCGTAGTTTAGCTCAAAAAGGTGTTGATATTTTATCAACTGGTGGCACAGCGAAGTTATTAGCCGACAATGGCATTAAAGTGACTGAGGTTTCTGAATACACTGGACATCCTGAAATTATGGATGGCCGTGTTAAGACGCTTCATCCTAAAGTCCATGGCGGAATTTTAGCGCGCCGTGATATAGATGAAGCGGTAATGGCTGAAAATGATATCAGCGCGATTGATATTGTTGTTGTTAACTTGTACCCATTTGCTAACGCGGTAGCAGATGAAAACTGTTCATTAGAAAATGCGATAGAAAATATAGACATTGGTGGCCCAACGATGGTTCGTGCGGCAGCAAAGAATCATAAAGATGTGACTATCGTCGTTAACGCCGATGATTATGCTCCTGTATTAGCTGAAATGGAGGCTAATAACAATTCATTAACGTACCAAACACGTTTTGATTTAGCCATTGCAGCATACGAACACACTGCAGCTTATGACGGCATGATTGCTAATTATTTTGGTAAAATGTTACCTGCTCACAATAGTATAAAAGATACCACTGCGAGCAAGTTTCCGCGGACATTCAATAGTCAGTTTATTAAGAGTGAAGACTTACGTTACGGCGAAAACTCTCATCAAAAAGCTGCATTTTATGTTGAAGCAAATCCTGAAGAAGCGTCAGTTTCAACAGCAACTCAACTGCAAGGTAAAGCCCTGTCTTATAACAACATCGCCGATACCGATGCTGCTTTAGAATGTGTTAAAGAATTTGATGAACCCGCTTGTGTTATTGTCAAGCATGCTAACCCTTGTGGTGTATCAATTGGTGATAATATTTTAGCCGCTTATGAAGGGGCTTATAAGACGGACCCTACCTCAGCTTTTGGAGGCATTATTGCTTTTAATCGTGAGTTAGATGCTGATACTGCGGAAGCGATTGTTTCTCGTCAATTTGTTGAAGTGATTATTGCACCAAGCATCTCTGCTGCCGCTGCGCAAATTGTTTCAGCGAAGCCTAACCTGCGTTTATTAGAGTGTGGCCAGTGGGATACTAAAACTTCAGGCTTAGATTTTAAACGTGTTAATGGTGGATTATTGGTTCAAGACCGTGACCAAGGGAAAGTAACAAGTGATGATTTAACTGTTGTGACTAAGCGTCAACCGACAGCGGATGAATTACGTGATTTACAATTTTGTTGGAAAGTGGCGAAATATGTAAAATCAAACGCCATTGTTTATGTTAAAAACAGCATGACAATCGGTGTTGGTGCAGGTCAAATGAGCCGTATTTATTCAGCAAAAGTTGCCGGTATTAAAGCCGCTGATGAGAACTTAGAAGTTAAAGGTTCAGTGATGGCCTCAGATGCCTTCTTCCCATTTCGTGATGGTTTAGATGCTGCAGCTGAAGCGGGTATCACTGCAGTCATTCAACCAGGCGGTTCAATGCGTGATGACGAAGTTATTGCGGCTGCTGATGAACATGACATCGCCATGGTATTTACGGGGATGCGTCACTTCCGTCATTAATTGTTAGTCTGTTAAGTTATCCTCAATGATGATTGTTCAGATAAAGTGTTGTTATCTCTCGATGATGACACTTTAGTTGAAATTTATTTATGTTATAACTAATCTACTGATTACATTTAGTAAAAATGTTTGGCTAAACAAGCTTAAATGGTAGGTTTAGTTGAATAGCTCACTCAACTATAATTAATGGAAAACAACCTATGTTATTAACAACAAAGACAACAAAGACAACAAAAAATAAATTCATTTCATTATGTGGTGCTTCAATTTTAAGCGTAAGCTTATTATCGGCAGGTATGGTCAATGCCGTTGAACCGACCAAGCTTGAGTTAGCTATCACGGGTGAACATCGCAGTGATAACAATAAAGCGCGTGATAGTTTCCGTCACCCGAGAGACACCTTAGTTTTCTTTGGTTTTAACTCGACAATGACAGTCGTAGAAGTTACTCCCGGTGGTGGATGGTATACCGAAATTTTAGCACCCGCCTTAAAAGGGACAGGTAAGCTTTATGGCGCCCATTATCCTGATACAGGTGAAGATAATTATTATAGCAACTCTCGAAAAAGTTTAGAAAAAAAGCTTGCCAGTCATACCGTCTTTAGTGATGTCGAGTTAACTAACTTTATTCCCCGAAAAGAGAGCGTCTTAGCACCAAAAACTAGTGTAGATTTAGTCCTTACCTTCCGTAATTTACATAATTGGGGAGAAGAAGGTATGGCTCAGATGTTTAAAGACGCATTTACCGCATTAAAAGAGGGTGGCGTTTTAGGGGTTGTTGAACACCGTATGCCTGCGGCTCAAAACTGGGCAACGAATAAACGCAGTGGATATGTACCAACCGCTATGGTAGTCAAACTTGCTAAAGAAGCCGGATTTGTCTTAGCAGCAAGCAGTGAAATAAATGCTAATGTTAAAGATGACGCTAACCACCCTAAAGGTGTTTGGACATTACCACCCGTGCTGAGATTAGGTGAAAAAGATAAAGATAAATACCTCGCGATTGGCGAAAGTGATCGCATGACATTAAAACTTGTAAAACCAGCATTTAAATAATAAATGCTGTTTTTAATATTGTAGGAAAAAATAATGAAAGTATTGGTTATTGGTGGTGGTGGTCGTGAACATGCTTTAGCGTGGAAAGCCGCACAATCGGCAAAGGTATCTAAAGTATTTGTAGCGCCAGGTAATGCCGGTACAGGTAAAGAAGACAAATTAGAAAATGTAGAGATTAGTGCTACCGATATTCCTGGCTTATTGGCTTTTGTCAAAGAAAACCATGTTGAATTAACGATAGTCGGTCCTGAAGTACCTCTGGTTAATGGTGTTGTTGACAGCTTCAGAGCTGAAGGTTTAGCTATATTTGGCCCAACTAAGGGAGCAGCTCAATTAGAAGGCTCTAAAGCCTTTTCTAAAGACTTTTTTGCTCGCCATAATATTCCAACAGCGGCTTATCAAAACTTTACCAATATTAGCGAAGCTAAAGAATATGTTCGTCAACAAAGTACGCCTATTGTTATAAAAGCTGATGGTTTAGCGGCAGGTAAAGGCGTTATTATTGCAGAAGATGAACAACAAGCATTCATCGCTATTGAGGATATGCTAGCAGGTAATAAATTTGGTAATGCTGGTTCGCGTGTCGTTATTGAAGAGTTTCTTACTGGTGAAGAAGCTAGTTTCATTGTCATGATCGATGGTGAGAACATCTTACCGTTTGCCTCATCACAAGATCATAAAGCTCGAGATAATGGCGATAAAGGGCCAAACACTGGTGGCATGGGTGCTTATTCGCCTGCACCTGTCGTCACTCAAGCCGTTAATGATTGGGCAATTGCCAATGTTATCCGTCCAACGGTTGATGGTATGAAAGCTGAAGGGAATACCTATACAGGTTTTCTTTATGCGGGCCTCATGATAGCCGCTGATGGTACAGCAAAAGTACTTGAATACAATTGTCGTTTTGGTGATCCTGAAACCCAACCTATTATGATGCGTTTACAATCTGACTTGGTTGAGCTGTGCTTAATGGCCTGTCATGGCGAATTAGATAAAGCAACTATCGAGTTTGATCAACGTGCTGCTGTCGGCGTGGTATTGGCTGCCGGAGGATACCCCAATGAGTATGCTAAAGGTTCAGTTATTTCTGGTTTAGAGACCAATACTCGCAGTGATGCTAAAGTATTTCACGCAGGTACTAGTACTTATGGCTCAGATGTTGTTACTGCTGGCGGTCGTGTATTATGTGCAACGGCATTAGGTAATTCTGTGACAGAAGCTCAACAATTAGCTTATCAACTGGTTGATGAAATTAGCTGGCAAGATATGTTTTACCGCACTGATATCGCCTATCGTGCTATTGCACGCGAACATAAATAACCGTTAGGTTAGTGAATAACCAAGCAACGGATATAAAAAACCCTCAAACATTATAATATTGAGGTTTTTTTTTACCTAACTATTGTTAGGCATGTTTTATTGATAAAAAAAATTGACTCAATATTTAGTTATCTCATCACTAGTTGACTATGATAATCCGGCTGTTAATCATCAAAAGTCCTGTACTTTGCCGCATCGATAATTGACCATAAATGGAAGATGACTGCAATTACTGCGGGGAAGATCAGCCACCATAAGGCATAACCACCCACCGTTATGATCGCAAAAATTAACGCGGCCAATAATCGTCCTTGCACTAATTGTCCCAATCCAGGAAAGAATATATTACATAGTGCTGCAATCACATTACCACCAGAAATTTGATTGGCCATTTTTTTTCCTTTTCTATCACAAGAGATAAGCTAATATACCTATCATAAACTATTTTAATTTCTTACAAATACAATAATTGTTAGTAAATATGAACCTTAAACTTGATACCATTAAATTTCCATCCGGGCCAACGATTATTGCCTTTGTGCAGTACTTGCTTCGACGAATTCAAAAAGAACAAATTCATGTTGTTGCTGGATTCTTAGCTTACGTTTCTTTAATGTCACTAGTGCCCTTAGTCGTTGTTATGTTTTCGGTGATGACCGCATTCCCTATTTTTTCCGAAGTTCGGCAAATTATTGAGTCCTTTGTTTATAGTAATTTTGTGCCAACGGCGAGTGACATTGTTCAACAATATATTAGTGGCTTTGTTGATAATGCCTCCCAAATGTCAGTGGTAGCGATATCTTTTCTCTTTATGCTGGCCTTACTACTCATATCTGCGATAGATAAAAGTTTAAATAGAATTTGGCGGGTTAAAGATAAGCGCCGTTTAGTGACGGCATTCTCTATGTATTGGATGGTATTAACCTTAGGGCCAGTGTTAGTTGGCAGTGGTATTGCCGTCAGTTCTTATCTGGTGTCCCTTGTCTCGTTTGGCGAATATGATGTCATTGGAACAGTAAATATATTCGTCCGGCTTTTACCGCTGGTTACTTCTATTGCTGCTTTTGTACTGTTATATACCTTAGTCCCCAACAAAGACGTTCCAATAAAATTTGCTCTGCTTGGTGCTGTATTGGCGGCGTTCTTGTTTGAGTTTGCTAAAAAAGCTTTTGTTATCTATGTAACAGAATTACCTTCTTATCAGGCTATTTATGGGGCACTAGCCATAATACCTATCCTATTTCTCTGGATTTATCTTTCTTGGCTAATTGTGCTTGTTGGCGCAGCTTTTACTGTGAGTTTACAAGATTTTTTTGAAAAAAAAGGTGAAAACACGCGTCAAGAAAATTAAACAACATCAATAGTTTTTTAATGCTAATTTAGCAAGGGTTGTATAAACTTATTTGACGGTTTAGCTCGATGAGGTAAAAATATGTCTCGAACTTTATTTCCTAAAATATCAACTTATCACAAAGAATGGCTGGAAGTTTTTGATGGTCATCAACTTTATATTGAGCAGTCAGGTAACCCTAATGGTATTCCCGTACTCTATTTACACGGGGGGCCGGGTGGCGGTTGCAGCAAAAACCACCGAAGGTATTTCGACCCCAGTAAATACCAGATCATTCTTTTTGACCAGAGAGGCTGCGGCCGATCGCAGCCCTCTCCGAGTATTGACAATAATACCCTCGAACAATTAATAGCTGACATAGAAGCCATCCGTCAACATCTAGCTATTAGCCAATGGTTGGTCACAGGAGGCTCTTGGGGAACTACTTTAGCCTTAGCTTATGGCATTAAACATTCGAATAAGGTTTTAGGTTTTATATTACGAGGCATTTTTCTTGGTACGCAAGACGAATATAACTGGTTGTATAAAAAGGAGGGCGCGGCCAATTTTTATCCTGAATACTATCGTAAATTTATTGAAAATTTAACCGAAAAAGAGCGCGTCGACCCATTACGTGTTTACCATCAAACGCTGATGTCAAGTAATGAAGTGGCGGTAATTGCGGCCAGTAAATCTTGGTGTTTATGGGAGTTACAACTCTCAACACTTGAGCATCATAATATTGGTATGGCGCAAATAAATGATCCTCATCAAGCCCTATGTATGGCAAAAATATCGAGTCATTTTTTCATTAATAAATGCTTTCTTACGGAAAACTACATTTTGGCAAACATCAAAAAGATAGCGAAGATCCCCGCTATTGTTATCCACGGTCGATTTGATATGGTTTGCCAGTTATCTGTTGCTGACAAATTAGTTCAACAATGGGAAAACGCCCAATTGCAAATATTACCCTGTGCCGGCCATAGTGGCTTTGAAAGCCAGACAATAGATGCTTTTTGCAAAGCGAGCGATGTTATGGCTAATTTTATTGACGAGAAGAAATAAGGGTAAATAATTAATGATAGCGTTACTTCAGCGAGTCACCGAAGCTAGTGTGACAGTGAATAATAAGGTAATAGGACAGATAGAGAAGGGGTTATTGGTTTTTTTGGCCATTGAACCTGATGATAATGAAGTGATAACTAAACGAATGGCTGAAAGAGTTGCTGGCTATCGTATTTTTGCAGATGAACAAGGAAAAATGAACTTAAATGTTAAACAAAGTGGTGGTGATATTTTAGTCGTGTCTCAATTTACGTTAGCCGCTGAAACGAATAAAGGGTTACGGCCAAGCTTTACTTCCGCCGCTAAGCCGGAGTTTAGTAAACACCTTTACCAATTTTACTGTCAAGAGTTAAGAGCCCTTGGTTTTGAAGTGCCAACAGGGGAGTTTGGTGCAGATATGAAGGTGCGTTTGTTAAACGATGGCCCAGTAACCTTTACCTTAACTTCTTAAGATAAAGGTTACTGGGCTAAATTTCTTTTGAATGCTGCCAAAATCTTAACGCGCGTTTATAAATGCGCTTATTTAAGTATGAATGTTTATTGTTTATTTTTGGAAAATTAATTGGCCAATGCCTAGGTATAACATGGATAACAACATTGAGATAGTTAGGGACATGAAAATACACAATGTGATGATTACTTTGTAGCTGCTGCAGTACGGTTAAGCACAAACTAACGTCTTGATCATTAGCATCAGGTAAATTGAGTGATAAACAGGTATTGTCAGATATTGCTGACATAAAAATAGCTAACAAGTTAATGGTTTCTTTAAAATCAATTAACTGTTGTTGATAGATATCACAAATAAGCCAATCAAGTGACTCAGTAGTATCGCCACTTAATGCTTTATCAGCTAACCAAATTTCTGCTCTACTATGAATGATCGATATTGACGCGTTCTCTGGATTGAAATATTGGTTAAAACATCGAATAACCACTTCATCACATTCCACACTAGTAAAGCTGATATCATCAGATAAGCGTGATAAAAATCGCGCCAAATTCCCTCCTCCTAAACCTAGTTCAACAATCTTTTGTGGTTTAAAAAACAATAAAGGCAGCAACAACATTGTTTGATGGGGTAAAGTGGGTAACCAAGGTTTTCTTTTATGCATCACGCTTTGAATGACCTCACCAAAAGCGATCCACCGAAAGCAATTGTTTTCGCTAATTGATATTGCATCTGCGGCTTTATTGTCGTAACTTTGGCTTGAATAAAGCAGTTCGCTATTGTCGATATGTTTTGCAAGTTGCATAGATTGTTGGTTTACCACAAATAAAGTCAATGGATAACGAATGAGTAACAGTATAACACCGATGAGCCAACAAGAGTTTGAACGCTATTATCAATTTCGTTGGAAAATGTTGCGTCAACCTTGGCAGCAACCCCTTGGCTCGGAACAAGATGGTCTAGAGCAACAGTCCGTTCATCGAATGATTGTTAATGACGAGCAACAAGTAGTGGCTGTAGGACGTTTACATAAGGTTAGTGAACGTCAAGCACAGATTCGGTATATGGCGGTTGATGATGATTATCAAGGGCGGGGCCTAGGAAAAAAAATCATTCAAGCTCTAGAAACCGAAGCATGCAGACAAGGTCTGACCAGTATAACTCTAAACGCTAGAGAAAGCGCGGTTAGCTTTTATGAGAATAGTGGTTATCAAGTCAAAGGTTTCTCTCACTTACTATTTGATGAGTTACGTCATATCACTATGACCAAGGTGTTAGCAGCAGTTAAATAGCATGATATTTCGTTAGTATAGCAATGACAAACTATCTGGGATCCTGCTATTGGTTGAGTAAAACAATAAAGCTCAATTTTTTTCATTACTCAGCCAATGGTTAGCAGGCCGTTAATTAAAACGAATACCCAACAATGTGTGCCGTTAGTATTTATAGCCAACTTGTCAATCAACAGTTTGCTGTCGATATTGTTTTAGCCTATCCTATTGCCAAATAACGTATTGATAAGATCAGACAACATTCTATAGGATGATAAAAACAGATGCACAAAACACAGAACACCGTTGGTATTATTGGTTGTGGCTGGCTTGGTACTGCGTTGGCTAAAAAGTTACTTGCCAAAAACCATCAAGTTTTAGCCACAACAGGACATGGTGAGAGTGCTGAAAAATTAGTTACCCAGGGCATTAGTGCGAATAAATTGATCTTACCAACCGTGCTATCAGTCAAGCAGTTTGCTCAACATGCGATATTCTCAGCCACTCAATTAGTCATCTGCTTACCCCCTAGATTAAAGCGTGGTCAAGATGATTACCCTGAAAAAATTAAACAACTCGTTGCCGCTGCTGAGAAAACTGGTGTTGAACATATTATTTTAATCAGTAGTACGGCTGTATATAATGGGCTATCAGGAAAAGTGAATGAGCAACACGCGTTAGACTTTACTGCTGACAAAGTTCAAGTGATGCACGATGCCGAACAAGTACTATTAACATTTACCGGTCAAGCTAATATTATTCGCTTATCTGGCTTGATAGGACCAGAACGACATCCAGGCCGGTTTTTATCCGCTAATAAGGATTTTGCAAACCCTGAAGGGGTGGTAAATTTAATTCATCAAACCGATGCGGTTGGCATTATTGAAGCGCTATTGTTACGCCAATCAGAGCCAGCTTTAAATAAAGCTATCTTTAATGGTGTCAGTGCGACACATCCAACGAGAGAGCGCTTTTACCAACAAGCAGCTAAGGCCCTCGACTTACCTCAACCGACTTTTATTAGAGCCACTGATGAGCCAATACCCTTGCTGTCTAAAGAAGTTGAAGGCGATAAAGTGCAAAGAGAGCTTAATTATCCATTTGTCTATAACGATTTACTTACGTGGTTAACCGCTTAAGTTAGTCCCTGCTACCTTGTTGGAAAATAAATTGTTTACACCTACTTATTCCCCTTTAGCAAAGAAATCAGCGGTATTATTCTTAGTGATATGGCTTCACATCACCCTGCTTGATCTATTTTATGTTAACCACAATGGTGTTGTGTTTTTATGGCAAGAAAATAGTGAACTTAAAACACTGCTAATACACTTGATGATTGCAACCTTGACTGTCTTTTTTTATTTTGGTCTCACTATGTTGTTAAAATTTTTCGCTCATAAGGGCAAGTCCTCTGAGTGACTCAGTGATAAAAGCACCTTTAACACCAAGTCACTGAAAATATAGATAATGACTATAAGCCTAAGGTTTTTAACCAACTAGAAAAGTCTAATAAGTTAGCGGGTAAAATGACTTTTCTGTTAGCTTGATTCAGTCCTGCCATTTGTTGTAAATATTGTTCACTTAATTGCATTTCTAGTGCCTTTTGTCCGCCCGGTTGACTAATGGCCTCAGCAATTTTTGCTATTGAGTCACCGGTTGCTTGAGCAATGGCAAGTATTTCAGAGGCTTTACCTTCGGCTGAATTGATTTGTCGCTGTTTTTCGCCCTCAGAGATGTTGATCATTTCTGTCATGAGACCTTCAGAGCGATTAATTCTACTGGCTTTATCTCCTAAACTTTTGGCTAAAATAGCACGGCGCTCTCGTTCGGCATTTACTTGTAATTCCATCGCGTTTTTAACTGTTAATGGTGGGGTAATATTTTTTATTTCATATCTATGGACTCTGATGCCCCAGCTTTCACCTGCTTTGTCTAAAACCTCAACCACTTTTGCACTAATAATATCGCGCTCTTCAAACGTTCGATCTAGATCTAATGTACCGATGACCGATCGCGTGGTGGTTTGGGCTAACTGCATAGCAGCAAAACGATAATCGGTAATGCCATAACTCGCTTTTACTGAATCGACGATTTGAATGTAGATCACACCGTCCACTTCAACATTGACCTCGTCACGTGAAAAACATTCTTGTGGCGGTACATCAATGGTTTCTTCTTTTAGGTCCTGTATAAATGCTACCCGGTCAATAAAAGGTAACAACATATGAAAACCGGCTTCTAAAGTACAACGGTATTTACCTAAACGCTCAACCACATAGGCTGACTTTGTTGGCACTAAACATATCGCTTGGATAAATTTAAAAGCCAAGAAGACAAAAATACTGGCCCAAACCACTAAAACAAATAAATCGATGTAGTTGATCTGGTCAGTAATAAGATTGCTATTAACTATTGCTTCTTCCATGATTATTTACCGCCTTGAACAGTTTGGGTTACTTTATCCATACCATCAAAAAAACCTTCTAATTTAGCTAACTCGGCTGGTAAAACAGAAACATCTGCAGTTTTGAGAATCCCTCCGACCTGCTGAATAAATTGACCCAATAGTCTGAGTTGAACGGCTTTATCGCTGCCCGGTTTCGACGTTGCCGCCGCAATCATATTTATACCTTCAGCAGTGGCATCGGCAAGAATAGTTATTTCTTGTGCGCGCCCTTGAGCTTCATTAATTTGTTTTTGTTTATCACCTTCAGACAAGTTTATTGCCTCTTGGCGCTGCCCTTGAGATAAATTGATGGTCGACTCTTTTTCAGCTTCAGCCAGAGTGATTTCAGCTCGTTTCCTGCGCTCAGCTTCCATTTGTTTTTCTAGCGTATGAATAACATTGGTTGATGGGGTAATATTACGCACTTCATAACGTAGGACCTTAATGCCCCAAGGATCTGACGCTTTATCAATTTCACGAACGATGGTTTCATTTAAGGTATCGCGTTCTGAAAATGTTTGTCCGAGTTTGAGTTTACCAATTTCTGAGCGCATAGTGGTTTGCGCTAAATTCACACTTGCCCGGCGATAATCTTCAATGCCGTAGCTCGCCTTAGCGCCGTCCATGACTTTAATATAAACTAAACCATCGACATTAATTTGAACGTTATCTCGTGAAATACAGCTTTGAGAGGGGATGTCTAAAACTTGTTCACGCACTTCATGGCGATAAGCCACCCGGTCAAAAAATGGAATTAAAAAATGTACACCGGGTGTCATCACTGCACGAAACTTGCCTAAACGCTCAATAACACAAACCTCACGCATTGGTACTATCAGAACTAATTTCAGGACAGTAAACAAAAGTCCGAGGATGATAAAGGTAAAAGTTGCTAACATAATGCCCCCTTGGCAATTAATCTTTGAATCGTTATTGGTCTATTTAACGATTAAGTGATGATGGTTAATTGTTAAGTTTTAGTTCAACAACTAATGAGATGTTTTCTTTACACACAATAGTGGCATGACTACCGGCAATAATTTCTGAGCCATCACCCAGTGCTGTCCATGTAGTGCCTTGGAACTCTACTCTGCCCGCATGGGTACCGGGACCAATTTTTTCAGTGACTAAAACTTCCTTACCGTAAATATCTAACTCTTCATTAACGTTTTCAATGCTTTGATCTGCACTGATAAATTTATCAGTAAACAAATAGACAAAAAACAATAAACTTGAGGCCGTAATAAACCATACCGTTAAAGTAAATATCCAGGTATCTAACCAGCCAAATTTCACGCCAAAAGCAATAACCAATGAAGCAATAGCCATGTTGATTAAGATGCCACCAGGAATAAATATTTCAGCAAAGGCCAAGATAATAGCAAGAACAACCCAAGTTTCAAATAGTAAAATAAAGTCCATGGAATATTCCTTATATGTGGTCAATAATGACAATTAAAACAGGTAATACGTCTTAGCTCTCCTTTAGAAAATAGAGAGTTCGACATAATATGTCAAGAGATAGCGTCGATATTTTATCTGTATGACAAAAATAGAGTTTGTAATAACACAAGAGTAGGACTTTATTGAGGGGAAGTCTTATATTTACTGCAGAGCACAAGACATTCTTTGTCTCTGCAGTAAAGTTATGTTCAATTTTTAATCAATTAATTTCGATTAAAAACTCGGTAAGATCCCTTTAGGTATTAAATAATTTAAATCACCCTCTGCAATAATGGTGGCCGCTTCAGCAATATCAGGGGCGAAGTACCTGTCCTTATCATAAAAACTGACGGTTTCACGCAAAATAGCTTTTGCTTTTTCTATTTTAGCAGAGCCTTTTAATGGCGCTCTAAAGTCTAAACCTTGAGCGGCAGCGAGATACTCAACGGCCAACACCCCTGTGGTGTTTTCTGCCATATCTGCTAAGCGGCGTCCGGCAAAAGCGGCCATTGATACGTGATCTTCTTGGTTAGCCGACGTTGGTAAACTGTCTACTGATGCAGGATGTGCCAGTGATTTATTTTCTGATGCCAGTGCTGCTGAGGTCACTTGTGCGATCATGAAACCAGAATTAACCCCACCATTTTCAACTAAAAATGCCGGTAATTTACTTAAGTTCGCATCAATTAATAACGCCATACGACGTTCAGACAATGAGCCTATCTCAGCTATCGCTAAGGCGAGGTTATCGGCAGCCATTGCCACAGGTTCGGCATGAAAGTTACCGGCTGAGATAAAGTCACCTTCATTGGCAAAAACTAATGGATTATCAGTAACGCCATTGGCTTCAGCATGCAGTACTTCAGCGGCTTGACGAATTTGTGTTAAACAGGCGCCCATCACTTGTGGCTGACAGCGAAGCGAATAGGGGTCTTGAACCTTTTCACAGTCGAGGTGCGAGCGGCCAATTGCTGAGTTATCTGTTAAAATTTCACGATAGGCAACCGCAGCATCAATTTGACCACGTTGACCTCGGACTAAATGGACACGTTCATCAAAGGGTGCGCGACTTCCCAAGGCGGCTTCAACTGACATTGAACCAATTGTTACCGCGGCGGCAAATAAGTCTTCAGCGTAGAATAAACCCTCTAGTGAAAAAGCCGTTGATGCTTGTGTGCCGTTTAATAAGGCTAAACCTTCTTTAGCGGCAAAAGCAATAGGCTCAAGACCAGCAATTTTCAAACCGTCAGCGGCTGAAATAACTTCGTCTTGATAAGACATTTCACCTTCACCCAATAAAGGTAATACCATATGGGCTAATGGTGCTAAATCACCGGATGCACCCACAGATCCTTTTTTAGGAACACAAGGATAAACTTGCGCATTAAGCAGAGTGATTAGTGCTTGAATCACTTCTAAGCGAATACCTGAAAAACCACGAGACAAGGAGTTAATTTTTAATACCATCATCAAACGGACGGTCTCATCTTCCATGTATTCACCAAAGCCCGCTGAATGAGAAAGTACAATTGAGCGTTGTAATAATTCCAACTCTTCTGTCTTAATACGGGTGTTTGCCAGTAAACCAAAGCCGGTATTGATACCGTAAACTACCCGGTTTTCAAGAATAACTTGTTGAACTGCGGCGGCGCTTTTATCTATTTCTTCAAAAGCACTGTCATC
>Ga0307488_10003258_pt1 | contig 13607 bp, 15 predicted proteins | sample SB02metaG_FD_202248 | JGI IMG/M metagenome (GOLD analysis project Ga0307488, IMG submission 202248) | Sea-ice brine microbial communities from Beaufort Sea near Barrow, Alaska, United States - SB 0.2 | ecosystem: Environmental > Aquatic > Marine > Coastal | place: USA: Alaska | collected...
CTACCACCATTGTTGAAGTAGTGGTCAAAGACTTTGGGGGTCCGACCTCGGCCCGACCATTCGTGCTTGACACCCTGCTTATCAGTCAGGCGGTATTTGGGTGCGACTGGCTTGCGAGCTTTTTTGATCTGAGCTGCATCAGCTGAGAAAAAATCTTCTGGCGTTAGCCCAGCTTTTGCAATCGCTGCCAGTATGGCTTTTCTTTCTGCATTCTTTTTGGCGGACTGCTCAGCACGTACCGCTTCTTCTTGGGCTCGTTTTTCGATAAACTCAGACAAATGATGGGCCATAGTTTCTAGCTGGGCAATGCTAAGATCCTTACAAGCAGCACGAAAACGGCTTTTATTACGGGTAATTTCAGAAAATTCAGTCATAATGGTTCCACGATTAGTTGCACTGAGTAGGTGCATAGGCTTTTCATTTTAAATGATGACCTTAATTGATGTTAAGGTTATTAATTTAAGTGATATTTATAAATGGGTTTATTAATTAATATTCTCTTTTTCGATTGTTAGTTTACTTGATAATAACTCAATCTTTATTTAATTTAAATTAAAAACTATGTTAATGAATAAATACGATTTACACAGCCACACAAAGTATTCCGATGGTAGTTTATCGGTTACAGAATTAATTGATTTAGCCATTGAGCGAGGTGTGACCCACCTTGCCATTACAGACCATGACACAGTTAAAGCACACTTGCAGCTAGCGGAAGATAAAGCCACTTTTGCATCTGATAAAATTTGTATTATTAAAGGTATAGAGTTTTCTAGTCAATGGAATAATATGGGTGTACATATTGTTGGTTTAAATATTGATATTAACTCAACAGCGATTAGCACTGCCGTAGTTCATCAAACGCAGTTGCGTTTACAGCGAGTCAAAACCATTTCCAAAAAGTTAACCCAGCGAGGTTTTCCAGACATTACCCAAGGTGCAATGAGTTTGGCCGGCGAGGGTCAAGTTGGGCGTCCTCATATTGCGCAACACATGCTTGAGCAAGGCCTAGTCTCAAGTGTAGGTCAGGCCTTTAATAAGTATTTAGGCGCGGGTAAAGTGGGAGATATATCCAATGTTTGGCCTGATCTTGAGCAAGTTGTTGAGTGGATTCATGCGGCTGGGGGCATAGCTGTGCTGGCTCACCCAAGTCGTTATAAAATGACCCGGACTAAGCGCAGGCGTCTAATGGCCGACTTTGCAGACGCTGGCGGGCAGGCCATTGAGGTGTGTGCGGGCAACCAGGTGCCAGGAGTGGCTGAAGAAATGGCTGCAGTCTGTGATGAATTTGGTTTCTATGCCTCGGTTGGCAGTGATTTTCATAACCCAGACTATCGATGGGTAAAGTTGGGTCAATACCCTAAGTTGCCTAAAGCCTGTAAGCCCGTTTGGGAGTTATTCTAATATGGAGGCTAGGGTAGAAGGTAAAATGGTTGCAATGCCTGTGGATCTTTATATTCCACCCCATGCTTTACAGGTTATATTAGAAACTACTTTTGAAGGTCCGTTAGACTTATTGCTTTATTTAATCCGACGCCATAACTTAGATATTATTAATATCGATGTAGCTAAGATTACCTACCAATATATCGCCTATATTGAATTGATGGAGTCGAGTCAATTTGAATTAGCAGGTGAATACTTAGTTATGGCGGCAACACTAGCAGAAATAAAAAGTCGCAGTTTACTGCCGCGCACTCAAGCGCTAGATGATGATGAGGAAGACCCAAGGGTAAGGTTAATAAAGCAGTTACAAGAGTACGAACGTTTTAAATACGCTTCAGAAAAAGTGGCTGAATTGCCGCGCATGGGAAGAGATAACTTTTCTATACGCATGGACCTGCCAGATGTTAAACAGGTTCGCCCTAAACCTAATGTGCAGATGGCGGAGTTATTAGCCGCCTATACGGATGTGCTGAAGCGTTGTGATATGTATGAGCACCATATTATATCTCGCGAGCGATTGTCTACCCGCGAACGCATGTCTAGTTTAATGGCACAATTACAAGAACATCAATTTATGTCATTTGAAAGTTTGTTCAACATAACAGAAGGGCGTATGGGTGTGGTCGTTACTTTTTTGGCCTTAATGGAGCTAGTTAAAGAAAAATTGATTAAATTGGTTCAGGTTCAAGAATACGGGCCCATTCACATCAGTTTAGGGGGCCAGGATGAGTCGCCCAACCAGGAGCTTGGACTATGATCATTGAACTGGCGCCAGTATTAGAGGCTGTGTTGTTAGCTGCAGATAAACCCCTCAGTGTTGAACGCCTGGGGCAGTTATTTGACGAGCATGATGGCGTTGACAAAAAGCGCATTAAAAAAACCTTAAGGGACTTACAGCAAAGTTATGTGGGGCGCGGTTATCAACTGGTAGAGGTGGCCTCTGGCTTCCGTTTTCAGGTGCATCAAGATTATGCGCTATGGGTGGCGCGTTTATGGCAGGAAAAACCTCAAAAATATTCCAGAGCATTGCTTGAAACCCTTTCGATTATTGCTTATCAGCAACCCATTACCCGGGGCGAAATCGAAGCCATACGAGGTGTGAGTGTGAGTTCTCCGATTATTCACACCATGATAGAGCGTGGATGGATACGCAGTGTTGGGCACAAAGAGGTGCCTGGTCGTCCTGAATTATTTGCCACTACCAAAGAGTTTTTAGATCACTTCTGTCTTAAACAACTAAGTGATTTACCTGCCCTTGATGAGTTAGCTTCGTGGGATGAAGCCACCATGGCCCCAGCTAAATTAAAACAACCACAGCAGCAAGAAATCGAGGTCGTGACTGAGCCCATACATTAAGCTATAATAGCAAAACATATTAACTGTATTGATGGGACTATCATGACAGATCAAAACCTTCCCTTGGAAGAACTCGTAGACGCGGCTGAACAAAAAACCAGCGACGAAAAACTTCAAAAAGTATTGGCCCGTGCGGGTGTAGGTTCACGCCGAGAAATGGAGCGTTGGATTGCCGCAGGGCGAGTAACGATTAACAAAGAAAAAGCCCAGTTAGGTGACCGTGTGACTTGGCGCGATCATATTTCTGTGGATGGCAGGCAAGTAGACCTAGTGTCGCCTAATAACATCGAACGCCGTGTGCTTATTTATAATAAGCCAGAAGGTGAGATTGTTACGCGCTCAGACCCAGAAAATCGCTCTACCGTGTTTGATAAACTGCCTCGCTTAAAAGGCGAACGCTGGATCGCTGTGGGTCGCTTAGATATCAACACGGCGGGTCTATTACTGTTCACCACAGACGGTGAACTGGCTAACTCACTAATGCATCCATCCACCACCATTGAGCGTGAGTACGCTGTCCGCGTGATGGGCCATGTCACCATGGATCAAGTTAACGCCATGCACAAAGGGGTGTTATTAGATGACGGTATGGCGCGCTTTAATGATATTCAAGAATTTGGTGGTGAAGGCATAAATCGCTGGTACCACGTCGTCATCATGGAAGGCCGTAACCGCGAAGTACGTCGTTTGTGGGAATCTCAAGGTTTAAGAGTTAACCGCTTAAAGCGAGTGCGCTATGGTAATGTTTTCTTGCCACCTCAACTACGGGCTGGCATGTGGATGGAAATGCCACAAATAGACATTAACGCGTTATCTCAATTTGTAGGTATGCGTCCCAAGAAGGTTAAGCGTCGGTTACCTAAAGAGCAAGAAAGCTTTGACCGTCAGGAAAAGCGCCAACGCACTCGTCGCCACGTTTAAGGCTTGTAATCTAGCCTAAAACGTCCGCCTAACCACCTTATTTAATTAGGGTGGTGTAGGTTAGAAAATCCCCTTGCTGTAACCACGTTGTTATATGGCCACGTTGTCATATAGCCACGCTGTTCTACAACCGTGTTGTTCTAAAGTCAGAGGGCTTATGCTTAGTTTAATGATGGGTTTAATCATGGGTTTGCTCATCACTCACACTCACTGGGTCTAGGTGAATAATCACATCAGCATGGGGGAATGCTTCTACAATCCGTGCTTCCAGCGCTTCTGCTACATCGTGGGCTGCTAGTAAAAGCATGTCGTCCTGCAGTTCTAAATGTAATTGAATAAACTGCATGTGGCCAGATTGCCGGCTGCGCAGGTCATGTAGACCGATAACTAAGGGTTGTGTCAGGGCCAGTTGGGTAATAACTTGCCTTTGTTCATCACTGAGTTCATGGTCTAGTAGCAAGTGGAAAGCCGTTTGGGCAATGCCCCAGGCGCTATAGACGACATAGGCGCCAATGCCTAACGCTAAGTAGGGGTCTGCCCCATAATAGCCGTAACTTGCAAGCACAAGGGCCACTATGACACCAAAGTTCATCAATAAATCTGAGGTGTAGTGCAAAGAGTCAGCCTCAATGGCACTCGATTGGGTGCGTTTGACAACGCTTCGCTGTAGGACCACTAAGGCCCCTGTAAGGGCCATACTAGCGATCATAACGCCAATACCAATGGGGGTATTTTGTATCACCTCTGGATGCCACAAGCGGCCTACGGTCTGTGAAAGTAATAAGCCAATAGAGGCTAAAATCAATAAGGCTTGGGCAAGACCCGCAAGAGCCTCTGCCTTACCATGACCAAAGCGATGCTCTTCGTCAGCAGGAGCCATGGCATAACGCACAGCAAAAAAGTTAATTAACGAGGCGGCGCTGTCCATAATGGAATCGATCAAAGAGGCCAGTAAACTGACGCTTTGAGTTTGGTCCCAAGCCCATGTTTTAACACCGATTAAACTAACTGCAACGACAACGGATGCCCAAGTAGCGAGTTTGATGAGTTGGCTGTATGTCATGCTTGAAGTATAGCCCAACGAGTTTCACCTGGGGTTAATTTATCAATCGCTAGTCAAGGCTGGTTAGGCCCGTATTAACAGCCCAGACCCGCCCAAGCCATGAGCGTTGATGCAGTAATACTAGGCTGATGCTGGCCCTTGGCCACAGTTTAAGCAGTATTCGCCTCGTCGTTGGCGCGATTGTGCCAACGGATGTGCAGCATAGTGCTGGTGTATAAAAGGGTAATGATCAAGGCCCCCAAAGCGCCGTTTACGGGCACGTACATTACTTCTATGGTGAAATAGATAAGCAATACAAAACACATCCACGCCATTTGGCGTAAGTGCTGTTTATACATGGCTAACCCAAAGCCCAGCAGAGGGAAGCACTTAATGCCAATAATAACGAGACTGCCAACCTCTGCATAGGGTTGCGCAAAAGTGCTAATCACATAATAAGCGATGAGTGCTACGTAGGCGCCGACACTTATAGCGCGAGATAGCTTACGTTTTTGTTGATATTGCATTACAAAATCTCCAACACAGATTCAGGTGGGCGACCGATACGAGCTTGGCCCTGATTAACCACAATCGGTCTTTCGATCAGTTTAGGGTGTTGCACCATGGCGGTAATTAACTCAGTCTGTGTTAAATGAGGCTGAGCTAGTTGGGCTAACTTATATGCTTCTTCGCCCTGACGCATAAGGCTGCGAGCATCGTCCATACCTAACATAGATAATAGGTGCTCTAGTTCTTTTGAATTGGGTACCTGTTCTAGGTACAAGCGAATTTCAACCTTAACACCATGAGCCTCTAATAAAGCTAAGGTAGCTCGAGACTTAGAACAGCGGGGGTTGTGGTATAAAGTTACAGTCATCATTAGCGGCCTAGTTTAGCCTTAATAAAGTTCAAAGCGCCGATTAAGGGCATGTCTTCATTAGCTTCGGCCCTCCGGTCACGGTATTCCAGTGTGCCACTATCGATGCCACGGTCTCCGATAACGACTCGATGGGGTAGTCCTATGAGTTCAGCATCAGCAAATTTGACGCCTGGGCGCATAGCACGGTCGTCCATAATAACGTCAATTCCTGCCGCCTTTAACTCGCCATAGAGCTGGTCTGTTGCTGCGCGTACAGCGGCAGATTTTTCATAATTAAGAGGAATGAGAGCGACTTCAAATGGAGCAAGAGCGAGGGGCCACATGATGCCTTTGTCATCAAAATTCTGTTCTATACAAGCAGCCACCACACGGGTAATACCAATGCCGTAACAACCCATTTGCATAGGTTGGGGTTTACCATTTTCATTAAGCACGGTGGCATTCATGGCCTTGGAGTACTTATCGCCCAATTGGAAAATGTGGCCAACTTCAATGCCGCGTTTGATTTCGATTACCCCATGCCCACAAGGGCTAGAATCTCCTTGCACTACGTTACGCAGGTCTGCGATATCAGTGTAGTCACAGTCGCGTTGCCAGTTAAGGTTGGTGTGGTGATAGCCAGTATTATTGGCACCCGCGGTAAAATCACTCATTATACTTGCAGCCCGGTCGGCAATAATGGTGATGGTTAATCCAACAGGACCTATAGATCCGGGCGTTGTCTTTAATTCATCAACAATACGTTGCTCTGGTGCCATGGTCAGTGGGACCGCAACAAGTGGGTGTTTCTCCGCTTTAATGGCATTCATGATGTGATCACCACGCAATACCAGTGCCACTAAAGGCTGGTGGCCGTCGTCGTCTGCGGTGCCAAGCACCACCAATGTTTTAACACTTTGAGTGGTGGCTAAGCCCAAGAATTCACACACACTATCTATGGTTTTTTGGTCTGGGGTATGCACTTCTTGCATGGCTTGCGTTGGGGCAGCGCGCTGAGTTTTGGGTAACATGGCTTCGGCTGTTTCTACGTTCGCTGCGAAGCTGCTGCTAACATCATCACTAAAGGCGATATCATCTTCACCAGATTGAGCCAATACGTGAAACTCTTGTGAAGCGTCACCCCCTATGCTGCCAGAGTCAGCCCGCACTGCGCGAAAGTTTAAACCTAAACGGGTAAAAATATTAGTATAGGCGATGTGCATTGCATCATAGGTTTGTTGCAAGGATGCTTGGTCTAAATGAAAAGAGTAAGCGTCTTTCATGATAAATTCACGAGAGCGCATCACGCCAAACCTAGGGCGCACTTCATCGCGAAATTTGGTTTGTATTTGGTAGAAGTTCATCGGTAAGCTTTTATAGCTTCTCACTTCCTTGCGCATCATATCGGTAATCACCTCTTCATGGGTGGGACCCACACAGAAATCACGCTGGTGGCGATCTTTTAAGCGTAAAAGCTCTGGGCCATATTGCTGCCAGCGACCAGACTCCTGCCATAGTTCAGCAGGTTGAACAGCAGGCATTAATAATTCTTGCGCACCTGCGGCGTCGAGTTCTTCCCTTACAATCCGTTCAACTTTGCGTATGCTGCGCAGGCCCATAGGTAGCCAGGTGTATAGGCCCGAAGCCAAGCGGCGGATTAAGCCGGCACGGAGCATAAGCTGATGACTGATTACTTCTGCGTCTGCAGGAGTTTCTTTTTGAGTGGCAATTAAAAATTGGCTGGCGCGCATGGGGTAATGAATCCAATAAAACTAAAAAGATAGGGCGCTATTGTATGTTGCCAAGGCCTTGGGATAAATGACTTTTATGGTTAAATTAACAATAAACACGGATTAGTTGTAGGAATCTACAATAAAGGTGTAATTTCTATTGCCGCAGGGGGCTGGGAATAAGGTATAATTTCGGGTTTTGAAATGCCCTGCTGGAATACACTATGCCTATCTATGAATACCTCTGCCAAGGATGTGGTTTTGGTAAAGACGTATTGCAAAAATTAAGCGATGCGCCATTAACAGATTGCCCATCATGTGGAAAAGATCAATATCGTAAACAAATCTCTGCCGCTGGGTTTAGGCTTAAGGGTCAAGGTTGGTACGAAACAGATTTTAAAACAGGTGCCAAAAAGAATTTAGCGGGTGACACAGCAAGCCCCAACGCTGCAGGTAAAGCAGCTGGTGATGCAAAAACTGCGAACGCTGCTAGCGACTAAAATTAACACCGATTAAAACCATTTAAAATTTAGGAAATACAATTATGCGAAGCCACTATTGCGGCGAACTAAGGGCCAGCGATGTTGACCAACAAATCACCTTATGCGGCTGGGTTCATCGCCGCCGTGATCACGGTGGTGTTATTTTCCTAGATCTGCGTGACCGTGAAGGCCTTGTGCAAGTGGTATTTGACCCAGATCGTGAAGAGAGTTTTGCTTTAGCCGATGCATGCCGCAATGAATTTGTGGTGAAGGTTAGTGGTTTAGTTCGTGCTCGGCCTGCGGGCACTGATAATCCAGATATGCCAACAGGTGCGGTAGAAGTATTAGGCCAAGAGCTGGAAATCCTTAACAAGTCTGAAACCCCTCCATTTCAATTAGACGAACACCAGTCTGTGGGTGAAGAGGTGCGTCTTAAGTACCGCTATGTTGATTTACGTCGTCCAGAAATGGCTGCTAAGTTAAAGTTACGCTCTAAGGTGAGTACCTTTATCCGCAACTTTTTAGATCAAAACGGCTTCTTAGACATTGAAACACCTATTTTGACGCGGGCTACGCCAGAAGGAGCGCGTGATTATTTGGTGCCTAGTCGCACCCATGAAGGTCACTTTTTTGCATTGCCACAATCACCACAATTGTTTAAGCAACTGTTAATGGTAGCGGGCATGGATCGTTACTACCAAATCGCTAAGTGTTTCCGCGATGAAGACTTGCGAGCTGACCGCCAACCAGAATTTACTCAAATCGATATTGAGACCTCCTTCATGGATGAAGCTCAAATTATGGCCATTACTGAAAAAATGGTGGTTGAGTTATTTAAGAGCCAGATTAACGTTGATCTAGGCGCTTTCCCTAGCATGCCGTATAGCGAAGCGATGGAAACCTATGGCAGTGATAAGCCAGATTTACGTATTCCATTGCAGCTGGTGACAGTGAGCGATTTGATGAAAGAGGTCGACTTCAAGGTATTCGCTGGTCCAGCTAACGACGTCAACGGCCGTGTGGCGGGTCTTAAAGTGCCTAATGGTGCCAGCTTAACTCGTAAGCAAATAGACATTTACACCAAATTTGTGGGTATTTATGGGGCCCGAGGCTTGGCCTACATTAAAGTTAACAATGCGAATGATTTAGAAGAAGGTTTACAGTCTCCTATTGTTAAATTTTTACCCCTTGAAGTTCGCAAAGCCTTGCTTGAGCGTCTACAAGCTAAAGATGGAGATTTGATTTTCTTTGGTGCCGACAGCGAAAAAATAGTTAACGAAGCCTTAGGCGCCTTGCGCTGTAAGCTGGGCGAAGATCTAGAGCTAATGACCTGTGATTGGGCGCCATTGTGGGTTGTCGACTTCCCTATGTTTGAAGCCACTTCAGATGGTGGTATCACTGCTATTCATCATCCATTTACGGCACCTTCTTGCACCCCAGAGGCATTAGAGGCCTCGCCACTAACGGGCTTATCTCGTGCTTATGACATGGTACTCAACGGTACTGAGTTAGGTGGAGGTTCTATTCGAATTCACCAACAAGATATGCAGACCAAGGTGTTTGAATTGTTGAATATTGGTGCAGAAGAACAGCAAGAGAAATTTGGTTTCTTACTCGATGCACTGAAATATGGCTGCCCTCCTCATGGCGGTTTAGCCTTTGGTTTAGACCGTTTAGTGATGTTAATGACAGACTCCAGCTCCATCCGTGAAGTGATTGCCTTCCCTAAAACCCAAAGTGCGGCCTGCGTCATGACTCAGGCACCTGGTGTTGTGGCCACTAAACAATTACGTGAACTTAACATTAAGCTGCGTGAAAAAGTAATTACTGAGTAACTTTTGCCTGGCTAGCCTTTAGGGGCCTAGTCGACTAAAAGGCCCAGCATTAAATTGTTGGGCCTTTTTTTGTATTGGTTTTTTAGAAGGCAAAAAACTACTGTGATTTTGTACAGTATTTGCTAGTATTGGTTTATTAGTAGATTCACCAGCGCATGCTAACCATGGCACTCATATTAGGAATTGACCCAGGCTCTCGCAAAACCGGTTACGGCATTATTAATGCGGTGGGTGCAACGCGTATTTACGTGGCCAGTGGCCATATAAAAACCTCTGGTGATGAGTTAGCTGGGCGGTTAGGGCAGATCTATCGTGGTATCGACGAAATCATCGAAACTTATGTACCGCAAGAGTTTGCCATCGAACAAGTGTTTATGGCACGTAATGCTGATTCTGCGCTTAAACTTGGCCAGGCTCGTGGTGTCGCCATTGTGGCTGCAGTTAACCACGGATTGCCTGTTTCTGAATATTCTGCACGTCAGGTCAAGCAAGCCGTTGTAGGGAACGGAGCAGCAGCAAAAAACCAAGTACAAGAAATGGTGGCTCGTTTGCTTAAGTTGCCAGGCTTGCCTCAAGAAGATGCTGCTGATGCCTTAGCCATTGCTATTTGCCATGCCAATACCCATGCCAGTCTGATTCGCTTGGCAACTAGCCGCAGCCCAGCCAATGCTCGAAAACAAGCATTGCTGCAAGAGCTTAAAGGCAGTCGCCGTGGACGTATTCGATAAATTCAAGAGTTAAATAGAGCGATTAAAATGATTGCACGTATTAGTGGTGTGTTGGTCAGCAAGCAGCCTGCTCAAGTAGTGATAGATGTGCAGGGTGTAGCTTATGAAATTGAAATTTCGTTTAATAGCTTTTGCCAATTGCCGGCAGAAGGTGACACTGCCATATTGCATACGCATTTTGTGGTGCGTGAAGATGCCCAACTCCTTTTTGGCTTCTCTCAACTAGAGGAAAGAAGCCTATTTCGCATTTTAATAAAGGTTAACGGGGTAGGTCCAAAGCTGGGTTTAGCTATTTTATCAGGCATGGACGCTCAAGCGTTCTGTCATTGTGTGCAACATCAAGATTCTGCCACCTTGGTTAAAATTCCTGGGGTTGGTAAAAAAACAGCAGAACGTTTAGTGTTAGAACTGGGCGATAAGTTGTCAGCATGGCAGATGGGCGACAATGCAGGTGTTCAAGCTAGCAGCGTAAAGTCGACACCATCTGCAGCGAGTGCCCAATCAGAAGCAGAAAGTGCGTTGGTGGGGCTGGGTTACAAGCCTGTTCAGGCCACTAAGGCCGTCGCTGCTGCGCTCAGATCTGCACCTGATGGTAGTTGTGAGGACCTTATACGCTTATCACTTAAAGGCATGATATAAGGTTCTTTATGGTGTGTTTAATGCACTTTGACTAGGCTGTGGTTAAGATAAATTAACGAATGTTAATAATGATGGGTATAGCATGATAGAAGCGGATCGTTTTGGCTCGCCAGTAGAAGCAGCAAGTCAGTTAGGTGAAGATCATTTAGAGCGGGCCCTGAGGCCTAAACTACTGAAAGATTACATTGGTCAACCTGTGGTTCAAGAACAGATGGAGATCTATATCGCTGCGGCAAAGGGCCGAGATGAGGCGCTAGATCACACCCTCATTTACGGGCCTCCTGGGCTGGGGAAAACCACTCTTGCCCACATTATCGCTAATGAAATGGGTGGTGATTTAAAAACCACTTCTGGCCCGGTGTTAGAGAAAGCGGGAGACCTAGCCGCTATGCTTACTAATTTAGAGGCTGGTGATGTATTATTTATTGATGAAATCCATCGGTTAAGCCCAGTAATAGAAGAAATTCTATACCCAGCAATGGAAGACTATCAGTTAGATATTATGATTGGAGAAGGGCCAGCGGCAAGGTCGATTAAGCTAGACCTGCCACCCTTTACTTTGGTTGGTGCAACCACCCGTGCAGGATCTCTTACGTCTCCTTTACGAGATCGTTTTGGTATTACCCAGCGCTTGGAATACTATTCAGTTGAAGATTTAACGACCATCGTCACCCGCTCTGCATATCTTTCGGAAGTACAAATGGAACCCCAAGGCGCAGCCGAAGTGGCCCAAAGGTCAAGAGGCACGCCTCGCATCGCTAACCGCCTTTTACGCCGCACCCGCGACTATGCGGAAGTTAAATTTGATGGTGTCATTAATGCTAATGTGGCAGATCAAGCTCTCAACATGCTCAACGTGGATCACCTGGGTTTCGACCATATGGACAGATGTTTGATGCTAGCCATTATTGAAAAATTTGCTGGGGGTCCTGTAGGAATTGATAACTTGGCTGCAGCAATTAGTGAGCAAAGAGAAACCATAGAAGATGTGCTAGAACCTTACCTGATCCAGCAGGGTTTTATTATGCGCACACCCCGAGGCAGAGTAGTCACCGATAGAGCCTATGACCATTTTGGCTTTGCTGCGCCTAAAGCAAAAGATAAAAACTAACGGGTTAGTGAAGAGTGTGGAACTTTTTTCCAAGGTACTGCTCAAATCAAGAGTTATTCAGCTAACATCGTATTTATAATGGTATTATTGTTAGCAAGTTAAAGATTAATAACGTGGTGATATAGAAAGTGTCTCTAATATTACTATATTCGTACAATTGCATGGGATATCGGCTTTACATAACAAATGTAAGGCCTGGGAGAGGAATGGTCTGTGGACAATAAAATGTCAGTACTGAGCTTGATTTTGAACGCCAGTTTTTTGGTGCAAATGGTCATGTTCTTGTTGTTGATTGCCTCGGTCATGTCCTGGGTAATGATTTTTCAACGCCGCAGAGCCTTACAGTTTGCCCGTAATAACTTGAAGGCCTTTGAGGAACAGTTTTGGTCGGGTATCGATTTAAGTCAACTGTTTCGTCAGGTCAGCGCTGAACCCAATCCAGATAACGGTGCAGAAAATATATTCCGCGCTGGTATAAAAGAGTTTACTCGATTGAGACAGCAAACTGATGCCGATGGTGATGCCGTCATGGAAGGTGTTCAGCGGGCAATGCGGGTGGCTATTTCTAAAGAAGAAGAAAAGCTTGAGGCCCATTTATCATTTTTGGCAAGTGTAGGTTCCGTCAGCCCATACGTAGGGTTGTTTGGCACAGTGTGGGGGATCATGAATTCCTTTAGGGGTCTTGCTAATGCTCATCAGGCTACCTTGGCTACTGTGGCGCCTGGCATTTCAGAGGCTCTTATTGCGACGGCTATGGGTTTGTTTGCTGCTATCCCAGCAGTAATTGCTTATAACCGTTTTTCCCATACAGTAGATTCAATATTGTCTAGCTATGAGACTTTCGCTGAAGAGTTTTCGAGTATTTTACACCGTAAAGCCCACGCATCTGAGCTATAGGTTGCATTATGAGCACTATAAGACGACCTAGAACCAAACGCCATAAGCCTAACGCCGAAATAAACGTAGTGCCTTACATTGATGTAATGATGGTGTTGTTGGTTATATTTATGGTTACGGCGCCGATGTTGACCCAAGGTGTTAATGTAGATTTGCCCCAGGCGAAGTCCGATCCCGTGTCTAGTGATGATTTAGGCCCACCATTAATTATTTCGGTCACTCAATCGGGTGATTATTACTTAGAGTTGGGAGAGAATAATAAACAGCCTATCACCCTAGAGCGTATTGGTGTACAAGTAGGCAAGATTTTACAACGGGCTCCTGATACACAGGTGTTATTGCGTGGTGATCGGGCCATAGAATATGGTCTCATTGTGCGACTGATGACGGTGTTACAAAAGGCTGGTGCCCAAAGTGTTGGGTTAGTTTCGGAAAGTCCGTGAAATTAGATCACACCTACATATTGCCCAGTCTGCTCGCAATCACTGTGCATGTGCTTGCGGCCGCAGTGGTCATGTCAGAATGGCAGAGTAGCAGCCAGCGCACACCTCCGGTGCTAAT
>Ga0307488_10003259_pt1 | contig 13605 bp, 17 predicted proteins | sample SB02metaG_FD_202248 | JGI IMG/M metagenome (GOLD analysis project Ga0307488, IMG submission 202248) | Sea-ice brine microbial communities from Beaufort Sea near Barrow, Alaska, United States - SB 0.2 | ecosystem: Environmental > Aquatic > Marine > Coastal | place: USA: Alaska | collected...
ACGTGGATTTTTTTCTGCTGTATGTAGGTTAGTGCTATGACGTATCTTGTCTAGATTAGCAGTAATTGTTTCGCTGAGCTTTTCAGCTTTTTCAACTGTTAGGCTATCGTAATTAATAGCAAAGCCGAATCGACTTTCTAACACTTTGTTAATCTTTTTCGCTGATGTCATTGACATTTCTGCTAGTTTCATGGTGTATCTTCCTATTAGTTTATTCTTTTATATATTTAGCCAAGTTTAAAGTTTTCTGTAATTCTTTCTTGACTATTTCAAGTCTATCCATGGTATTTGTGTATCTAGACGAGTAATAATCTTCTTTGAACTCGTCTCCTTTCTCAATTGCTTTTTTATATCCTGCTCGATATTGTAGAGCATCCATTTCTAATCTACCCAACAGTGTATCAGCATCTTTAATATTATCTGCTAATGTAGTTTCTTTCTGATGTAAGGCTATACAATAAAATATAGCATCTTTGCGTGAGAAGAAATCAAATATATCAGAGCCTTTATCAACCACACGCCAGCATCTTGCGTCAATTTTTACAACCTTATAATGGCCAACAAGTACATCCGAACCAATCTGATAGCAGAAAGGAAGTTCTCGAGACCCCCCAGATATACGTTCTAATTCTTGTTCCGTAAACCTACGGATTTTTTCAAGATCGAATTTGTTAAATTTTCTTGTAGTAGATTTTGCCATCTTGTTTAGTTCTAAGTAACACGTCTTTGACAGTTAGCTGATGTGCAAGCAGTTGCTCGCGATCATTTAACTGAGTTTTTGCAACGGGCCCGTCGGTGAACTGTTCCAACAATGCTATTTCTTCGTTGGTTATTGGCAATAGTAATTTATTATTTGTAAGTTCTACGATTTTCATAAAGTCAAGCCCTTCCTGGTTTAACTCTATTTATTAGTTGAATATGCCGGCTTGTATAAAAGCGAACACTGTCGCGGCTAATATACCGATAGCGGCAAGTGAGAATCTGAACCATTGACTGAAACGACTACGTTCGTTAGATGTCAGACAATTCTTGATATCAACCATATGGGTTTCAAGTTTGTCCATTCTGTCTTCCAGACTGTCTAATTTCTCTTCCAAGTTGTTATACCTCTCGGCACATAACTCAACGTGGGCTTCTAGATTTCTTTTTTCAATTTTCGTAGGTGATGACATACGTCGCCTTTCTCATTAGCGATGCCATTTAATGTGCCTTAATGTTGTGCCTTAATGTGCCTTAATGAATGCCTAAGCATCAAACGTAACTTTATTGTTACAAGTATATTTATTATTGAATTGATTTCATAAAGTATATATTTTTATATGTACCGGATGCATGAAATAATGAGTGCGGAATACTTGGCATTTGCTCATCTAAGTTTAAAATTGCAGGCACATGTACAAAATCTTTTTTAATGGTTCCATACGGATCATCATCTAACCTGTAAACATCTTGGAATTCTATAGCAAAGCTAAAAGTCCAAACATTATAGTTAAATCCCATTTCTCCTAGATAGTATGACCCAAAATTAAAATTATCAATTTCTGTGTCTTCTATTTTAAATACTCTACCAATATCAAACAGTTGTGTTCTTAATCCTACTATTTGGCATACAGTCTCAAAATTACGCTGTTGATTTCTTTCTTTTCCTTTACTGTCCGAATGTTGTAGTACACCTGTTTTTGTGATATCAATCAGGCTGAGGCATTGGTGGTAATGTAAGGTTTGTTCTATCATTGTAAAAGTATTTAGTAATAGGTATTTTAGTCAATAAAAAAGCACCCAAAGATGCTTTTTATATTTGTTGAGAGTTATTTAGACTGTGCCTACACTAGGACTTTCTATAACTTGTGTACCACTAATGTCAACTGAGTTACCACCAGTTGATATAATTGATGTATTTGCATATGTAAACGTTGTTCCAGTTAAACGTGTTGCCGCTGTGTTAGCACCAATCTGTCTAACACGATGTTGTAAATCATCTGCATGTACAGTTGGATCCGTAATAACAAAAATATTTGCTTGATCTGCTACGGTTGACCCTACAGTCCAATATGCCAATGGAGCTACTTCGTCTACGATCGACTCAATAACACCTCCTGTGTAACCAGAATCTGGAATTAGGTTGCCACGTGGTGTTGTGGTTGTTGTTGACCCGCCAGCATTAACTGTGATTACATGTAACTTCGAGTTAACTGGGTATAGTGTGCCTACCACAGTCTGCGTTCCGACTAGTGTATTGGCTTGACCCAATTTCCATTTTTGTACTGTTGCCATCTTTTATCTCTCCAAATTTGTTTCTTTCTATTATTTATGCAGACTAGTAGAAATTGAGAATAAAAAAAAGCACTCCGAAGAGTGCTTTTTAATTATTACTAAACTCTACGATTAAACAGCTACGTAGAATGTTTTGGGTGTAACTGTCGCTGAACTTACATTAACACCGTCAACTGTACCTAAAGCACGGATTTGTGTTTGAAGTGTTTCACCACCTGTTGGTGTGAACAATATACCTTCGATAATGAAAGTTTGTTCTGTGTTTGAGTTACCTAATGGACCAGCAACCAAGACTGTGTGCATTGTTTGGATTGTGTCTAATACCGCTTGTTGTACACCTTCTGGACCTGCTGAACCGTCGACTGCATTGATGTAGTCAACTGTAAAGATTGCTAATTCTTTACTTATGTTTTCTGTAGGGATAGTAGTTGCTACTGGGTTAGTTCTTGTAAATACTGCCATTTATATTTCTCCAATTTTGTTTCTTATTATTATTTATGCAGAAATTGAGAATAAAAAAAAGCACTCCGAAGAGTGCTTTTTGTGTTCCATACATAAAGTACAGATCTTACATACCTTCTAAAGTAGTAGGTTCTGTAACTGTTACAGTATTTGAGTCTGATAGTGTAGCAACACCACCTGAAACTGCAAATGTACCTGTATCAAGTACTTGTGCAATTAAGTCTGCCATTTGATTGATATCAAGTGCATGCTTATCAACTACAGCATAGATTTCTAAGCCGTCTGCTTTAAAGTTGAAAGTACCAACTGCTGTACCAAATGCGTCTGAGATTTTTGCCGCCGCCGCATCTGATGCCGCTACTGCTAAACCTGAACCATTTAACACAACTTTGTATACTGATTGTGCTGTATTTCTTTGGATTGTACCGCGAGCTACTGCTGTTGGGTTAGTTCTTGTAAAAACTGCCATTGTATTTCTCCTAATTTTATTACTCGAGTCTGTCCGAGCATAAATTTATTTATCAAGGTTTAGCCAAAAAAAAGCACGCGGATTATGCGTGCTGTATTTTATTTAGGATTTACTTTAATTTGCTTTTAAAGTGAACAAAAATGTCAGCTTGATGTGCTGTACTCTGTAGTACGTTCTTTAATGCCCTTTTAGTTACGTTTTTTTCTGTTTTACTCGGTAAATGCCAATCAGTTACATTACGTCTTGCTGAACTTAGCTCGCCGCTACTGATTTTAAAAGTATCTTGTAGTTTTTGGAATAATGCTCTGTCTAGTCCTCGATCTTTCCGGCCGCCTAGTATTTCTCTAAAGTATCTTCTTATGGCTAGTACAGGTACTGATATACTAGCATTACTTTTTATTCTTGCAGAATACTTGTCTTGATTATTTAACACAGCTAATAGGTTATGCAAATCTGTAGCACTGGTACGCATAGCATCAAAGTTGGTGTAATCCATGGTGTCACTTACATATTTTTTAGCCCACTGCGGATCCTCCTGACGGATAATTTCTAACATTAGAAACATCGTGAATGCCATCTTTGCAATATCATTTGCACTCTTTCCTCTAAGAGTATCACTGCCTCTAAACATTCTTGCTTCTTTTAATTCTTCAATAAAGTCAAGCATTATGCTTTACCTTGGAAATTAGTTCTTGAAAATTCTAAACGATCAACTAATTTTATAGCATCACCATCATGTCCGATAGCAACAAAGCCTTCAGGCGTAGTGACTCTATACCCATCATTGGTTTTTTGGAAAGTGCCAATCCCTTCTACTTGTTGTAGCTTACGTAATAGCATTGTTTTCATTTCAATAAATCTTTTATACACTGCCATGATACCAGTTAATGAATTAGCATGATCTGCTATCCATTGTTCTTTTTCTTTAATCTTAGTTAATCTGTTCTGTGCGGCTCTGTCAGTGATATTGTCTATATCTTTAGTCATTACATCACGATAATGTGCAACAAAATCTTTTAGAAATGCTGTTGGTTCTGTTACTTGTGTTCCTGATCTAACCATTTTATTAACAAAAGGTTTAATATTACGGGCAAAGTCTTTGTTGTCTAATATAATATCAAACCTTGACTTACCAATCTTCTCAATGGTTTTATAAGTGCTGTTTAACATAGCTTTAATTTTTTGATTTTCGCTTTGTGTGAGGCTAGCTATACCAGTATAATCTTTGTATGTAGCATCATCAAACCATACGTCTTTAGTTTGATTCAATCCTTGTATGTTAACTATGAATGAAGCTTTCATGTCTTCAAGTGAATCGCCTTCGTAGCTGGTATGGAACACGATACCTAACTTAGCTTGTGAAATACGCTTACCTATTTTTTGATCAACAGGTACAGCATAAGTTATAGTGTTAGGAGTAAACACATAGCACTGCTCGTTATTAACTTCTTCCTGTGTTACATCACCTTCTGTAAACATTAGGTCGCCTTGCATTACTCCGCCTATGCCTAATTTTTTAAGATGCTGTAGTGCTGACTGTAGTTTTACTGCTAGCTCGGGCTTATCACTGTAAAATTTAGCAATGTCTTTTGTGGTTTTACACAGCTTAGGTTGTTTTGAAAAAGCTGACTTAGTGCCAACAAAGAAACGACTGTCTTTGGGATCAACACCACATACTACTGCTGGTGAACCGTCCCACTTTACAGTTAGCTTACTGGTAGTTCCTGTACCTTCTGATAACATGTTATGTAAACTTTCTACATAATCCAATGCACTCATAGCACCATCATATCCACCGTTAAAAACCAAATCTTCAAGATGTTCAAGGTGTGTGTTCTTAGCTTCAGCTAATAAAAATTTTGGTGTTTCTTTTTTAATTTCAAATAGTTTCATTATAGTACGTCTGCTGGCTCTTGGACGACATAACCTTGGTCAGCGGCTTTGTCATAGTAACCATTAAATTTTTGTATATTTGCTGGTTGTTTAACTCTATACAGTCTAGTCTCTTTGTCTCTCTGAACCTGCCCTCTAAGACTTTTTGGTAATTTATTCAAATACCAGCCATCACGCCTTACAATAATATCAACATCATCAGCTCTGAATAAAGGATGAGGGAATCTGTATTGTGTAGTATTATCTAGAGTAGCATTAACATCGTAATTAGGATTTCCTGGTGTTGCTTGGCCTGTTGTATCTACTTCTCCGGATGCTTGGCCTGTTGTATCTACTTCTCCGGAAGCCAGATCGTTTAATTCTTGTTGCATTTCTTTAGGAGCAGGTTCATATCTTCCAGAAAGGAAACCTACTTCTACACCCCATTTATTGCCTAGCCAGCGATAGCGATTCCCTTTATGTTCGAAATCTTGAATAGTTTTTTGTTTGATATTTTTACTTTTATCCGGACTGTAGATTGCTTGGCCGACACCTTTTGCGATGCTTTTTAATAGGCCAGCTTCGTTTATTAGTTCTTTAATCTTCATCTTTAACTTTCCTTATACCTCTAGAGAATTTTTTTGGATCCTGTCCTTTGATTGCATTCAAGAAGCGATTTTCTAACTTTGTTGCAGTAACGTCATCGTAGCTTTCGTGTATATGTTGTATAATGTTGATCGCACTTTTGATCACATTATTGGCACGACTTTCTAGGAGGTTTTCTTTGTCCTTGTGGATTAGAAGTTCGTCTAGCTCTGTTAATATACTACGGGTTTTTTTCTGCACTGTATTACTCCAATTTAGTATATTTATCGAAAACTAATTAATCAATTTCCTACATTCTTCTAATTCTGGGATATAATCTACTAACTTAATATTTCTTGATTTATCTAATGTGTCATTGAATTCAAAGAATGTCTTTAATGTGTCTATATTACAAGAATAGTTAGGATCAGAATAATGATCAAAGATAGTATCAATCATCGACTTATTATCCCTAGCATCAGTGTAATACATCTTGGTCTGTTTGATTTTGGTCATCGAGTCAATTACTAATGCAGGATTAGGATGATTAAGTATAGTAATGCTATCGTCGTTCCAGTAGGTCTGTTGTAGAAACATAGTGCTATCTGGAAACTCCCTATCAACAAACTCGTAGAGCAAGTGCAAATTCGTTATGTTCCAAATTCCCGGAATAGCTTCGAACGAAATATAAAAACCTGCATCCTTTAATCTATGTATGTTTTTTACTACAGTGTCCCATGTTGATCCCCACCTAATATAATCATTTACTTTTCCATATCCGTCAATGCTTACACTGAGATTTATATCATCAAACTTACTCAGTATGTTAATTAATTTATCACTAACTTTCTGTGCGTTTGTGTTTAGAGTGATATCTAAATCCGTTCTTCCTAGATCGACACATTTTTCTAAAAATTCATAGAACTCCGGTATTATTGTAGGCTCTCCGCCTGTTGAGTAAACTCTTGCACCAGGTAATAGATTTGGAACATCAATATGATCATAGGTCCCCCATATATGGGGTCTAGACATGAATGGGTGTTCGATACCTATTGTTTTAAATTCTTTATCTAGTAAATGACTGTTATGCGGAGCACACATTCTACACGCTAGATTGCATTTATTACTAGGTCTAACTTCATAGAAGACAGGAATTTTAAATTTGTTTAAATCTTCTATAGATTGTATATTTAACTTAGCCGCCCAGTCCATGGATTCGTGAACTCTAGTGCTGGTAAAGCCCATGTCTTGTTCCTTATAGCAATTCTGACACTTTTCACTATATTCTCCTGCTAACATCTTTCGTCGAAGTTCAGTAAATTCTGGATCTGTCTCCCAATCATCGATGTCTTTTAATTTTTTAATAGGATGTTCTACTCCAGTCTTGCTACAGATATAAACTTTCCCAAATTCTTCTAATAGATGTATCCATGGATAAACACAGAATCGTTTATTTTTTTCTACTAGTTCGCTCATAAACACGATACTTTTCAATGATTCATTATTTCTAAATTCAGTCTGGTACCCTTGTTTTTCTAATTCAACCATTATCTTATATGTTGATAACAAAGATTTCCAATGGTTCCATTCCTTATAGGGTTGATCAAGCATTTTAATTACATCAAAATTTTTGGCTATTTCGATTACTCCGCCAGACCAAATGTCTGTAATGCTAGAGTGATAGTACCCTGGCTCTTTAGGGATAAAGGTTGAGTCAATGATTAAGCCGTGATTTATTGTTTTGTCTTTACTAGCAAGTTTGTTAGTATCATTGTCGGTGATTGTAGTGTTTGTGCCTAAACACAGTATTTTTTTATTAAACATTATTCAGCTTTCTTAAGGCCAGCTAACATATTCTTTAACTTGCTTGAGTCTACTTGAGCATTTACTTTACTAGCTTCTTGTGATGGTGTTACTGTTGCCTGACTTTTTATCTGCCCCATGATGTTTGAACTACCTTGTCCTTGCCTGTTTTCTTCTTGGGCATCTTCCCCTGGATCTGTAATACGTAAACTGTTAAGATCAAATTCCAAATCAACTTTCATGCCAACACCAGAACTTGATCTAGTTTTCATTAACTGTATTTGATATCTTCCACGTTCTCGCATTGCACGACTTGTAAATATACCAAACACATTATCAGCTGTATTAATTTTACTTAATCCGCCTGCAATATGACTATGGTCAAATTCAATTTCTTCTACTGCTCCACGATTCAACTGCGATGCTGTAATCATTAATATGTTAAATTCTCTTGCCAAGTTACGTAGTTCTTCTGACACATACTTGTCTTTAACAAATAAATCATTTGGTGATACTTTAGCACTTACAGGCATAACTAAATCTAAATAGTCAACCATAATAAAGTCGACTTTCATTCCTGTCTGTACCTGTAATTCTTTGAGATAACTTCTAATTTGATTCACATTTGATTGTGCTGGCATATACTTGATACGTAACTTACCTGACTTCTTGCCAACCATCTTAACTTTCATTTCAACTGTGTCCATATCTTTGAACACTTCTTTTGTTGAAACATTAGCAACCATTGAATCCATACGCATAGCACACAAGCCTTCGCTCAATTCCAATGTTAAGAATACCCCATTGAGTCCTTGTTGTATCCAATTAATTGCTATGTTCTGCATAAACAAACTCTTGCCACTACCAGAGCCACCTGCAAAGATGTTTAGTTCTCCTCTGTTCATACCACCAAACAATCTTTTATCTAATGTGGGCCATCCTGTACTTAACTGTCCGTTGTTATCTTTAATTGCCAATAGTCTTGCTCTTGGATCTTCAAAATAGTCTGTACCCATGTCTTTAGTTAAACTAATTTGCACAGCATCTTTAATTAATTTTTCTACTGGATCATACTCGCCTTTCTCAAGTAAATCTGCACTCTTAAGAATAGCACGTTCTAGTTCTTTCTGTCTAGTGAATCCTTCGAACTCAACCATAAACCAGTCATAGTGGTCCTCAGTTAGATCTTTGATAGGGTTCAGCTCTACCTTAGTTACTGCTAGTACCTGTTCTGCTGTTGGCAATGTTTTATGTTTATCTGCATGCTCTAACAAAAACTTAGCCGTTTCCTTATAGTTCCTATCAAAGTTTTCTGGATTATAGATGTTCTGCACACGCACAAAACTCTGTGCATCCTGCATCATCATTTCTAAAAATAGTTTCTGTAGTTCTGGTGTGTATTCTTTTGTCATGTATACTTAATTATACAACTTTTCCTTTATGGTGTCAATGATTGATGTTGCTCATTTATTTGTTTTATTTTTTGTAAAATAACTTTTGCTACCGTTGCGTGTGTCTTTTTACCAAAATGTCCAGTTATACCTGTCTGATCTTGATTAGGAAAATTAATAAAAATTTTATTTGGATCATTAACTATACTTTCCTGTATGTTATGCACATGCCGATCCCAAAGAAGCCAATACCACTTTTTGTTAGCTAATAACGATTGTAATTTACTAAATGTTTTTTTAAAGTTTTTTAAATTATCTTCAAAATCAAACTCATAGTATGTATCTATACCCGTAGCACGTCTATGGAGATCTATAAATTGTATAAAAAATGTGTCTATCTGAGCATCTGTCTTTAAGACTTCTTCAACTTGCTCTACTATGACTTCATTGCTTGCTCGATAACATCCTTGGCTGAAATTCCAGCAAGTTGCATCTAATTTTTTTGTTACAATTTGAGCAAAACTTTCTTCTAACTCAATGCTGTGTCCATTAACAATGCTAGACCCAAACCAGGCAAATGTTTTATTTTTATACGTATCAGCAATCACATATTCAATATTGCTTCTATACCCTAGTTCATTGAATGAATAGTTAACTTCGCCTCTATTATCAGACGCATAACATGTCATTGATTCTCCACGTAACTCATATTGACTAGGCAACGGTGTCGGTAAAATGTTTTTTGTCATACTAGTTTCTTTATTAAAAATTTAGATAATAGCTGATGAGTTTTTGGTCCAGCTTGAGTAGTACTGGCAGACTTGTCTATAAAAGGAGGGCTTACTAAATCAAAATACCCTGATAATATTTTATCTTTTTCTACCAAACTATCAATTAACATATGGACACTATCTGGATATAATTTCTTAGTCTGCTCAATAAATGTATAAACAGGAACTGTGCATAAAGGGTCATATTTGTCGCTGACCCATTGTACTACTATTGGAATATTTTTTACTTCTTGATGCACTAAAGAAATAGTGTCAAAAAAATCTTGATTATTATATTTAACACAGGCATAACTGCAATTCCAAATTTTTAAGTTTTTTTCTTTGGCTACCACATGTGGAAAAGTTTGTTCTATAGGCACGCCCACGCCAAATGGTGTGCTACCACCAAAAAATACTAAGTCAGGTGTATAATTAAAATCCGCCTCACTTCGAAATCCTTGAGCGTTGAATCGATAAGTCACCGTACCAGATTGATCTTGACCGTAACGATCTACTACTCGATTAGAAAAATTTCTTTGCTCTTGTATTATGTTAATCATAAATTATCCACACGATTAAATAGCAAGTCCAAGGTCTTTGCCCATACTTTGTGTGTCTTTGGTCCTGGATGTGTTCTACTAACGTCGGAATCTATAGACGGCATTAAATGCACTGCTCCTGGATATTTCTTTTTAGTTTGAGAAACGTTAATAATATTCTTATCCATTGAATCGACATAGGTTATTAACTTACCAATATCTTCTTGTCCTTCTCTTTCTACCCAGAAAAATGCGATTTTAACTTCCTTATTATATAATGGAGAACTTAGGAAATTTTCTAGATTGGTCACACTGTCTTTATTTAGGTATTCTCCAGCTAGCCCAAAATTTTGTGAATTATTAAATTGACTCGATAGTATCTGGTCTTCATTTACTCCAATCCCAAAAATAGAACTATTTCCAAAGAAAGCATATGTAGGACAATCAGAATAGTTATTTTTATTTCGAAATCCCTGAGCATTTATGGAGTATGTTATCAATCCAGTGTTATCAAGTCCCCAAGTTTTAACTGTCTGCCCTCTAATATTGTATAATGGAACATTACAATTATCGATCGGCATAGAGTTTCTTCCTCATAAGTTCGATCTTGAGCTTACTTGTTTCTTTAGCATCTATTATACTTTTTAATACAAACAATTTACCATACTGCTGTACAGCCTCATTGATATCTTTGCATGTTTCTTGCCACACTGGAAAACTTGCGGTCCACCCATATTCTTGTGCATCTTTTAACAGTTTACTACCTGCTTGATCTCTATCCGCAACAACAATGACTTCTCTACCTAGGCTGTCGATAATATCTGCTTGTTGCTCACTTATTTGATTACTCATAACAGCAACTCCATCGACACTCATAGCATCAAATGGCCCTTCACATACAATAACAAACCTCCAGTCTGGTAGTTGTCGATTAACATTGAACACATAACCTGTGTCAAACTTGTTCCAGTACTTTGGTTTTACATCAGGATCTACAGCACGTCCTATATAACCTATTAGTTTTTTATGCCAATAGCAAGGAACAATAGCACGTTTATGCATATTATTAGCTCGGTCCTCAGTGACATAAAAATCATATTCTTGTATATCTATTTTTCTATCATATACATATTCAAGTGCTGGATGTGCTTTCTCTAAATCTTTAAAACGCACACTGTCTTTAGGTAATGGTAATGCGGTAAATTCAACTCGCTCTTCTTCCGCTTTGACTTCCTCAGGACTAACCAGATCTCTTATACGTATAGCTTCAATAACTAACCGTTGGACTTCATTTGGGTCGGCCCCAAACCAAGACATCAGTTTACGGAATTTATAAGTTAAGTGTCTACCTGGTTGATAACTGGCTTTGAAGTTACAATTAAAACAGTGATATGATACTGATCCATCTTGGTTGTTTGCTATACCGCCTCTGCCACGTCTATCAGGTGTTTCACCATTGTGTTCACAGCAGACAGCATTAAAACTTGTCCATCCACTGGGGCTTGTCTTCTTTTTTGTAGGAAGAATAGTTTTTACAAAGTCTTGAACGGTGTTAAGCATATACTATATTATACGCTAGTTTACATAAAAAATCAAGTATTTCTACAATATTCTGAACCACTCGCTTACTGTGGAACTATAAACATAGCTAACCTTGGTGTCAGTAACAAGAGCAATGTTCGATTCTGGAGCTGTCACTGATACCCATGGTGACAGTACTCGGAATGTTTCAACAGCTACATTTGATGATATTGAAATTACTGTTCCGTTAACGTTAGCATTAGGTAATTTAACATCAGCCCAAAAACTAACTGGTGGTACAGCAGGAGTAGGAGTAATCAATACATGTGTAGTTTGTACATTAGCCGTGATTGCTAGGTTAGCAGTTGGTAGATAATGCTGTAGTGTAACTTTTGAATCACCGGAATCAACATATCCTTTCATGGCAACGTTGGCTGTTGTAACCTTGTTATCTGTATAGCCGATTTGACCTATATTAGCAGTTAGTACCTTATTATCTGTATAACCTATCTGACCAATATTGGCAGTTAGTACTTTGTTGTCTGTATAACCAATTTGTCCAATATTGGCTGTGTTGACTGTTGCTGTGATAACACTATTTTGTACAGTATTTGCGAAATCAACATACCCTTTGATTCCGATATTAGCTGTTGTAACTTTGTTGTCAGTGTAACCTATCTGCCCGATGTTAGCTGTGTTTACTGCCGTGGTTACTCCTGTGATAGCACCTGCTTGTAAAGTATTGGCAAAATCAACATATCCTTTCAGCCCAATATTTGCTGTTGCCACTGCTGAAGTAATAGCACCGGCTTGTATAGTGTTAGCTGTGGTAACTTGATCATTTATGTACCCAATGATTCCAACGTTGGCTGAGTTTAACCCTGTTACAATCTGGTCAGATTGTACTGTGTTAGCAAAGTTAATATACCCCAGCATACCAATGTTGGCAGTTAGTACTTTACTATCTGTATAACCTATCTGTCCAATGTTTGATACATTAATTTGATCGAGAGTGTAACCTATTTGTCCAATATTAGCAGTTGTAACTTTGTTGTCAGTGTAACCTATCTGTCCAAGATTTGCTGTTGTAACTGTATTAACTGTGTATCCTATCTGTCCAAGATTTGCTGTGTTTACTCTGGTAGTAATAACACTGTCTTGTACTGTATTAGCAAAATCAGTGTAGCCTTTCATGCCCACATTAGCTGTTGTTATTGCTGTTGTTAGTGTAGTGTATGCATTAGCATCATCGTTGATTGCCGCGGCTATCTCCACCAATGTATCTAGTGCCGCAGGTGCCGCACCTATCAATGAAGTAAATTCGCTATCAACATATCCTTTCATACCAATGTTAGCTGTTGTTACTTGATTGCCTATGTATCCAATGATAGCTACATTAGAAGCATCAATTTGTTGTGACTGGATAGTGTTGGCTAGTCCTATGTAACCTTTTACTCCGACATTGGCTACTTGTATTTGTTGTCCTATATATCCAATGGTTCCGATGTTGGATATATTAATTTGATTAAGAGTATAACCTATCTGACCAATGTTGGCTGTTGTGGTTGAGTTATCAACATATCCTCGCATGCCAATGTTAGCTGTTCCTACAACCGAAGTAATAACACTATTCTGTACAAGATTAGCAAAGTCAATATATCCTTTTACACCAATATTAGATATATTAATTTGATTGAGAGTATAACCTATCTGTCCGATGTTAGCTGTTGTAGTTGAGTTATCAACATATCCTGTCATACCAAGGTTGCCAGAATCGACTTTACCAATCATACCAATGTTAGCTGTGTTTACTCTAGCAGTAATAACTCCGTCTTGTACAGTGTTGGCAAAGTCAGTGTAACCTATTTGCCCAACGTTTGCTGTGTTTACTCTAGCAGTAATAACTCCGTCTTGTACTG
>Ga0307488_10003261_pt1 | contig 13597 bp, 3 predicted proteins | sample SB02metaG_FD_202248 | JGI IMG/M metagenome (GOLD analysis project Ga0307488, IMG submission 202248) | Sea-ice brine microbial communities from Beaufort Sea near Barrow, Alaska, United States - SB 0.2 | ecosystem: Environmental > Aquatic > Marine > Coastal | place: USA: Alaska | collected 2017-05-06
AATCTGTGATCGTAATTTTCAGGTATGTTTGGACCATCTAATTTAAAATGAATTTGTTGCATTAAATTACTTAAAACAGGTCCAGCTTGATCTATTTTGTATTTAATGTCTGCCATACCTTCATCTAATAAAGAAAGTAATTCTGCAGGTAATTCATTGTTACTATTAGCAAAATCAAAAACTATACCTGCAAGTTCTTGTAATCTTTCTTGATCCTCTACAGTTCTAAACTCTTCTGATAAATAATCTATATCACTAAAAAATCCTTTATCTACAAACTCTTTTAACACATCAGCTTGTCTTAAAAATTTACCTTTAAGGTATTCTATTAATTTAGCTTGTACAACAGTATTTATTAACTCCTCTTTTTCTGCTGGAGTTTTATTATCAAGACTTGATACTTCATCTTTTGCAGATAATACAGTTTCATTTAATTTTTGTACTTCTTCTAGTTTATTTTGTAATTGTACTTTTTCAACTTCAAGATTATTTAATGCTTCTTTTATTTGATTATATTCTAAATTAACATTGTATATTTCTTTAGCTAAATTTTTACCAGATACTTTTCCTTTTGTTTTTACTTCTGCTTTTTCTGCTAATTCTAAAGCAAGTTTTTCAAGTACCTCTGTAAACTGATCTATTTTTATTTGTATTTTAGATAGTTCGTTTTGTATTTCTCTTTGAGACGCTGTAGTTGCAGCCCCTAATATTTCTTGTACTTGATCAGCTTCAGTTACTTCTTTTATATTCATACCAGAATTTAAAAATCCTAAGTTTTTAACTGTAAAGTCTGTTATAAATCCTTGACCATTTAATAATTTATCTATTTCTTGTATACGCGCTTGAGCTACTTTATTATCTACAAGTTTAGAAAGCTCTTGCTTTTCAATTAATAAATTTACATTTTCTTGTGACGGGTAAGCGATTAAAACATTGTCTTGTGCCCCTGATACTTTACCTGGTTTTACATAAAATCTATATGTACCTGTTTTAGGTCCGTCATTAGTATTAATTTTAGCTGTTTTTAAAGCTGTTTTGTATGCTGTAACTTCATCTAGTTCTGGATTTTTATCTCTCATTTCCATTACCTTGTTAACTATTGTTTCTTCAATACCTGCTTCTTTAGCTATTGCTCTTAACCCTTCAACAGTTTCTTTGTTAACTTGTGTATACTGCATTTCAATAACCTTACCTTGATATTTTGTAAATAGTCTTTTAAGGTTAAAGTCTTTAATGTCTTCAGCATTTTCTGCTGCTCTATCTACTACTACTCTAGGACGTAATAATTTTGGTAAAGGAACTCTAGTCCCTGGCGTAGCTTTTGTAAATACTTGTGATAATACATTCCCTGGTTGAGAAACATAATCTCTATAATCCATAAGCTCATTGACCATGTTAACTGCTCTATGTCTTCTAGCTCGTAATTTTCTTGAGTCTTTAAATAAGTTAACTAAGTTATCTTTATTAGTAGCGTAACCCGTTGGATCATTTTCTTTATACTTATCTATTTGTTCTTGTTCTGAACTGCTTAAATCCGGGTCTAACCCTTCATTAATTGATTTCATTAAATCTTCAGTCTTTTTATTTATCTTTTCATATTCAGCCTGTAGATTAGATAGTCTAGCCCACTTCTTTTGTTGCTCTATACTTCCTCCTATGTTTGTACCCTCTTTATTAAATACTGCTTGTCTAGGAACTATTTCATCTTCTTGTAGTTGTTCAATTTCTTGTTGTATCCTTTTTCGTTCTGTCATTAACTCTAGAACTAATTCTTCTATATGTGTAGGATCTGTAAATGCATTAAGACCTACTCTACGCATAATAGATTTAGCTTCTGGTAATGCAAGTATTCTTTCTTTTTGAGAAGGACTCATTCTTTCAAATAGCCTAGCAATTCTAACTTTTAACCCTACGTCTTCTCTTTCATCTCTTACAGATCTAGACTCTATTTCCATATCTGCTTCAGGATCAAATCCTAAAATGTCTTTTATCTGTTTTAATATAGCTTCTTCTCTAGTGTCAGAATCTTTACTTATAGATAAAGCATGTACAATAGAGTCTTTAACTTCTTCACTATAATTTGTAAAAGAACCATTAACTTTAGATCTAGTTTCTTTTATGTTTTCTAATTTTTCTTGCATCATGTCTGCAACCTGTCCTTGTTTTTTAGACAGTTGGTCATCATTAAGATCTTCGACGCCATTCCAATTAAAAGCTTCTCTAAACTCAGGAGTAGTCATACTTCTTACTTGCTCTATCTGGTCTAAAATGTCTGCTTCATGCCCTGCTTTAACTCTTGAATTAATAAAATTAAAAATACTGTCATGCTCTGAATTTTTGTAACTAAACATATTATCAATAAGTTGAGAAAAATCCATTTCATCTTGAATTACACCTTCTCTAACCATTGCATCTTTAGCATTATTTAAAGCCATAGTAAGATTACCGTCTTTATTCATAGCAGTTACATGAGCATCAATCATTTTCTTTTCATACTTCATGTCTTGTATAGTACCAAGAACACCTCCTAGTGGTTTCCACCCAGTTTTAGTTTTACCGTTAGCATCTTTTATCTCGTTTCCACTATCATCTCTTTTAGGACCTCTTCCCGGTAAACCTAAAGCTGCTAATAAAAACCCAAGACCTATTTCTTTTTGTCCTTCTTTACTTCCGTAAGCTTCTCCAAAAGCGTCGTCTGTACTATTCAATAATCCTCCTATCATATCAAGCATGCCTGGATCTTCCTTCATTCTATAAAATCTTTCAGCTGCATGTTGACCAGATAAGTCTGCAAGTTTTTGTCCTCCCTCTTCTACAAACCCTTCATATAATGGAGTTTTTAATACTCTCCAAGCACTGTTAGCAAAAGCACGGCCTTTAGCCACGTCTTTATATAAAGCTTTCCAATTACCTATTCCATCTTTATATTCTGCACCTATCTTTCCTTTTAAACTATTCTTAGTACCATTAAATCCTTTACCAAATATTTTAGGAAACATCATGTAATTACCATATCCTACTAATGCAACGTTAGCCCCAAATACAGCATTAGAACTTTTAGTAGCAATATCTACTAGATGTGCCATTTCTTCTGTGTTAGGATCTCTCCCGTACTCTTCATGAAAAGCTCCTTCTAAATTAGATAAAGACTGATCATAATGATGTCTTGCTTCTACGCCTGCCTCATACATTGCACCTGTACCTAGTTGACGCATAGTAGTAGCCATATTACCTATTTGTTTTCTTTTAACTACATCATCTAAACTTTTTGTAACATCATCCATACTGGTACCAGCACCATTATATTTCTTTCCTTTACCAGCACTCTTTGATACTTTACGTAAAAGATTAGCTCCTCTAGCTGCAATAGCACTACTTGCTAATCCAGCACTTAAATACTCAGATATAACTGCGCCTGCTACAAATGAGAGTCCTTGAGAAAAATCATTTGTCCAGAAATTAGCTGTACCCATTGACTGCCAAAAATTATAATTGTCTTCTTCTTTGGTATAATAACTTGGTAATGCTCCATCCATATAGTCGTTAATACCATCCATACTTCTTTGAAAATCATTATCAAAAAAAGCTTTAGTAGCATTTACTCCTCCAGGACCATCAAACAAACCTCCTAAAAAAGCACCCCCTCCATATACTAAACCTACAGTAGATCCTAAAACATTTGTACCTACACGAGTAACAAACTTAGGTAATCCATAAGCTATCTTTTCTCCTATACCTTGATTATAAGCTCGTAGATCATCAGCATCATCTGAGATGTAAGAAAATGGTCTATCAATATAATTAGTATATGATTTATGATCTATATTCTTTAGTTGTACTCCACGCTCTGGACTTAACGTTGTATTTATCTCAAAAGATTTAGGAGCTTCTTCTGGAGTCCCCGCTGTAGTATCTATTAAACTGTTATAGTTTTCATCGCCAGGTTGAATTAGATCTTTGGAGTTAATTCCCTGCTTCTTATTATTGCCTATTGCCATATATATTGTTTTATCTTACTTCGCTTTGTTTAAATACTTGATAGTAGCCATTATATTCATTGTCTACCATTTCTCTTTCTTTAGGTGTTAGATCTGTATAAATTTTATCATTACCATATATTTGCTGAGTAATCTTAGCTATTAAAGTTGGGTTAGATCTTTGGAAAGATTGTATCATATAGTTTTCTGCATACTGAGACGCCGTATTTTCATCCATACCTACAATATTTTGATATAGTAAATTTAAATGATCTACTAATTCTTGTTTTATAGGATTGCCATCTACACTTGATCCTGCACCTTGATCTTCCATGTTACCAGTCCATTGTCTAGCTCTATCTAATACAACTAATTGTGCTTGGTTTAAATCTAAAGATATTAATTCTTCTAAGTCAAATGCCCCCGGAGCATTTTGTTTAGACTCCGCAAGATACGTTTTTCCATTGACATTCCACTTAAACATTAAAGGAGTATCGTCATCTATACTTGGAGCAATAATTCCTTGGAATTTTATTCTAGCATCTCCTGGATTTAATTTTTTACCATCTGGTGTTGTAAGCATTTCGTTCCATCCAGGAGATCCTTCAGCCATACCTAGAAAATCCCAATCTGTAGGACTAAAATTTTCTTCTACATTTTTAATAGCGTTTACTAGTGATTTATTTTTATAGTCTGGTACATATGTTTCAGCTTCAAATATGTCTTCTTTATAATTATTAATTTTATCGTCTGAAGCATCTCCTCCTTGTTGTCTGTATTGTAAAGTAGCCTGAGCATTCTTTTTAAGTTGTTCATACACAGGATCTCCATTTTTATAATCAGTACCTAAAGTTTTGTTTACCCAATCTACATCTTCTAAATTAGAAGCAAGTTCTTCTGCTTCAGAATCAAGTAATCCAAATAACATTCCATCTCCTTGTTGTGGATTTAAAATATCTCTAACATTACCTTTTTCACTTAGCATTCCTTTTTCTCCTACTTGATAAAAAGCATTAACTCCCATACCTACTAAAGAACCAAAAGCAAGAGCACCTAAAGTACCCCATCCAAGTGGATTCCAAGCATTAGCTGCACCAAACGTTAACATACCTGCTCCTACAGCTGCCATACCTACACCTCCCATACCAACCATTTCACCTGTTTCAAAGTCTTCTTGAGTAGCATTTGTACCTTGATATGTATTAGTAGTAGAATAGTTTATTAAAGCTCCAAACTCTTCATGTCCTTTATAAAAGTCAACATTATGTTTTTTCCATTGAGCATATTCTTCAGGTTCCATACTAGCCTTAGCTTGTTGTATCATTATTCTTTGTGTGTCTTTACCCATTTTCTTAAATGTACTGTAATCACCTTCTTCAAAATTTTCAAACACATTAGAATTACCACTTAGTATTTTATTATAATGATCTGCTAACCCAAGATTGTCTTGCGATATAGCAGTATACCCTTTATTAACACTACCATTCCCATTCATTCTATTACCGCCTCCTGAAATAGCAGCTGCCTTTGTCATATGAATTTGCTGATCTGTTAAACTTTGCAGTCTTTGTCTAATATCATTAACAGCATCTTGATGACTCATTCCATTTATTTCTGTAAGTCTTCTGTAATCTTGATCTCCTTCTGTAGAATTCATATAAGTAGGTATAAGAGCTTCTGCAATTCTGTCTGCTTTACCTCTAGAAATACCGGTATAGTCTGCTCGTATATTACCTACAATACCTGACATAGCTTTATCATAATCATGTTCTTTTTCATTTGTAGGATTATATACATTTTCTACAAACTCCCCCTCGTCATTCTTATAGTAAGATTGATGGTTTTTAATACTATTTCTACCAAAATCAAGAAAGTTTGCACCGTGTTTTATTTGCATTTCTGACATCCAAGCTAGTTCTTGTGTTCTTATATCATAAGATTGCTTAGCTAATTTAAGTCCTTTATCACTTTCTAGATCTACCATAACTTCACTAATAGCCATACTTGCATCTTCATAGTTACCGTTCTCAATAAAATTATTTAATTTATTTCTTGTTTGATCTTTAGCTTTATCTACTAAATGAGCATCTCCTTCTAAAGTACTCCATGACCCTATTGTAGCATCTATCTTATCTTTGTTTGCTTTGTTAGTGTCGAACCTTTCTTTTAAAACTTGATTAACCTCAACTGAATAAGGATTTACGTATTGAGATACGTATGGTGCTAATGTGTAATTACTATATTGATTTGCCATAATTTAATTTTTAAGAGTATCTTCTTCTAAAGCCTGTAGGTTTAACTCCACCAGTCTTCATTTCTGTTTTTAATGTTCCATCTGCATTATATGTTTTTTTACTTGTAGTTTTTGTACTTGAGGATGTTTTTGTTTCAGTCTCTAACCCATCAGAAAAAGTTGCATTGTTTTGTTTAATGTATGAATTCATCATGTTATTATATGCATCAGTTCCAGGTACATGTCCTGCCCCTACTAATGTTTGTGCATATCCTTCTCTATCATAAACACCAGAATTTCCTGATATAGCCATAGCTAATCTTTCTTGAGCATTATATTGTAGCCTATCTTTATTCATACCAGCTACAGTTTTAACTGCAGTGTCTACTGCGTTTAATCTTCTGTCTTTAGTTGCTGCATCAGCTCCTCTGTTAAACTCATCAACTTTAGCTCCCATTGTAGTGTTAAACTTACTCACATCTGTTTGACTCATTAAATTAGTTTTTTGAGCATCCATAACATTCATAACATTTTGAGTTTTTCTTTGCTGATCCATTACTGCTTCTTGATTAGCAATAGCAACATTTCCTCTAGCTTCTTGAGAAGAAATATCTCTATCTCCAGTTTGTTTTCTTGCATAAGCTGCCATTTTATTCATCATATTAGACGGTCCTCCACCAGACTGATCAATAAATTTATTAAGATTAGCAAAGTCTCCTGAATTTCTAGCTCTTTCAGGATTCATATCTATCCTTTCTAAATGAGTCTTAGCAAGTCTTGCAGGCATAATAGCTCCAGGACTAGACATTTGATGCTCAGACATATAATCTGGTTTATCATTGTAAGCCATCATAGCAGGTAATAATTGAGCTCCCATTACTAAAGGAGTTAAATAATCTTTTTTCTTTTTAAGTAAACTTTCCTCTGTTGTAATATCTTCTGTTTCTTCTACTACTTCTGAAGTCTCTTCTACTACTTCATCCTCTACAGGATCATCTCCTGCTACAGCTGTTCTAAATGTTTGTTCTCCAAATAAACCATCTACTGTAATTTGATTATCTTTGTTTTTCTCATTCCAAGAATTTTGATAAGCTGTTACTTTAGACTTATCATTCATATCAGCAAAACTAGTAATTCCTGCTTCTTCTAATACTTCAGGATCTACATTGTTCATCCACTCTCCTCTAAAGTCTTCTTTTTTTAATGCTTCTCTAAATGGAGTATCTCCTTTACCTGCATACATCTGAATTCCATCTACTTTATATCCTGGTTGATAGTCAGGTACTGTACCAAATTCTCCTTCATTATCTCCATAAGATTCATAAGAAGCTACTTTATATTTATTATCTCTTTTAGGTCCGTCATCAACAGAAGATTTTTTAGCTTCTGGATCTTTTGACGACGTTTTGGCTACACTAGACTTATCAATTTCTTTTTTAACTTCTTCTGCCTCTTCAGCTGAAGACCATTTACCAACACCGGCTCTGTTTGGATCATCTACCCACACTAATCCGTTTTCTTCTGCGCTAGCTCTTTGAGTTTCCCATACTTGATAATTAGGATCAGTTTTTCTATAAGGGTTTGTTACAGTGTTATCTCCTGTATACGTTGCACCTCCACTATCTGTAGACTCTCCTTTTGTATACACCCCATCTTTAAAAGTCATTCCTTTTTTTATAGACCTGTCGTGAAACTGCTTTTGTCTATCAGACATTTCTTTACCATTAACTAAAGGATACTCTCCACCTGTTTTAAATTTTCTAACTCCTCCTTTTTTAGCTTGTACAGCATTAGGATTTCTTCCTGCTTGATGCTCTTGCATCTTAGCTAGCATATTAATTTCTTCTTGATTTCCTCCATCAGCTAAGATTTGTTTATGTTGTTGTGCGTATGACATTCCACCTTTTTTTAAATGATCAGAAAAAAAGTAATCTCTCTTACCTCCTTTCTTAGCCATATTTACTTTATCCATAGTTTCACCTCCTTCTACTTCAGTTTGAGGATCTACCATAATACCTCCTTGGTCATGACTTTGTCCTACAAACTGTACAGCATCACTTCCTGGTATAGGTTGCATTTGTCCTCCTGGTAAATTCATTCCTCCTGTATTATATTGTTGCATTTGTTGCATATAACCGCCTCCACCATACTGCTGTTGACTCATAGCTTGTTCTGGGTTCATAGCTTGTTCTTGAGGATCTTGCATCATAACTTGTTGACCTATAGCCTGTGGTGCTAAATTTCCTTCTTGAGGTAAGACTGGTTGTTGAGGAACTCCCATATATCCTCCAACATTATATTTCCTTTTGCTAGTTAAATTATAGTCATCTGCTGTTTGTTGAAAAGTAGCTTGATCTTGAACTGCTCCTGCTTTAGAAGGTTCCATTTGATAACTTGTATTTATATGTGGATATTGATTCATTTTATTCATCATGCCTCCACTATTATATTTTCTTCTCATATTATTTTCCGTATTTCATTAATGGTTGCATCGCTCCTCCTAATCTGTAGTTAACATTTTTACCCAAATCGTAACCAGAATAAGTTTTTTGTGCCAACTCTTCATTTCTTACTATAGACTGCTGAGTACCTAAATTACTCATAAGGTCTTTATTGTGTTTTGTCTTTTTATCTTTAATCTCTTGTTCATGCTTAGCTTTAGCTTTTCTTGCTTTTCTTCTACCTACTAAAGCTTTACCTAAACCATAAGCAGCTCCTGCTACAGCTCCAATTACATTACCTAATACTGGAACAGCACTACCTAAAGCCATACCAGTTAATGTAGCTGCTCCTATACCAGTACCAATTCCTGACAGTACCGCTCCTGTTCCTTCTCCAAAATTAAGTTTTGTTTCATCTCCATCATCAGCCAATGCAGAAACTCCCATACCAGCTAATGAAGCTACAGTTCCTATACCTGCACCAGAACTTAAAAATTTACCTACACCTGATCCTACACCTGCAGCTCCTACTCCTGTAGTAGACATTAATCCTTTTCCAGCTTCTTTTGTTACAGTAGATCCTAAAGTACCAACTCCTTTTGAAAGATCACTACTTAAACTTAGAGGCTTGTCGCTCATAAGTGCTGAGTTAAATGTAGGAGTTCCTCCTATTGAACCCGGAGTAAAACTGCCTGGAGGAGTAAAACTTGGTGTACTTTTAAATAACGAACTTGATTTATCTATTAATGAAGTGCTTCCTAATCCTCCTGATCCTCCTCCTAAAGTTAAGCCTCCAGACGGCTGAGCAAGCGATAAAGGTTTACCACTTAATAATTTTGAGCCTGATCTAATCCCCATAGGATCTGCTCCGAGTGCGGGTTTAGGTTGAAATGCTTTTTTAGCAAGATCACCAATTTTTCCATCAGTAAGCATGTCGCTTGTTTCAACAAGACCTTTAACACTGTTGTAAGCGTTTTCTACTTTTGAAGGTTCTTGTGCTGCTTCATTAGCTACTGCCTGAGTATTGTCTTCTGCTTGTTGAACTTCTTGTTGAGTCATTTCAGACTGATTCAATAAACGAGCTTTTTCAGCTTCCATCCCTTCTCTTTTAGCAGCTAAAACTTGAGGATCACTCTCTTGATATACAATGTTAGAAGTAGAAGATACCTGTCCTGCAGAAGATACTGTATTAGATCCGTACATTCCTCCTCCTGTGTTATATTTCTTTTTCTTTTTCTGGCCTCCATATCTATATGCTGCTAATGATTGATATGCAGGAGTTGTTTGTTTTGTGTTATAGTTCATATTATCTGTGCATTTTACGTACAGCTACATTTGTAGAGTACAAATTTAATAAATTATTTGATACATTATTATAAATTAACCTTATTCCTACCCACTTGTCTATAAATTTTCTTTGTTGATCCCAAGCTTTCCCAGTATTTATAAAAGTATTATTTATAGTTTCTGACATACCATTCGCTATAAACATATTTTGTGTGGACGACGTAGATAATGTACCTACGTTAAATTGTCCTGTTACGTTAATATTTGGAGACATATAATACGCAGATGTATCTATTGCTAATGCTGCTAAGTCTCTAAATTTATTTACTTTCCATTCATTGCCTACTCGTCGTATGTTAACTAAGTATTCTAAAACATCAAAGTAAATTTGAAAAGTGTTGTATATCCAGAAATCTGTAAAACCTTGTTCTAATACACTTATTCCTTCTTGATTAAATGTTTCTATTGTATAATCAAATGATGAATGTAACAATGTGTCAGATTTAAATTCATTATGTATAAATTCAAATTCAAAAGGATGATAATCTACACTAGTTAACCAATCTGCATTAGTATATTTAGAAGCCTCATTTTCCTGATAGAGTACACCATAGTTTGTTTCACTATTATGTTGCCAAATACCTGCGTTACCAAACGTTGTTCCTAAATGATTTGCTATTGAAGTAGGACTAATCCACGGAGGTCTCTCGTATTGATCAGTACTTGAATAAAAATTTTGTGAAGTATTAAAATATAAATACGGAACATAATCATGAAAACTTCCCCAAGCATTTAATTCTGGATAAAAAGATATAGTCCATCCATCACAATCAAAATAAGTTGAGTCACAAGCCATGTTTACTTTCCACCATCCACAAGCTCCTCCTTTTCCTGGCCCATACCTTTCCCACCTACATTTGTCTCTATTAAATCTTATTTTGCCAAGTGGAAAACCAGTACAAGGACCAGTAACTTGATTAGCATTGTAAGCAGTTATAAATGCTTGAGTAGGTGTAAATTCTCGTTTAGTTAATATAATACGTCTGTAAATAGGATCCCATATAGAATGTAGACCCATTCCTTCTATTGGATTATCAAAACACCTAGGATCTAATCCATATTCTTCTAATACAAATGCTAAGTTATCACTAAACCAATGCCACATTCCAATGTTACTAATTTCTGTTGGCTGCTCTGACATTAAAAATACTTTTCTAGATGCTTGATCTACAAAGAAGTATCCAAATCTAGTTGTTAGAGCTGCGTACATTGATTGTGTACCTGCATACCCTCCTTCAGTTTGTACTAATTCATCAGGATCTTGAGTAAATATATCACCACTTCCTACAAATGCTTCTGACCCATCTCCCATAGCCATAGTTTGTTTACCTTTTGCAGCAAACAAACTTTCTTCCATGTGGAAATAAAGTAAATTATTAAAAGATGAAAGCTTCCAAAGCTCTCCTCTGTTTTTAGGTAAGTCTTTAAACTGGTTAGCTAAAAATATTCTATAGTTATCAATTAAACTAGTTGTATCATTTTTAGCACTTCTATGTGTACGCGTTGGAAAATCTTCTTGTTCTCCTTCTCTTAAAGGTAAAGGAAAAGCTGTTCTTATATCGTTATCTTCTGAATAATTTTCATTATATTTTATATTATCTTGGTGGTTAAAATCTGTATTACCCGAAAGTTGTATCATAGTTCTAGCAGGAGTGTTTGGAAAATAATAACTATCTGCAGATTCTACGTGTCTAAAATTTATATTGTCTGTACTTTCTACTATTTGATAATGTACTGCTCGTCTAGGTATACTTTTCATGCTAGTATTACTTGGTTTTAAAGCCATTGTAAATCCATATCTACATAAAAAAGTATCTCCTCCAAATATTCCATCAGGTTCTACAGTAGATGTCATATAATCTCCTGACGCTCTAGGCGCTCCAGTATCATCGTCAAATACAAAATTATCTAAATCTGATCCTAAAACTTCAAAGCCAGTCCAAATTAAATTATTACTATCAATAGATTTATATAAGTCTGTTTTAAATGCTCCTAAATTAGTCATCCAATATTGACTTCTCCAGTCATGACTAGCTTCTCCATCAGGAGCTCCTTTATGATCTGGATTTACTAAAATAGATGCATGCCCTAATTGGTTAAACCCGTAGTCGTCCCAATCAGAACCTGAAGTACTAGTTACACCACCAAAACTTATATCATTATCAGGACTATTTAAAGTCCATTCAGCAGGAAGTTGATGCCCATCTTTTAAACCAAATATAGCACAGCTAGTTCCAAACTCATTAAATATTTTACCTCCAAATCCTAAATCAGTTCCTTCAAAAATACTATCTCCTAACAAATATGTTTTAGCTTTTTGTCCTAATAATCTTGGTATTCTAAAAGTATTGTCAGGTTTATTATCATAATCTTTACCTATAAATATTGCAGAGTCTATAGTTTGAGGATAACAATTTAATGCTGCATCCCATCCCCATCCTTCTTCTACTTTCTTAACCCCAGCTACAGTTACTAACTTAGTTAACGGTTTTTTATTTTGATCTACAGCAGTTCCATTCCAAGCATAGTTTTTAATTAAATATGTTGGTTTAATGTGAGTAGCTGGAGATAAACTGTTTTTAGAATTAAGAAGATAAAAATCATGAAATGCAAAATTCTTATATCCTTCTTTTGTAATTGATGCTGCTGCTACTTCATCATATAAACTATATGATAACTCTGTACCTGATTTTCTAATCCAAGGGTCTACATGCCAGAAAAACTCTGGATTATCTTGTAAAGTTTTTAATACTTGTTTTACATCATCGTTTTGACCTGCCTCTTCACAAATTCCTAATTGTTCATAATGTCTACTCATAGGCATTAGAGGAGCTTGTCCTAAAATAGTTCTATTAGAATGAGCTCTTTCAGCTCTGTATACTCTAAAGCCTTGTACCTGATCTGCTATAGACTTAGGTATTTTAAGATCTTCTAATTCAAATCCTAATATATTTACTTCATGATCAATTTTTGCATCACTGTACCAATCTAAAGGAGCTTGTGCTGTAGTAGAAACTACCCCAAATCTTATCCAAGAACCACAGTAACCTGATATACCTCCTCGGCAACTAGTGTTACACTGATTCCCAGACCACCCATCAGAACTTTTAGCCATTCTAGATTTGCCACCACCCCCACATGTTCCTTGTGATTTACATGATACCCAAATTCTTTCTCCGGGCATTAAGTGTATATTACCACTACCATGATTCCAATCGTTGTTTACTCCTGTACCACAACCTCCAAAACTTCCAATACAATTATTTCCTACAACAGTTACTCCACCATTATTAGTTGCATCTGTCATAATTTGACAACATGTAGGTTCAGCACACCCGCCATTGAATCCAGAAGCGTTACAAGTTCTATGAACTGCAATATGATAAACTACGTTAACATCCATTTCTTGATCTGCTGTAAAAAAATTGGGTGGTCCATTATTACAAGCATCTCCTGTTCCAGCTGATGTGCTAACAAACAATGACTGTGCATCAGCTTGAGTTATATTACCTGAGTTAGTAAATGGCCCATAACCATTTCCTATTTCTCCGTGGTGTGTACGCCTCCAATTAGCATTATTAAAACTAGTTTCTCCTCCT
>Ga0307488_10003262_pt1 | contig 13595 bp, 11 predicted proteins | sample SB02metaG_FD_202248 | JGI IMG/M metagenome (GOLD analysis project Ga0307488, IMG submission 202248) | Sea-ice brine microbial communities from Beaufort Sea near Barrow, Alaska, United States - SB 0.2 | ecosystem: Environmental > Aquatic > Marine > Coastal | place: USA: Alaska | collected...
CTCGCGGAGCTCGGTGCCGAATTCATATTCACCCGGCAACATCACACCGAGAGTTTTCTGGGTACCATCGGCAAGTACTATAGCGCGACTGGTCACCTGACCATCGAAATAGACATTGGCTTCTAGGTTGACGCTTACATTGGTAAATTCTGACATAACAAACCCTGTGGGTAAAAAGAGAGACCTGGATAAAAGAGATACGCTGCAATAACGCTCTGAGCGCAGATTATACCGATAGATTAGGGCTAATAACTATCCCTGCGGTAATAAGAGACTAAACCAGGAATTCTTGAGACCAAATAGGAAACTAATGTAGTGACCGAACATAACGCTGCGCCAGATGACGCCAGTAAAAGTCTTAAATCCTTTTTATAGCAGCAGATCTATTAGCTTAGCCAAGGTCATGTGGCCTGCCTGCAGCAAGACTGCGGCCACTATAGGATCGGTTTGACCCTCGAGATATAGCAAGCCTGTAACATATCAGCCCAAATTGTAAATCTGCCGCTGTGCTTATTGGGTACTTTAAGCAAACGGTCGGTCATGTCGTCTAGGGACAATGTAAGCTCAAGCTGTTCTGAACGCCGTAGAGCATTAAACACTGATCTGGCTTCGGGGCCCTCCAAGTAAAAGCCTCGAGTAATATTCGGATTATATAATTGCCGATCTACATATCGTTTGAATTGGTGCTCACCAATAGCCACAGAGTCGATCCGGCGCTGCTGATTGCTAAGCTTTTCTCCAGAGCTAGTAACTAACTCGAGATACAGCGCGCCAACGATAAAACTTTTGTTGGAACCCTCAAAATTTTCCGTTGGAATAAGAAACCTCAAAAAGAAACTGTCGAATGTTACATAAGCATCAGGACTTATATGTGGATTATCAAGTGCTGCTCTATCAGCATAACGCTGAGCTAACCAACAGCTTTTCCCCATTATCTGTGGCTGCCATTCCGGCAGCCATGGGATAAACGAATAGCTTGCCTGTACCGACGCCGAATATAGAAAAACGATAGATGTCCACGTGATGCGCGCATACATTGAAAGCTGGGGAACGAGAGATTTAGACATTAGCCTCCTCCGGAATTACGCCTAGAAGGTCTGTGGCGCCAATATCAATGCATAGCTGTGAGAGCAATGTGGAAATCTGCCCACGATGATGTGTCTGGTGGTTAAAAAAATGGAGGATCAAACTATCGTATTGCTTGCGATGGGTTTCGCCCATTGTGGTTTTGTAGTCAATAATATTATCCAGATCACTATCAGTAATCTCTGCTAGCCAATCGATGATCTGCTTATCCAGCCAGACGCGGAGGCTATGTAGGCTTGCAAAATCATTGCAGACAATTTGATCTAAACTAGTTGGGTCTGGCAATTCAACAACGCCACTGAGTGACACCATAGACGATGGGTGTTTAGCAAAGCGCTTTAGCCAAATGATATCGCCGACCATAATGTGATTTAAGGTTCCTAGAATGGAGCCGAAAAAAGCACCATGATTTTCGGCGAGGCCTTTCTCTGAAAGCTGACTAGCCGCTAGGTAGATCTTTGAATTAAGGCACTGATTGTAGCGCCCTAGTATCTCCAAATGATATCTCATGGCTATGTAATCCCCTTAGTTTCACCACTTATGCCTCGTCTCTCCTCCGGTTAAAGATAGACCACTAGGAAACCAATGTCGTTATCGAAAGTATTGGTGCTCCAATCCGGCCCCTAACCGCGGTAAAAGCTTTTTGTACCAACAGATCTCACCTAGTCAAAAGCCATATTAATTTTCATCTAGCAGGTCCGCTCGTGGCGCTGCAATAAAGGCACAAAAAAGGGCGCAGAAGCACCCTTTGACTAGAACAATATGCAGTTAATCACAGCCCCAAGTTGCAAGGTAGCTACCCGCCGATAGATATGAGCAAAGAGTTGTAGTGCATGCTCTCACTTTTACGCTTGCATCAAGTCCTGCCACATAAGCGTCTGTCGACTCAAATGATCTAGACCAACCATAAATATAATTGCCTGTGGGTGGCTGTGAATAAAATATTTGATAATGATCTATGGCTACATTACTGCCGCCTTCACTCCAAAATATCTTATGGTGATCTAAGGGCGGGGGCGAGCACGATCCGACTAAATAACCCCACAAATTGGTTGGGGACGCAAGAATGACCGGAGTTTGCCGATAATTGGCGACTGAAAATGCAGTTTTTTGTAGGGTATTAAAATTGTTGTAGCCAGGCCTTGTGGAAAACCTCTTTTGTAACATACATGGAAATATTTGATTAGCGCATTCCGCTTCGGTATCAGACACTATCGTCCGGTAGTTGACTAAAATATTTATTGGCGGAAGGATATTGAAAAACTGGGCATCTGCATGGCTATCATCAAATAAATATGGGTGCGATCCTCCAGGAGCCGTTACATGCCCTGCTCCAAATAAATGCCCTAGTTCATGGGCCGTAACATCTTCGGGGCAGCCAATATCAACTACCGCAATGTAACCCACCTCTGCACCTCTTAAGTCAATAGGAGTCATAAAGCTCGTTGGAATAATTGGGTCTATCCAGAATTCAGTAGGGGCGACGCCACATGCATCGGTGATACCGGAAGTGTAAACGACCACAAGGTCAGCACCGTGATCATTCCGCAAGTCTTTGAGTCCTTGTAAGACCTCAGCTTGCTGATGCTGTTGTGATGCACTTCCACTCAAGCTTGTATTCAACGCTAGTGGATTGGTTTTATTTAGCAGTATGATTGGCACAGTAAGATTTGAGTTGGACCATGTGTCGGCTAGAACTCCTAATGAATCTACAATCTTAGGAATAAACGATGGATCGCTTGCATTAGTGGAATAGACCGAGAGGACCCTGATATCTTGATCGAAGGCGAATGATTTAAAAGGTGCTATCAATAAAAAAAGTATTAAAAAGGCGATATTTTTCATTTTAAATCCCCTTTATTTTGATTCTTAGTTTTCATTTCTTCCGATTTTAGTGCCTCACTAAATTCCAAATGCGCTTTCCGACGCTGCTGAGCAATATTAGTCTTCCCATTAATTAACTGTTTCGAATTATCAAGTTCAATTATTAAATGGTAATCCGCTATTTGATTGATCGGGAGTAATCGGTAGCGCGCGCCGTATTCAGGAAATTTCCCACTGGCATAGATCTTACTGGTAATAAATTCTTTACTAGGATCCGAACTTATACCTATTTTTTTATCTCTGCCAAATTGATGTGCTGAATGTACTGTCCGAGTTGCTGAAATATTTATTCCCATGGTATTTAGCTGATTTTTTAGCTCCACAGGGATATCTGCCTCGGCAAGGTCTAGTCGTGGATCTAGCAAGTTTCCAACCCAGCGTTGCGATAGCCCGCCATTATAGGTTTTAACTTCCGCTGTATTAACAATGAACTGAATGTCATCAAATGGATTAATAACGAATGCCCTACCGTTATCGACAAGCAGCTCCATATTTACTTTTACAATTCGATGACGTTTTCCAAAATATGTAGCTCGTTTAAGTGAAAATTTATTTTCTTCAAATAACGTATTTTGTATAGCTTGGTCAACGGGCTGAAACAGCTTTTCCAAACTTGCGCTATCAACTGGAAATGGCTCATTTGAAACTGCAGCAATTGAATGCGCTAGAAGAATAATTAACCCAAGGTTCAAAAAGGTTTTCATCCTGAATACTCCTTTTGTATATGTGCCTTTAGAATTAAAGGTACGAAGGGATACTAAAGAAGCGCTTACTAACGGGAAACAACACTTAAGTACTAATACTTAAGTAGCAATTGTTTGTTTGCTTGGCTGTTTGTACGCCAAGTCTAGGTCTCCGGCAATCGACTTTACGTTGCAAAAAAAAAGAGCGCCGAAGCGCCCTTTTTAAACTAACTATTCATGATCTGAGTCAGTTAATTTGAGCATCCAACTCGCCACTCATATAGCGCTCAGTCATGGCATCCAAACTCAACACCTTGATCTTGGAGGCGTTGCCTGCAGTGCCAAAGGATTCGAAACGTGCCGCTGCAATATCTCTCATTGCGATGGTGGTCTCTTTAAGGAAAGCGCGGGGATCAAAGGCGCTTGGATTCTCCGCCAAGAAGCGACGCACGGCACCGGTTGAGGCAAGGCGCAGGTCGGTGTCTATATTGATTTTGCGCACACCGTGTTTAATGCCTTCGCAGATTTGTTCCACTGGGACACCGTAGGTTTCAGGAATTTCGCCACCGTACTGATTAATAATTTGCAGCCATTCTTGAGGTACCGAGGATGATCCGTGCATCACCAAATGAGTGCCGGGAATCCGTCGGTGAATCTCTTTGATGCGGTCGATGGCGAGAATATCACCTGTGGGTGGGCGACTAAACTTGTAGGCGCCGTGTGAGGTTCCGCAAGCAATGGCGAGGGCGTCGACGCGAGTCTTGGCGACAAAGTCAGCGGCTTCTTCTGGATCGGTGAGCATCTGTTCGAGCGTCAGCTTGCCCTCGGCTCCGGAGCCGTCCTCTTCGCCGGCTTCTCCAGTTTCCAATGACCCGAGACAGCCGAGCTCGCCTTCTACCGAGACGCCACAGGCGTGAGCCATCTCGACGGCGCGTTGGGTGACATCAATGTTGTACTCATAGCTGGATGGCGTCTTGCCATCCTCTTCCAGAGAGCCATCCATCATTACAGAACTAAAGCCCTGTTGGATCGAGCGCTGGCAGATCGCTGGGCTAGTGCCGTGATCCTGGTGCATGCACACCGGGATATGCGGCCACTCTTCGATGGCGGCGAGAATCAGGTGCCGGAGGAATGGAGCGCCGGCATATTTGCGTGCGCCGGCCGAGGCCTGAACAATCACTGGGCTGTCGGTTTGATCGGCGGCGAGCATAATCGCGCGCATCTGCTCGAGGTTGTTGACGTTGAATGCGGGCACACCATAGTCGTGCTCGGCGGCGTGGTCCAACATCTGTCTTAACGAAATTAGTGCCATAATCCTCTTCCTTTATAAGTCCTGTATTACTGTCTTCGTTAGTTCTTTTTAAAAACTACTTTAGTCCTTGGCGCGCTGCTCAAGAATCGTCACCGCGGGGAGCTCTTTGCCTTCGACGTATTCAAGAAATGCACCGCCTCCAGTTGAGATATAGGAGATCTGATCAGCTATATCGTATTTATCCACTGCGGCTAAGGTATCTCCACCTCCGGCAATGGAAAATGCCGAGCTTTTAGCAATGGCCAAGGATAGGCTTTTGGTGCCCTCACCAAATTGATCAAACTCAAATACGCCCACTGGGCCGTTCCAAATAATGGTGCCCATTAACTGTAACAGTTCAGCTAGTTTAGCGGAGGATTCCGGCCCTATATCGAATATCATGTCGTCGTCTTCAACATCGTCAACGGACTTGACCGTGGCTTCAGCAGTTTCCGAAAAGGCTTTGCCAACCACTACATCGGTGGGCAGTGGAATATTAACTTTTTTCATCAGCGCCTGAGCGGCGGGAATCAAATCTAGCTCGAAGAGGGATTTGCCCACGGGCTTGCCCGCCGCGGCCAAGAAGGTATTGGCTATGCCACCCCCAACAATCAGCTGGTCCACTCTCTCAGAAAGGGTTTCAAGAACCATTAGTTTAGTCGAGACTTTGGAGCCGCCGACAATCGCCGCTACCGGTGGTGTCGGTGCTGCCAAGGCTTTTTTCAGGGCGTCTAATTCTTTTGCCAGAAGCGGTCCGGCGCAGGCGACCGGCGCAAATTTGGCAACGCCATGGGTCGAGGCCTGGGCGCGGTGGGCGGTGCCAAAGGCATCCATAACAAAGATATCGCAGAGCTTGGCATAGGCTTTGGCGAGGGTGTCATCGTTCTTTTTCTCACCCGGGTTAAAGCGCACATTCTCTAGAATAACGATGTCGCCATCGTTCATTTCGATGCCGCTGGTCCAGCTCTGTTCGAGCCTGACGGGCTGGCCGAGTAAGTCGCTGAGATGGTCAGCCACTGGCTTCATACTAAATTCGGCGTTGTACTCGCCTTCGGTGGGTCTACCCAGGTGCGACATAAGGATCACTTTGGCGCCGGCTTTAACCGCTTGCTGAATGGTCGGCAGTGCGGCTTTTATACGAGCATCGCTCGTGACCTGGCCGTTCTTGATCGGGACATTGAGATCTTCGCGAATCAGCACGCGTTTGCTGGCCAGATCCAGCTCGGTCATTAACTTGACGGTCATATCAGTCCTTAGGGTTTTCATTATTGTCGGAGTATCAGTTTTGTCGCTGCGCCGAACACCAGTGCAGCAGGGTATCGATCATTCTATTGGCATAGCCCCATTCATTATCGAACCAGATCAACACTTTGACCAGTTTCTCTTGGCTCACTCGGGTCTGGTTGGCGTCAACGATGCCGCTGCGCGGGTCGTGATTAAAATCACAGGAGGCCAAGGGCTCTTCGGTATAACCCAGAACGCCATTGAGAGCGCCCCTTGAGGCCTGCTCAAGCGCGGCATTAATGGTCTGGGTATCGACTTTGCTGTTGAGCATCACCGAGAGATCAATCACTGAGACATTGACCGTGGGCACGCGCATTGCTTGCGCTTGGAAACGTCCGGTAAGCTCGGGTAACAGCCGATCAATGCCCAGAGCCAAGCCAGTGTCGACGGGAATAATCGACTGCATGGCGGCGCGGGTTTTGCGTAAATCGGTGTTGTGATAGGCGTCGATTACCGGCTGATCATTCATTGCCGAGTGAATCGTGGTGATCACTCCGCCCTCGACGCCAAACTGGTCATGCAGCACTTTGATCACGGGCACTACACAGTTGGTGGAGCATGAGGCGCTGGAGATAATGGTTTCGTTACCAGTGAGAATATGCTGATTGACGCCATAGACAATGGTGGCATCGACACTGGGTTCAGCTGGCTGTGAAAACAGCACACGCTTGGCGCCGGCGGTTATATGCTGCTCTGCACTGGGTCGATCAGAAAAGGTACCGCTGCATTCGAGCACCACATCGACCTTCAGTTCTGCCCAGGGCAGTTGGTCAATGTTTTGCTGGTGAATAATGGCGATGCTGTCGCCATTAACTGTCATCTGGTCTTCGTCCACTGTAACCGTTCCAGGAAAACGTCCATGGGTCGAGTCATAGCGGGTCAGATGCGCGATGGTTTTGCTATCGGCGAGTTCATTTATCGCGACCACTTGAACGCTACTGCGCGCCTCTGATTCATAGAGCGCGCGCAATACCGAGCGGCCGATACGGCCATAGCCATTAATGGCTATGCGTAACACTAGCCAATGGCCTCAACAATATTGGCCACCACATTATCAACAGTGAAACCAAACTCTTTCATCAGTTCGCCACCGGGAGCCGATTCGCCAAAGCTGGTCATACCGACAACGCGGCCGTCGAGACCGACAAACTTGTACCAGTAATCAGCGTGCAAGGCTTCCACTGCAACGCGGGCTCTCAGAGCTGCTGGCAAGACCGCTTCGCGGTAGTCAGCGTCCTGAGCAGAGAAAATCTCGGCACAGGGCATAGAGACAACACGCACCTGAGTGCCCTGCTCCGCAAGCTGCTCGGCTGCAACCATGGCTAACTCAACTTCTGAGCCTGTGGCAATAACAATCGCCTGTGGCGCTGGGCAATCCCGAAGGATGTAACCGCCGCGCGCAATATCAGCAACCTGCTGGGTGCTGCGTGGCATGGGCGCCAGACCTTGGCGACTAAATACTAGGGCACTGGGTCCGTCGCGACGGACGATTGCACTCTTCCAGCACACTGCAGATTCAACGGTGTCACAGGGACGCCAGGTATGCAGATTAGGTGTCGAACGCAAGGCGCTCAGCTGTTCAACCGGCTGGTGAGTGGGGCCATCTTCACCGAGACCAATTGAGTCGTGGGTGTAGACAAAGATGCTCTGGATTCCCATCAGCGCCGACATACGTACTGCGTTGCGGGCATATTCCATAAACATCAGGAAGGTGGCGCCGTAGTTAACGAAACCGCCGTGGAGGGCGATACCGTTCATCATCGCGCTCATGCCAAATTCACGAACACCGTAGTAGATGTAGTTGCCGTCGGCATTGTCACCACTGATGTCCTTTGAACCAGACCAGATAGTCAGGTTAGAACCAGCCAGATCGGCGGAGCCGCCAAGCAGTTCTGGCAACATTGGGCCGTAGGTGTTGAGACAGTTTTGCGAGGCTTTGCGCGAGGCAACCTTTTCCATCTTGTCCTGGCACTGCTGAATATAAGCATCAGCCTGTGCATTAAAGTCTTCCGGCAAGTCGCCACGGGTGCGGCGCTCAAACTCGGCAGCTAGCTCTGGAAACTCAGCGCGGTAGTCTTCAAGTTGATCTGCCCAAGCCGTCTGGGCGGCGGTGCCTTTGGCAACGCCATTCCAACCAGCGTAATGCTCATCGGGAATTTCGAAAGGACCATGGGTCCAGCCGAGAGCTTCGCGAGTCAGTGCCACTTCGTCGACGCCGAGTGCGGCACCGTGACAATCTTCTTTGCCCTGCTTGTTTGGCGAACCAAAACCGATAATGGTTTTGCAGCAAATTAGGCTTGGCTTGCCAGTCTCGGCATGAGCTTCTTCGATAGCGGCTTTGATGGCGTCGCTGTCGTGGCCGTCGACATTGGCTATTACATGCCAGCCGTAAGCTTCGAAGCGCGCTGGCGTGTCATCGCTAAACCAGCCTTCAACTTCACCGTCAATGGAGATGCCATTGTCATCGTAAAATGCAGTCAACTTGCCGAGTTTTAACGTACCGGCCAGTGAACAAACTTCGTGGGAGATGCCTTCCATCAAACAGCCATCACCAAGGAAGGTGTAGGTTTGGTGATCGACAATATCGTGGCCAGGACGGTTGAACTGCGCGGCGAGAACTTTCTCAGCCAGGGCCATACCGGTGGCGTTACTGATACCTTGGCCGAGAGGGCCAGTGGTGGTTTCAACACCGGGGGCATAACCGTATTCAGGGTGACCTGGAGTCTTCGAGTGCAACTGACGGAAATTTTTAATTTCCTCAATTGGCAAATCATAGCCTGTGAGGTGCAACAGCGAGTAGAGCAACATTGAGCCATGACCGTTGGACAGCACAAAGCGATCTCGGTTGACCCAGGTTGGATCGGCTGGATTATGGCTCAGATAGTCATTCCACAGAACTTCAGCAATATCTGCCATGCCCATTGGGGCACCTGGATGGCCACTATTAGCCTGTTGAACAGCGTCCATACTGAGGGCGCGAACGGCATTTGCAAGCTCTCTACGTGAGGCCATGAATCATCACTCCTGGTAGTAAAAAATTAGGCGCGCATTGTCTCCTACCCGGGGTTACCAGTAAACCCATATTCGCTATGGCTACTGTTTATTCATCCGCTTCTCTGTAGCCGGAAAAATAATTGATTTTGCGTCCCTTTATTCTTCCCCTTACCCTTATATAAAAATATTTTGATATATCAAAATCACTATGGTAAAGTCCCGCCCATGAACAATCTCAGCCATTTTGACAGTCAACCTAGATCCACCACCGATACAGGGGCCATTACCGCACTCTGTAAAGCGGCGGGCGATCCTTTGCGCATGCAGGTTCTCAAGGTGCTGCAACAAAATGCCTACGGTGTACTGGAGCTCTGCCAGGTCTTTGATATTCGCCAGTCAGCCATGAGCCATCATCTAAAAATTCTTGCTAACGCCGGTCTGGTGGCAACCCGCCGCGAAGGCACAACGATCTTCTATCGCCGCAGTGAAAGCCATCCGGATACCGATTTGCAGGCGCTGCAGTATGTGCTGTTTCAAACCATTGACGACGCCGCCCTAGATCCCGCTCTGCGTACGCGATTGGAATCAATTAATACCGAGCGCTCAGCAGCCTCGGTGGCGTTTTTTAATCAGAATGCCGAGCGCTTTGAGGAAAATCAGGATCTGATCGCCAGCTGGTCCGACTATGGCGAGAGTGTTGAAAGCTTTCTCGACAGCAGTATTACCGAGTGCCAATCGGCGCTGGAAATCGGCCCCGGTTACGGGCAGTTTTTGGGTAAATTATCGGCGACGTTTAAACAGGTCACGGCACTGGATAACTCTGCAGAGATGCTTGAGCAGTGTCGCACCAGAGCCACAAGCCAGGGCCTGCAGAATATCGACTTTAAGCTTGGCGATACCAACCTGGCAATTAGCCAAGGGCTGCGCAGTGACTGCATATCCCTGAATATGGTGCTACACCACAATCCGACGCCTGGCGAGATTATCGGTGCCTGTGCGCAGCTGTTAAACGCTGGCGGCGTGCTGTTGATCACCGATCTCTGTGCCCACGATCAGGAGTGGGTGCAAAAAGCCTGCGGTGACCTTTGGCTCGGCCTAGAACCTCAGGAATTGACCCGCTGGGCGCTAAAAGCCGGGCTGATAGAGGGCAACAGCCTTTATCTCGCACAGCGCAATGGCTTTCGAATTCAACTGCGGCAGTTTGTTAAACCACTGCCCGACAGCAACTAATTTCAAGACAGATTACAACGGAAAAGTTTATGTCTAATTACAATATTTTTACCTCGGAATCAGTTTCTGAGGGCCATCCCGATAAAATGGCCGATCAGATTTCTGATGCGGTTTTGGATGCGATTTTAAAAGACGACCCTCACTCCCGCGTCGCGGTAGAGACCATGGTCAAAACCGGCATGACGATTATTGCCGGTGAAGTGCGCACTGATACCTATGTGGATCTCGAGCAAATCGTGCGCGATGTGATTACCGGTATCGGCTACGACAATTCTGACGTGGGCTTTGATGGCAATTCCTGCGCTGTGCTAAATGCCATTGGCAAGCAGTCCAGAGATATTGCTCAGGGCGTCGACGAAGCCCAGAACAAAGATATAGGCGCTGGCGATCAGGGTCTGATGTTCGGTTACGCCAGCAATGAAACCGCGGTGTTGATGCCCGCGCCGATTTACTACGCTCACCGCTTGGTCGAGCGCCAGGCACAGTTACGCAAGAACGGTGTATTGCCCTGGCTGCGTCCGGATGCCAAAAGCCAGGTGACTCTGAGATATGAGAACGGCAAGCCAGTCGCAATTGACGCAGTGGTTCTGTCCACTCAGCACTCGCCGAATATTGCCCTGCCGGATCTGCAAGAAGCGGTGCGCGAAGAAATCATCAACCATGTACTCCCCGAGGAGTGGCTCCACGCCGGCACGCAATATCATATTAACCCTACCGGCCAGTTTATTATTGGCGGGCCTATGGGTGACTGTGGACTCACAGGGCGAAAAATTATTGTCGACACCTATGGCGGCATGGCCCACCACGGTGGCGGTGCCTTCTCCGGCAAAGATCCCACCAAGGTGGATCGCTCAGCGGCCTATGCTGGACGCTATGTGGCAAAAAATATTGTTGCTGCGGGCCTCGCTGATCGCTGTGAGATTCAGGTCTCCTACGCTATTGGCGTTTCTGAGCCGACCTCAATCAGCGTCAATACTTTTGGCACCGGCAAGCTCTCCGATGAGGAGATTGTCGCTCTGGTCCGTGAAAATTTTGATCTGCGACCCAGTGGCTTGATTGAGATGCTCGACCTGCGCCGACCGATTTATCAACAAACAGCCTCTTATGGCCACTTTGGCCGTGAGTTAGAAAACTTTACCTGGGAAAAAACCGACAAAGTGGCCGACTTAAAGAAAGCCCTTTAATTAAGTAAGTCTTTTAATTGCTTAAAACCCACAAATACGAATTGATCAACAGGAAGTAACTATGTCAGAAGCCAAGTTTAGCGATTATAAAATCGCCGATATCTCCCTCGCCGATTGGGGCAAAAAGGAGATTTCTATCGCCGAGTCGGAAATGCCGGCACTGATGGCGCTGCGGGAAAAATATCGCGTTGAGCAACCCTTGGCCGGAGCGCGAATCCTCGGCTGTATCCATATGACTATTCAAACCGCCGTGCTGATCGAAACCCTCGAATCCCTGGGTGCCGAAGTGCGCTGGACATCCTGCAATATCTTTTCCACTCAGGATCACGCTGCCGCCGCAGTTGCTGCAAATGGCACGCCGGTATTTGCCTGGAAGGGTGAGACCGAAGAAGAGTATGAGTGGTGTTTGGAACAGCAAATATTAAAGGATGGCGTGCCCTGGAATGCCAATATGATTCTCGACGATGGCGGTGACTTGACGGGTCTGCTGCATCAGAAATACCCGAAGGTTCTAGAAGCAGTTCACGGCGTCACTGAAGAGACCACGACCGGCGTGCACCGTCTCTACGAGATGCTTAAGAGCGGTGAATTAAAGATTCCGGCGATCAATGTTAATGACTCTGTGACCAAGTCCAAGTGCGACAACAAGTACGGCTGTCGCCACAGTCTTAATGATGCCATTAAGCGCGGCACCGATCACCTGCTGTCAGGCAAAAAAGCGATCGTGATTGGCTATGGCGATGTAGGTAAAGGCTCGGCCCAGTCACTGCGCCAAGAGGGCATGATTGTTAAGGTCACGGAAGCGGATCCAATCTGTGCCATGCAGGCTTGCCTCGATGGTTTTGAAGTTGTTTCAACCTACAACGAAGGCGATGTCAGCAAAGGCGTTAATGCCGCACTGCTGGCTAATACCGATCTGCTGGTCACTAGCACTGGCAACTTCAATGTCTGTGGTTCAGATATTCTGGCAGCGCTTAAGAGCGGCTGTGTGGTCTGCAATATTGGTCACTTCGACAATGAAATTGATACTGCGTTTATGCGTAAAACCTGGGAGTGGGACGAGATCAAACCTCAGGTGCACAAGGTCTATCGCGACCGTGCTAAGAATGACCACCTGCTGCTATTGGCCGAGGGCCGACTGGTTAACTTGGGCAATGCTACAGGTCACCCGAGCCGTATTATGGATGGTTCTTTTGCCAATCAGGTACTGGCACAGATCGATCTGTACAAGAAGCAGTTTGCGACACAGGACGACGCCACCAAAGCTCTGATGTTGCGCGTAGAAGTACTGCCCAAACATCTTGATGAAGAAGTTGCTGGCCATATGGTGCGCGGGTTTGGCGGTGTGATCACCAAACTGACACAGGCCCAAGCGGACTATATTAATGTGCCGGTTGAAGGTCCATTTAAAGGCGATAGCTACAAGTACTAATCGGAGATTTCGAATTAGAATTTGAATTCGACAGCCATAGAGGAACAATTTGATGAACACAGATACACCCGATCTCAGCTTTGAGTTTTTCCCGCCGAAAACCGAGCAGGGAAAAATTAACCTGGCGACAACTCGCCGGGAGTTGGGTAAGTTTAATCCGGAGTTTTTCTCCGTGACCTATGGTGCTGGCGGCTCAACTAGGGCTACCACCATGGATCAGGTTACGGCGATCCAGGCCGACGGTTTTGCTGTGGCACCGCATATTTCCTTTGGCGGTAACTCTGAAGGTGAAGTGTTGGAGCTGCTAAACAGCTACAAGACCTCGGGCGTTAAAGATTTGGTCGCTTTGCGTGGCGACCTACCCTCGGGTATGGGCGGTGCGGCACAGTTGGTTCATGCCAATCAGCTGGTAGCTTTTATTCGCCAACATACTGGCGATCACTTTAATATCAATGTCGCCGCCTACCCTGAGATTCATCCGGAAGCCGAGAGCTACAGCAAAGATGTGTACTGGCTCGGTGAAAAGT
>Ga0307488_10003266_pt1 | contig 13592 bp, 10 predicted proteins | sample SB02metaG_FD_202248 | JGI IMG/M metagenome (GOLD analysis project Ga0307488, IMG submission 202248) | Sea-ice brine microbial communities from Beaufort Sea near Barrow, Alaska, United States - SB 0.2 | ecosystem: Environmental > Aquatic > Marine > Coastal | place: USA: Alaska | collected...
TGGTTCAAAGAAACGTAGACCACTTATCTACAATCTTACTATACGAACCAGTTGATTCTGATGATGACACTCCAGACGTAGCAGGAGCAGCAAGTAATTTAAAAACTACACACGTTGCAGCAGTTACAACTGGAACAGATTACATCGCAGCAAATTAATTAGAGCTATGGAATTAACACCATATTTGTTTTGGAACATCTTCATAACACTGGTGTTAGCTCCGGTGCTTCTCAGCATCAAACAAAACACACAAGAGGCTAAACGCCTTGACATACTTTTAAACAAAACCCGTGAGGAACTTGCAAAAGAGTACGTAACTAAAACAGAACTAAAAGATGACATGGGAATCCTCATGGATAGAATAGATAAAATTGGTGAAAAGCTTGACAAACTTTTTGAAGTCAAGTAAACTACTATTTAGTTAAAAGAGAAACAAAATGAATAAAAACAAAAAACAGAAAAAATATAAACAAGCTTATAAAACTAAAGGTAGGCAAGATTATCGTTCTGGTGGTAGAGTTGCTTTAGGGCATGGCGGAGCACATACAATGGGTCCGGGTTCTATGAACAAACCTAAAGCTAAACCTAAAGAAGATTCTGTAGAAACAGGAGGACCTGTAGGTCCGGGAGTACCTTTTAATCCTAAAGATAAGGGTAAACCTAATGATGATTTTGTGTATGCTGGAAAAGGTGGACAAGGTGGTAGCTCAAATAATGGTAATGGTAATAACAACGGTGGTAGTGATGGCGGTGGTGGTAGTACAGATAATGGTGGTCCTCAAATAGGTGATACCAGAACAACACCAGCCGGTATTGTTTTACGATGGGATGGTAATAATTGGATACCTGTAGAAGAAGACTACACTCCTCCGGGTGGTGGTGATAATGTAAGTGAAGAACAAAAAGAAATTTTTGAAAATGAACGAAGACAACGTAATATTGAAGCTGGTAGAAGTGCAGAAGAAATAGCTAAAGGAAACATACCAGAAGGTATGAATAAAAAAGCAGACGTAGCTACATTAATAAATCCTGAAACAGGAGATGTAGCTTCTAATACTTTATCTCCAACAGCACAAATAAAAGGTGATTATAAATCAGAAATTAGCACGGTAGGTAAAGCTCCTTCTGAACAAGTGTCAACAATGGGTGTTGCCCAAGCTAAAGACGCTTCTGGTGTACAAGCAACAAGTTATGAGGCAGAAGAAGGAAAAACAGTAACTGCTAAAGCTGCACAAGGTACTGTTACTCAAGGCAAAGCTACTGTTGAAGAAGGTAAATTAACAGCTGGAACTAAATTTGCAACTGTTGATGAATTAAAAATAGCAAATGGTATTAGCGACAATACAGATATTAATAAAATTTTAGAAGGTACTTATTTAGTTGATGAAGTTGGTGGTGATGAATATGATACAACTGTAGCTGCTACTCCCGATGCTGAAAAACAAGAACGTGAAATTATTTTAGGAGAAGCTGCACCAGATGGAGTTGCTGCTCAAATAGAACTTATTGGATATAAAGCCGCTAAACAAAGACCTATAAAAGGTAAAGCTGCTCAAGGTGCTGCTGCAACAATGATTGCACAAACCGCAGACATGCCAGAAGATGTAGCTGCTGCTATTGTAGAAGACCCTGCAAAAATGATAGAGCAATTAGATACAGGAGCAGACCCTGTGGTTACTGCTGCTATTGCTGCTTTACCTCAAGAAGCTTTAGTATCTGCACAGATGGAAAGTTTACTAGGTGGTATGGAAGATGGTAAAATACCTCTATGGGCTGGACCAGCTGTAGCTGCTGTTAATCAAGGTATGGCTGCTAGAGGACTTAGTGTTTCTACTGTAGGTAGAGACTCACTTTTTAACGCTATTATTCAAAGTGCTATGCCAATGGCACAAGGAAATGCACAAGCTTTACAAGCTAGAGCAGCTCAAAATTTAAGTAACGAGCAACAAGCTAACTTACAACAGTCTCAACAAACACAACAAATAAGAATGCAGAACTTAGCAAATCGTCAAGATGCTGCTAGTCAAACTGCACAGATGTCTCAACAAATGAAGACAATGCAGAGTCAGTTTAATCAAGAAGCAGGAATGAAAAGTGCTGACCAGCAGCAACAAACTGCCATGGTTAATTTACAAAATCAACAACAGGCTGCTGTAATACAATCTCAAAATGACCAGCAAATAGCTGTACAGAACTTAGGTAATGAGCAACAGATGGCTGTCGCTAATCTTCAAGTAGAAGCCGCACAAGAAGGAGCAGACCAATCTGCTGAAAATCAAGCAAGACTTGCAACTTTTCAAGTTGCAGCAGATTTTTTATCTAAGAATGCTGGATTTAAACAACAGATGGAACTTGCTAATTTAAGTAACGAACAACAGATGAGGTTAGCTAATCTATCTTCTCGTAATCTAGCTGCTAGTGAAAACATGAGCAACGCTGAAAAAACAGAACTTGCAAATCTTAATAAGACTATGCAAACTAATCAACTACAAGCTCAGATAGCAAGTCAAATGGGATTAGCACAGCTTAATGTAGACCAGCAATCTGCTATACAGAACGCTACTACTAAAGCTAATATGGACTTAACTAAGTTTAATGCTGCTCAACAAACAGAGTTAGCTAACAGTAAGTTTATGCAAACTGTAGCTCTTACAGATATGAACGCTAAACAACAAGCTATTATGCAGAACGCAACTGCACAAGCTTCAATGGATGTAGCAAACTTATCCGTAAGAGAAAAACTAGCTGTTGAAAATTCTAAAAACTTTTTAGCTATGGACATGGCTAATCTTAATAATAAACAACAAGCTAACATGCTAACTAGTCAACAAGAACAACAAAAAATGTTATCTGACCAAGCTGCTAAAAATGCTGCTAAACAATTTGGTGCTGCTAATGAGCAACAATCAGACCAGTTTATGGCAAGCATGGCAGCTCAAATAGACCAGTATAATACAAGTCAAATAAATGCTTCTGAACAATTTAATACTCAATCTAAAAATGCTGCAACTGCAAGAGATGCTGATAGAGTACAAGATGTTAATAAAGCTAATGCTTCTATTATAAATCAAACAAGACAATTTAATGAACAGTTAGAGTTTCAAAAAGACCAGTGGAACGCAGCTAATCAACAAGCTGTTTATAGTTCTAACACAACTTGGAGAAGACAAGCTAACATGGCAGATACCGCAGCACAGAACGCAGTTAATCAACAAAATGCACAAAATGCTTTTGGATTAAGTAGTCAAGCTAATTCTTTTTTATGGCAAGAATTAAGAGACCAAGCTGATTATGATTTTAGATACGCAGACAATACAGCTACTAGAAAATTAAACGCTATGATAGCTGCTGCTGGGTCAGAAGGAGATGCAGCTAAAAATTGGGCTGCTAATTTTAAAAACGCAGCAAGTGTTATAGATAATTTATTTGGAGAAACATAAAATGGGATGGTTAAGTAAAAAATGGAAAGGTCTTAAAAAGACTGTTAAAAAAATAGGTAAAAAAGTTAAAGGAGTTTTTAATAAAGTTACTAAAGCTTTTGGTAAACTTGGTGTTTTAGGACAAATAGGTTTAATGTTTTTAATGCCTTATGCATCAGCAGCTTTGGGAAGTTTTTTTGGAGCTTCTGGTACTTTATCTACGTGGGCTACGGGGCTTATGAAAAGTACTAGTTTACCTATAGAAGCTTTAGGTCATGGTTTAAATGTAGTTCAAAAAGCAGCAGCTTTTGCTGGTAAAGTTTATACTACTGTTTCGGATACTATTGGTAACGCTATAGACAGAGTAGGTAATGCTGCTCAAGGAAAAGGTTTTACTTTAAGTGCTGATAGAACTTCTGTTTTTGCACAAGGAAATGAAAGGTCTTTATTTTCTAAAGATATTCCTAGAAGTTCTACTGTTCGTGTACAGCCTACTACAAGTACAATTCCAGACATTGAAATTAATACTAAAAGTATATTAGATAAAGATGTTCTTTCAAAAGGTATAGATATAGAAAATCAATTAAGTGTGTCTGTTCCTAAAACATTAGGGATAGAACCTTTATCAACAGAAGGTTATTTAAATAATTATTTTGAACAAGATTACTTAGATGCTACTAATTTTGTTAAAGAAAAAGTAGTAGACGAAGTAGTGGGAGAAAAGAATTTATTAGATAAAATTATAGATATACCGGGTAACATAGTAGATAGAGTAAAAGATGTTAGCACTGATGACATAGTAGATTTTGGACAACAAGAACTTACTAGCGTAGTTATGGGTGGCACTAGAGCAGCTGGAACTCAAAAAGTTGCTGAAGCTTTAGGTTATGAACAAATAACACCAGTGTCTTATAATATTAATTTAGATAATGCTATGGGTGGTAACACGCCTTATAGAGCTGTGTTTGATGACATAGATTATACTACTACTACTAACGGTAATAGTTTTTACACATCAAACGTAATGAACTCTAATTATTTAAACGATGTAATTATGCCTCAAAATGTAGATTATCAATCTTATATGAACCAAATGTCTACTAATTTTTATTACGGGCAGGGGAAATAAACAATGGAAGAACTATATAATCAAGAGGGTGTGGACGCTTTATCTAATACAAGTAGACCAATACCCGGTCAATCATTAACTTCAAGCCCAGACGAACCTAGGAGTTTTGAAAGTGCACCACAATTTACAGAGTTTAAAGAAGCTTTAGATTTTACAGTTGCTGAGTTATTAAAAGAAGAAAATTTAATTCCTTTATTAAAAGCAGTAGATGAAGGAATGCCAGTAACAGATATAGTAATGCAAATGGGCTATGTAGGTTTTAGAGAAGGTAAATGGAATCCAGATTTAATGTTAATGATGATAGAACCTTTAATGTATACTGTAATGTCATTATCTGAAAAAGCAGGTATTGAATATAGAATAGATGGCGATGATGATGATATAGAAAATGAAGACGAACAACAAAACATTTTACAAGAAAAAACTAACAACATAGCTAAAGCAGCTAAACAAAAAGTAACTAAAATTAGTGGTGTTCCTCAAGGTGCTTTACCTATGGATACATTAGAAGATATTAATAGTATAGAAATATCAAGCGAAGACATACAAGAAACTCCGGTTGAAGAAACTACTAATAAAAATGAAAGTTTATTAAAACAAGACATGCCTGTTGAACAAGAAAGTTTATTAAGACAAGACATGCCTGTTGAACAAGAAAGTTTATTAAGACAAGGACAATAATATGGGATTATACGGAGATGGTGGTGTAGAGTTTGCAGAAAAACAATTTGCAGACGCTAGAAAATATAAAGATAACCAAGCTAAAAAACAAAATAAATTTGCACAAAAATTATTAGGTATAGACGCGTTAGTTTCAGGAGCTAATTATTTAATAGATGAAAGAGCTAAAGAAGCTGATGAAAAGAATTTATGGGCTAAAGGTAATTATGAATCTTTGTTAGAACAAAGTAAAAAAATAAGAGAACAAGATGCTTTAAATAAAAATAATAATATATCTAATTCAAAATATTTAGAAAACAATTTTTATAATCAAATACTTACTCAAGCTACTGAAGATTACCCAGTTGCAGATATAGACAAATTAAAACCTGCTTTTAGAAAACAAGCAGCAAATATGGCTTCTGAAAGTTTAGCAGAGTATAATGCAATGTTAAAAAATGCTTCTAACATACCTACGTTTGGTAAAAACGGAGAAGAGTTTGAAAAATGGTATACTAGTAATGCATCTAATGTACCTAGAAATGCTATACAATGGGCAGGTAAAAAAGTTAAAAGATATTTTAAAACTAATGATAAAGAAACTTTAACTTCTCAAGTAGCTGATGCTGATGAGTATAACCCTAGTACAACAGCGTTTAAACCTTTTGAAAACCTTGAACAATCTATTAAGTCTTATCATCAAGCAACTGAAGATGGGTTTGAGTTAGCAGCAACTATAACTCAAGCAAAAAAAGATGGTTTGTATTTAGGTAAAGTAGTTAAAATATTTAATCCAATAAGTGTAGATACATATGATTACACTGCAGGAACAAAAATAAGTAATTTAACAACTACTGTATTAAGAGAAAATGTTAACAATATAGCAGATGAAGACGGGAATGTTCTTGCTTATATTCAAGATTCGTACAAATCACCTGCTACAGTTTCGCAAATTGCAGACAATCGCTTAACTCATTCTGATATTATGAATTTAAAAAAATTAGTAGCTCCGGGAAGTGTTACAGCTAAATCACTAGATACAATATTTGATGGTGATAATACTTTTAAAGCTGGTACTAAAGCAATGAAACTTATTAATGAAAACCCTGACGATTTAGCAGTTAATTGGAGTGATGAAAAAAATATTTTAGAAGCTTTTGATATATATTATAGTAATCTAATTCAATTTGCAGAACATACAAGTATAAAAAATAAATATTTAAGTCAGTTTGATTCGGGCACAAAGTTACATAAGGCAAATCCTATGTTTAAAGACGAAATAAAAAAACAAAACTTAGACAGAGACTATCAATTAACTTTATTTAGAAAGTATGGTACTAGAACTAATTCTATAATAGGAACTAATTCACTTAATGTTTCACCTTCTAAACCTTTAGATTATACTGATGTTAGTAGTTTATTAAAAGATAATCCAGATGATTTAGAAACTTTAAAAACAATGTTAGGAACTAGCGGAATGGCTTTTGATGTTAATGGATATAATTTAATTCCTAAAATTGAACAGGCTAATAGGGATGGTTTAAAATATGTTGATTTAAAAGTACATGATTTAGGTTCTTATTTTGACATAGCTTCTTTAAAAGGAAATAAAGCACATTTATATTTTGACATAGAAAATAAAACATTTGTTACAGGAAAATAATTAATGGCTATTGATGCACATACAACATACATGAGGGAAAATGTTAATCCATTATATAAAATGGACCAAGAAGAAGCTTTAAAATATGCTGCTAAAATGGGAGCATCAGATAGTCTTAGAGGTATTGCTCAAGGCTTTGGTAAAACAGTAGGTTGGGAAACTCTTACAGATTCTTTAAAAGAAAAAGATAAAAAACTTACTGCTATTTTAAACCACCCTGAATATGGCACAAAAGCTAATGTAGCTTTTTTAAGTTCTGCTGTTGTTGCTGACCCCCTTACTTATGTACCTATTGCTGGTTGGATAGCTAAAGGAAAAAAAGCTAAAAACCTTACAGATGTAATGAAGTATGGTGCAGTTACTAGTGGAATTGTTGGTGGTGTTGGTTATACTTCTGAAGACAGAGGTTTAATAGTATCAGATGATTCTTCTTTTGCAGCTAAAAAAGCAGAACAAGTAGCTTTGTCTGTTGGACTAGGTGGGCTTATTAGTGGAGCAGGAGCTAAAACTTATGATGTTGTTTCAAAAGCCAGAGGCAACAAAGGATTTTTTACACCCGATGAAATAATTGTTACTAAAGGTGCTGATGATGTTGTAGAGCAAACAGAAAATAATGTAATTAAAAAAGGAATAACAGTTTTTTTATCAGATAGAAACAATCAAGGACAAATATTAAGTGTTAATGAATTAAAAGGAACTGCTGAAGTTTTTATAGTAAATGGAAAAACTGGTAAAAGTGTTACTAAAGTTTATGCAATAGATGATTTAAAAGTTCCTAAAAAAGGAGAACCTAAAAAAACTAAAGAGCCTATTAAACTTAAAAAAGAAAAAGTAGCACAAGAAAGATTTATTATTAATAAAAGTAATAAAAGAAAAGGTCCTGTTTATATTTTAACTGATGATATTAAAAACACTACATACAACATTGTTAAAGTTAAAGATGAAAAATCAGGTCAATTTACAAACGAGTGGAAAGTATCTAGAGAAATAACAAAAGAAAATCCCATGACAGACCCTTCAGGAGAAATGGGTTCTTTTCCTAAATTAATAACTAAAGAAGATTTTCCTAATTTTAAAAATTTAAGAGAAGCTAAAGATTTTGTACGTACAAAAATTAATCCTAATTATAAAAAAAATGTTAAGTTACCTAAAGAAGAAAGTTTAAAAATTGTTGAAAAAGAAGCTGCTAAAATTGGCACGCCTGATGAACCTAGAATAATTAATCCTATATTAAAAATGTTTTCTAATATTACTAGTCCAAGTTTTAAAGATTTAAATTTTGGAGCTGACGCTCGTTGGGAAAAATTATCAACTGAATTAAAAGCAGAAAGTACTGGAGGACTTATAGGAGGAGCTACTGGAATTTCTTACGTAGACGAAGAAGATTCTTTTTCAATGAAATTTGGTAAAATAATGACAGGTGCTATTACAGGAATTGTAGGAGCTAATAGAATTAAATTTTACGATGATAAATATAATAATAGTAACGTACAAGAATTTATTAGCCGTGGTGTTATATCTGATTATGGTTTAGCTAAAGAATATTTAGCAGATAAAAAAAGTTTTAAAAGTCATAAAAGTAGAATAGCAATGGATTTTTTAGACATTGTTAATAGAGCAGAAGCAGAGTTAAGTAAAGGACAAACTAAATTACTTTTTAATTTTATGGTTGGCGACTCAGCTAAAATAGATGGACTAACTGAAGCTGCGTTATTATTAAATAAAGACGCAAGATTATTAATAACTAAATACGGGCAAGAAATGGTTGACTTAGGAGTTTTAAACCCTAAAACTTTTAGAAAAAATATTGATACTTATTTAAAAAGAGTTTATACTAACCCTGATAAAGACCCTAAAAAATTACAAAACAAAATAAGAGCACACGCTGAAATTAGAACTATAGGAGATGAGTTAAAAGCAAGAGGAACTAAACCTGTTACTGTTTTAAAAACTACTTTTAAAAATCCTGATAAAAAATATCAACAAGAAGGATATTATATTATTTCAGAAAAAGGAAAAAAAGTTACTATAAGAAGAGACTATACTAAAAAAGAAAGAGAAGATTTAGGAGAAATAGAAGACGTTGCTTTTGCTATAGCTGAAACAGGTAGGTTATTATCTAATGATGTTTCAGTTCTTAAATTTTTTAAAACTATAAAAGAAAAATATGCTATAGATAAAACAACATTTAATAATTTAGATGTTACAGAACAAAAGTTATATAAACAAGTACCTGAAGTTCAAGTTCAAAATACTAAAGCTAATAAATATGGTGATTTATCTGGAATGTATTTAGATAAATACACACATAATGATTTAATAAATACTTTTAGAGGTGTTAAAGCTAGCGGGGACGAGGGCATTATTAATAGTAATACCGGTAGATTATGGGACGCTACTATGAGTGTTTGGAAAAGAACTAAAACTGCTTGGAATATAGGTACTCACGTAGCTAATACTGCTTCTAATGTTATTTTATTAGATGGTGCTGATACATCTCAAAAATATTTAATAAAAGCCCTTAAAGAATTTAATAAACCTAACTCTAAAATAATGAAAGATGCTCAATTAGAGGGAGTGCTCGATGCTGATATGGTAGCTAATGAGTTATCTAGAAAAGGTTCTGCACTAGAAGCAAAATTAATAGCTCTTGAAAATAAAAATAAACCTATCGATGGTATTTTGTCTGGTGTACAAGCTATGTTTAATAAAGCTAGAAAATTACCAGATGCAGCCGAAAGACTTTACCAAGCTGAAGACCATGTATTTAGGATAGCAGTATACATGGATAGATTAGATAAAGGTTTTAGTAAAGCAGACGCTGCTCTAGAAGCTCGTAAATGGTTTATTGATTATGATATTAATGCTCCTATTATACAAGGACTTAAAAGAACTGTGCTTCCCTTTGTAAGTTATACATATAGAATAGCTCCTTTATTAGCAGAAATAGCTGTTAAAAGACCTATTAAATTTGCTAAGTGGGCAGGTGTAGGTTACGCACTTAATGAGTTAGGCGTATCAATAGCTGATGATAAAGAAGGTGAAGATTTAGATAGATTTACAGCAAGAGAAAATGATAATAAAAATATGTTTGGTATGTCTTTTATGCCTAGTGCTGTTATAAGAACTCCGTGGGACTCTGCTAATGGAGATGCTTTGTATATAGATGTTAGTAGATGGATACCGGGTGGTGACGTATTTGAAACACGTCAAACAGAAGGTATTAATATTCCTATACTTCCTTCTCCACTGCAACCGGGTGGTCCTTTAATAGATTTATCTTATATGATGTTTACAAATCGAGACCCTTTTACTGGAAAAGAAATAGAAAGTCTTAATGATGGAGATACAGGCATAGAAGAATTTGGTAAAGTGTTAATGCATTTTTTAAAAAAACAACCACCTAATATGCCGGGAGTGCCGGGTTCTTACGCCACAGAAAAACTTCAAAAAAGTTTAAGGGTTGAAAGACCAGAAGATATTTTAGGATTTAAAGTAGGTCCTTATAGTTTTGACGAACAACAAGTACAAGGCTCTAAATATGCTGTTCCTTTTGGTAAATGGGAAGCTCTTGTATATGGGTTAGGTATTAAATTAAAACCTGTAAATGAACAGGTTAATATGAGGGTTAAAGAAAATGAATATAAACAAGAAGAAAAAAAGATTCAAGGTAATATAGTTTTAAATCAAAATTCTTTTAACCGAGGTTCTATATCAGAAGAAACATATACTAAAAGAAAAATAAAATTAGAAGAAGAGATAATAGTATTAAACGCTAGCCATGAAAAATATATAAATAAGTTAAGAGCTTTAGAATTAAAATTTAATAAAGCAGACGCTAAAAAATATAATAAAGAAAAAGAAAAAAGCTTACCTTCTAAACCTAAAAAAGAAAAAAATAGATTAAAAGTTTTTAAAGGTGGAGAAGTAAATGTTCCTTATACTAAAGATGAGCCTGAAGATAGAATAAACCCTAATACAGGCGAGTCTTATGCTGATACAGCTAGGTTAAAATTAAACGAGGGAGGAACTAGTCAATTACAAAGTTTTTTAAAACAAGTAAAAGAACAAGAAAAAGAAAAAACAAATAAACAAGATGAATATTTACTTGATGATGAAGGTATTAAACCAGTAACTCCTTTAATAGATTTGTATTTAGCTTTCTCTGGTACTAAAGCACTTGTAAAAACTGGGTCTCTTGTTCAAAGTTTAGCAAGACAACGTAATATTAAAAAAAGTATACCTACAAGTGTATTACACGGTAGCCCTACATCTGGATTAGAAACTATTAAAAGTGGTTTTTTACTAGGAAGAAATAGACAAGACGCTATATATTCAGTAGCTGAAAAAAATAAAGATATTGCTAATATATACGCTACAAAACCTCTTAATAAAGGCTTGGGTTCTAGATATAAATTAGACACTTCTATATTTAATAAAGAAACAAAACTTAGTTTAGATAATATTAAAAAACTTAGTACAAATAAAGTATTAGACACACGTCAAATTGATAAAACTTTTGTAAAACAAATAGATTCAGAAATATCTAGATTAGCTAAAACATATAACCCATCTATTAATTCAAAATTAAATAGTACATTAGATGCTAATAGACAAAGCCTTGAAATATTTAAACAAAGATTAAAAATAGGAGATATAGATGATAACTATATAGCTTTAATAACTCCTGCTGTACGTAAATTTTTAACAGATAATAATTATAATTTAATGAAACAAGTACACTCAAAAAATAAATACACTGGAGAGGTTGTACATGCTTATGTACTTTTAAAAAATAAAGTACCTGTAATAAGAGGCGGAGAAACAAAATTAATTAAACCATCAACAATGTCAGACCCATTAAAAATTCAAGCAATGAATAAAATATTTAAGGATTAAAAATGAATGTAGAAATATGTAAAGCAGAAATTAAAAGACATGAAGGCGAAGTCCTTGCAATATATGTAGATAGTTTAGGCTATAAAACTTTAGGGGTTGGGCATCTTTGTCAACCAAATGACCCAGAATATAATTGGAAAGTAGGCACACCTGTAACTCAAGAAGTTGTAGACATGTATTACATAGATGATTTTAACAAACACTATCAAGAAGCTGCTCATGTATACGGAAGCGTTGCTTCTTTTGACAGACTACCAGAAACTATACAACATGTATTAGTTAATATGTGTTTTAATCTAGGAGGCATGGGGCTTTCTAAATTTAAAAATATGTTAGAGGCTTGTAGAGCTAGTGACTGGAAAGAAATGGCACGTCAAATGGAAGACAGTCGTTGGTATAAACAAGTAGGAAGACGAAGTGTTGAATTACAAAATATGGTATTAGGAGTATGAAATGAAAGGTTTATTAAAGAACATAGTTGGGGCTGTAGCTCCTACATTAGGTACTGCTCTTGGCGGACCAATGGGAGGAATGGCAGCAAATATGATTGCTGAAGTGTTAGGTGTTCCTAATACTCCAAAGGCTATAGAAAAAGCTATAGCAGATGCAACCCCTGAACAAATGCTTGAGCTTAAAAAAGCTGAAAACGCTTTTGAAGTACAAATGAAAGAATTAGAAGTAGATGTATTTGCTTTAGAAGTAGCTGATGGACAAGATGCTAGAAACAGATTTAGTAAAGACTGGACAGCTCGTATTATGGGCATAGCTGTTGTTGGTGGTTTTATGAGTTATATATTTTTAGTAACTTTACAACCTCCAGAACAAAACTCTGAAGCTCTTATTAATTTAGTGTTAGGTTATCTTGGTGGTTTAGCAAGTGCTGTTATATCTTTTTACTTTGGTGCTTCTAACACTCAAAAAGATTAATGGATTCAGCAGTATCATTAATAACTGAACTAGGTTTTCCTATAGCAGCAGCCCTTGGACTAGGTGCTTTTGTTTGGAAACTTATTAATAGAATTATTGATGGTATGGAAACTAAATTAGATACACTAGATGAAAAAGTTAAAACAGCTTTAGATACTATGGAAGAAAGAGTATCTACAAAATTAGATAGTCAATACGGTATTATTGTTAGTCTTATAGATAGAGTAAGAGCATTAGATAATCAAAGCATACGGCAAGACGTGCTCTTGAAAACATTACTAGGTGTCCCAAACTTAATAGATATAGATAAGATAGCAAAAGCTAATAGGGATGACCAACGAAAAGATTAATATGAAAGTAGTACCGACATTTAAAAGCCACAAAACAATACGTAACTGTAATTGGTGTATAGCTTTTTGGTGTGCACTTGTTATGTGTTTTTCTTTAGGCAGTTTAGCAGACGAAGTAATTTTTAAATTTAAAAGCCCTTCATTTAACGGTAACAATACAAGCTCACATTATTTAACTATTGAAAATCAAGAGCATTCTAGAAAACTAACTCTTAAAGCAGAGTTAAAAGCTTTACAAGATGAGATAGAACGAGACAAAGAGAACACAACTCTTGCACGTTTTATTCGTAACTTAGAATCTAGAATTTATGCACAGCTTTCTAGACAACTAGTAGAAAATTTATTTGGAGAGATGCCTTCTGATAACGGCATACTTGAATTAGAGGGCAATACTATTGAGTATAGTGTTGTTGATGGAATAATAACATTAATTATAACGGACAGTGATGGAAATTCTACAACGATTTCTTTGCCTATCGGTACTTTTACTTTCTAGTTGTGCAGTAATTTGGGAGAACGATGACTTAGTATTGACTAAAAAAATA
>Ga0307488_10003269_pt1 | contig 13590 bp, 19 predicted proteins | sample SB02metaG_FD_202248 | JGI IMG/M metagenome (GOLD analysis project Ga0307488, IMG submission 202248) | Sea-ice brine microbial communities from Beaufort Sea near Barrow, Alaska, United States - SB 0.2 | ecosystem: Environmental > Aquatic > Marine > Coastal | place: USA: Alaska | collected...
CTACCCCGGTAGGGCTAGCGGCTGTGCCGGCTGAAGGATTAACATAATGTCCGTCATCGTTTAATTGAGTAGCCGATGCCATAAGTGCCCATAAAACTAGTTCAGGGGCAGACTCGTTGCTAGACTGTCCACTGAATTTGTTTGTAGCACCAATTTCTTCGGTAGCTCCAGTATTACCAGTTTTATAAGGTCTAACGTATGTTTGGAATGAAAATTCGCAGGGGTTTGTAGAAGTTTTAAACTTGTGCATACCTCTACTTGTGATGCCATTGGCTCCAACGGCTTCGCTTGTTGTAACTTCCGAGCTATTGTCTGTTTGAGAGATAGAGAAGCCTTCTAAAATAGGTACTTCCCATTTTAAAGCTGCATCTGTCTCTTTGAACCCTGCAGGGGTACTAACAAAAAGCTTGGAATCTCTACTCAGATATAATGTATCTGCCATAGTATTTCTCCTATGATTCTCTTGAAAAAACTAAGCGTGAACGTCTGTTCCTACTAGTTGTTTCTAATATCGAACCTCAATAGTCATCTCTGCGACGCCCAAAGGTTCTAGTACACCTTCGTCAGTATCAATACTAACTATAGTGATTTGCTGGGTACGATGTTTTACCCCTTTTCTATCTAAATATTCTAAGCTGGAGTTATCTTCTAGTATGGTTTCAACGTCCTCTAATAAAGCGGAGAGCGCATCCTGGGCCTCTTCTTCATTTACATAACATCGTACGGTTACTTGTAAAAACCTGTCTTTGTACCCGCCGCCTTGATATTCTCTAGTCTCTTGTCCTGCGTTTAGGTGTACCGCAGGAAAGTCTGTTACCTCGTCCCAAAACAAAAGCCTAGGGCTTACGTTTTCGAATAAGTTTGTAGCATAGTCTCCAGTGCCATCTATAGCCTTGAGCTTATTGGCCAGGGCTTGTAAAATACCACTTCTTCTCGTGGTGTATGTTCTTGAAACCACTATGTTCTCCTAGTAAAGAATCTTCCTATTGCCATATTTCTGGCTATCTCTCGTATAGACGCGTCTATTATCTTTCTTGGGTCTCGGTTTGAATCTGCAAACCTGGAACCACTACCAGCCTCAAATACTTCATAAGGGTCTCTTTGGTAAGTGTACCCCACACTAGGGAAACCTTTAGCTGTAGTACTTATATCTGTAACTTGTACACTCTCTGCAAATCTACCTGTTTGATAGTTAAGCGCCGGAGATTTCATATTTTTAGCTACTGTCTCTGGCAGTACCTTATTTAGAGAAGCTATTAATTGTAAAGGAGACGAAGCGGCAGATTTACTTTTCGTTGCTCTCTTCTTTTGCAAAGCTTTTTTAGCTAAAGGTATGGCTAAACTCTTCCCTACTTTTATCTTTAGCTTAGCACTGCTTTTCGTAGTCTTTGCTTTCTTTGTCTTGGAAACTGTATGCTTTTTCTTTTTTCTAAAAGGGTCTAATACGGCTTCTGTGGCTTGGCTTTTCTTAATATCTACAAAAGAAGGTGAGCCTTTCATGTAGCTTAACTTGTTGCCCGAAGACTCAAGCTTTTGTATAGCCTGTACAAGTGCTTTTCCTAAATTAGCTTTAGCCTTTTTACTTTTTATACCCTCTGCAGCATTAATTACCTTAGAGCCCAGAAAGACTTCCATTGTATCAGTCTTTGTATCTCGGATGAGAGATAGCTCTACATCATTTTCTTTGAAAAATCTATTAACATCCGCTTTAGTATGTACATTAGACTCTAATACTGCATTATCTACTGCGTCTCTTATGAGGCTCTCTACTATGCCTCTCTCATTACCATGCTCTAAGTTAAATATATCTCCAGCTTTTAAGTCTACTAGCTCTCCTTTCTTGTTCTCTTTTAAAGGAACTGCTCCGAATTCTTCGCCAAAAACCTTTAGTATGCTTTCGGTAAACACTTTAACGTACGCAGGCCCTCTAGCATATTGGCCGTATATTTTTTCAAACCTATTTCCTCCTGTGGCATCAAAAACAGCAACTACGGATCTCTTGGTAATCTTTATACTACGTATCCCTTCACTAGTTTTGGAAGTACTTCTTACCCTGTCCCCTACGTTCTTTATAAAGATATTCATAGGCTTTTGACAACGATCTAGTACCTTTTTCTTTTTTGCTTTTGTTGCATCTGGAAAGTATGCGTCAATTATAGCTCTTATTGCTTTATTTAGCTGTCTACCTGTAAGACTAAAAGTATGAGTTTGCATATTTGCTACATTATCTCTATAGAAGTCCGAATTGAAAGACATCTGCATATGTAGTTTTTTTAAAAAAGCTAACTGGCTGCTTCTACTCATTAGTAATTCTTATATAGATCTAACACTCTCTTGATATGGTCAGGGAATGTTAAGTCACTCTTTTGGTTCTGTATAGTAGCACCTTTTACAGTTCTACGCTCTTTATGTTCGCCTTTTAAGTAGTAAGTAACTAAGTCTGCCACTGCTAACTTTAAATCCGCAGGAGTTGATACATACCCCGCAGTGTAAGTAATTTGTACCGAGTTAATACCTGTAGGCCAGTTCTTATACACACCGCTAGAGATTCTGTATAGAGTATCTGTTGACTTATCTAGTTCGAAATCTGCGTCGTCTAGTGTGACATAAGGTTTTGCCATATTATCTCTTTCTTTTACTCCACTTACCGAGATAGAGAGTACAGGGCTTTCGGTTAACTGTAAAAAGTTAGTACCATGCTGTAAAGTAAGTGTTTCTACTTTTGGAGTAGAGTAATGATCTATTATACTATTTCCACAATAAGTTTTTACTAATGAACTCACAGAATCTATAATAACCTCGGTGCGAGCGTCATTTTGAGTATTTGAAATACCCTCTAGTTCTTTATAATCTGTAAGTGTTATTAAATCGGCCATGTTATAAGTCCATTAGTAAAAACTTGGGGGCGGCGAACCACCCCGAAGTTAGTATAGTTAAAATAACTATTATTATGATGCTGCTGGGTAACGAATTAACTGTGCAGAAGCTGCATCAGAAACTAATCGATCGAAGCCAACTGATTGACTAGCCACCAAGTTAGTGCGCTGATTAACAACAGAGTACTCAGTCTCAAAGTTTACACCGCCAAGACGTGGTCGTACAAAGTTAGTTGTGTTAAGTAAGATACCTGCTGCATTTGTGACAGCTGCTGCGGGCATTGCGTCCGAAACGATAACTTTAATACCAAAGATACTACCAACTTCACCAGTAATCTTAGTTGCAAGATCACTACCGACTTCTGAAATATCAGTAAAGCCTGTGGTGTGGATCATGTTGTAGTAAGCATCTGGATTAATGATAATAGCCAAATCACCTGTGTTTTGACCATATGCACCCATACCAGAGCGTAAGCCAGCTAAAAGCTCAGGGGTTGGGTAGCGCGTTGTAACATCAGCAGCAGCAGTACCAGTAGTAGTTACGCCAGTGGCAAAGCCGTCTGCTAAAGAAGATACGTCAAGAGTACCGCCAGTAGCGATTAAACCTTTGATAGCGCCAGCGCCATGACCACCTACGATTGCTGCGTCAATTGCAACAGCGTGAGCTTTTGCGAGTTGATTAGAAATCTGTGGCAATAATGATACAACAAGTTGCTCATCAATGTCGTTAGATACAAAAGTACCTGCAACTAAACGGTAAGCTGAAACTGTAACGTCATCAACTGAGTAGCCATTTGCTGGAGTACCGTCATCATTAAGAGAGGTAGCATCAGTAAAACCGCCAGTAGAGAATACAGCGCCTTTAGGTACTTTAGTGATTGGTAAAGTAGTTTTACCAGAAGTTACGGCCAACTCTTCAAATAATCCGCCTAACTGTTGGTTATACGATACCTGATCAATAAACTGATTAGAGATAATAGTGTCCAAGTTACCTTGAGCAACGGCATCAACACCAGCTTTTTCCATAATGCCTTGAGCATATGAAGTATCCATGCCTTTTCGAGAAATGCAGCCTAAAAGTTTAGCTTGTAGGAACTCTTGGCCAAATGCGGTCAAGTCCGCAGAACGTCCACGATCCTGAAAAGATTTTTTGCTAGCATTTAAAGCTTCAATCTCTTCTTGCTTTTCTGTAAGCTCTTTCTTGAAAGTTTCCATAACTTCTTGCAAAGAAGCATCTTTCTCAGACATTTTTGCTTCAACGTCTGCTAGTAAACGCTCTGTACCAGTTTCAATGCCAGTACGGATAGTTGACTTAACTTGCTCATCTTGAGCAGCTTTTTCTACTGCAGCGTCAGCTGCGATTTTTGCCTCTGCGTCAGCAGCAGCTTTTTGTTCGGCTTGTTTCATTGCAATTTTAGCAGCAGTTTCTTCAGCTACTTTCTTAGCAAATGCTTCCAAGTCGATTCCGGATTCATTAGTATCCATTTTGATCTCCTGTTTTTCCGATTTCTCGGAGCTTGTAGGTGCATCACTAACCAGGTTGGATGATATTTCATCTTCTTTGGTCAGAGACTGACCTGTTAGATCTACACGATTGGTGAAAGTTTTCTTGAACTCATTGTACTCTTCTTCAGAGTCAAACGATTTCGCGAGAGAAAAAGTAGCTGCTTGATTGCATGGTACCGATACAACCGATACTTCAAACAACTCAGCATCCTTAATCATTAATCCGTCAGTTTCTTTTATATAATCAGCATCCTTGACTTTGAAACCAACGGAAAAGGCCCCAAGAACACCGTCTTTTACTAGTTCACAGACATGAGCAGGCGCAGATTTACTAATCTTTGCTTCTAACTCTAGTCCATTCTCTGTTACTCTAACTCCTGTAGCACGACCAATAGGTTTATCATAGTCATGATTAAATAGTATTACAGGGTTATTTTTAAAATTTTCTAAACCACCTTTTTCCCAAGCCTCTTTAGAGATTACATCTCCAGCTCGGTCAGAATGGTTAGTGCTAGCCATACCTCGTATCATTACGCTGCCGTCATCATTTTCCTGAGACTTGAACATAGAGGCTACATGTAAGATTTTATCCATATTACTTCTCTTTTTTAACTGCTGATTTTGCAGCAGGCTTAGCTACAGCTTTTGGCTTTGCAGCCGGTTTAACTTTAACTACGTTATCTTTTGCTAAAGTCATTAGGTCGGGATGAGACGCTTCAAGTGACGTCATCATAGCACCCCAATTACCTTTAAAAATCCTGTTAAACTCTCTAAGGTTGCCCATATAGGCTAGATTATAAGTAAGCAAGGTTTTTATGTCTGGAATATTTTTGTGCCCATGTTCGGCAAATAACATAGCTAACTCTTGACAAACTAAACGTTTTTTAGTTGGTGTAATCATTCTTCATCCTCTTCTGCGGGTCTGCCGCCTTGGTCTGGATTAGAAGCGGAACCTGCTATATTTGCGGGTATTCTAATCTCTTGTGTATTTTCGATCTCTTCGAAGCCTAAACGCTCTCTAGCTTCGGCCGCTGTAATGATGCCTCCATTTACTAAGGAGGTATAGTAAGCTGATTGATCTCGTAGCTCTGGTTGAAGAGCAGGTATATCTGTAATATCTTCTGTTACTCCAAACCCAAAATACCTTTCAGTGGCGAAGTTTATCTTGCGTACTATAGGAATTATTGTCTCTAAGTAGTACAATCGCATATTAGGTCTTAGATTTGCATTGTTTCCCGAATCTAGTAGAATTGGGGGGATACCTAGGCTTTTTAAAATAATCTTCTCGTTCTCTAAAATAGAGTTTTGGAAATCTAAGTCTTTGAAGTTTGCCTCTGTTAAACTGTCTACCTCTAGTCCACCATCTAAAATAAGGGGGCGTCTACCTCCTGAGTCTGGGCGGTATCGAGACTGCCATGAAATCATCATACGCTCTTTGATCTTCTCTGAAAGAGTGTTTGGCGATTTCAGTACTAAACCTGGAACTGCTCCATTCTTAAAAAAGTTATCTTGAAAATTTCTCATTGAGTATATAAGTCTCATAGTACGAACTGCAGGCTTTAATCTAGAGACCCCTCTATATATTGAGTGAAAAGAATTTTCTTTTACATGAATAATTTCTGAAGGACTATAGTCAATGTCTTGGTAGGTATATTTTTCTACATAAGTAGAAGAGTCGGCATGTATAGTTACTTTGTCTGCAGGAAGATGATACAAGTGGACACCATCAAAGTATATAAACATATTCCCGTCTAAAAGTAGGTCGGTTATTAAGTTTCTTTTAAAAGAGCTAATATCTTGGTAGGGGTTAGGCTCTACATTAAGTAAAATATCTACTTTAGACCTTTTTACGCCTTTTACCACTCCTGTGGTCCTATAACCTCGTTGTACTATAGTAGGGATGCCCGCTGCATCATCTACTAACATGTTTACTCCGCGGTTTACAATCTCTAGCTCTTCGTAGAATCTTTCATAGCTCCAGCTGTCTTCTCTAGAGCTGGCTTTCTCATTTCCTATATAGGTTTGAGCAGGATTAAGCTTTTCAACTTCATCCTTTTGAGAGCCTCCTAAGATTTTATTATACCAAGCCATGTTTTTCTCGTTGTATTCTTACCCAGCGTTCCTGCTTTGTAGCAGTACTTAATAACGGGTCTTTACCATATATAGAGTGTAATTGCAAGTGGTGTTTGTGACATAACGTGGCGGTATACTCATACAACTCTGCATCATGTTCATCAATAAACTCTTCTCGCCATTCTAACACAAGATATCGCTCTACTTTCTCTTGCTTAACCCATTTGTCAAGCAAGCGAGTTAGACTATAAAAATGATGAAAGTCCAACTTCACGGTATCTCCGCAAATCTCGCACTCACATCCTTTTTTGTATTTGGACTTCGCCTTATCTCGTATGTATTTTACTAAATCTCTTTTCAGTTCCATTTTCTTATCCAAAATTATAACTAGTTTCAGGTCTATTGTCAAACACTATTTTTTCTACCTGCACTAAAATGTGCCGCCACCAGTTTGAAATGAGTATAGTGCGTATCTCAAGGCATCTGCCATATGAGAAGCCATGTTGTGTTTGGGTTTTTCTCTTGCCAGGTTGGGATTAGTATCCCACTGGTACGCATCTAAACAGCCTAAAGTTTCACTACATTCTTGGTGTACAAATAAGGTATCATTGTCTACGATACCTGCTACGTGCGCAATACCATCTAGTACCGATTTTTTAGCGTTTATAGTGCTAATATCATAGTTCTGTGCAAAGTCAAAACGAGTCTGTGCAGCTGCGGAATCAATATAAATAAAGTCTATATCCCATTTATCAATTAGTCCTTGTATCTCTATTGCATGTTGCTCTGTAGTACGTTCAGAATCATAGTACTCATCCAACACATGAAACACTTCATTATCCCAGTCGTACGCAAGTACACAAAACGCAGTAGGATCTCTATACCCTACATCCAGGCCTGCGAATATGTCCATACCTTTTGGCTCAAACCTGCTGTAATCCTGTACTTGAGTTTCAAAATTAAAGTTCCAAATCTGACCCTCATAAGTATTAAAATCAGCTTCGTACTCTTGCTTAAACTCTGCCTCACTCATAGACTTTCGGGCCTCTGATATATCGGACTCAGACATTCTAGGGTTGTCTTTATAAGTTGCGCGTATTGAGCACCACTCAGGGAACTCATCACTGTATCCTCTGTAGAAGAACTCTGAGAACCAGTTATTGCGACCCCGAGGAGTAGATACGAATATTGCCTTAGAGTTAGGCTTGTCCAGCGTTGGACGTAAGGCTACGTTGAACGCATCTCTACCATCAGAGAGTGCTGCTTCATCAAATATAATCAGGTCGTAGCTTCGGCCAACACAAGAGTCTACCTGGTTTACAGAGCCCATACGTACGTTTGAGCCATTAGACAGTGTAATAACTTTATCTTTTGCGTTATCTTTTGTAACCTCTAAATCAAAGTGCTTTATTAGACCCCGTTGTAGATCAAACGAAATCTGAGATAGAGAGTAGTTCGGAGACATTATAAGTACATTACAGTTTGGGACAAGGGTAACCATTTGACCAATGATATTGGCTATATAAGTTTTACCTTGCCTGCGTGATAGTGCTGCCACTATGAATCTATACTTAGGGTTATTGACTGCATTAATCATAGCTATCTGTGATTCTAGCGGTTCAATATTTAACATATCTAAGTACGGCTCTGCAGGGAGCTTTAGGAACTTATCGGGAGACTGTACTTCTACTATCTCATTTGTAATTATATCTTTTCTACTTACTTCAACTGCCATTGTTACTTACCTTTTGTAAATGCTTCCTTACCATAAAATGCTGCTACTATTGCAGCTACCGATACAAAATAAGTTGGAGCCATGCTGCCTAATGTTTTGGCGGCTTCAGCCAACCCTATAGAAGAGGCTAGTACTACTGCGAAAGGGTACAGCAACATGCCACATAAAGCAAACCATGCCATATTTCTTTGCGCGTCTCGCATAGCATCTGCATCTTCCATTTCTTTTCGTTTAAACTCAAGATACATTGCTTCTTCTTGTTTAGTTACATATCCATCGCCATTTGTGTCTGCAGGGTGAAACGTAGTAGCCTCTTCTGTCATTTTTTATTCCTTTTCTTCGCCCTTTCGTAAGCTGCGTGAGTACTTCCTGCCATATATCTTTTTTTAGTACCTGCTCCATGAGAGTGTATACCTTTTAAGCCGATACGTTTTGCTGCTTTTTTAGCTGCACGTTTAGTTTTATACTTCATTTCTTTTTCTTCCTACGAAGATCAGTATCGTGCTTACGAGAACCTTTCATATACGAATTGACTCTTCCCATGGCCCACTGTGCCATACCTACTCCCGGGCGAGACCCGGCTGTTAAAAACGCTCCTTGACCTCTACGATAGACTTTTGCTAAAGTGCCATAAGTGATGGCTTTCTTTGTTTTTGCTTTTCGTCTAAGAGTAGCCTTAGTAGCGGCGCTTAGAGGTTTTCTTTTTCGAGCGGGTGCTTTTCTTTTTCGTGACGGTGCTTTTCTTTTTCTTGCGGCCAAGTTCAACTCTCCTTTTAATCAGCGAACGTGGAATAGTCTTTCCGGCTTTCGCTAGCTTGCTGATTCTTTTGATCAACGTGGATAGTTCGGTTCGTTTTGCACCAGTAGTACCTGATAAATACTTCTTTGCGATACCTGATTTTTTATCTTTTGGTACTTTACGTCTTTTATCTACCATTTTACCTTGTCCGCCCAATATGCTGCAGATATTTTACCTTTAGCGATATTCTTAGCGTGACGAGCTTTAAAAGAACGACGTTTTGCTTTCATAGCCTCGGACTCACCTGCTTTAGGCTTGCCTGCGGTGCTTGCTCCTTGTTGCCCGAAACGAATAGTCTTTATCTTCTTACCTACTTTAGCCACGACAATGTGTGACTTCTTTGCATGACCCGGTGTACGTTTAGGCTTATTATACCCAGAAACTCCCGCTCGCTTTAAACGAGAATCTTTTTTACGGGCTTTACGTTTAGTAGCCACGTTTCTTCTTACCTTTCTTTTTCTTCTTTTTAGGTTTCATATACTTAATCATATTATCCTCCCAATGGGCTTGACGCCGCATCTAGACCTTTCCAAAGATCATTTACTTCTCTCTTAAACGTTTTTACATCTTTATCGAAATCCTGTACATCTTCTAAAGATTCCTCTACCTTATCTTCTAGGATAAGGAAGTCTTTTTCTAGTTGGTTGACTTTATCTGTTGAAGCGGAAGCATCGTCCAATACTTCTTGTTGTCTGTCGCCTATATTCTTTAAGGTTACTGCTAGCTCTGCTAGTTTTCCCTGTAGGTGTGCAACATTGTTATCTTCTAGCTGAGTTTCTACAGTAGCAAGTGTATTTTCTATATCTGATAGATCTGGTATTACTAGTTCAGATAGATCGTCCTCTATAGTTGCTACTCTGGAAAAGAACTCTGATGCTGCCCATATACCTCCACTAATAGTGGAAACAAAAGCAATAACTACTGCGATATGTGCGCCTTTAAAGGACGTACCTGCAACATTAATTTCTGTATCCTCTAAGCTCATGGAAGTTCTCCCATTTCAGGTGCGGGACCACTATAAAAGTCTCCTTCTATAGGCCCTCCCAAGTATTCTTGTGGGTCTCTTTTCGTATCATAGCCCAGTAAAGAGGTTGTGTCTCCGTATTGGAAGTACCCATGAATCAGTATATCGGTGTGATCTAGGTACACATTGAGATGGTCATCGTACGCACCATAGAATGCAGTTGAGCGAGTCAGATTAGAGAAGCTATCTATGGCTATAGTATCGGTTGTTGATAGTATAGATACGTCAAGGGAGGCGTTTTTAAACACTGCAGCACTCTGAGAAAAAGTTTCGATCTTTTCTATTGACTCATTGAATACGGCTACTGTTTGTACGTCTAGCGTTAGGTCACTAGAGCGTATGAAATTTTGCATGTCTACTTTCTCTTCCGCAGTATCTGCAGTTGCAGCTATCTCTACGATGGCGGCTACTTTGGATATTTCTGTGGCAGCACCTGCAAACACCTCAATAGTTGCGCCGAGGGACTCCATAGAGTCTTGGTACTGGTCTTCGTAAAAATCTGCTGCTGTATAGTAGTTAGCATTTACTACGTCTATAAGAGCTTGATTATAAGTGGAAACCACTATTTGGTCTATTTGTGCTTCTGTGTATGTTCCAGGTACTAATATATTTCCAGCTATTGCCGCATGGGCTGCATCATCTGCTTGCTGCATTGCAATAGATACCTGAGTGTTTATATAGTTAGAGCTTGTTACTAAATTATCAATCTCGTTCTGGGACTGTACTAGTCCTGAAGCGCTCGCTAATGCTGCGAGTATCGCTAACTGAGTCGTCTTCATTTTGTTTCTCCCCTCGGCCCAATACTAGGTCGTAGTATTCTTTACGCCCCTTGTAATTAGGAACGAAAATTTCGGGCTGTCTTCGCATAGTAATAAATGCAGCTTTTCCTACAACGAGCTTTCCGTTGATTGACAATGGGCAAGGAGTTCCACTGGTGAACATCGCTTCCCAGACTTCGTCACTTTGACACATTCTTGCTATTGCAGCAATCGTCATGCCAAGTCCTTTTAAAACAATTGTATCCTTTCTACGATTACATTCTTCATCCTGAACATACTTTCCTTTACTAAAACCTATTACCTGCGACTGTACTCCTGCCGATAAAGATTTAAGACAGCTATCCTGCCCCGTAGACATTAGCGACGGTGCTGTAGCAGTAGAGACAGGTATCTGACTAGATGCGCCTGCTCCATTGTATTGATTGGTGTTACTCTCCGAAGTATTATTACTGTCTACGGTAGCACCTTGGTAATTATTGTTTAGGTCACCTTCTTGGTTAGAAGAATTGTCGCTATTTTCCTGTGAGTAAGAAAGTGAACTAAAGCACAGTAAAGTAACTAGTGCTTTTCTCATAGGGTATTACTCGCTGTCTGATTCAGTTAAATTTATATCTACGCTATCTACTTTGTACGGAACTCCGCTTACTTTTACGCTTTTTACTTCTCCGCCTGCTTCTTTAGCTAAATCTAAAGTAGGGAACTTCTGTACCTTACCTTCTTCATCAATGAAACAAAAACGATGTCTACGTTTAAAAATTATCATACTCTATCCTATAGTGGTTAGTACTGTGACTATACACCCTGCTAGAAATAGAATTATTCCACCACCTAGGGCGATTGTTCTAGTTTCTATGCGCTGTAAATTATTATCAATGTTATCAAGCCTGTTGAAGTTAGATTTCCATCTCTCTTCGCATTGTACTATATGAGTCTTTGTCTCACACTCTAGCTGGCCTATCCTTGAGTGGTCACTTTGATTCGTCTCCATTTAAAAGCTTCTCCATCAACTTTCCGTAGTTACCTTGACCAAATGGAATGCTCTCATTTATTTGAACATTGGTCTGATTCTTTATGTTACCTGCCTGAGCTTTTTCGAGATCAGCCTGGGCTTTTATTTCGTCTATCCGCATTTTATGCGCCATTTGGAGAAGATCTGCAAGGTCTTTGCTAGAGTAGATTCCAGTCTCCTGGGCTTCTTCTAGTTTTGATGCGATCATTTCGTCTAGTACAGCGCCGATCTGATTCTTGTTACGATACCCCAAATCTAGGTAGACAGTATCAATATAACGTTTTACTTCTCGCTTGTTTAACGCATCTACTACTTTGTCTTCGCTTACGCAGAGTTCTTGGCAAACTCCACGAATGTTTCCGAACTGTAAATAACTATTCGCTATCTCTAGTCCTTCTGGGGATATTTTGGTTACTTCTTTAGTCATGTTAGAAATTATAGTGGATTAAGGGTGCAAAGTCAAGTACTATTTTTGTTAGGGGATAAGAAAAAGCCCCCAGAACGGAGGCTTTTAAGGGCAGGAGAAGATTACCAGAAGGTGTAACGAACTTCAGTTTCTAGTTTATGGTTCCATTCTTCTACATTGGTGCTTTCAATTTTGCCTTTGATCTGTAAATCACCGAACTTGACTTTGTACCCTGCTTCTGCAGCAGTACCAGTATCAAAATCTAAGCCAGTACCGAATTTACCATACTCAACATAAAAGTTTTTTCCAAGTGAAGTACCAAGACGTAAATTACCTGTAGTCTCATCAAACGAACCAAGAGTATCAAACTCTGTAAAGCTTACATTGTTCTTATACTCAATGTATGGACCTGCTACCGCTAAAGGTGCAACTAGTGCTGTTACTAATAATAAATTTTTCATAAATTCTCCATTTCTCTTTTCGATTATTCGAGGACATAGTATACCTCAAATGTCCTCCAAAAGTAAAGTGAAAAATTCACAAAAGTTGGTAACATTTTTCTTATCCCATAAGTATAACCTTATGCTATGCGGCTTCTATTACTATAGGTACGGCTATTCGATCGTATCCATCTGCAGCGGTTTTTAAGTAGTAGGTTCCAGGCTGGTCAGGAACCCATAACGTTAAGTCATTAGCAGGGTATAAAGTATTTATAGATCTAAAAGCTGTATCATTGCGTATCATTGTACTATGTATAGAAGCTCTAGCCGACGTTGCGCTAACTGATCTATCAAAAAGTCTGAAACCTCCTGTAGGCACACCTCCAGAAGCCATACCAGTATGTCTTCCTATAAGAATATCGTCCCCAACCAAGTAACGCAAAGTAGGGCCTGTATAAGTACCACCACTTTCTGTGATAAGATCAGTCTCATCAATGTCGCCATCTCTATCTTGACCATCTAAGCCTAAGGAGGACGCACTTGCTTTAAATATGTGTATCTTATATTGACTGCCTTTATACAAGTCTGTATTAATAGAAATCAAAGTCTCACTACCCGTGTTATATGTAGCATCTTGGTAATTAGTTACGCCACCTGACTTTCTAGTATCGCCCCCAATTTTTATTCCTGTAAAGCCTACACGGTTGTTTTTGCCTACATCGTATCTATGTCCCGCTAAAACTGTAATATAACCTGTTTTAAACACGTCAGAAGCACTTCTTGAAATACCTCCTTTATAGTTTGCCCAATACCTAGTTTCATGATAATATTCGTTCCAGGTTTTCTTTTTCTTTTGGCTTTCTTTTTCAAACTCCGTTCTTTGTATTTTGGTATTAAACGCATACGCCCCATTAGTAGGAGTACTAAAGTTGCTCACTGTGGT
>Ga0307488_10003270_pt1 | contig 13589 bp, 15 predicted proteins | sample SB02metaG_FD_202248 | JGI IMG/M metagenome (GOLD analysis project Ga0307488, IMG submission 202248) | Sea-ice brine microbial communities from Beaufort Sea near Barrow, Alaska, United States - SB 0.2 | ecosystem: Environmental > Aquatic > Marine > Coastal | place: USA: Alaska | collected...
TATATTCCAAAAACACCGTCAGTGCACTTAAACGGACATGCTCGGAGATCGCCAGGAAATCACTTTCGCCACTGGCCAGTTCCTCTCCGCTCTCGGCATCTACCTGCGCGATTTCGGCTAAGTCTTCGAGAATTTCCTGCAGCGTCGCCGGCATATCACCAATCTCGGTCACCACACCGGTAGCACCAAAGGCACCGAGAAAGCTGCCGACCCATTCGCCCAGGGCGACCAATCGATCGACCAGTGGCGCGTCTTCATTGGGCAGTAACAGACTAAAGGCCAGGCCTTCATCCTGCAATTCGGCGAGGGTTTTAAAATAGAGACCCTGCAGTATTGTGCTATGCGCCTCCTGGAGTGTTGCGCTCGGTGCCATCTGGTCCAGCGCCCAGTCCAGCCAGTCATCCTGGCTCATGCGTTTGCCCGCCGCCAGCACCCCGGCTAAGGAGCCGTGCAGATAGTTTGGTGCTAGACTTGAACCGAGCCTACTAAAGAGTGTCACCAGGTCGGCATACTGCAGTTCTATACCGGATTGATCGCTATCGGTCATGGATTCTCCAAGGCAAAGCGGGTGCGCCGATAATGGCCATGCGCGCTTTGGTGCTAAATTACAATTAGAACGGCATGCTATCATGCTCATCGGCTGGAAACAGCGACTAAGGATGAATTATCCGACTGGGCACGAACCCGCGAACCGTGCCGTGAGGCGAGAAAAGCGGTGGTTTTTGCTAATTTTCAATGACTTAAAGACCTATAGTGACATTTGGCTTAAGTTCTCACACAATAAGGTAGGCTTGCACCGACGTGTATTGGCTTTTTTTACGGTTATTTAGGGTTTGGTAGACAATGTCGAATCAGGACTTTCTGGCGCTCGAAGTAAAGATAGACGCGCTGATCAAAGAGTATCAACGGCTCGAACAGGAAAAACGCCTGTTGCAGGCCGAGCGTGAAGCATGGAAAGCTGAGCGGGCTCGGCTGATAAAGCAGAACGAATTGGCTCGCTCACGCGTTGAAACGATGATCGAACGGCTTAAGGCCATGGAGCAACCCAATGTCTGAGCAAAAAACCCTCACGGTTTCCATTTTGGACCGAGAATATCGCGTGGCCTGCCCTCCCGGCCAGGAAAAACAATTAACCAATGCGGCCAATACGCTCAATGACAAGATGCGCGAAATCCGCGATACCGGGCGCGTTTTTGGTATCGAGCGGATTGCCGTGATGGCCGCCCTAAACCTGACCCACGAATTACTGGAAGTCAAACCCAGCAGTGATAACGATCGCAGCGCTCTGGCGCGACTCACGGCCAAGCTCGATGGTGTTATGCCGTTTCAGGATAAGGATGCCTCTGATTTAGATTTTCAGGACGATGATGAACTCTAGAGTACTAGCTATATCCTGGGGACTGGTTTTGTTAACCGGCTGCTTCCAGGCGAAGGACCTGACCCCCGACCAGGTACAGGCAGTTATTTCAGCTCGGGTCGGTATCGAGCAGATTGCGACCACGGCGATGAACGGCCTAAACGCACAAATTCCGCCCCGCTCCATGTCACATCTGACGGCCAGGACCAAAACCAACCTCAACGACACCTGCCACCTGGGCCGCGGACAGTATCTATTTAGCATATCCGCCACCTCACCATCCTTTAGCATGGCCTTCGATCACTGTGCCGATGCGGCCGGCAATATCCTTGATGGCACCGTTAACGGCACTTTTACGCAACAGGACAAGCATTACAGCGCCGCGATGACGGGCAATTTGACCCTGACCCAGGCGAAGCAAACAATCCGTTTCGAACCGATCAACCTGGTGCTTGCATTGGGCCCAGATCAGCGCTCGTTTTACCTCAGTCATGATGGCACTTATCACTACGACAGCCGCAACTTCAGGGGCCCGGTGACGGTCAACACCGTGCAACCCGTAGGCGTCAATTTAGCCACCCTGGCACGCTCTGGACAGGAGCATTACCGCGACGAATCGGGCAACGACCTGACCGTTGAGCACAATAACAACGGCGTTCAGCTGTATTTCAATGGCATCATCATTCAATCCTATAGCGCCGAACAGTGGTCTGGCGGTTCTTAGCCGAATAGCTTTGCTCTTAGGGCAACCGAACGATGGCCGATTGAGACATTTTTCGTCCCCATTCTGATCACCCCGGTGCGCTTAAAAAAAACTTACAGTTCCCTGCAGCCCACTGCTGACCCGCGATTAGCGGCAGTTAACGGCTTTTAATAGCAGCCTTTTGCGATTTTTTTTAATGTTAAGACTGTCTTTTTTATATTTTCCCTTATACTGAGGGGATTCCCTGGACTATTTGCCAGTCGCGAAAAGTCCTCGAGCCTATTTTACGAATTTAGGAGGTTTTCAGTCGGTGATGTGTGCATGTCTGCTCTGCAGAAAGCCTAATTCATCGCGAAGGTCTCCGCCTTGAACTGCTTGGTTCAAGGTCTTACGTGATAGCGGTAGTCTGGGGTATATGTTTAGTGCCACAGCGGACCGATAGCGTCCATTAGCAGTTTGCAACGCCGCCTGTTTCGGGCACGATAAGCTCCCCCCTTTCCCTACCAGAGCCGCCATGGACATTCTCACCGCCAAGGTTCAACTTCGTCGGCAACTGCGTTCAACACGCCGCGCGCTCAGCGCCGAACAACAGACGCTTGCCGCAGACCGATTACTACAGGTAATCAAGCCCCTGCTCGGCCAAGCCAGAAAACGGCGCATCGCGCTCTATACCGCAATGGACGGCGAAATTGACCTCACGCCCTTTGTCGCGGCGTGCCGACGCTGGCAGGTAGAACTCTATTTGCCGGTACTGCACCGCTTTAAAAACACCCTGCTATTTGCCCGATATGATGCCACCGGACCACTCCGGGCCAATAAGTACGGCATCCCTGAGCCTTACCAGGCCGTACTGATCAAGCCATGGCAGCTCAACCTGGTATTGTTGCCGCTGGTCGGTTTCGATCCACAGGGCGGCCGCCTGGGCATGGGGGGTGGCTATTATGATCGTACCTTCGCCAGCGCCCAGCGTTGGCCAAAACGGCCACGGCTCTTGGGTGTGGCCCATGAATGCCAGAAGGTCGCGCGCATTCCGGTCGAGGCCTGGGACATACAGCTCGACGGCATCGTCAGTGACCTACGCCTGTATCCCAGCAGTCCACTATGACCGCATCCATCTGGTTGCTGAAAACCGAACCGGACCAGTTCTCGATCACCGACCTGGCCAGTCGCGGCACCGCCGGCGAACGCTGGAACGGGATCCGTAATTATCAGGCGCGCAATTTTTTACGCACCATGGCGCTCAACGATCTGGCGTTGATCTACCATTCCACCTGTTCGGTACCGGCCATCGTGGGCACGGCTCGGGTAATCAGCATGCCCTATGAGGACTTGGACGCCCTGGACCCTGGCTCAGCGTATTTCGATGCTAAAAGCACTACCGCAAACCTGCGCTGGAGTGCTATCGATATTCAATTCACTCAATATTGGCGCCACCCGGTTACCCTGACCCAGCTCAAAACGGTTACCAAACTCTCGGATATGGCAGTATTACGGCAGGCTCGATTGAGCATTTCACCGGTTTTGAACGCCGAATACAGCATAATATTGGCACTTCTGGCGCAAAATGAGAGCCAGTCGACATAACCGGTTTGCACCCTTTGATTGGCGTTTCATTCAATGCTCAACTAGGATCTGGGCTTCTTTGTTCCGTTCTTTTTTGCATTCAGGATCTAATGGACAAACTTAAACCGATAAATTTCTCATCACTCGCGGTGGCCGAGCTCATCGATCAAACCAATTGGTCAAATGAATTCAATTGGGACGATATCCGGGTGTTAGCGCGCTACTTTACCGCATACGAGGCCAATCGGGGTCAGGTGATCTTCTATGAAGGCGCCAAAGCAAACTATATGGGTTTGATTATTTCCGGTGCGGTTCGGATCAGCAAAACGAGCCCTGACAATCTGGTGAAACCGTTGGTTGTCCTGCGTGCCTCGCAAACCTTTGGCGAACTGTCGTTGATCGACGGCGCGCCGCGTTCGGGTCTGGCTGAGGCTCTGGGGACCACCAAATTTGTCATCACCAGCAAAAGCCAACTCGTCTGCATGTCGCATGAGCAGCCTCAGCTGGCGTTTCGCTTGTTGTGGAAGGTCTCTGAAACCATCTCTAGGCGACTGCGCCATACCAGCTATAGATTACTGGATATACCGGCGCCACCGCATTAGGCCTTCGGCCGATGGCCTGTCGCACTGCACCTGAGTCCAATGCCGCCCGATAATAGCGGCGCTCAATGGGCCATGTCGGTGGCGTCCTCTACGGTAATAACCGGCAGTAGCACCTCAATTACCCCGGCCTGTTCAAACCGCAGCTTGACACTATAGGTCTGCCCGGCCACAAAGGGCTTGGCCAAACCCATAAACATCAAGTGGTAGCTGCCTGGTTTGAGGACCAGCTCGCCACCGGCCGGGATGGATACACCGGCTTGCTGATGAGCCATTTTCATCACGCCATCGGCCGCCAATGATTGGTGCAATTCAATGCGTTTGGCAAAGCTACCGCTGACATCGAGCAGGGTGTCTGCGCTGCCAGACCGATTCAGGATCATCATAAAGCCGGCCGCTGGGGCGCCGGGGGCGCTGGCGCGTGTCCAGGGTTGATGGATTTCGATTGCGTTGTCAGCAAAGCTCAATAGCGATAGGGTCGCGAGCAGGAGCAACAGCGCGCTGGATAGAATTTTCATAGGTGTCTCCAATAGGGCCTATAACAGCCGTATCCAGCCCGCATCGGTGGCGGCTAGAGCGGCACTCAGAGGCGTTACCAGGGTTAGTACCAGCCAGCGGCACAGGCAGAGGCTGTCGCTGAATATAGGACGGGTCAGTCGGGATAACATCGATTAGAGTCGTCAGTTTAAGGCGGTTACGTTAACCATAGTTCGGTTTGAGGTCAACCGCCTGCTCCAGGCTCGCTCAGGGCACCACCAGTTGATAGATGTTGCCCTGATAGCTGAGTACATAGAGTTCGCCCTGGGCATCCTCGGCGAACGCGGCAGGATTGGCCATATCGGCCAGCTGCACGGTCTGTTGAGGGTCGCTACTATTGAGTGCCCACATCCGGCCACTGACAAAGTCGCCGAAAAAATACCAGCCCTGCAACGCTGGAAAACGCGCACCGCGATAGACATAACCACCGGTTATCGACTGACCCTGATCATGACCATAGTCGTGCAGCGGTGCTTCGGTGGTTATCGATTCTGCTGCCGTATCGGGCCGATAGGGCTGCCGACCTTCAAACAGATTCCAACCATAGTTACCCGCACGGCGAATCAGATTAACTTCCTCCCATTGATTTTGACCGACATCGCCCGCCCACAGCGCACCCGTTTGGCGGTCAAAGCTGAAGCGCCAGGGATTGCGCAGGCCCAGAGCCCAGATCTCAGCCCGGTAGCCGGGCCGGCTAACAAAGGGATTGTCGGCCGCCGGGCGACCGTCACCATCGATCCGCAGCATCTTACCCAAGAGCGACCCACCGTCCTGAGCCCGCTGACGCGGGTCGCCGGCACTGCCGCCGTCGCCCATGCCGATATAGAGATAGCCGTCCGGTCCAAACGCCAGCATGCCGCCGTTGTGATTGGCAAAGTCCTGGTCAATGTCCAGCAAGACCCGCTCACTACCGATATAGACGGTTGACGGCTGCTCGGTGCTGACCCTGAAGCGCGCGATGACGGTCCGCCGGGGGGATTTGGCGCTGTAATTGAGGTAGAAAAAACCGTTCTCGGCAAAGGCCGGGTCAAAGGCCAGACCCAATAGGCCTTGCTCACCACCGGACTGAAAATCGTTACCGGCAATCTTATTGAGGTCCAACCAGAGGCTGGCCCCTCGTTCTGGGTTCGCTTTGGAAAAGCTGTAGATCCGACCGCCCTGTTCGACCACATAGAGACGGTCGGGCGAGTCATTGGCATAGGTCATCAGCACCGGCTGGGTAAATTGCAGCGGTGCAAAGGCGCGTTGATACTCGACCTGGATCTCTGCCCGACTCAAGGGGCTCAAGGCCAGGGCGAGACCCAAAAACACTAGCACTGTGTGACGCTTCATTGTTTGATACTCCCGATAGAATAGAGCTTGGGTCAGGACTTTGAGTCAACCGACCGGCAACTGGCCGCAGATGACCCGGCTGGGCCCGACCTACTTTGACTTATTTGAATTTTGGCAGCGACATCATCAAAAAACCCGAAAAGGCCGCATTGTTAGGTGAAAGGTTAATATCGACCAGTTCCTTCATGGCGCTAATTTCGGCGCGATAGGCCTGATAGAACGCCCAGCTTGGCCGCGAGTGATAGACCAGACCCGGCAACTCAAAATGCGCAATAACGCCTTTGGCCGTTGTTGGTTTAACAAACACCTCGACGCTCGGACGGTAGTAAGCCGGCACTAAGGACAAGAGTGACCATTTGGCCATCTTGTGGCGCGCAAACAGCGTTACCAGTGTGGTCAGCCCTAACTCAGCGTCACCGTGCAGTTGCTCATAGAGGCCCTCGACGGCGAGCTTTTTATCCTGCGTTGACAGGCTGTTTATACAGTCTTTGAATTTTGGCTTTTCAAACAGCGATACCATCGATGATCGACTGACGGTTTTGATCCAGTTCTGCAGGACCTCTTCGGTATTCTCAAAGGCGCTCTGCACAAAGGCATCCTGAGTCTGGGCAACCATCTTCTCGACCCGATGTTTCTTTAAGGTGACCAATAACTCCGGATCGGCAAAGCCGCCCGGATAGCGTTGAAAAAAATGCGTCTCAGCCTGTAACAGGGCATCGATATTCATCCCAGCTCCTGGTGATTAGGCTGCCACGATGGGCGCCCAGAGCGCCCATCACATGCGGCCTAGGTAAGTTCCTGCCAGCGCAGAATACCACCGGCAATGTTGGCCACCTCGGTAAAGCCGGCCTTTTGTAAAATACTCACGGCCATGGCCGACCGTCGACCGGAACGGCATAGGCAAACGATCGGTCGGTCGTGCGTCAAGCTATCGGTTTGACTGCGCAATTGGGCCAAGGGGATGACCTGGGTGTCGGCCAGTCGGTCATCCGGGCTTTCCAGCTCCTGGGCTTCCCGTACATCGAGGATTTGCACCCGCTCGCGATTATGAATGACCCATTCGACCGTCACCTCAGGCACGCCGGAAAAGGTGAAGTAGACCGGAGCCCAACTCGGTTCGGCGGGCATGGCATCGGCATCGGGCCGACCACTTTTTAAGTTAGCCGGCACGGCATAGTCGATCAGCTTAGGATGCGGCAACTGCAGTGCGTCCATATACCCGACGAAGTCTTGCTCGGAGGCACCGCCCCCGACACGGGCATTGAAGGCCTGCTCTTCGGCTATGGTGCTCACCGTACGACCGTTGTAATCATGACCCGGATAAATCAGGCAGGCCGGCGGTAGGGTGAAGAGTTGCTCGGTGATTGACCTAAACAGAGTGTGGGCATCGCCCTGTTGGAAATCGCAGCGGCCGCAACCGCGGATCAGCAAGGCATCGCCGCTAAATAGGCGCGTTTGATCGGCGCTGACAAAGCTTACACAGCCGTCGGTGTGACCGGGCGTCGCGATTACCTGCAGCGACTCCTGGCCGAAGGCAATCCGATCGCCGTGTTGCAGTGGCCGGTCCACCTCTTCGGCTTGGATGACCGCGGCATTGGCAATCAGGCAACCGGTCTTTTGCTTGAGTAACCAGGCTGCAGTAACGTGATCGGCATGACAATGGGTATCGAGGGCAAATTCCAGCGTCAGATTCAACTCTTTCAACAGGGCCAGGTCGCGCTGAACCCGTTCAAATACCGGGTCAATTAGCACCGCAGCGCCAGTGGCCTCACAGGCCAGTAGATAAGTATAGGTGGACGAGGTGATATCGTAGAGTTGGCGGAAAATCATCTAATGCTCCTTGGCGGCCGGGTGGTCGCCATAAAAAAAGCCAGTACCGACGCCCGCTGGCGTCATTCCGGGGTTAATATTTTAACGCGGGTGCGGCTGGTGCCATCACTCGATAAGGCCGACGATACCAGTGGAAAGAGCCGATTGAAACGATCGGCCACAGTCCACGGCGGATTGATCGCGATCAACCCGGAGCCGGTCATGCCGCGCGCGCCATCCTCGGCTACGCTCATTTCAAAGAGCTGCATATTTTTAATGCCTGAACGCACCAAACGCCGCTCCATGCGGTCAATACGGCTGCGTTCGACCACGGGGTACCAGAGTAAAATAGTACTTTGGGACATCTTTTTCCAGGCTTTTTCAACCGCGCTGGTCACCGCGTCGTATTCGCTCTTGACCTCATAGGACGGGTCAACCAACACCAAGGCGCGCCGACTGTGCACGGGCAATAGGGCGCTCATCCCAGCCAAGCCATCCTCAAAGCGGACCTGCGTCTGGCGCTTGCGGGCACAGTTTTTTTCCAGCTCGCGTATCGCCTGGCTGTGCAATTCGAACAGTGAACTGTGATCACCGTGGCGCAACAAGCGATTGACGATCTCCGGTGACCCGGGATATTGCGCCTTGGCCAGGTCCGCGCGGACCAGCTCCAGGTAAGCCGATAACTCGGGCCAATCCTTATCGATCAGTTTGGCAATGCCGAGCTTGTATTCCCCGGTTTTTTGCGCCTCGTGCGAGTCCAGGCGATAGCGCCCTGATCCGGCATGACTGTCGATATAGTCGAACGGTGTGTCTTTTTTCCGCATATGCATCAGGCATTCCACGAGCAACCAATGTTTTAAAACATCGGCATGATTGCCGGCGTGATACTGATGTTGATAACTGAGCATGGATTGGTCCAGGTAACGAAAAAGAGCATTGTAACCAGCCCGGACCGAGCGCGACACCTTTACCGTCGGACCCGGCTCGAGGCAAGCTCGAATCATTGACCAGAGGGCCGCTGTAAACGCGCCCAGGGGCCGATTGTCAGCCTGTTCTGACCTGGATTACCATCCGGCATATAAATAAAACAATGTTCAATTTGTGAGGTAGGTCAATAAAATTACAAATAAAAAAAAACCTATCACGCCAGAGATCAGGAAAATCGCTATAGATTCATTTTGGAAAATATTTTTGCTCTTTCAACCGTATGGAATATGGCATTACGAGAAGTTACAGTAACGCCGTTATTATCCCGTTGGAACAGGCAGTAGAGACTCCCAACCAATACGGTAGCTGGCAGGTACAAAAACTATGGATAGTTTAAAGACACAAGATCTGGCCCAATTACTTGGGCTCTATTCCCCTTGGATTATTAAAGACATTGAATTGGTGCGCGATTCCGATTCACTGACCTTTATCATTGAAAAACAACCGGAGAAGAACCGTTTTGGCTTCCTTTCCGGTAGCAAAAAAGGCCCGAAGGTGATCCGCCGTTGGCAACATGTCCGCTTCGGCCATGTTAACACCTACGTCGAAGCAACCCTGACGCAGGCAGAGGTCGCAGAGATGTTGGTCAGTCGTCCGCCATCCTTTTTGGGTGAGGAACACAAGACCATCACCCGGGAACTGGCCGACACCATTCACATCGCCTTCTCACGCAATCTCACCGCCGAGATGATTAGCGGACTCTTGGGCATGAGCCTAGCGTTGGTCGAGGGCGAATTGCGCGACAACGGCGAGCATCCGCAAACCAGTGGGTCCCTATTACCCCTGGAGTCCAATCCAATTTGGCGCCAGGTGTTGACCGACCAATTGAAATTAACCACACAGCTATTACCGCTTAAGCTGTTGTTGTCACGTTTAAAGCTCGAGGTCCAAAAGAATGCCGGCGATGTGCAGGTGATGCAGAAATCGATAGCCGAATTGCGCAATTTTTTCATCCGCCATGCCCCGCAACTGCAAGAGGAATATCATGCCCTGGGTGCCTCCGAGAGCCAGTCGGGCGCGAACTCGAATCAACCGGGTGCGATGAAAAACAAACTGATACTGCCCGGCACCAAAAACCCCCTATGGCACCAACTGTTGACTGGGGAACTGGACCTCAAGAGCCAAAATATGGCTCTGCAGCTCAGTTTGAGTCGGCACCGTCGAAGTTACTTTGTCACCCTCGATGACGCTGAGCGCCTCGATATAATTCGTAACCTGCAGCTGTTTTTTAAACACAATGCGCGCAACTTGATTCCCGAACTGCGCAAGCTCACCGACCTACTCATGCATCAGAAAGCTCAGCGGCCCGTTCAGTTGCCTCCGGTAAGCAACAGTATTTGGAAGGATCTATTGCTCGACGAAGCCCTACTCAATTCGGAGAAAATAAATTATCGGCTGCTACTGTCGCGCTTGAAAGCCAACTATCAACGCGATCAAGATCCGCACAACATAGAGCAACTGCACAACTTCTTCACCCATAACGCCCAGTCAATGACCGATGAAATAAGCCTTATTAACCGCCTGGCGGCGAACCAATAAACAGGATGCCCCTATGCAAAACCCAGTCAATATTAGTCTCGACAGTCAAATGCTCGACCTGGCGGCCGTTACCCTGAAAATTCAACAGGGTGAGTTTTTGTCCATTGCGGGCGATGAAAGTCTGCTGGCGCAATTACCCGCCGGTAATTGGATCGGCGGCACCATTCCCTATTTCATGGACAACGACGGTGGCAAGGTGAGCCGCGATCACCTTTTTGTCCACACCATCAATGGTGTCCAACAGAACAATCCGCCGCGCATCACCATCTATGATAGTAATACCATAGCCCGCATTGCACTGGACGCCCCGGCGCACGGCTTCACCCTACTGGTACTGCCATCGGCGTCGGAGGTCCATCTGACCTACGCCCAAAATGCGCCCGAGTTCGTTAATATGTTTTTCACCCCCATAGTGGGCTGGATTTCGGGCTATGATCTGGCCGATGGCAGCACCGCCAAGGTCGCCTTTGGGCCGAGTGGCAGCCAACTCATGGCACAGCAGGCGGTCGCAATTCATGTGCCCCTGCCGGACAATCAAACCGCCAATGTCAACATTATCAATCTGTTCGAAGAGGGTACGGGGCCAGCCATTGAATTTGCCAGCACCGGCTTTGCGGTCAACGACTGCATTATCGATGGCGTGTCCGCTAAATTTGCCGACTACATCGCCAATCAAGGCATCGATACCCGGTTGCCGTTGGTGGCCGATTACTCGGGCATCAAGGTGAATGTCAGCATTCAGCAACTCAACGCTGAGACCGGCCAGGTCGAGTTCTATGCGCCGGTGTTTCAGGGTGTGACCTATCGTTTCGCCACACCGGTACCCGACTATGTGAGCGCATTCGACCAGGCGGTGCAAAATAGTGACACCGGCAATATTGCCTTTTCATGCAACTGTATACTAAATTTTCTCTATTCCGAACTGGAGGGTAAAAAAACCGGCCATATCACCGGGCCCATTACCTTTGGCGAAATAGCCTATCAGCTGCTCAACCAAACCCTGGTGTACATGACCTTGAATAATGTTCGTTAAGCCTGCGCTTACTCGCCAGCGCTAGCCGACCGCTTAGTCAGCGGCGTCTGGGCAAAGCTGACACCCCGCCAACCCCGCTCGATAAACTGGCGAATATTGGCATGATTGGTTCCCGTAGGATCTGCCAAGACGGCGCGATAGTGTTCGGCAAACAGGCTTAGTGTATGGGTTTGGGACAGGCCAGCCTGATGGGCAAAACTCAATACCTGGCACGAGCCTTGGTTTTGCTCGGCGCTATTTTTTAACTCGCCATTGGTAAAGGCCGACGGGCTAAAGTCAAACTCGGTGGCGATTGCATCGAGAACCTGGCTAAAAATAAGACTCTCTGGGCGTTCATAGACCGCCCCGAGCAGTTGCTGCAAACTATTCATCATTAGGTTCCTGAGTTCTGTTTTGAAGTAGGTTACTGGTATTCAGCCTTATCGTCTCGCCCTTGTCAAAAATCGCTCACAAAGGGAAATAACTGAACAAAATACCCCGGGCGGGCCACTGCCCAAGCAGTCGCTGGCGCCGTTCGAGCGTCAAAACCCTTGCCTATCGGCGCGATTGGATCGAAAAACCAATCGCCCGCGACGACTCTAGTACTCAGTTTCGCGCTGCCTAGAGTGGTGCACGCTGTGGCGGTACCAACGACAACAGATACGCCGCAATGGCGTCGCGATCGGCCTTGTTCAAGTAACTGGTACCCATTTCAATCACCTCGACCATACTGCCGCCGACCACATCGCCATCGGGTAACAGACCATCGTCGAGAAAATAACTCAGATCTTCTGCGCCCCAATCACGCGCCAGCAGCGCCGCGCCGTGAAGGGCCGGGGCCTCAAATCCGCCCGGAATCTGGGCGCTACCCCCCAAGTAAGGCGGAATAAAGGCGCCCAGGCTGTTGCGCGGGTTGTGGCATTCGCCGCAGTGACCGACCGCATCGACCAGGTAGCGGCCGCGACCGAGCTCGCTGCTCTGATCAATTTCCAGTGATTGGGTGGTCGCAAACAACCAGCGCCAGGGCTTCAGACCCAGGCGAACGTTAAAGGGGAAGGCCAGATCATGGTCAACCGACAGCTGCTCGACCGGTTCGGTCGCGCGCAACGCCCGATACAGGTGAGCAACGTCTGCGTCAGTTAGGCTACGGTAGCTGGCAAAGGGGAAGGCCGGATAGTAGGGTCGACCGTCCGGGCTGACACCTTGGCGCAGCGCAGCTTCAAATTCCGCTAGACTCCAGGAGCCGATACCATAGGTCGCGCTGGAGGTGATATTGGGCGCATAAAAATCGCCAAAGGGCGTTGCCAAACGAGGGCCGCCGGCCATGGCAGGACCATCGGCCTGGGTGTGGCACGCGACACAACCTGCACTCTGTAACAGGGCTTGACCGAGCAGCACATCACCCTCGGCGTCGATGGCCGGCCGCTGCTCGCCGAGGGGGGCGAAATACACCACCAGCAGAATGACCGTGATCACCAAATCGAATATTATAAACCACTTTAACCGTTTGGACATTTGGTGCTCCTAAATTGAATCGAATGGACGGCGCACTCTAGGCTAGGCTATCAGTCTGACCGTTGATACAGAAAACTGTCCAGCTCTTGGATCTGCAGTGCAGCTTTTAAATCGCTCGCTTCCGACCGACTCAGTGGCCCCAAGAGCAATCGGGTGCCGACAACAGTGGCATCATACCAACGGATAAGCTGTGATTGAAAGGCCTCCAGGCGTGGGTCGTCGGCCAAGGGCTCCAGCGATGCGCTGTGCCGAAACAGTCCCAATTGTAGGTACCATTCGTCGGTCTTTGAGTCTGCTCGCGCAATGCTGGCTGCCGGGGCAATGCTGGCTGCCGGAGCAGCACTGGGCACTGGCGCAGCGTGGTTCTCGACAGCAATAGCTGGCGCCACCGGGGCTGGTGCAATGCCGGCTTTGACAGCAACTGCCACTGGCTCAGGTTGCGCGCTGCTGCTCTCCTGTCTGGCCTGTGGTGCTGCGACTGGTGCCAGGACCACCTTTAATTCGACCGTATCGGTGTCCTCAACGGGTCGGCGTCCGCCACCATAGACAACGCCAACCGGATCGGCTGCCCTGACTCGGGCATCAAGCGATTTAAAACTGTCGAGCCAAAGACGTAAGCCAAAATTAAGCCGATAT
>Ga0307488_10003273_pt1 | contig 13583 bp, 27 predicted proteins | sample SB02metaG_FD_202248 | JGI IMG/M metagenome (GOLD analysis project Ga0307488, IMG submission 202248) | Sea-ice brine microbial communities from Beaufort Sea near Barrow, Alaska, United States - SB 0.2 | ecosystem: Environmental > Aquatic > Marine > Coastal | place: USA: Alaska | collected...
TTAGACATTGCATCTAAATCCTCCTGCATCTCTGACAATTCTTTATAGTCAAAAATTAAACACTTGCCTTTGTATGCTTTTATTTCTCCTAGTACTTGTGTGTTAAATGCGTGCTCTATAATCTTAGCATCTGGAATAACAGTGTTAGTAAGCACTCTTTTAAGCTCTATCGCTTGCTTGTCAAACTTACCACCATCATCATTATTTAACAACGTGTCAGACCATCCCAACGCGTTACATATTTGTTTTTGATTATACTTTAGAAACTCAAAAGATTGTAACTCTTCCGGTGTTAATGATATACGAGTAAAACCCATATCAGTAGATGCACCCATAATATTGGATAGGTCGGCTTTACTTGTTGCAGCTTCTAATAACCTATCTTTAATTGCTTTACCTTGTTCTGCATTAAAAGAACCGCCTTTAGAATGAATAAAACCAAAGACACCCGCATTTTTAAGCATATCAATATTTAAGTCCAGTCCTTTGTTAGAGGCTAATACACTTTTCCAAACCGCCCTTAATGGCGAGTGTCCGTATAAATGCTCACCACTTAAACCAAAGTTAGGATTGCTTACACCTACGTGAATTATCTCTTCTGGTTTAAACTGTACATTAACATTACCATCAGCTAACTCGTAATAGTCAATAGGATTTTCAACGCTCAATAAATCAGCATCACTTTTTAAAAATATTTCCATCTTATGGGCCGGTAAACAATATAATTGTATTGGCTCTCCTGCTTGTGCGCCCTCTTTAGGTGCTAACTTATACCAGAAGAAACTACCAGACAACTTTAAAAACGTTTCAGTTAATTTAAAGAACTCGTTCCACTCTTGGTTAGGGTTAGGCTTAGCAAATGGCATATCAAACTCACCGTCTGACAATGCTTTAATTTCTAATTGTGTAGCTTTTAGTTTTTGTGTTAGATTAGGCGAGTAGTTAGCAGCTTTTAGCAATCTATTCATTTTTGTATTGGCCCCGTAATTCTTAATTTCTTTAATGTAAAAAGGTATTGAAATTAACTTACTAGATATCTGTTCTACAATAGAGTAAACATCTGCGTTAACATTATACCCATCACTTACATACTTTTCTATATTTAAGTCGTCGTTATTAGCCTCGCCTATTGAACCCCAAAACTGGGCCTTATTAAATTTGTTTTGTATTTTCTTGCCTTTATCGTTGCCAAAGAAAGATAAGGCGCTTTGAAACATATTCATAAATAATATCTATTTTAACATCAAAAATAATAAAAATAATTGATATAGTAATTTAAAAGAAAAATGCGTTGGGTTGTAGTTCAAAATAGTAAACCATCATTATACTATCCCATTCGTCAGGAGACCGTCCTATATTCATTTTAACCACGTCCTTACCTACTAACATAATCTTTCCATCCTTATCTATGTCTCTTTGTTTAACCTGCTCCATTTCCTCAGATACAATATCAGCAACATCTTGGTTGTCGCATATCTCACCTATCTCACGCTTAACTATCATTTTTGCAATATGGTAAGAGCATTGCGTTTTAAGGTTGTTAAAGTTTTCCTTTATACCGTTTACATCTATTGGAGACGAATTATTAACAAATCCTTTACACCCTAAGAAATCTACAACACCACCACCTACACCGTCCTCATCGGCTACAGTATTACTATTTGAAACACCGTACTTTAATTGAAACTCTTTAGCCTTCTTTACTACATACACCAAATCTGATTTATCTATTGAGTATCTGAATATGCATATCCAACCATCCCAAACCCTAAAGACTGTGTTATCCTTTCCTTTACGTGCGACATCAATAGTCATACGCATACGGCCGCTCCTTTTAATGTGGTTTGGCTTAAAGTAATCCGTTATACTGTCAATATCTATTAATGCACTTGGGTCGTTATCGTATTCCCAATTACCATAATACAAACGCTCTTTATTATTGCTGTCTAAACTTAACAACGAATCCAAATAGGACTGAGGTAAGTGAGGGTTATCTGTTGGCAAGGCTTGTATAAACTTTCTGTTATTAGGCAAGGTGTTACCTCTACTAGGTTTGTAAAACATCTTATAAACCCAATTCTTAGAAGGGTTACAGCTACCAAATATCTTTGGATTTATATTTAATTCTGTTAGCTTATACCTACACCTAGATAGTACTATTTGCCACGCCTTAACGACTATCTGGTTGCATTCATCTATAAACGCCCCGCATATTTCTAAAGAGCCTAAACTGTCAAAGTGAGGGTCTGACGGGTATAAAAACAAATCTTTTAAGAGTATTTCACTACCATTATCCCACTTTATAATATTTGTGTGAGCGTTAAAAACATATTGATTTGTTATACCTAATCGAATCAATCCTAACCTTTCACTCTCGGGCGTTGGGTCTGAGGTTAACTCAAAGAACGTGTTTAAGGTAGTTTCTTTTAGTGCCTTTAGCTTTGCCCTACCCATTAACCACCTAGATTTTGGGTGTTTTTGACACATCTCTATCAACCATAAGCAACCTAAAGCAGACTTACCACCACCAGCAGCGCCACCATAAAGAATCTCTTTAGTGGTGTTGTCTTTTAAATAATATATTGCGTGCTGTTGTTTTGGTAATAGTTCCATTATTTTGGTTTTACACCACCGCCTAAACTAACTATATTAACCGGCTTATCACCGCCCTCTATAGTTGTTTCTATCTTATCCCCATACTTCTTAGGTTTTAGCTTTGACAATTCCCATTTTTTAGAATCAATCTTTAATCTTTGCAATTGCACCCAGCCCGCATCAATCTTACCTGTTGCCTTGTCTCTTTGAGGAGTCTCTAAATAATCCCTTTCTATACTTTCAAACTTTATTTCCGTTCTAACATCGCAGGCGTGCGCGTAACGTTTCGATTTCTTTTTGTCTTCTTCTATCCAAATATAAAAAGTTGAAGAACTAGGCATACCGCTATACTTTAAAATAGTACGTAAAGCCTTACCGTCTTCTATATCTTGTATAATTTCATTAAATATTTTGTCTATCTCTTCTATTGTGTACGCCATTGTTTAAACTTTATACAAATATACTTAATTTATATTTTATTGGTATAACTAAAAAAACCACCTCAATTAAGAAGTGGTATGTGTAAAAAATGCATTAACCCCTTTACTTGGTTAAACCTTCCAGTAAATTCTTAGCGTTACCAATTACAATAGCATCATCTAACTCAAAAGCTCCTTTGTTAGTTGCTACTTTAACAGCTTGTATTAAAATATTTAAGGCTTGTTTTTGTTGGTCGTTAATTAATGATTCTGTTTCTTCTGCTTTGTTTAAATCTTTACTCATAATGTTTCTGTTTTAATTATTGTTTATTTACTTGTTGTTGTATTGTTTTTTTAATTAAAATGGTAAATCTTGAGGTTCTTGACTAGCAGCATTAGCAGCCGGTGCAAATTGCTCTACTGGCGGTAAGTTTTCTGCTGGTACACTGTCTAACTTTTCTACTCTCCAACCTGTAACGCTATTAAAATACTTGGCGTCTCCTTGTGGGTTAATCCATTCACGACCACCTAAATTAATAGACACCTTTATGTCTTGGCCCACTTTGTAAGCGTTTAATAAATCGCATTTATCTTTTAAAAAGTCTATACTAATTACTTGCGGGTATTGGTCGTCTGTTGTTACTACTAATTGTCTTTTTGTGAAGTCTGTACCAAATGTCTTAACCTCTCCAATAATCTTAATCTTTCCTTGTACTTCCATATTACTATTGTTTATTTATAAAATTAATTAACTCCTCTGTTTGGCCTTTTGATAGTTCATTTACATCTGTATTACAAACGTCTTTATCGCTCCTAACTTTAGAAGGATTTAGCCTATTACAAGTGTTCCAGTCCAAAAAAGCTTGTTTAATTTGTTTCTTACTGTATTTCATTTTATTAGTTGTTTTTATTAAAGTTTAATATTACTGCTAGTATAAATACCGCTGATAAAAATATAATTATTCCCATTTTGTTTATTTTTTTCTTTGTTTCTCTTGTTTTATTTTTAAATCTAGTTTGTTTAACCAGAACACAATATGTTCATCTAATAAATCCTTATTAATGCTTTTATAAAAAGAAGCGTTAAGCTCTTTTATGTGTTCCTTTATTTTTGTACTGCTTTGCAAGTCTATTCTCATTAACCTTCTTTTTCAAATTCATAACCAATGCTTAAAACTGCTTCAATAAACCACCAAGGCATATATTTATAGTCTAACCTCATCATCTCGTTATACTCTTTTTTTAACACTATCTGCTCGCATAGTTTTATCTGTTCGCCTTGTTCTTTAAAGTTCTTTAGATAAACCTCAAATAATTGCTCTTTGTTGTCATATATGTTTTTCATTTGTTTCATTTTGTCAAATTTAATCTTTGTTATTGATTACAACTAATAAAAATCAGTTTATTTTAAAAGATATGTGTTAATTTTGCGACTTGCCCGTGTTCTTTGTGGTGTATAAAACCTTCTACAGCTTTAGGCGCAAATTGAAAGCCGTTTCTATGATGCCATCCGTCTGTACCGCTTGGACTTCTTAACGTCTCTATGCATACACTAAAGATGTCTTTAGCTGTTTTATGGTGTATATGATGCCCATAAATATATCTATGCTTACATTCGTGCCAGAACTCGCTAGCCTCCTCAGCCATTAAACCGTGTAGCTTGTCAACTTTTGCACCATCCATATGCGTAGAACCTATTATATTTTTGCCGTACTTAGTGTACTTACGGTGGCGCATATCATTGTCAAAAGAAACCTGCTTACACTTGTTAAACCAACTAGAAACACTATCTAAAAGCATAAAACCGTGTGTGAAATCGTGATTACTAGGATTAAAAACCACTTCAACATCTGCAATAGTTAGAAGCGTTTCTATTATCTCAACTAAAAGACTTTTAGCCATTAAAAAGTTATCGTACCACATTTGGTCGGTATCTTGGCCGGTTCCGCTTGTAGTTGTGCTTTTTGCGTTGTCCACGTGCAGAATATCATTACCAGCAATAAATATAACCTTATCAATTTCCCATCCCCTAGACTTTTTAATTATACCATTTAAACCGGCTCTTACTCTTTGTATTGCGATTTGACTGTTATATGTTTCGCCAGTCTCAAAACTGCTGCATATCTTACCTAAATGAATGTCTGCGGCATCAAATACCAAACAGTGGCCCTCTTTTACCTTAGACCTTGTAAACTTAGGATATCTAAAAGAATATTTCTTAACGTCCTTTATAAAATCATTGTGTAAATTCCTTATAGACTCTTCTTTTTTCTCATTGCCTTTTTTTGGTGCGTATTGTACCCACTGTTGGCCTGTAGTCTTAGAGGTAGATACTTTTATTACCTCGAAATTTTCCGGTACATCTATAGGCTTAGATTGTAATTTCTCCACGCTCGATAGTATTTCGCCATCCTTGTCAAATTTCTTTTGAGTTTCTACAAATTTCCGTTTGTTTGGCTTTGTCCTTTCACTTATTATAAAATCCCATTCCTCAAAAGATAAATAGTATCTGTTCTGATTTCTATTACCGTCGTTTTCTTTTGGAGTTAACTCTAATAAAAGAGCTTCTTTTTGACTTAACCACCTTACTTTTTTGTTTGTTTTACTCATAATATTTTTTTGTTTAAATATTTTTAAAGTTTTTTCTTATAATAGTATCTAATTTGTTCGCCATCCCTTGAATATAAGTGCTATTTTTTACTTCTTTTACCGCTGAACCGTCTATAATTATTTCGCAAACCTTTTCAACTTCTTCTAAATTATCTTTAAAATCCTCCCTATTCTCGTTAGTTGATTGGTTTGATAATTTATCTATGTTTTCAAGCAACAAACTACATAAAACCGATATCGTGTGAACCGTTTGATTTTCCTCTTTTAATGTTTTCTTACTGCTCATTTTTTTTATCTTTTAAAGCCTTTGCGATAATTTTATCTCTTTGTAATAACCTATCCCTTTCTAATTGTGCGCTAAACTCCTTAGCGTATTCTTGTAAGTCTTCGTAACTACTCATAATTTTATGTTTTTATATTAATGTAAAGAAGGTAAAAGCAGAAAAGAAAAGGCCGCCAATACCGTTAGCATTATTAAAATTATAAAGCAGGTTTGTGTTATTTCTTTTAAATATTTCATATTATTGGTTTTTTTGGTAAATCTTACTAGCTGTATCCAATCCGGCTTGGAATCTTTCCATTGAATTAGTATAAAATGTTTCCGATACTCTATCGCATAAATCATATAGTTTTAAATCCCGTAATTCTTGTAACAATTCCTTAAACTTTAATTCTGATTGCGTGTCTTCTCTTGAATCTTTCATAGTGTTTTTTTATTTATTAAAAAGTGATGCAATCATACTTTTGATAACCAGCGACGGTTTAATATTAAAGTCAATTGCACCTACTCTTTTAATTATACCGCAATATAAAATGTATTTACGTAATACACTAATTATTCAACACTTATTTTTAAAATGGGATATCTTCATCCAAATCAAAAGCATCTTTTGCGGAAACCGTAGGCATTGGCTTACTGTCTTTTAAATCTTGTTTTGTACTGTAAACATTGTCCTGCGCGTCTGTATGTGTAAACGGTAGGCCCTGCTCGTTAACTGTTAAATGGAAATCTTCAAACGGCATACCTCTACTATGTGAGCAACTTATTTTAACCGTGTTTTTTTCTAATATGTTACCAGAGTCATCTGTAATGTTATCAATTGAAATAAGTGTTTCCGCCTTAATTGTTGATACCGTACCGATATGTCCCCTTGCTTTTTGTGAACCGTTGTTTTTGTGTAATATAAAACACACGTGCAAACCCTCGGCTGTCCACTTCATTATCTCCTCGGCTAGTTCTGTAGAGGTTACTATATCATTTGTATTAGCCACTAAATCAGCTAACCCATCAATAGTAATTAAATCAATTTTACCCTTGTAAGGAGATTCATAAATCAACCACCGAATAAGTCCGAGCCTATCGTTAACGCTTTTTTTTCTTAATTGTATAGGTAGATACTTCTCGTAATTTCTACCAACCATTTCGCCAACACGTCTAAAGCTTCTTTGTGCGTAGTATTCCCCTTGCTCTGTATCTAAAGAAATAATATACCTATCTTCTCTGTTGGTTCCTACAAAGTGTTTTGTGTAGTCAGAGGTATTACCGCCAATGTAAGCCGCTTCTATAAGAGATTTAGCAAATGATTTCTTTGCCTTAGAAGGTGCATAAATACAACTACATTCATATCTTGTAATTGCTGCAACCTTATTACCTTTGTAATCAAATCCAACGTGTACAATTGGCTCTATTGGTGCTAATTTTTTGTTTAAATCTACTAAACAATCTTTTAATACTTCGGAGTAATCTGTAGACTCCTCTGGCGCTTCGCTGTCTTTTATTAATTCTATCATACTTTTATTGTTTTTTTATAGTGTTAATTCTTTCTTCTGCTATGTTAAAATAGTTAGCATCCATTTCTATTCCTATGAAGTTTCTGTTTAAATTCTTTGCCGCCACTCCTGTACTTCCAGAACCCATAGTTAAATCAACTACTAAATCATTTTCATTACTAAAAGTTTTTATTAAATCTTCTAATAATAATACAGGTTTTTGTGTTGGGTGGTATCCTGTGTAATCTTTTTTGTATTTAAGAATATTGCTTTTGTATTTTTTGCCTTCCCATAAATTAAAGGTGCTTGCATAATTCTTTTTAAATTGGTTATCTATTTCTTTAAGTTCTGCAAATTCTTTAAAGCCTTTAATTTTAAAAATACTATAAATAACAATTATTTTACTATAGGTTTCTTTAGTACATAAATCAAACTGAGAACTATTAAACCTAAACGTGTGGTCTGCTCCCCCTCCTATTGTTTCAATTATTATTTTTTTAGTGCCTCCAATAAACTCAAACACTTTTTTAAAATATGGTCTTAACGGGTGCAACCCTTCAAACTCGTTATTTTTACTAAAAACTAAAACATCTTCATAATAATTAACAGGTGCTTTTTTACTTAATAATGCATTTGCAAAATCATTCTTTTCCCAAATCATAGAGTAATTATAAGGTATGTTTGGTATTGCTTTTGTTTTTAATTCTGTACTAAATGGGTCTTGCGCAAATAATATCATTTTACCATTTTTACGCAGTATTCTATTTGCTATTTTATAAACCTTTTTAGTATCTATTACATTATCCCACAAATGCCCATCGTGGTTTTTTCTTCCGTAACCTACAAACTCATCATTTATACCTTTCATTGTTCCATAAGGTAAATCTGTCAATATTAAATCAACGCTTCCGCTTTCAATTTTATCGCTTTCTATTAAGCAATCGCCTTTTATTAATTCTATCATATCTTTTTAATTATATTTATTGCAGTAGTTAGCAATCATTTCTTTTAACTTACCTTTAGTGTTTTCAAAAGTAAATGCCTTTTTATAATCTCGCAAGTCTTTTACTACATTTATTTGCTGCTCCTCTGTAATCCTTTCACTTTCTAAGTGTATAATATAGTTTTTTAATCCGTTATACTTAGCCAATACAAACTCCTCTACAACTTCTTTACCGCCTCTTATATCCGCTACTTTTTTATCAATGCTATCGTTTACATCGCTATTCTGAATTAGTTTGTTTAGTTGGTTGTTGTGGAGGTCGCTGTGGAAACTTTTAAACATACTTTCCAACGGGTATTCCAAAACCTTACACAAATCTATGTTTGCTAAATTAAAGTCGCTTAGAACGGTTGTACCGTAGTGTCTTATATTTTGAGTATATTGGTATATTAAAAGTTTAGCGACTAGGTTATTTTTTTGTAAAGCCTTTTCGTCCCGGTTGTTTAGTTCTGTAAGTATGCAATTCATTGCGTCAACATCTTCTTTATTCGGTTTAAAGTTCCTGTATTCGCCTTTTGTGTCTTTGTTAAATCTAAATTGGAATCTGTTAACTGCGCTCTTTAAGTTCATCATATTCTATCAATTTGTTTTTTATATTTTTTATCCTCAAATAACTTCTCTTTAGTTGTAAAGCACGTTAAATAAGTTTCAAAGTGTTCACGTTTTAAGAAGTGTGTAGGTCGTAGCCTTGTTTTAGGAAACGTCTTTTGCTGAAATAATCCTTTCATTGCGTGTTCAAAGTCTTTTAAAGTATAGTCTTTTACAAGCTCCCTAAAGTCTACTTGTTCAAACGCTGTAAGTCTTTTAATATGCGTTGGGACTTTATCGTAGTAAGTTCTTGCATCACACCAGCGTTTTATAAATACCTCTTCTGTTAAATTAGTATTTATTTGTGGTGGTGTTTCTACATCTCTTCTTATCTCTTCTTCTCTCTTCTCTTCTCTTCTTAATACTTGAACTTGTGTTGAACTAGAATTCAACACGTGTTGCTTTTCTGTTGGAACTATGTTGGCATCTTGTTCAATTTTAGCCAATCTTCTCTTTTCAGCACTTGCCTTACCTCCTTTACTTCTTATTTTAGAACGCTCTAAACGTTCGTCTCTTTGTTCATCTAAGAAGTTAATAGATATAACTCTATCTTGATTTACTTTAATTAAAAGAGCAGCTATTAAATCGCTTATTATTTCATCACAACCTCTAAATCTTTTAAGTAGCTTGTCAAGATGTAAATTACATTCATTACTCCAATAGTATGAGCAAATATTAATAAACAAACCTTGTGTTTCGTGATTCTCTAAAGTTACATCCCCATCATTCCACTCTGAGCAGAAAAATTTAAAATATGGTAGGTCTTTAGCCATTACGATTTAATTTTATTTATTTCTGTTCTAATTGTTTTAGATAATTTAATTGAAGTCGATATATCTAAATAAATTTCAGTTTCAACACCGTTTATTTCTAAAGTGACAATAACGTCATTTCCTAGATAATTTGATTTTACTTTTAAATAATCATTGTCTGACCTGTTGCACTTGAATCTTGTTTCTATTGGCATAATATAAAAGGTTTTAAGATACCTATAAACTATTAAGTTACACAAAAAGCCCAATATTTCAACAGCGTTCGACTTCTGTATCTATATTGGACTTGTGTTATATTGTTAAGCTGCTATGATGTCGAACGGCAACTATTGCAAATATAATACTTTTATTTTAATTTAATCCATTCTATTTAAAAAATAATGGTCTAGGTATAAATTAACTCTTTTTAATTCACTTTCATTTAATTGCTTTAGTTTCTCGAAAGTATCAGCTCTAAGTTTGTACTCTTCAATTTCAATAATATTTAACGTTGCTATTAATTCAACCTCATAATCTAAGTCTTTTTGATACTCTTTTATCTCTTGGTCTACTTGAATTAAATCCTCAATAGTTTTAACAGAGTGTCTTACTGTTACGTGGCCCTTATAGCCAGCGGCACTATCTTTACTGGGGAATAATCTACCTATTTTGTCGTAGGAAAGTTTTACGCCTTTTCTAATATAATACATAGCCATTTGTCGCGCTATAACCTTATTACTTTCTCTACCTAAATCTCTACAATTAAGGTTAAAATATTTGTTTATTAAGTTTATAATTGCTTCTGATTTAATCCCTTTACTTTCTACTGTTGTTATCATTTTATTTCGTTTCTTTTAACCATAAATCTATCACAAATTTAGATTTTATTAGGTCTGTTTTAAATTCCCCTTTTTTTTCTGAACGTTCTAATCTTTTTACAATATCGAATAGATAAGGGTTCCAGCCTCTCTCTTTTGCTACTTTGTAAAGACTTCCGTTATCGTTATTATAGTGTTTAGGTTTTTCACTATCTACGCTTTCTTTATCATCATTACTTACCATTATCAAACCGTCTAAATATTTAATCATAATTTCATATCTTAATTAGTGTTAATGTACATTTATTTTCTTTTCCCTTATGGACGTTTACACAAATCTGCCTATTGTCTTTATCTTGCTCGAATAGTTTATCTTCTATAATTTTACAGTAATGAAAAACGTTTATAGTATCTAATCTTCTACCTATAAACTCAAAGTTAAAATTAAGCGAATAGCCGCCTTTAAAAGTTTTTTTAGTGGAATTATTCACTAACATTCTTAAAGTGTCTTTAAACTGCTTCTGTGTTGCCCAGTGTTGGTTCTTATACTTGTTAAAAGATAGCTTTGTTAAATTATTTATTTCAATTTGCATCTTGTTTGTATTTGTTTATATATTCATCAAACCAATCATTATTAAACTTTACACCGTTAACTTGCAAGAATAATCTATGTTCTGTTAATAAAAAAGCCATTTTACTTTTAATTTCTCCAAGCTCTATGTGTTTAACTCTAGTTAATAACATTAGGTTTTCGATTCTGTTTTCTCTGTTAACTATGTGGTGAATATCTACGCCTCTACTTCCGGTAATTTCGCAAGGCATAAAATCGCACGTGTCGTAACCTAGAGCATCCATATAAATTTTAGTATGTTTTTTCATTATAAATACTGTTTATTTTTATTAATTTCTTTGTCTATACTAAATTGGTTTTCTTTGTATTCGTCAGCGTCTGGAATATAGCAGCCTTTATCCGCTGAGTAATTTCTAATCCATTCCACAAACTCGCTACATTCTTTATTGTCTAATTTAGATGTTTGTTTTAAGAACTTATTAGCTTTCTTTTCATACACCATAAACTCACACTTACGCTTTAATAATATCTTAGACTCTTCTAAAGTATATCCGAACTCAATAGCAAATATAGAAATACAAACGTGCAAATACTTGTTTAGATTAAGTGTTCGTTTAGGTATTATTTTACGTAATTCTATTTTACATTTACCCTCGTTTAATTTAGAAAAGTAATTTTGCGCTTTTTTTACGTCTATTGAGTTGGTTAAGTCTAAGTACATTATTTATTGTGTTTCATTATGTAATCCCAAGTTTTACGCTGTAGGTCTTTCTTCTGCTTAACCATACTTTTAAATACTGGGTCGTTTAAATAAAGTTCGTGAGTATCTGGTAATATATCCTCAGATATAATTTCTATGTCGTCAGGATGCGCCCGTAACCAACGCATCGTAAATATTTGTACCTCGTTTGTAGTTTTAAAAGTTACGTTAAACGTGTTAATTGTTTGTAAGCTGTCCATTATTTAAGAGTTAGTTTAAGTTCATCTTTTAATATAGTCATTGCGGTTTTTTCCGTACGTGTTAAAGATGTGTAAACCTCTGTTAACTCTTTTAACGTTTTACAATCTTTTAGCTTTTCAGATGGTATTTTAATTTCCTCTTCTGGTAAGTCTTCGCCTGCGTAAATATAAAGACCCAAACCGTGTAATGCAATAGCTTTAACTGTACACCTTTGTATAGCCTTGTTAACGTCCATCATATTAACCTTATCAGCAGGTATAGCTTGGTTTCTAAAATCCATTACCGGTAAGTAGTTAATGTGTTCTAAATCTTCAACCGTAATACCAACCTTTACCATTACACCCGCTTTAGATGCAAAATAAGGCATATTAGTATTTTTGTCGTGATACACCTTAGCGCTTGCAGTAGGTGCGACCTTCTTTAATTCGGCCCAAGCAAAAGACCAAGATAAATAAGTAAATTTACCTTTCTTTTCTGTTTTACTGTTAACGTCTATTTTACTTAATGTGTTGAATACTTCCATTTTATTGTTGTTTTATTTTATGTAAAAATACTTCTTATTGTTGATTGACGCAAATATTATAGAGTTTATTTAGCCTATCTGCGTAAGGTTTAAAGAGCTTGTTCCCGCTGTTACCTCTAAGAAACTTTATATTAACACTTGCAAATTGCTTAACGTCTGTCACGCTTTCGCATTGGTTTAATTTAATAGCTTTACCAGTGTTTTTATAATCTTTAAAGAATTGCTCTATTTTGTCTAGTTTACTCATTATGCAAAATAAGCATCGCCAAACGCTTTAAACATACTTTTTAAGGTCTTTTTGTTTTCAGTGCCTACGCTTTCAATAGGTGCGTTAATTATTGGGTCGTTGTCGAAAGGTGTTGATACTTTTACAACATTTTTTTTTATTGTTGATACTGCTTGTGATTGTGTTTTAAACATTGTATTTTTTTTAATTGTTAAAGATAATTTGTTGTCTCTTGATAGTTTTAATTCTAGTATTTGTTTTTTAATACTATCTTTATAAGCACCCGCTGGCGCTCTGTCTAATTCTTGCTGAAATTTTTGTATTAGCTTTTTCATTTTTTATCGTATTCGTTTATAATTTCTTTTAGTTCGTTTAGATGGTAGCCTAAATTGTCTCCCTTTATCATTTCAAGTAGTACGTTTATTTTTCTTGAATACCTTAATCTTAATGCGTAATAATATTCTATTTCGTAAAGCTCTAATAAATCTAAATCAAAACTTTCCAACTCTTGCTTAATTATTTTACTGCTCATTTTGTTTTTGATTTATGCCACTCTTTTACTTTATTGTAATAGGTTGTGTAACATTTGTTATTGCAAAAATCGCTTTGGCTTTCAGTCTCTAAGTTACAAGTACCACAAATTTTAGTTTTTTCCATAATAGTTATTATTAAATTATTAACTTAATAACGCGAAACTATAACCAATTTAATTAACTCGCAAGTTATTTAAGAGTTATTAATTAATTT
>Ga0307488_10003274_pt1 | contig 13580 bp, 10 predicted proteins | sample SB02metaG_FD_202248 | JGI IMG/M metagenome (GOLD analysis project Ga0307488, IMG submission 202248) | Sea-ice brine microbial communities from Beaufort Sea near Barrow, Alaska, United States - SB 0.2 | ecosystem: Environmental > Aquatic > Marine > Coastal | place: USA: Alaska | collected...
CCGCTGGAGCTGCTTCTGGAGCCGCTTCAACTGCCGGAGCTGCTTCAGCTGCTGGTGCAGCTTCTTCAACAAACTCATCTTTGCTAGATACTTTAGCTGACTGCGCTTTGCCTTCAAGTACAGCATTGGCAATAGAGGCCGCATAGAGCTTGATCGCGCGAATTGAGTCATCGTTACCTGGAATTACGTAGTCGACGCCATCAGGGTTGCTGTTGGTATCAACAATACCCACAACTGGAATACCCAGCTTATTGGCTTCATTGATAGCAATGCGCTCGTGATCAACATCGATAACGAAAAGGATGTCGGGCAAGCCGCTCATATCCTTAATACCACCGATTGAATTTTCCAGCTTGTCCTTCATGCGTGTGCGCACTAGAACTTCTTTCTTGGTCAAACGCTCAAAGGTGCCATTGGCTTCCTGAGTTTCCAATTCGCGGAAACGACGGATAGAAGCACGAATAGTCTTGTAGTTGGTCAACATACCACCCAACCAGCGATGGCTGACAAAAGGCATGCCACAACGCTCTGCTTCTTCTTTGAGGATTTTTTGTGCAGCACGCTTAGTGCCAACAAAAAGAATTTGATTGCCCTTGGCAGCTTCTTTACGCAGAACTTCAAGTGCTTCATTGAAGGCTGGTACAGTTTGCTCAAGGTTAATAACATGAACTTTGTTACGTGAGCCGAATATAAACTTGCTCATCTTGGGATTCCAGAAGCGGGTTTGGTGACCGAAGTGAACACCAGCCTGCAACATATCGCGCATACTTACAGAAGACATAATTTTTCCTTTTGGGGGTTAAGCCTCCACGTACCCCAGTAGATCAACCAGTCAAGCTAATATTACGCCTTTAGGCACCCAGATCACTGTGTCGGAACGTGTGTGTCGTTTAAAAAAAGTTTAGTTACATTAACGCCTGTTGAGACATCTCTACAGACGGCGCGCTTTATACCATATTGATTGGTCTATTTAAAGAAAAAAAGCTCATCAAAGCAGCTGACCGGCAACATCATAAGCCCAACCCAGACCCAGCTTTTTTGCAGGACTTTAGCCCAACGATGACCGAGACCAGACCAGAGGTATTAATAGCAGGGTGAATAGTTTGCGTATAACACCCAAAGGCACTCCCCGAATGGGACTTTGATGCGTACAATACCCACACTATTTATAGATGAAGGCCAACCATGACCATACAACTAAGATCGGCGGACGATATCGCCAAGATGCGCGTTGCAGGACGCCTAGCTGCTGAAGTCCTCGAATTGATTGGCCAATATGTAGTACCAGGTGTCAGCACCGAAGAGTTGGATAAAATCTGTCACGACCACATAGTCGACGTGCAGAAGGCCATCCCCGCCTGCCTCGGCTATCGCGGCTTTCCAAAATCTGTCTGTACCTCAGTCAATCAAGTGGTCTGCCACGGCATTCCCTCAGACAAAAAGATCCTTAAAAACGGCGACATTATCAATATAGACGTCACCGTTATTAAAGAAGGCTGGTATGGCGACACCAGCAAGATGTACGTAGTCGGTGACGTAGCTCCTCACGCCCAGCGTTTAATCGACATCTCTCAAGAATGTCTTTACAAAGCGATAGACATGGTCAAGCCCGGCGTTCGTCTCGGTGATATAGGCCACGTTATTCAGACCCATGCCGAAGCCAACTACTATTCAGTGGTCCGCGATTACTGCGGTCACGGCATTGGTATGGAGTTTCACGAAGAGCCTCAGGTACTGCATTACGGCAAGCCCGACACTGGACTGGTTCTCGAGGAAGGCATGACCTTCACCATCGAGCCCATGGTCAACGCTGGCAAATACAGCACCAAGATCAAGTCTGATGGCTGGACCGTTGAAACTCGCGACGGCCGACTCTCCTCTCAGTGGGAGCACACCATGGTCGTCACCAGTACAGGTGTTGAAGTCCTTACCGCTCGCCACGAAGAACCCTACAAGAAAAAATAACCATGCATCCAAAAACCTACCTCGTGCCGATTTTCTTTGATGAGAAACGCTTTGTTGCGGATATCGAAAGTGGCGACCCCATCGACGTGTTCCGCGGCGCCCTAGGCTTCGCTAACAATCATTTCAACAAGCGCTTCAATGAGGGTGAAAATGTTCACCAGCTGGTTAATGAGCGCGCCCATTTTGCCGACCTGATTCTGCGCCATGCCTGGAACCGTTTTGAATGGAACGCAGACATAAGCCTTATCGCGGTAGGCGGCTATGGTCGGGGCGAACTGCACCCGCACTCAGATATAGATCTACTCATTCTGATGCGCCGGGATAAACCGGATCGCTACCGTCAGAGCATCGAACAGTTTTTGACCTTTCTCTGGGACATCCAGCTTAAGATTGGCCATAGCACGCGGAGTATTTCCCAGTGCGTCGATGAAGCCAAGGGCGATATTACCGTGGCCACCAACCTTATGGAAACGCGCCTCCTCGTCGGTGACAGAGAACTGCTCGACAAGCTCAAAACTAAAACAGGTCCGAAAAAAATCTGGGCCTCAGAAAAATTCTATCACGGCAAAATTGACGAGCAAAAAGCCCGTCACCGTAAACATGGCGACACTGAGTACAACCTAGAGCCGAATATTAAAGAAGCCCCAGGTGGCCTGAGAGACATCCAGGTATTTAACTGGACCGCCAAGCGTCACTTCCAAGTGCACCGCCGCTCTCTGCTAATCGCCGAAGGCTTTTTGTCCGAAGAAGAATACGCCACAGTGCGCCGCGATGAAGAGTTCCTCTGGAAAGTACGCTACGGCCTGCACCTGATCACCGACCGCCCAGAAGAGCGCCTACTGTTTGATTATCAGCGCAAACTGGCAGTGATGTTTGGCTATAAAGACAGTCCCGAGCGACTGGGTGTTGAGAAGTTTATGCAACGCTACTACCAGGTTGTAATGTCCATACGCGAGCTCAATGAAGTACTCCTGGAGTATCTAGACGAAGCTATTTACCGCAAGAACAAAGTCAAAGTGGTCACGCCAATCAATGAACGCTTTGTAATCCGCGACAACGATCTAGACACCACCGACGAGTCGGTATTTATAAAGCAGCCATCTGCTCTGCTCGAACTGTTCGCGATCATGGGCGAAACCAAAAGCATCGAAGGCATTCGCGCATCAGCAATTCGACAGATTCGATTACATCGCGGTCTGATCAACGACGAATTCCGTGCAGACCCAGTAAACCGTGCACTGTTTATGCGCATACTCAAGGCGCCATACAAACTGTCAAATCAGCTCCAGCGTATGAACCGCTTTGGTATTTTGGGTGGCTACCTGCCTGAATTCGGCAAAATCGTCGGCCAGATGCAGCACGATCTGTTTCATATCTATCCAGTTGATGTGCACACCCTTGAAGTCGTTCGCAACGTCCGTCGATTAACCATGCCTGCAGTAGCCGCCAAGTTTCCTGTGGCTTCACATATCTATAAGAAATTCAGTCGCCGCGAACTCATTGTGATCGCAGCCCTATACCACGATATTGCCAAAGGACGTGGTGGCGATCACTCGCTGCTAGGCTCTGCTGATATAGAAAATTTTGCCGAGCGCCATGGGTTGCAGCCCCAAGAGATCGGCCTGCTTAAATGGCTGGTAGAAAATCATCTGCTGATGTCTACCATCTCCCAGCGTGAAGATACCTCAGATCCAGAAGTGATCCATAAGTTTGCCACTCATGTTGGCGATCAAATGCATTTGGATTACCTCTATGTGCTAACTGTTGCCGACATTAACGCCACCAACCCGCGTCTCTGGACCGAGTGGAAAGGGTCGTTGATGCACAACCTCTACTTTGAAACTAAGCGTGCCTTGCAACTGGGAACCGTCAGTCCTACCAGTCGCGACGCCTGGATCCGCGAGGCCAAAGATTCAGCTCTGCGCGCCCTGCTGGCAGACAACATCGACAGCGACCAGGCAATCAATGTGTGGCGCGACGTGGATGAAGAGTTCTTCTTGCGAGAAAGCGCTGAAGATGTAGCTGAATTTACCAAAGCTATTCTCGCCAGCCCTGCGCCTAAAAAGGCGGTCATCCTGATCAAAGATGTAGGCGTGGAAATACCCGTGGCGACGCAGATTTTTGTCCATTGCAAAGACCGCGACAATAACTTCTCGATTATCGCCGCCGCCCTAGACCGGCTCAATCTCAATATCCATGATGCCCGCCTGCACACCACCAGTGATGGCAGTGCCTTCGATGTCTTCTATGTTCTCGATGAAGAAGATCAACCTATAGGCAAAGATGCGTTCCGCTGTGAGAAAATCCTCAAAAGTCTAGACCAAGCCATTTCAAACCCCACTGAGATCTGCACGGATAGCAGCCAGCGCACACCGCGGCAATTGAAGAACTTTGCTCTAAAAACTAGCGCTTCTCTGCGGCAAGATGTTGAAACTAACAGCTCGATTCTTGAGATAATCACACCAGATCGACCTGGACTGCTGGCCCATTTAACGCAGATCTTTGTGCGCTTTGAGCTCCGTGTACTGAACGCCAAAATTTCAACACTGGGGGAGCGAGTTGAGGATATTTTCTATCTTACCGACAACAACTTTGAACCACTCAGCAACGATGAATTAAATGCCGCACTAACTAATGCCATCGCCACGGAACTGGACCAGCGCAACGAAGAAGAAGGCCAAGAATACAAACTCCGTAAAATGAAGAAGTGGAATTAATCACCTGAAATAAGGTGATCACAGACAATATTGACCAAGAGTAAACAATGAATCCAAAATTAGATTTACTACACCCCTACCCCTTTGAGCGCCTCAAGGCCTTAATGGCGGGCACAGTTCCACCGGCACATCTGTCGCCTATAGCTCTCTCCATTGGCGAGCCCAAGCATCAGTCGCCGGCCTTTGTGAAGCAGGCGCTGATCGATAACATTGATCAGATTGCCATCTATCCCACTACCAAGGGTGGGCTGCCACTGCGTCAGGCGATAGCGGATTGGTGCACAGCGCGCTTTAAGCTGCCCAGCAGCACCATGGATCCCGACCAAAATGTACTAGCAGTTACCGGCACTCGGGAAGCGCTATTTGCCTTTACCCAAGCCGTGGTCGATACCAGTGCAACAGTGGTTCCTTTAGTTGTCTCACCCAATCCGTTTTACCAAATTTATGAAGGAGCCGCCCTGCTGGCTGGCGCTGAGCTGCATTTTTTAGACTGCACCCTAGACAATGGCTTTATCCCTGACCTTAGCGCCGTTGCTCCAGAAGTCTGGGAGCGCTGCCAACTGCTGCAGATATGCACACCGGGAAATCCCACCGGTGCAGTGATGAGCATCGAGCAATTACAGCAAGCGATTAAGTTGGCCGATCAGTACGACTTTATTATTGCCAGCGACGAATGCTATTCCGAAGTCTATCTCGATGAGCAGAACCCGCCCCCTGGAATTTTAGAAGCCTGCGTGGCAATGGGCCGCAATGCCTTCAGCCGTTGCGTGGCGTTCCACAGCCTCTCGAAACGATCCAACCTGCCAGGCCTACGCTCCGGGTTTGTCGCCGGCGATGCAAGTCTGCTGAGCGATTTTCTACGCTTTCGTACCTATCACGGCTGTGCCATGTCCATGGCCACTCAGGCGGCTTCAGCAGCAGCCTGGAGTGATGAAAGCCATGTTATCGACAATCGCCGCCAATACCGCGAGAAGTTTGCTGCAGTTACCGAAATTCTCAAGGATGTACTAACCTTTCCCGAACCTACCGCAAGCTTTTATCTGTGGCCGGAAACGCCTATTGATGACACCGAATTTGCCGCTGGTCTTTTTGCTCAGCAAAACGTCACACTGTTGCCCGGGCGCTATCTGTCTCGAGATACTGAAGATGGCAATCCAGGCGAAGGACGGGTGCGCATGGCACTGGTAGCCGAAACCGACGTCTGTATTGAAGCGGCCCAGCGCATTAAACAGTATGTGCAGAGCCTGAAGATTTAGACTTATTCTCTAAGGGACTAGAAATGTTAAAACAACAGCGCGCCGACTACATACTTGGAAAGCTCAAACAGACCTATCCAGAAACCCCCATCCCTCTGGATCACAAAAACAACTTTGAGCTTTTGGTCGCCGTCTTACTCAGTGCCCAGTGCACCGATATTCGCGTCAACCTAGTTACACCGGCATTATTTGCCCTGGCGGACAATCCCTTTGATATGCAGCACGTCCCCCTCGACAGCATCTATAAAATCGTCCGCCCCTGTGGCTTGGCACCACAAAAATCCAGCGCCATTTCTGTGCTCTCGAAAATGCTTGTGGAGCAGTATGACGGCATAGTCCCAGATGACTGGAAGGCATTGGAATCTCTGCCTGGAGTCGGCCATAAAACCGCTGGCGTGGTCATGTCCCAGGGTTTTGGCCATCCGGCATTTCCCGTGGACACGCATATTCATAGACTGGCGCAACGCTGGGGCCTCACCAAAGGCAAGAGCGTCACCCAGACCGAACGAGATTTAAAGAAACTCTTCCCCAAGGAAAGCTGGAACGCCCTGCATCTTCAGATTATTTTTTATGGCCGAGAATTTTGCAGCGCCAGAGGCTGCGATGGCCGAGTCTGTGAAATCTGCACTACATGCTATCCCAACCGCAAAAATCCTTTTGTTGCACACAAGCCTTAACCTAAATGAGCTAAGTTGCGTCGTGCAAAATAATGCCCAGTGTGTGCCGAGTGCCACCGTGAATTTCTCCAACCCCGTGCTTCATAACAACTCGGTAGTAACCCCTAGTGCCAGCGGCAGGTCGATGGTTAACCGCAATAATAACTGCTTCACCATGGGCTAGATTCAAAACATGAGCTCGGCTTTGCATGCGCGGCCGCTGCTCGGTCAAAACCAACTCTCCACCAGTGAAATCTGCAGCGGGATCACTCAACATAACAATCAGTTGTAAGGGAAAGACTAAATCCCCATAGAGGTCTTGATGTAGGCAATTATAATCTCCTTGCTGATAGCGAAGGATTAAAGGAGTGGGCCGCACCTGGCCCGCTTGGTGACAACAATCCAAGTAGTCTTGATAGCGTTCGGGAAACTGAAAGTTCTGCTTTAAATCAGCTGCCCACTGTTTCGCCACAGGCCTCAAAAACTCATAGCTCTGACGGCGCAGGCTGGTAAGTCGCTCCTCAAGTGGGTACTTAAAATAGCGATACTGACCACTGCCAAAATTGAAACGCTGCATATTAATAGTTGATCGGTATAAAAGGTCTTGAGAGTAACCCTGGATAAAATTTCGGCAAATTTCTGGGGATAAAAATTCAGGTATTCTGGCAAAGCCTTGAGTATTTAACGCCACGCGAGTGGCCGTTGAATCAACAAGAGAAAAATAGTCATCCATAAATCTTACTCCAAGGCCCAAAGACCCACAGCCGCATAGGCACGATAGGGTCGCCACTGCTCAGCAGTCGCCAACAGCGCCTTTGCACTATCAGCCTTAGCAGAGCGAATTAAGCCCACATCCGTTTCTGGAAAAGCATCCTCATCCATACCCAGCCGAATCGCCAAATAACCGCAGGTCCAAGGACCAACACCGCGCAATTTAATCAAAGCCTCTCTCAGCTCAGACCAAGGCTTCGAAAGGTTCAATTCACCATCGGCAATAGCACTTGCCAAGGTAACCAGAGTCGTCACTCGTGCGCCTGGCATACCCATATTAGTCAGATCCGCCGCAATCACCGCCTCTGGTGTCAACTGCCCGCAGCGTTCGATCAGTCGACGCATAATGGTATTGGCAGCCGCCACGGTAACCTGCTGGCCAATGATGGTGCGCAGACAGAGTTCAAAGGGATCCCAGCAACCCAGAGGCCTAAAGCCCATCGTCTTAGACAATGCCGGGAGATGGGGCAGTAATTGCTGGTAAATTGTTTTAGTGCAGAGTTGTGGCCGAAATATCCGCGATACTCTAACAATCACATCATCGAGCTGATCCTCAGGCAGATCGGATTTAATCTGTAACGAGCCCCTCGCCTCGTCATAAGTCACTCTTACTAAGCCATCTCGATAAACCCGCTGATAGTGATCGTTCTCAACAGATTCAAACTCAGGCACCAGACGAAATGACAGGTAATGCAGCAGCTGCTGCCAGGGAAAAGGTTGAACCACCTGCAACTCAATCATCCACAAGCACTCTGCGCTCCAGATCTATCAGCGATCGCTTCCGCGCCAGACCCCACTTATAACCTGCCAGACTGCCATCCCCGCGAATCACCCGATGGCAGGGAATCCTGATAGCGATTTTATTATTTGCGCAGGCACTGGCCACCGCACGAACGGCTTTGGGTTTGCCTATGCCATTGGCCACCTCGGTATAAGACTGCAAAGTCCCGGAGGGAATACTCACCAAATAGTCCCAGACCATGCATTGAAAAGCGGTGCCACGAATATCCATAGGCAGATCCAACACCCTTGCCCTGCCCTGTAGAAATTCATTTAGCTGAGCAATCCATTGATCAAATAGAGGTTGAGATTCCAGCGGCATAGGCTGAAAACTGGCCTTGGGATATTCCAGTTTGAGCTGAGCGAACAACTTGTCGTCAGCATCATCAAACTGCAAAAAGCAGATGCCGCGATCGGTGGCACCGATCATCACACGACCTAGACTGGTCTCTGCGGAGGCATAAGAGATCAACTCACCAGCACCGCCCTTGCGGTAGGTACTTGGGGTCATACCCATATGGGTGTCGATCTTTTCATAGAGTCGCGAACTGGATTCGTAGCCGGAGGCGTACATTGTATGAGTGATATTCGGCTCTTTATTTAAATCGTTTTTTAAATCGCTTTTGAACAGTCGAATACGGCAGGCGTCTTGATATTTCTTCGGTGACATACCCAAGGCAAGTTTAAAGGTACGCTGGAAGTGACTTGGGCTCATCCCTGCTTGTTCAGCCAGTACTGCCAGGGTTAGCGACTGCTGATAATGGGCCTCAATGTAGCGACAGATCTCATGCATCAGATTGTCTGTGCCATTTAGATCAGTGTCTGGCTGACAGCGCTTACAGGCCCGCAGACCATCGGCTTGAGCCGCTTCTTGAGCAACATAAAAGCGCACATTCTTACGCAGCGGCGTTCGTGATGCACAGGAAGGCCGACAGTAAATGCCTGTACTTAAAACACCATAAAAGAACTGCCCATTACAGCTGGAATCTCGATTTACCACCGCTTGCCAGTATTGATCTAATTGCTTGTCCATAAACTTTATCCTGACAGTTATTTGAGCAAATAACTATTCCCCATTACCAATCTCTTGACACTCCGTTTCTTGCGCTCAATTAAAACCACAATAGGATTTTTTGAAAGCGGCTTTTTTGCTATGCTGCAGGGCCAGAAAATACAAGGAGATTGCTGCATTGGTTACCGTCTACGGGATTAAAAACTGCGACACCATCAAAAAGGCCCGCAACTGGCTGAGCGACAATGGCATCGACTATCGGTTTCACGATTTTCGCGCTGACGGCATAGACGCAGCCACTATCGAACAGTGGATTGCCCAGGCTGGCTGGGAAACCGTTCTCAATCGTCGCGGCACCACCTGGCGAAAGCTGGACACCAGTATTCAAGAGGCGACTAACAGTGACAATGTGGCGGCCCTGCTGGTGGAACATCCGGCGATGATCAAACGCCCCGTATTAGACGTAGAAGGTGTCATCAATATTGGCTTTAAAGCCGAGCAATACCAAACAATATTTAATTAATCAGTCAAATCAACAAAAGAGAACTAGCATGAGCAATTTGTACAGTTTCGCCATCGGCGTTGGTAGCAAGAATTCTAAAGGCGAATGGCTCGAGGTGTTTTACCCACAGCCACTGCTGCAGCCAGAGCAAACTCTGAGAGATATTTTGGCTGTGACTCTGGGACTCACCGATGGTGATATGGAGCCCAGCGTCGAACAATTAGCCGCATTGCAATCCGCTCTCAAGCAAAATGGATACTCTGACATGGCCGACAGCGTTGCCTCACTGGCCGCCTCAAGCCGTCCCGTTGTGGCTACAGCCTTCGCTGAAAACACGGCACCGACTTCAGTGCCTCAGGGCTACCTGAAACTGCATCTGCTGTCACACCGACTGGTTAAGCCCCACGGCACAGACCTCACCGGCATCTTCGGTGTATTGAAAAACTGCGCCTGGACCAATGTTGGCGCTATCGATATCGAAGAGCTCCCGGCCCGTCAGTTAGAAGCACGCCTTGCTGGCCAGCCAATATCTGTAGACTGTGTGGATAAATTCCCCAAGATGGTCGATTACGTGGTTCCCAGTGGCCTGCGTATTGCCGACACCTCACGCGTTCGTCTGGGTGCCTATGTGGGCGAAGGCACTACCGTGATGCACGAAGGCTTTATTAACTTTAACGCCGGTACTGAAGGCCCGAATATGATCGAAGGCCGTGTTTCCGCTGGTGTTTTCTGCGGCGCTGGATCCGATATCGGCGGCGGCGCATCGATCATGGGCACCCTTTCTGGCGGTGGCAGTATGGTTATTTCCGTCGGTGAAAAATGTCTTCTCGGTGCCAACGCAGGTCTCGGTATTCCTCTGGGTGATCGCTGCACCATTGAAGCCGGCCTCTATGTTACTGCGGGCACAATCGTCACCATGCTCGACGATCAAAAGCAGGCCAGCGGCAAGATGAAAGCTCGTGATCTGGCAGGTAAAAGCGATCTGTTATTTAGACGTAACTCGGTCAGTGGCGCAGTTGAATGCCTTACTAACAAGAGCGCTGTTGAGCTCAACTCGGCTCTTCACGCTTAACCACACTCTTAAAATCAGCACGAAAAAAATGGCGGGGAGTTTTGCTCCTCGCCATTTTTTTATCCCAACTTTCTCTCAGGTCTGATTAAGCACCCAAAATACTCTGTCCACAGACTCTCACCACATTGCCATTAATACCCGCAGCCTGAGGGCTGACAAAAAAGCCTATCACTTCTGCCACATCAATTGGCAAACCGCCCTGCCCCAATGAAGAAAGCCGACGACCCATCTGTCGGGTGATAAAGGGAATAGCGGCGGTCATCTGGGTTTCAATAAAGCCCGGCGCTACCGCATTTATCGTTATACCGCGCGCGGCACAGGCTTCAGCAGAGGTCTCTACCATGCCAATCACAGCCGACTTAGAGAAGGCATAATTGGTCTGCCCAACATTGCCGGCAATACCGCTGATCGAGGCAACTCCCACAATCTTGCCGCCATTATCGAGCAGCTCTGTTTCCAGCAGCGCAGCGTTAATCCGTTGCACGCTGCCCAGATTGACCTGCATCAGCATGTTCCACTGGTGGTCTGTCATGCGCGATAACATTTTGTCTCTGGTGATACCAGCATTGTGGATAATGCCATGCAGTGACGAAGTCTGAGCGGAACAAAAGTCTCGCAGAATAGTGGCCGCGCCATCACTGGTGATATCCAGTGGCAGTGCTAACCCACCCAATCGGGTCATAGTGGCCTTCAGCTCTGCTTCCGCCTGGGGCACATCCACACCAATAACAGTGGCGCCATCTCGAGTCAGCACCTCGGCAATGGCCAAGCCAATACCGCGGGCTGCACCAGTAACTACGAGAGTCTTACCCTGCAATGGTCGTTGCCAATCCGCCTCCATCGCCGCAACTGGGGTAGTCGCCGTCAATATCTGTGCATTCATAAAGGCCGAGCCAGCGGAGAGCAGAAAGCGAACAGGAGCTTCTATAGCGGCGGCGCCGCCCTTCTCCACCATCAGCAAATTAGCTGTCGAACCATTGCGGCCTATCTCTTTAGCCAGTGATTTAATAAAACCATGGAGACCGCGCTGCACAGCACCCTGTTCTGAATTGGGCGCAGCGCTGGGCTTTAAGCCGATAACAATGACTCGACCGCAGGCTGGCAGTGACTTTACCTGTTGGTGGAAAAAGTTGTATAGCTCTGTGCTTTGCTCTGCAGTGGCAATGCCCGAGGCATCGTAAATTAGGTCGCGTTTCTCGGTGACCTGAGGATCACTGACCTGCATTGATGTGCTCTGTAAAAAGGACCCTATTTGCTCTGCAAATAATGCCCCCAAACTGGCACCCACGAGAACCTGCCCACTCAAATTATGCGGTTGTTTCGGATCCTCACGCCTCAGGGCTACAGGCTCTGGTAGTCCCATGGCGGAAAAGAGCTTTTTCCCCAGTGCCGAGTTGGCAAGTTCCAAATAGGTATCAGACATTGTTGTTTCCCTGGATTAAATATTGATGGCTGATATTCTACCCACAACCCACGTAAAGCAATTGACCGCAATGACAGTATTTTGGATTATTAGAGTCATTGGCTTATGGTGGCGAATCACCTATTCTGGTGACAACTTTAAATAACTAACCAAAACTAAATCACTGGAAATCCATTATGACCAATATCCGCAAAGTCGCCATTGTCGGTGGAAGCAGAATTCCTTTTGTTCGCAGCAATACTGCCTACAGTGACGTCAGCAACATGGATATGCTCACCGCCGCCTTAAAAGGTCTGGTGCAGCGTTTTGATTTGGAAGGTGAACGTCTTGGCGAAGTCGCCGCCGGCGCCGTCATGAAACATTCTCGAGATTTTAATTTGGCTCGAGAAGCCACCTTAGACTCGGGTCTCTCTCTACAAACCCCAGCCTATGATGTTCAACAAGCCTGCGGCACCGGCCTTGAAGCGGCCATCTTGGTGGGCAACAAAATTGCTCTGGGGCAAATTGACTCTGGTATTGCCGGTGGTACAGATACCGCTAGCGATGCGCCCATAGCCCTGAATGAAAAATACCGCAAAATGGTACTGCGCCTAAACCGCGCCAAGACCCTAGGCCAGCGTTTAAAAGTCATGGCAAGCATTAGACCCAGCTTTATGATCCCAGCCATACCCGCCAATGCCGAGCCGCGCACCGGCATGTCCATGGGCCAGCACTGTGAGCTAATGGTCAAAGAATGGGGTGTTAGCCGTGAAGACCAGGATCAGCTGACCTTTAACAGCCACCAGAACCTCATTGCAGCCTATGATCGCGGGTTTTTCGATGATCTTATAAAGCCGTTTAACGGTGTCAGCCGCGATGGCATTATGCGAGATACCCCTCTCGAGAAGCTGGCAAAACTCAAGCCCGCCTATGACCGCGAAAATGGCACCTTAACAGCCGCCAACTCAACTACCCTCACTGATGGTGCTGCCGCTGTATTGCTCGCCAGCGAAGAATGGGCCAACGCACGCAACCTGCCAATTCAGGCCTATCTCACTCATAGCGAAGTGGCTGCAGTAGATTTCTACACTGAAGGAAAGCAGAGTGAAGGCCTACTAATGGCTCCCGCTTACGCCGTGCCACGAATGCTGGCCCGCGCCGGACTAACCTTGCAGGACTTTGATTTCTACGAAATTCACGAAGCCTTCGCGGCTCAGGCTCTGTGCACCATGAAAGCCTGGGAAGATGAAGACTTCTGTAAAAACAAACTCGGCCTCGATGGCGCCTTGGGTAGCATTGATCGCAGCAAGCTCAACGTGAATGGCTCCAGTGTTGCTACTGGCCATCCTTTTGCCGCGACCGGACCAAGAATCATTGCCACATTGGCAAAATTACTCGAAGAGAAGGGTTCTGGGCGGGGTCTAATTTCAATCTGTGCCGCTGGTGG
>Ga0307488_10003275_pt1 | contig 13579 bp, 10 predicted proteins | sample SB02metaG_FD_202248 | JGI IMG/M metagenome (GOLD analysis project Ga0307488, IMG submission 202248) | Sea-ice brine microbial communities from Beaufort Sea near Barrow, Alaska, United States - SB 0.2 | ecosystem: Environmental > Aquatic > Marine > Coastal | place: USA: Alaska | collected...
CGTCGATGGATCGATCGATCGATGAATCGATCGCCAACACCTTCATTCCCTTTGTCATACCAAATCCCTATCGATAACACATACCCAATATCGATACCCATATCGACGTAACATTGATATCCCATATTCCATGTCGATAGCCCATATCGATATCCGATCATATCTTGTCACTCTGGGCGGTGCAGGTTCATCCTGCCAAACCAATGTTGACAGCGCCTGGAACTAATCGCTTGAAACTGGAATGTGATCAACTTTTGGTGTCAATTTCAACTTGCGCCCCTACAGCGTGGCGCTCGTCCTTCCAGCTCTACGGCGGAGGCCCCGCTGTAGACACCTCCTCTATGGTAGGGCGGTGCACGTTGATTGTATCAGAAACCGTGTTGAACGCGCTTATGGTGTCAGCGCTTGAATCTACAATATGATGGACAGCTTTCGAACAGTGCTCTCAATTTCAACTTGTGTCGCTACAGTATGGGCGACAATGGCGGGGCTTCCTTCTTCAACAGCAAAGGCATGGGCTTTCACACCGTCCAGACTGTTCGCACTCATTGTTCACCAAGCGTGCCGCAGGTACTCGTACACAATGCACCATACAGTCGGTGATCGAGTGTCCATTCCAGGGGGGAGGATACCAACGACAAGTGGACACCGATATACGATGTGTCAACATTCAAGGAATGTGAGGCGAGACCCTGGCCAAGGATCGCCAGGACGACCCGAGCGTGTATCCGAAGTTCCTCACGCGGCTCCGCAACGAGATCAACCGGCCCACCACCACCATCGGCATGACGGCGTTGCCAAAGGACTCGGCAGCGTTGCCGCCGCTGCCGGCGAGCGCGTACGACTCTAGCGTGGGCAAGTGGCTGGACCACCACGGCAGGTCCCATCCTACGCAGTTTTGCAACCCGTAGTACATGTTGCGCCTTGATTGAGGAGGAATCCGCCCCATTTACATTTTTTTATTTCAATTCTAAGCGAAGGTGCTTGACGAAAACACGCTTCCCCTGGTACCTAGGCCCCAGTTGATTACCAATCTAAGTTTTGAAGACGTGTGATCTCGTGTCATGCCACTGAATTCGTAAATGGTTGATGCGATAGATGGCATCTTGTGTTTGATTGTCATAAAGACGAATGTTTTCATTGATTCGAGTGGCCCTCTGTGATGGGTACCTGGCGTGGCACCCTGAAACCTACGGAGACCATGGCACAGTCATGACGAACTGGTCAAAGTTTCTGCTGCTGGGCCCGGTGCACGTGTTCTACGTCATCATGCAGTTCTGGCGCCGCTGCTTCGGGGCGGTGTTTGGCAGGGGGTTACCACTCCTCCACTTCTCAGCTCAGCCTATGCCGTTTCGGTCAGTGAGCAGTTTTGTGTCCAGTATGCGACGAGTTGCGACCTATTGATGTTCTTACACGCTGCTCAAAGAACTCAAAGTAACCCACAAAAAGTGTTTACTTTTGAACCGAGAAGCGGCCGGGTGTAAGCCCCTGGGTAGGGGCGCGCCGTCGCTCGCCGCGCACACGGGCAAGCTCGGGCACCGCGCGGTGGCGGCGGCGGAGCGCGCACTGCCGCCCGTGCCGGTGCGGCGGCGCTTTGACTGCACCGTCGCCGAGCAGGCGCAGCTCGCGGTGCTGCTGCAGCGGCAGGGTCACGTGTACGATGAAAGCCCGTCTTTGGTGCAACTCCAATAATCGAGCACAATACAGCAAAGACAACACATGAGCCATCCACCGCATGTGATCAGCATCGTCGAACAGGGATGACATTGAGGCGTGCGGTATCACTACCTGGCACCGATAGAAGCGACATGAATCATGCCCCTGGTACATAATACATAATACATAACAAAATCACACTGAACAGACCCTCCAAGAGTTTACCGTACTTGTCCCTATGGAGCGGCAGCGCTACCTGGCAATGGCGAGAGAGGATCCGGACAACGCACACGTGCGGCTCGCAATGGCCATCGGGGAAGGCCGTGAGGTGAGGCCGAGTCTACTGTTTTTGTACGAATATAATCGCAGACTGAGTGTAACAATTCAGCACAGGGGCAGGGCGAAAAACAATGCATTCTTGTACGTACATGTGGAAGCGTCTCCCTCACTTGACGCAAGATAGCTGAATAGCCTATTAGGTGCCGAGTTGTGAACTGGTGATCTCGCACACTGCAAGTTGCAAGTGCGAGTAAATAACTGGTGTCTTTCGCTTGGCCCTATTGGAAGAGTGGCACGGATCTGGCTGCACGTTACCTCCTGGCGAAAATGCGACGGCGGATAACGGAGGGCGCTGGCGACGAGTGGTCGGTCGGAGAGGAGGAGGCAGTGGTTGCGGAGGCGCTGGCGAAAGTGCGGCGGGAAATTGACGCCAAGTCGTGCTCCACCCGGCAGGGAGGTTATTGAGGGCAAGCACGCGACCGACATTGAATCTCCTGCTGTTCCTCCGCGCTTCCGTATGAGCATTCACCCTGAAGCTACCTGCTCCTCCACGCTACAGTGTGATCGTCCACCTGGAAGATAAGTCAAGCACTGATATCGGTCGAGTGCTCGTTCTCAATGACCCTCCTGCCCGGCAGCTGCGGCACATTGACGGCAACAGTTTCAAGCGCATCGACGGCAGTAGTTTCAAGAGCATGCACGCCAGCACTTTCAGTCTCACGAGTGGCGACTCGGAGAGTCCATCGGAGGCAGGATTCGATCTCATCCCCATTACAGCTATTCCTGAGCCGTTTGAACCCCGGCACCCACCAAGCAAGTTCACCTCACATCTCAAACACGGCTCAACTCCATGTCGGGTCTGGTGACGAATCTCCAACAGACCAACTCGACGACTGTCCACCTAGTCGGACATCCTTGAGTAACCAGACCCTCGATTTCGAGTAGATCAGGGAGACCGGTCGCCCCGACACTAAGTATAAGCAGACGTTCACCTCCACCTTGCCTTAGAATTGGAAATTGTAAAAATAATCGAGTTTAGCTGGAATCGGGAGGCCGTGACAGACCCTACTCGGCGGCTATGACACGGCTGCAGCGCGCCTCGCTGGACGAGGACTGGGCGGAGTGCGACGTGTGGTGCTCGCGGCTGCGGGAGATGAACGGGCACAGCATCGACCACCAAACGGTGCACCGCCCCTGGCTGGCAGGGCAGCACTCGATCCTGACTGTTTGCTCACCCTGTACATGTCAATTTGTGGTGCTCCCTACTACGGGAGATGAGCCGTCATGACATCGACCACCAACCGTGGCGAGCAGGACCTCGCAGCATGTATGCTCATAGTGTACCCGCACACACTGACTGTGTCCACCTCCCTGCGTCCCTGGCACGGCGTCCCTGAGCCCACGCATCACTTCATCAGGTTGCCACAAAAAGCTCAACTGCCGGTAATCATTGCTGTGGTTCCGTCCGTGGTACCACTCATGTTATCGCTACATCACACCTCGAGGTGACGTGAAAAAAACGACTCATGTAAGACCCTGTGTGTGGTCTGCGGAGGAGAAGCTTCTGGCAGCGGAGAGGAAGCGGGGTGCCGCCGCTGCTGCCGCTGCAACGGTGAAAATGCAAAGCAAAAGAGCAAAGAAAGCCAAAGAGGAAGCGGACGGGGCTGTGGATATCTTCGCCGGCTCGGAGGTAGGGACAAGCAAATACCACGTCGTTGCCGCACATTGCGCTTGAATCCCCGTTTCATGAGTTAAATGGCATCAGAGTGACAAGATATGGAGGATCGATCTCCCGGATGACCATGAATCCTGTCATCCTGTCGGTTTGAGGATGACCTTAATCTCCCAAACATGGCCTTAGAATCCAGAGGATGACCTCCAAAATCCTGATATCCCGTTATCCTGTCGGTCAACCGGACAGTATGACCAGATCATATCTTGTCACTATGAATGGCATCCTGCAAAGTTACGAGCAAAATCCGCCTTGGAACATGCGCGAATAATGCCCGCCGGCTCATCCAATGCGATCTTAATCTCGTGTAATGCGATGAGCAGCCTCCTCTGACGTGTGGAGCAATGTTGGCCGGCCCTTACTCGCAGGGGACTGCAGTGTACTGGGACCAATCGGAGGACGCCTCCACTGCTGACTGGCGGCTCGCGGCGGGCGGCTGGCGGCTGGCGTAATTGTGATTGACTGACGCGTGCCACGTGGCCGAGTAGACCGAGTAGACCGATGGAGTGGCTGCCGTGTGAAGCATGGCCGAGATGTACCAATGGAGTGCCTGCATTGTGCGACTTGTATAATGTGAGACAATGTAGTGGCTGCCATGTGACACGTGTACATCATGGACCGGGGATGGACCTGAAGTAGATGCCATGTGAAACATGTATAAGATTGATGATTGACGAATGGGGTGGCAAACGTGCTTGTCTTCTAAGTGATGGGGAGGTGATGCTCCTCGGCTTACAAATTAACTTTGTACTAGTACGCTGCTGATGATGACATGTGAAACACGGACCAACAAGACACGATGAACAAAAGATTACCAATGACAACCAGTCCCTCGGCACGTGAAGCGCACCTGTCACCGGAATGAATTTCCCGATTGGGACAATGGCTTGGGCATCAGCCGCCCAAGACAGTTCTTCGGGAGGAAGCCCGCGAAACGCGGGGATGAAGCTCGCCATGCCGCCATCCGCAGCACTCACGCGACGGGCGATTGGAGCTGCGACTCAAAGCACGAAGGGTGATAACAATCATCTGCTCAGATCCGGGGCCGATCCTTCGACTCCCGCCTCCAGATCTGCGCACGATATCTCTCATCTCCGGATCTGCGCGACTGTTTGAGTCAAAGAAGAAGTGGAACAGCCCCTGTTCGCATCCCGTTTGCCATTGCGCGAGCACGACAACGCACGGAGGGCACGCGCCCACACATCTCTCGCGCCAACATCCCACCCGGGGCGCTACGTCCATCACGCGAGCAACAGCGTCGGCAGTCCTGCCTTTCCAGCGCGGACACCAAAAAGCATTTTGAAACTCATCTCGCGGCGAGAACGATATCAGATACGATGTTTGTTATCAACTACCTGACCGGCGTCACGGGGCGCCAGGCTCCCAATCAGCCTGGCGCGGCAGAGGCGGCGGCGGCGGTGCCGACGGCGGCGGCAGATGCGTCAGCGGCGTCGGCGGTAGGACCTGTCAATCGGCTTCTTTGACGCTCAGCTTCAGCTATTTGATCCCCTTACTTACCCCTCGCCTTATATAATATCCCCGTCTCCCGAATAAGAAACCACTCGTTGTTGACTCGACGCGTCTCCAGTGTACACCTCTCAGGTGCTCAAGTTAAGCCACCAGGAGCTAGTGAGTGGCTCTAAGTGGCGGCGGCGGCGGAGGCGGCGGATGTGGAGGCAGAGGCCGCGGTGGCAGCAAAGGCGACGGCAGAGGCGGCAGAGGGGATCGAGTTCGTTACGGGCATAAGCGCAGACAAGGTGCGAGCCGGCGAGCTGCGGCGAATGGCGAGGTGATCTCGTTTGACGTCGACGACGGCGATGACGACGTCGACACCAACGGGCCGAAATTTCCCGGACTCGATCGAGTGCTGCCCGCTGGACGCCAAATGCGGAACCTCACCAACGTGATGGAGGAGGCGGCGGCGGTAATGGCTCGCCGCAAAACCGTGATTGGTGAGGAGGAGGCGGCTTGCCGTCAGTTCGTGATGGAGGATGCGGCGGCGGTGGAGGCTCGCCTTGAGAAACAGGCAGGGTCGAAAACGGCTTCCCATGTTGTGCCAACTTGAGTGGCTGCGTCTGCACATCCATTCAACAAGTTCAAGCTTTTACGCGGAGGTGCTTATGAATGGGGCTGCTTACGTTGAGCTGATTAGGGGATAAGTGTACGGCCCTGAGTGGGGAAGGAGGAGGCGGCAACTAAGGATGCTGAGGAGTCGGCGGCGGTAACGGCTGCGGCAGCGGCGGCGACAGCGGCCGCGGCGGCGAAGGCTGCAGAGGAGGCGAAAGCTGCTGCAGCGGCAGTGGCGGCGGCGGAGGCGGAGGCGAAGGCGAGGTGGGAGGCAGCCGCCGCTGCGCGGGCGAAGGCGGAGCTGAATGCGGCCGTGAGGGCGAGGGTGCAGGCGGAGGAGGCGGCGGCGGCGGCGGCAGCGGCAGCGGCGGAGGCAACGGCCTCGGCGGATGAGTTGGCGGCGGCGAAGGCTGCTGTGGAGGCGGCGGCGGAGGCAGAGGAAAAGGCGAAGCTGAAGGTCGTCGCAGCTAGGGCGAAGGCAGCGGAGGATGCGGCTGTGAGGGCGAGGACGCAGGCGGAGGAGTCGGCTGCTGTGGCGGCAGCAGCGACAGCGGCGAAGCGAAAGGCTGCGGCGGAGGAGGCGGCGGCGGCGAAGGCTGCTGTGGAGGCAGTGGCCGCGGCAGAGGAAAAGGCGGAGCGGGAGGCCACCGCAGCCGCTGCCCGGGCAAAGGCGGAGGAGGATGCGGCTGTAAGGGCGAGGGTGCAGGCGGAGGAGGCGGAGGCAGCCACAACGGCGAAGGAGAGGGCGGCAGTGGAGGCGACGGCGAAAGCGGCTGCGGCGAGGGCTGCAGCGGAGGCGCGGGCGGCAGCGGCAGCAGCAGAGGAGAGGGCGAGGGTGGAAGCCGCCGCCGCTGTTGCCAGAGCGAAGGCAGAGGATGAGGCAGCGGCTATGAGGGCGGCGGTGCAGGAGGAGGCGGCTAGGGCGGATGAGGTAGCAGCGGTCGCGGCAAAGGAGAAGGCCGCGGCGGAGGCGGCTCAGGAAGCGGCAGCGGCCAAGGCTGCGGCGGTGCAGAGGGCGAGGGCGGCGGTGGAGGCGGAGGAGGATGCGGCGGCTGCGACGGCGAGGGCGCAAGAGGAGGCTGCGGCTCAGAAGGCGGCGGCGGCAGAGACAAAGCGTGTTAAAGCGGCAGCGACGGCCGCGGCGGAGGCCGCTGCAGCGGCGGCAGCGGCGGTGGAGGCGAAGGCGGATACCCAGGCTGCTGCCGCCGCTGCCCAGGCATCGGCGCAGACGAAGGCGGAGGAGGATGTAACGGCGGCGGCGGCTGTTGCGAGGGCGACTGCGGAGGAGGAGCATGCACGTGCAGTGGAGCTGGAATCGGCGCGTCAGTCGGCCATGATGCAGGAACGTGAGGTGGGACTACTGGAGGAGCGACACGTGTCTTTGATGCCGGCGCGTGCGTCGGCGTTGCAGGGTGAGCGACAGGCGGCGATGATGCAGGCACGGCAGAAGCGCGAGGCAGATGCCCAGGCGCGTGCGAACGCCACACGGCGGCAGTGGGCGGTGGCAGAGGAAGAGGGCGGTGGGGACGGGGTCACGGGCGGGCTGCCGCTCTCCACCGGTGGTGCCGGAGCGCGGGACAGGCCCACAGTGGCCGCGTTGCACGCCACCGCCCGGCTGCTCGATAGCATGGTCACCGGCAGGGGCTCACACTCGTCCACATTTCAGCTCAACCTGAGCCGTTTCTGACACAAAATACACCCTGAACAGCCCCTATACCCCCTGACAACACTCAAACACCCCCTATGCAACCCCTGAATGCACCCCCAATCCGACAGAACGCGTCTACGTGAAGCCGATAAGTGGACGAGTGTAAGCCCCTGGTCGCCGGCCCCGTGTACGACGAGCTCATTATCGCGTCGTTCCGCAGCGCCGCGGCAGGGGGGGTATTGAGCACGAACACACCACTCTCCTCCTCCTCATCTCCGCGCGTACGTATGGTGAGAGAAAGGCGTCAGCGTGTATGAGGAGGTACCATGCTTCCGCATTGGCCCCCGCGTGTGTGTGTGGCAATCACCCTGAAGTAGAGTAGTGCTCTGACCTCGGTTGGCGTGCTTGTCTCACTTCACTGACCCTTCTCCACGGCCCCGCGGGTGGCAGACGCCGAGGCATACATCCTCGCCAAGGTATGGCGGTGCAGGTTGACTGGTTCAACCCCCCTGTTGAACGCGCCTATGGTTTCAGCGCTTGGAACCATAATATGACGAAGCGCTTTCAAATTCAACTTGCGCCGCTACATCGAGAGTCCCGACGCCAACGCGCGCGATGCCCGCCACTACGGCAGCACCCCCGGGTTGCTTTCCTCGCTCATCCTCAAACACCTGCACGACCTGGAAGACGTGCTGCTGACCGCCAAGTTGTACGACGCTTTCGTGGCAGGGGCTTACAAACACTCGTCCACTTTTCAGCTCAATCTGAGCCGTTTCAGACGCAAAATACAACCTAAATGGTCCTTAGAGCCGCCAAACACCTCTCAAACACCATCTAATGAACCCCTCAGAACGCCTAACCTATAGAAGGCGCTGACGTTGGGCCGAAAAGTGGACGAGTGTAAGCCCCTGATTAGTGGCAGCGATAAAGATACAGACTTACCGCAGCCGGCTCTACGTGCTCAGGCTGCTGCTCGATCGCGTTCCAGCGGACCGCCTGGGGGCGTTTGGCGCGCTGGTGGGCGTGCTGGTAAAGATGGCGCCGCGCGGTGGCGGCGACAGCGGCGGCAGCGGCGTTGGCGGCGGCGGCGGCAGCGGCAGCGGCGGCGGCAACGGTCAGCACTGAAGAATATTGCTCAACACGTCATGGAACGCATTGACAGCCCACGTCTCTTGCGTTAAATGACTTCCTATGACGTGGCAAGCTTTATCCCGCAGTCTCTAGGCGGCGGCGGCGGCGGCGGCGGAGGCGGAGGCGACGTCGACGACGGCGGGCAAAGGAGTTTGAGCTTGGATGAGATGGTGCACACGGTGTCGCCGCGGATGTTGCGGCGATTGACCGCCATCGCCGGCGACCCGTCGGGCGCCGCCGACATCCCGCAGGCCGGGGCTTGAACTCGTCCACTATTCAGCTCAACCTGGGCCGTCTTCGACAGGAAACGCCCCCTTACACCCCTTGGCACCCCCTTACACCCCCTAACACCCCCTGACACCCCCTGACTCTTCCTGACACTCCCTGACACCTCGTAACGACCCCCTGAGTAACCCATAAACGTACCCCCTATCCCGTGCATAAGCACTCAACGTTGAGCTGAAATGGGAACGAGTTAAAGCCCCATCCCACAGGTCGTTGTCATCGTGCAAACGCTGGTGACGGAGCGCTCGTACTTGCTGTTCAAGGGAGCCGCTGTGGCTGACACTGCCAGGCAGGGGCATAACACTTCTCCACGTCTCACCTCAACCTCAATGGTTTTTGGGTCTTTAAAGTCAATGTAAGCAGGACTAGTCATCGAGGGTCTACTGAAGGATGGCGACCCGGTCGGACGTTAGTCGAGTCGGTCGGCGGGATTCCCAAAATGGACAGTTCTGATTTGTGGACGGGGTTAAATGTCATCTCTTCGGTACCAGACCCGGGACTGAATACAAGTCAATAAAGCTCTGAAGCACCGGAATCACCCAGCAAATGTCGTTAGGTTGAGCCGGACAGTGGAGGAGTGTAAGCCCCAGGTGGCAGTAAGCCCGCCCCTGCCGCGCAGCCCGCGTTTGCGGCGCACCTTGGGCGAAAATCGAGATCATCGACGCAAGCGGCGCGGGCGGTGGCGGCGGTGGCGGTGGCAGCGGCGGAGGAAGAGGAGACGAGGGAGATGGTGACGGCGGCGGCGGCGGAGACGGCGGCGGAGGCTGCGGCGGGAGCGCAGGCGGTGGAGGCAGAGGCTGCAGAGGCGAAAGCGAAGGTGGAGGCCGCCGCAGCCGCTCAGCGAGCAAAGGAGGAGGAGGATACGGCGGTCGTAAGGGCGAGGGCGGCAGTGGAGGCAGGGAGGGTCAAAGCAGTGGCAGCAGCGGCGGAGGCGAGAGCGAGGGCGAAGGTGAAAGCCGACGCAGCCGCTGCCCAGGCGAAGACTGAGGAGGAAGCGGCGGCTGCGAGATTGAGGGCACAGGCGACTGCTAAGGCTGTTGAGGCGGCAGCGGCAACGGCAGCGGCCAAGGAAGCGGCGGAGGTTAAGGCCACGGCAGAGGCGGCGGCAGCGGAGGCGGCGGCGGCGAAGGGGGCGGCCGCGGCGGAGGCGGCGGCAGCGGTGGCGGCAGCGGTCAGCGGCGGCGGGGCGGTCAGCCTGGACAACAACCTCGTCTATGACTTGTTGTTCAACGCCCAGTTGCCTCCATCGGTAGGGCGGTGCAGGTTGACCCCAGAATGACCCCGTTGTAACCACGCTTGTTTTCAGCGCTTGAAGCTCAATTAAGATGGACTGCTGTCAAGTTTTGCTTGCAAACCCAACGTGCGCCGCTACAACCCGGCGGCGGCGGCAGCTGTGGCGGCGAAGGATAAGGAGAAGCTGAAGGCCACCGTAGCCGCAGCCCGGGCGAAAGCGGTGATGATGAGGGTGGCGCAGGAGGCGAGGGATGCGAGGATGAGAGCACAGGATGAGGCGGCGGTGGATGCCCGGGTCAAAGCGGCAGCTGCGGCGGCAGCGGCGAAGGCGGAGGGTACCCGTGTCAAAGTGGCAGCAGAGGCGGCGGCAGCAGCGGAAGCGGAGGATGTCCGGGTGAAAGCGGCAGCGGAGGCAGCGGCAGCAGCGGATACGGAGGATGCCCGGGTAAAAGTGGCAGCGGAGGCGGCGGCATCTGCGGAGGCGGAGGATGTCAGGGTCAAAGCGGTAGCAGCGGCGGCGGCGGAGGATGCCCGGGTCAAAGCGGCAGCCGAGGCGGCGGCAGCAGCGGAGGCAGAGGAGGCCCGTAGAGTGGCAGCGGCGGCGGCAGCGGCAGAGGCGAAAGCGCAAGCCGAGGTGGATGCCGCAGCCTCCGCTGCCCGGGCCAAGGCTGAGGAAAATGCGGCGGATGCGAGGGCGCAGGAGGCCCAGCAGGCTGAGAACCTCCGCAAGCACCAAGTTGAGTACGCGATGGAGGTTGCGCGGCTGAAGCTGGTGCAGGAGAAAGCGGCGGCGGCGGCGGCAGCGGCGGCGGAAGCGTTTGAGGAGGAGGCTCGGGTCGAAGCGGCAGCGGAGGATGCGGTGGCAGCGGCGTCGGCAGCGGCGGCGGAGGAGGCTCGGGTCAGAGCTGCTGAGGAGGCGGCGGCGGAGGAGGCTCGGGTCAAGGAGGCAGCAGATGCGGCGGCGGTTGATGCGGCTCGGGAGGAGGCTCGGGACAAGGTGGCAGCGGAAGTAGCAATGGATGCACGCAGGCGTGCGGCGGAGACAGCCACCGAGCGTGCTAACACGCAAGCGGCGGACATCGCAGCTGCTGTGGCTGTGGCTGCTGCTCGGGTCAGGGCCGATATGAGGGATACCTTGCGTGCTGATCTGCAGACTGCGTGGGAGGCGGGAGGGGTGGGGGCGTTGGCTCGCGTCAGAGCGGCGGTACTGGCGGAGGCAAATGCTGCTCGGATCAAGGCGGCGGCAGAGGCGGTAGCGGCGTCATATGAGGATGGGGTAGGAAGCTCGGGTCAGAGCGGCGACGGTGGCGGCGATTATTACGGCCAAGATAAATGAGATGACGACGGCGGCCAATGAGGCTCGGGCCAAAGAGGCGGCGGCGTCGGCGGCGGAGGAGGCGCGGACTGAAGCGGCAGCCGCTGCGGCTGCTGCTGCACTCCAGGTAGCAGGTGAGATTGAAGAGGCGAGGGATGTGGCGGCGGTGGCACGTCAGGAGGAGGAGGTGATCCTCGAGCGCGCTCTTGACCCAGACGAAGTCATGGCGCAGGCGCTCGCGCGCGCGCAGGCGGCGGGCCTAGTAGGGCAGTACACGTTGACCCCGGGTTGACCCGTGATGCCCGCATGTCGACGCAAGATTGACCACAGATTGACCCCTGGTTTGCCCCATATTGACCCCAGAATGACCCCAGGTTGACTCCAGGTTGACCCAGGGTTGCTCGCGCTCAGATTCAGCGCTTGGAGCTTAAATGTGATGAGCCACTTTCAAACTTTGCTGTCAATTTCAATTTGCGGGGCTACGGCCAGGTGTTTGACTTCTCGAACGACAGCGATGGCGAGTCGGTCATCGACGTCAGCGACGACGACGAGGCGGCGGGTGCCGCAGTGGGCGGTGGCGGCGGAGGCAGGGGTTTACACCCGACCGACGTTGAATCGACGAACCAAGCCCGCGTGATGTGCGAGCGTTCATCCTAATGAAAGAAATCATGCTCTGATGTCGGTCGACTGCCTGTCTCAATGACTCTCATACGCGTCGTCGGCGGCGGCGGCGGTGATGGCGGTGGCGGCGGCGTCGTCGGCGGCGGCATTGCCGGTGCTGCGGTGGGCGAGGGAGCAGGGCTGCAGCAGGCGCCAGGTGCGGGGGCCGGGTCGGGGGCGGGGTCGGGCGCTGCCGGTCAGCCGGACGCAGCGTCGGAGCGCGCCCGGCAAGTATTCGCTCATCAGTACGAACGGTGGATCATGGCGCTGGGGGTGCGGGCGCGCATCCCACTTGCGGCGGCGATGGCGGCGGCGGTGAACTTGGAGGAGCAGAGGCGTCTACTGGCAGGGGGGTTATGATTAAGTGCAAGCACGAAGCACTCTTGAACTCTACCGGCATTGAATCTCCACCTTCTCCGCCTCCGCGCGTTGATATAGGCATTCACCTCTGTTCGAGTGTGCGCTCGACCTCATTTTGAGTGCATGTTTTCAATGACCCTCCTACTTGGTTGCCTCCGCTCATGCGGACCACACCAAGAGTCGAGCCGCGGTCAAGGTTTCACTCTTAGCTGCGGCGGCAAACATTGCCATTTGATCTTCGATTGTGATCACACGATTGAACTACAGAAGGCTGGAGATGGCGAGTGCGCCAGGTCAATTTTGATGAGGAGGACAATGTGCACTGCAACGCGTGTTGCCGCCTTGTGACATGCGCGGACCGGGCGCCGAGACGCGGCAGGCGCGGGGACGAGACGGGATGCGAGAATGAGCCCACACACACAACGGAAGCTAAATCATAATACATTGTGCATGATTACTCGTATGATACTGTATGAAACCATCATGACGCTGTATGAACTAGAGCTATACGAGTGCGTGTGAACACTATATGAGACTACGTGAAACATAAAGCTCCTTCGCCCACGCCAACAGCTCCATCTGCCCGTGCCGAGCGGCGCGTGCACATGTCGTAGCTTCTCACGGGTAGTCGTGCTCCCGCGACCACCTAACACCTCCAGGTGCCCGCCGGCTGCGGCGCCATGCACACGAGACGCCGCATTTCACAGGCAGTCGTGCGCCAGCGCCCACCTCAGCAACTCCAGGTGTCCGCCCGCAGTCAACGAGTATCAAGGGCAGTCGTGCTGCCGCGCCCACTGCAGCACCGCCAGGTGCCCGCGTCAAGCGGCGAATGCAGCCACGTCTGCGCGCCCCAGGGTTACTGGCCCTCACGCGCCCACTGCAGTACCAGCAGGTGTCCGCCCAAATCGGTGCTGCATTTGCGGCGCGTGCACACAGAAAGTTGAGCTCGTCCCATTCGCACCCATTTTCCCGCGCCCACTTCAACACGCCTGATGCCCGCCCCGAAGCGTCGACTTAACACATCTCCTCCACATCGCACGTGCAATCATGCTGCCGCGCCCACCTCGACGCCTCCAGGTGAGCGGCATGGCGGCACACCCCTACGCTCCACGGACACCCGTTAGCCCTCGCCCAAGCCAGCCGACCGGCAGGCGGATAAACTCGTCCGGTTTTGAGCTCAACCTAAGCGCTTTCTGTGGCATAGGGGGTGCAT
>Ga0307488_10003279_pt1 | contig 13573 bp, 15 predicted proteins | sample SB02metaG_FD_202248 | JGI IMG/M metagenome (GOLD analysis project Ga0307488, IMG submission 202248) | Sea-ice brine microbial communities from Beaufort Sea near Barrow, Alaska, United States - SB 0.2 | ecosystem: Environmental > Aquatic > Marine > Coastal | place: USA: Alaska | collected...
TAACCCGATCTAGATAAATTTCTGTATTTCGGTCAATAAATCGACCTCATCAACTGGCTTCACCATAAAACCTCTAGCACCCTGGCGCTGGCCCCATACACGATCGGTCTCCTGGTCTTTGGTGGTAACCATTATTACCGGGATATTCTTAGTCTCGGGGTCCTGAGACAGTTTTCGGGTGGCCTGAAAGCCATTAAGCTCTGGCATAACCACATCCATCAAAACCAAATCCGGCTTGGCGCTCTTGGCCAGGGCAACGCCACTGGCACCATCCTCGGCAACCAAGTAATCGAAACCGTTTTTTTCCAAAATTTTGGTGAAATGGGCAACCTGACTCGGTGAATCATCGACAATTAAAATGGTAGCCATTGAAATTTCCTTCTAAATCCCACAAATTTGACATTCTTATCCGCTGTAAAAACTATAGCCACTGCCCGACAATCTGCAACAACTGGGGACCAAATCTGTTTCCCTATCTAGGCTAGTTTTGTTACAGCGTGCACTGTGCTGTAACAGTACCGGAGCGCTAAAAACCCACTCGACTCGCAGCTTTTCCAACAAATTGGTTACAAAAATAAACGCTTAGAATTCGCGTTAAAGCCAATCCACTGCTAAATTTTTAAAACGGTGTTATCAATAGAAGTAAGCAAACATGATTAAAAAAGAAAACATTTTAATATCCGCCCGTAAAATCTTAACCGAACAGGGCATCGATAAACTATCACTGCGTAAAATTGCTGCAGAGGCGGGCTGCGCTGCGCCCTCGATCTATTATTATTTTAAAAATAAGCAGGAAATCGTTGCCGGTCTCTGGGAGGAAATAGTACCGAGCCTCGAAAGCAGTATCACGGGCGCGGAAGATAAGTATCAGGCCTACGCCCAGTTTTGGCTGGCCCGACCCAATGATTTTAGATTATTTGTTACCAATGCCGACTATTTTCCCTTTGTTGCGAAGACTGAGGCCTATGGTTCGCTGCGCAGCCAATTGGCCGACAACCTGCATCGGTTGAACGGCCAACTGATGGAGCAAATTTACACCCAGGATTGATCGCACTGGCGGTTAAAGCGAATGCAACGGGCTCTCATTAGGGCCCCAGAGTGTCAATTGATCGGCCGAATCGGCTTCGTTAAAGCGCACGCCTAGACCGAGCAAACGCACGGCCTTAGCGCTTTTGGCGCACGCCGCTTGCAAAAGCCGCTGATAACTCTGGGCATCCAATGCCCAGGGACGCTCCATCGTGGTGGTGGTGAAATCATTGAAGCGGACTTTCACGAAAACACTTTTCAGGGGTGGACAGCTCTTATCATTGATACGTTTCATCAGCCCGGCATAGAGCTCCGGCAATTGCTTCAAGCACTCCTCTTCACCAGCCAGATCGGTGGCAAAGGTGTGCTCGATACTCTGCGACTTGCGCGTCCCGGTGCGTCCCACGGCCCGTTCGTCGACCCCCCGTGAACGCTGATAGAGCCAAGGACCGCTCTTGCCAAAGAACTGCACCAGCTTGGGCATAGACCATTGCTGCAGGTCACCACAGGTTTTGATCCCCATCTGATTGAGTCGCTCGTTGAACTTTTTACCGACACCCCATATTTTTTTCACCGGTAGCGCGCTGACAAACTCATCGACCCGACGCGGCGGCACCACGAAGATGCCATTGGGCTTGTTCCAGTCAGAGGCCACCTTGGCCAAAAATTTGTTGGTTGCCACGCCGGCCGACACGGTGATACCCACCTCGCGAAAAACTTCCGCGCGAATATGTTCGGCCAGTAAGGTGGCACTACCCCCAAACCAGGGTGAGTCAGACACATCGAGATAGGCCTCGTCGAGCGAGAGGGGTTCAACCAGATCGGCATAGCGAGCAAAGATTGTCATCATCTGCTGTGAGGCGGCGCGATAGATTTCGAAGCGATGGGGCTGAATAATGACCTGCGGGCACAAGGCCACTGCACGCCGAGAGGGCATCGCTGAATGCAAACCGAAGGCCCGCGCTTCGTAGTTGCAGGTTGACAGCACTGACCGTGAGCTTTGGCCGCCCACGGCCACCGGGTGACCACGCAAATGAGGGAAATCACGCATCTCCAACGCGGCATAGTAACAATCGCAGTCTATATGGATGATTTTCCGTTGCATGGCAAAAGCACTGTATGGGTATACAGCTATACTAGAGATATTCAGCCTAGGTGGCAAGCTTACGACTCAAACTGGGGGACCGCTAGGGCTCAGTCCCAAACAGCGCGCATGTTGAGCAGCTGGCAAAAGGCCGCGACCCATTGTTGGCTAATCACCGCAAAGTCGGGTGAGTCTATATGGTGGGCCATCTGGGTCATTTGCAGCCCGCTGTAACCGCATGGGTTGATACGCAGAAATGGGGTGAGATCCATATCGATATTGAGGGCCAAGCCGTGGAAGCTTCGCCCTTTCTTGATCCGCAAACCGAGCGAGCATATTTTTTGCTCGCCAACATAGACCCCTGGTGCGTCGGGCTTGGCGGCCGCGACAATACCATACGGCTGCAGGGTGTTAACCACGCTAAGCTCGAGCGCACTGACCAGCTTGCGCACGTCGGAGCCGATACGACTCATATCGAGCAACACATAGGCCACCAGCTGACCCGGTCCGTGATAGGTGATCTGCCCACCGCGGTCGGCCTTGACCACCTCTATATCGCCAGGATCCAGCAGATGTTCGGCTTTACCGGCCTGCCCTTGGGTAAACACCGGTTCGTGTTCAACCAACCATATTTCGTCAACGGTGTCGGCATCCCGCTCCAGAGTGAAGCTCTGCATGGCATGCCAGGTTCCGCTATAGGCAACTCGACCCAGAGTTCGAATGCGCACCCTATGCTCGGCCGTGCGGTCGGTCATAGAACCATCTTTACCATTGGATTGACTTTCAACTCTTCAAACAGGAGTGTTAAATGGGCTTCCTGTTCGATTCGCATCCAGATCGTTAGGCTGACAAAACGGCCGTTTTTACTCGGATTTTCACTGAAACTCTCAACGGTGACCGCCGGATCGTATTTCACTAACACCCCGGCGACAAACTGCTGATACTCAGGATGGGCGTCACCCACCACCTTGATCAAATAGCGTTCGCAGGGGAACTCAATTTTCGGCGCAGCATCCAATTCGCGGGTCATCGGCACTCCAAGCGTCAAACGCTAAACAGGTTACTAAGGAGTAACAGAATGTTATCCCAGATACGGGCAAAAAATCCGGCTCGCTTAACCTCATGCAGGGCAATCAAAGGCTTACGTGCGACCTCTTCACCGGCAACATAGACCACTAGCTCACCCAAAGTCTGACCGACTTGAATAGGGGCCTTGATGGTTGGGTCAATGTTTAACTGTGTGGTTAGAGCGTCTTCCGTGCCACGGGCAATGGTCAGGGTCAAATTCTCGACCAAGCCGAGCGAGAGCGTTTTAACTTTGCCACCCCAGACACGGGCAGAGTAAAGTTCGGTATCACCCTGGAAGGGTTCAGCGGTTCGAAAGAAACGGAAACCATAGGTCAATAGCTTCTGCGTCTCTTGCGCGCGCGCGCCTTCGGAGCGCGTACCCATGACGACACTGATCAGGCGCATCCCATCACGCGTGGCCGAGGCAACTAGACAATAGCCAGCGGCATCGGTATGACCCGTTTTCAACCCGTCGACATCTGGATTGGTGCCCAGCAAGCGGTTTCGATTCGGTTGCGGCGCGACCGGCCCGTAGGCGAAGTTGCGTTCAGAATAGATTGGATAAAACTCGGCATTTTCGTAGATAATGGCTTTGGCGAGTAAAGCCAAGTCGTACGCGGTTGAATAATGCTCTGCGCCGTTTTTAGGTGGCAAACCATGGGAATTGGCGAAGATCGTATTAATCATGCCCAACTTCAAGGCATACTTATTCATCAGGCCGACAAATAACTCCTCGCTGCCGGCAATATGCTCAGCCATGGCGACAGAGGCATCATTTCCAGACGGAATGACGATTCCCCGCAGCAGATCTTCAATACTGACCATCTTGCCTTCTTGAATGAACATCCGCGAACCCGGCATACGCCAAGCCTTCTCACTGACTAAGGTCTCGTCACTAAGCTGCATGCGACCTTCGATGATTTCGCGCTCGGCTATATAGCTGGTCATTAATTTAGTCAGGCTTGCAGGCGCAATTTTATCATGCTCGTTGTTCGCGACTAAGATCTGACCCGTTTCGGCATCGATCAACAGATAGGCAGTTGCTGCCAATTGCGGCGGCGCAGGGATAAGGGGTTCCGCCTGAAGCCATGAGCCTAGGACACTTGCGGCCACCAGGCCGAAGGTTGTGATGTTTCGCTTAAAGTTCACACTGGTTTCCAAAATTTGATACACATTGACACAAGATGGTCGGCTGAATGGTCAACAGCAGACCCCAAAAAGACATTCATTGTAGCAGTCGGGGTGTTATTTACACCCCCTCAACCTTTTCTGTCTGACACAGACTATGGCTTGGCAACGATTACCGGCTTGCCCATTTCGCCATTGGCGTATTGCTGCTGAAGGGCACTGGCGCGACTGTAGGTAACCGGCCCGATGCGCACGCGATAAAAATTGTCACGAAATACACCGACTGGATCGGACAACTCGCCGGATAACTTATCTCGCATAGCATTTGCCCCCACTTTTTCATTAAAGGCACCGACCTGAACAAAATAGGACGCGCTGTCTAAGACGGACCCGGCAATAGCTTCGACCCGGACCCGAGCCGTGCCCTTATCCTGAAAGCCCAGCTTCACTGCGCCGGCATAGGACATATCGATAATGCGCCCACCATGGAACGGACCGCGGTCATTAATGCGCACGTCGATCGACCTGCCATTGTCCAAATTCGTCACGCGCACCCAACTGGGCAAGGGTAGGCTCTTATGGGCAGCACTGATCTTATTCATATCAAAGCTTTCGCCATTCGAAGTCGCGTGGCCGTGGAATTTGGCTCCGTACCACGAGGCTAAGCCCTCCTCTCGATAGTTCTCGGCGCTGGCGAGAATTTTATAGCGCTTATTGTTGACCGTGTATGGGCTTTTATTACCCTGTAAGGAGAGCGGCTCCATCCGGGCGGGGGTTTCCATTATTTGGTGCTCGGCGAGCGCGACCACGGGGGCCTTGTCCTGGGCAATACTGTAGCGCGATTGACTCGCCTGAACAGCTGCCTGAGGCTGCGCACTAGTCGCACTGGGCTGAGTCGCTGCACCACTGGACTGACTCTGGGCGATATAATTGCTTGAACAAGCGCTGACCAACACCAGAATACCACTGACCAGCAGTGTTCTTAAATGATACTGGGTGGGCATGAAATTGCACATAATAGACCCTTATTACTTCAGCTCTAACGCTTCAGCGAGTTGAAAAACGGCCATACTATAGGCTATGGCGTGATTATAACGTGAAATAACCCAAAAATTTCGATAGCCGAGCCAGTATTGGGTGCCCTCTTCGGCGTCGAGTCGAATCGGAAAAACCTGCGACTCGCCCGGTTCCCGAATGGCGCTGTACCAACCCAATTTCTCGACGTCCGCCAAGGTGCGACTGCGGTCAAAGGAGTTGACCTTAACCGCCGAATCGGGGTCCGAAACGGTGGCGCTGGAGACGATGGTGGCCCCGGTGCGCCAACCATTTTCGTTGAGATAATTGGCCACTGAGCCAATGGCGTCATAGGGGTCGTTCCAAATATCGATATCGCCATCTTTATCATGGTCGACGGCATAGGCCTCATAACTGGAGGGCATAAATTGGGGGTAACCGGTGGCGCCGGCATAGGAGCCTTTCATTTTTAGCGGATCGAGTCCCTGTTGCCGGGCGATAACGAGAAAACGTATCCATTCGCGTTGAAAGTAATCTGCCCGGCGACCCTCGGTCACCGCCAAACTGCCGAGCGAATTAAAGGTGCCGTGTCGACCGGTCGATTGTCCGTAGCGACTTTCAATACCGATAATGGCAACAATAATACTCACCGGGACGCCATACTCGGCCTCGGCATTGGCCAGCAATTCACTGTATTCGGTAGCGAATATTCTGCCCTTTCGAATCGTCTCTTTGCCGAGAAACATGGGCTTGTATTCGGCATAGTTTTTGGTGGTTTCGGCCGGCGCGGCCAGATTTCGGACTGGGGCCTCGCGATAACTACCGCTGGTCATCCAGCTCTGGACAAGAGCGCGGTCAAAACCCTGTTCGTTTACGAGTATTTCAATTACCGCCTGAGTACGCGGAAATTCGGTAAAGTCTTGCGCCGACAAGGAACAAGATACAAACAAAAAAACAGACCAGGCAAATCGCATAACTACAACCTTGATACCAAGAATAAGACCATTACCGCTTAGACTCTGCGATGGGTACTAATGGACATGAGTATGCCAAAACTGGCCAACAAAGTGACAATAGATGTACCACCATAACTAACCAGAGGTAAGGGTACGCCAACCACAGGTAATAACCCACTGACCATACCGATATTTACAAAGACATAAATAAAAAACGTTAGGGTCAAAGACCCCGCCAAGAGACGACAGAAATTGTCTCGCGCCTGAAGCGAAATAATCAGACCCCGAGCGATAATCATGACATAAATGGACAATAAAAGCATAACCCCGATAAAGCCAAACTCCTCGCTCAAAACAGCGATAATAAAATCGGTATGGCTTTCGGGCAAGAAATCGAGTTGGGATTGGGTACCCAACATATAACCCTTACCAGTCAGCCCACCGGAGCCGATCGCGGTTTTGCTTTGGATAATATTCCAGCCGGCTCCGAGTGGATCCGATTCCGGGTTAATGAACGTCAGCACCCGCTGCTGTTGATATTCGCGCAGTACAAACAACCACATTGCCGGCAAAGATCCGATCGCAACCACCACCGCGGTGGTGATTAACTTCCAGGATAGGCCGGCTAAAAATATGACAAAAATACCTGAGGCCGCGATTAAAATTGAGGTTCCCAAGTCGGGCTGTTCTAAAATCAAAATCACTGGAATAAAAAGCAGCACCAACGCGATGGCTATATTTAACAATCGCGGCGGCAAGGCCTGTCGGGATAGGTACCAGGCCATCACGATAGGTAAAACGATTTTCATGATTTCCGCAGGCTGAAAGCGGAACACGCCTGGAATCACCAGCCAACGCTGGGCGCCTTTAGCACCGGCGCCTAACACTAACACAGCAACCAACAAGAGCAGCCCGATCAGATAAACGCTGCCGCTCCATTGTTGGAAAAACCGCGGATCCACCTGTGCCACAATGGCCATCGCGACAAAACCGATGAGCAAACGCAGCCCTTGCCGATAGACGGACGACCAATCCCCACCGCTGGCACTAAACAGAACAACCAAGCCAGCAACAGCCAATGCCACCAGAGCGACCAGCAAATAGATATCGATATGAATTTTGTGCCAAAAACCCAGGCGTTTGATAAAGCTACTGTCCGATGCATGCCGACTGTAATCACTGAGCAATGGGCTTCTCCCGCAGAAGGTATTCATCTTGCAACGCACGAGCTATCGGCGCCGCCACGGAACTGCCGCCACCGCCATGTTCGACCACGACAGCCAAGGCAATCTGAGGGTCTTCGAAAGGTGCGTAACTGATAAACAGGGCGTGATCCTTGAGGTGATCCGGGACATCGCCGAGGGCGTCGCCGTTTTCATCGCGTTTTATTTCCGCCACCTGCGCGGTGCCACTCTTGCCAGCAAACCGATAGGCTGCGCCAATCGCAACGCCCCGGGCGGTGCCTTTTGTGCCGTAGAGCACTTCCGCCATGGCATACTGCATTTTGGCCCAGTTATTGGTGTCGTTTAGCTGCACATCCGGTTGGGCCTGCTCTGGAATATCAAGCAAAGAGGCCATATTGCTGTATAGCATTAGGCGCGGTGTCGTCCAATGACCGTTGTTGGCGAACACGCCAGTCGCAATCGCCAGCTGGGTTGGGGTGGAGAGCATATAGCCCTGGCCAATACCCAGGTTGACCGTATCCCCGGCATACCAAGAAAATCCATGCCGATCTCTTTTCCATTCCCGTGATGGATTAATGCCAGAGGCCGGATTATAAATATCCCAGGAAGTGGTATTACCAAAACCGAACTCGTTGAGCATATTGTGAATCGGCTCTAACTTCATCTTATAGGCCAGTTCATAAAAATAGGTATCAATAGACTCTTCAATGGCATCGGTCAGATTTACAATGCCGTGACCGCCTCTTTTCCAATCGCGGTAGATGCGATCATCATTGGGTAACTGAAACCAACCGTTGTCGTTGATAGTATAGGACCAAGTGGTATGGCCCCCGTCGACACCGGCCAGGCCAATAAAGGGCTTTATCGTCGAGGCTGCAGGATACTGGCCGCGGGTTGCGCGATTCAAAAAGGGTTTAGCCGGCGAGTCCCGTAATTCATTGTAAAGGACCGATGGGAAGCCGGTAACATAGAGGTTTGGATCGAAACTCGGCTGACTCACCAATGCTAGGATGCCACCTGTTTTCGGTTCGATTGCGACCACGGCACCACGCTTTCCCGCCAAAAGATCGAAAGCTTTTTGCTGTAAGGCGCGATCCAACTGCAAATGAATATTAGCACCGGGGATCGGCATTTTCTTTTCCAGTACTTTAAGAATACGTCCGCGAGCGTTGGTTTCAACACGCTGATAGCCACCCGTACCAAGCAACTCCTGCTCATACTGCGATTCCACGCCCTGCTTACCGATGTAGCGGATACCCGCATAGGCACTGGTATCGAGATTAACCATTTCCCGCTCGTTAATCCGGCCGACATAGCCCAAGACATGCGCAAAGGCCTCGCCATAGGGATATTGGCGTATCAGCTCGGCCTCGACCAAGGAGCCGTCAAGGAAAAACCGATTCGCCGCCAATATGGCGATTTCATCATCACTGAGTTTAATTTTCAGCGGTATGGGTTCATAGGGTCGGCGATACTGACTCAGGAGTTTTTCAAACCGACTGACTTGCTCATCGGATAGCTCAATCAATGCTCCGATCGCCAGCACGAGCGCGTCGACGTCGTCGGTACGTTCAGCAACGATACTCAGGGTATGACTGGGCAAATTACCGGCCAGCAATTCACCATTCCGGTCGTATATCAGACCTCGAGTCGGAGGGATCGCCAAGACTTCAAGTCGGTTTTGATCGGACAACAGGCTATGCTGTTCATACTGGACAATTTGCAAGAAAAACAATCGGCACACTAGAATAATCAACATCAGGGCGACTAACACAAAGGCCACAGTCATGCGCCGACTAAAGAGGCGGCGTTCGTATTCTTTGGTGTCTAATGATTTGCTAAACATAGTTATTTATATAGCCGCTACTTATGGTATGGGTGATTCTGACTGATACTCCAAGCGCGATACACTTGCTCCGCGAGCAGGACTCGAACCAGTGGGTGTGGCAGGGTCAGGTTCGACAAAGACCAGCGTTGGTCAGCCCGCGCCAAGGCACGAGGGTCGAGCCCATCCGGTCCGCCGATCAGAATAACGAGATCCTTGGCTTGCTCACGCCAATGCTGTAGTTGACCCGATAACTGTTCCGTTGACCAGGCCTGACCGTGTAAATCAAGCGCGACTACATGATCGGAATCGCGAATCGCCGCCAACATCGAGTCGCCTTCCTGGGCGATGGCCTTCTCAGCAGGCTGATTTTTGCCTCTATTGCCCAGTGACAAGGTCACGAATTCTACCGGTAATTCCCGAGGTAAGCGCTTTAGATAATCACCAGCCCCATCGTTTACCCATACCGGCATTTTCGGACCCACGGCCAAGACTCTGATTTTCATGACCGCAACCCTACTCTGAGGCGGGCGTCAGACCAGACCAGAGTCGTTCCAGATCATAAAGTGCGCGCGCGTCTGGCAGCATTACGTGCAAGACCAGATCGGTAAAATCCAACAAGACCCAGTCAGAACCGCTTTCGCCTTCCTGGTGATTGGCAATAAAGCCTATGCCTTTAAGGTCTTCCGCGACGCTGTTCACCACCGCGGCAATATGGCGGGTAGAGGTGCCGGATGCGATAACCAGGGTATCCATCAGCTGCGTTTGGGCACGCACGTCCAAAACCTGAATATCGGTCGCCTTAATGTTTTCAAGGGCTTCGATAACCGCTTCGGTCAACTTGGCACCGTGGGCGTTTTTTTCTTTTAAACTTTTATCGGTCATTTATGCGTTCACTTTTATCCAACCCTGCCGATTTTCGGTACAGGTTATGTTCGGTAATATAATTTTGAACGACCAACGGTACTGGCCAATTTTCAAAATCGTCTGTTTGCCGCAGTTCACTTGAAGACAGGGGTATTTGCACACCCTGTTCTATCCAAAAGTGCCCGGCTTGTGCATTAAAAAAGTCTTGCTGGGTGCTACAGGCGGTTAAGGCCTGGTGATATTCGATCGGGTCGGTCCCGGAGCGACTAAACACCCAAAATGAAATTTCGCTCGCCAATTGTTCAAATCGATGCCACAACGGCAGGCTGTTCCAGGCATCACTGCCGAGTACAAACACAATCTTATGCGCCGGCCATTGAGCTATCAGGCTGGCGATGGTATCGGCCGTAAAGCTTGGCCCTAGGCGCTGTATTTCTTGTCCATCGACCTCGATCCGGTTCCTAAATGAGCTCGCCTGCTGCCATCGCGCCAACATCTGCAAGCGATGTTCGGCGTTGGCGGTCGCACCGCCCTTTAAGACCGGAATCGAACAGGGTATTAGGCGCAGTTGGGCGACATTGGGCTCTGCCAGAACCCTATTACACACCGCCGCATGGCCCAGATGGAATGGATCAAAGGTGCCGCCGTAAACCGCCAGTATGGGCCTATTAAGACTCACGTATCTGACCGTCTCCGAGCACTATATATTTTTGTGAGGTCAAGCCGACCAAACCGACCGGCCCGCGGGCGTGAATCTTATCGGTTGAAATTCCAATTTCGGCACCTAGGCCGTACTCAAAACCATCAGCGAAGGCGGTAGAGGCATTGACCATCACCGACGCTGAGTCAACTTCCCTCAGGAACCGCCGGCCAGAACTGTAGTTTTCGGTCACGATGCTATCGGTGTGATGGCTGCCGTGCGTATTGATATGATCGATCGCCTCGTCCAAATTTGCGACCACTTTGATGGCAAGAATGGGCGCTAAGTATTCGGTGGCCCAGTCCTCTTCGGTCGCCGCCGCGCAATCAATAATTGCCTGCGTCTGCTCACAACCACGCAACTCGACACCCTTAGCGTCGAACTGTCGCTTTAACTCGGGCAGCAAACTCCTGGCCTGGGTTGTTTCCAGCAAGAGCGTCTCCAAAGCGTTGCAGACACCATAGCGGCGCGTTTTGGCGTTAATCGCAATACGCACAGCCTTTTCGGGATCGGCGTCAACATCAATATAGACATGACAGTTACCATCCAAATGCTTAATCACGGGTACTCGAGCATCAGCTGAAATGCGCGCGATCAGCCCTTTACCACCGCGTGGCACGATTACATCGACATATTCGGGCATGGTGATCAACTGGTGTACCGCGGCGCGATCGGTGGTCGCGACTACCTGCACGGCGGTCTCCGGCAAGCCACTGGCGCGCAAGCCCTGCTGAATGCACAAAGCCAAGGCCGCATTAGACTGAATGGCCTCACTGCCCCCGCGTAAAATAACGGCATTGCCCGACTTCAGGCAGAGGCTGGCGGCTTCAATCGTCACATTTGGGCGCGATTCGTAGATAATGCCGATAACACCGAGGGGCACGCGCATCTTTCCGATCTGAATGCCACTGGGTCGATAATCCATTTCACTGATGCTGCCGATCGGATCTGGCAAGGCCGCAACCTGTTCCAGCCCAACCACCATGGCGGCAATACGCGCAGGGGTCAGTTCCAGTCGATCGAGCAGAGCGGCACTTAAACCCTTGGCTCGGCCCGCGTCTAGGTCGGCCTGATTGGCCGCCAACAGCTTTTCTTGCATCTCTAGCACCGCCGCAGCGGTCGCTAGCAATGCACGATTTTTTTGTGCCGTCTCGCTTTTTGCCATCTGCGCGGATGCCGCTCGGGCCTGTTGGCCCAGCGTGGTCATATAATCTATCAATGTCGTGGAGGTCATTATTCTATTCTGGACTAGGGTTACGAGACGCATTATACCTTGCTCTGTCGTCGACCTCTATGGCCATATTGCCTGCGAACTCAATTGCAGGGCCAATTAAGTACCCTAAGGGGTAAATCCGCACGACATCGGATCGCTAACAACGGTAAACTCCCCCCGATCAACCTACTGAGTCACCCATGAATTGGATTGCCGAATACCCTGCCCTGCTGCTCGCGGCACTCTGGCTGGTCGCGTTTTTAGAGTCATTTGCCCTACTCGGCATCCTCGTGCCCGGCATAGTCTTGCTATTTTCTCTATCGGCCCTAGCCAACCATATTGGCATCGGCCCGATGGCCATATTGATCGCCGGCGGCTCCGGGGCGCTCTTCGGTGACCTGATCAGCTTTTTTATCGGCTTCAGGCTGAAAAATCGACTCTATCAATGGCCCTGGGTGGCTCGACACAAAAATTGGATTCAGCACGGCGAATGGTTTTTTAATCGCTGGGGTTGGCTAAGCGTGATCATTGGTCGGTTTCTCGGCCCGTTACGACCTGTCATCCCGATGGTCGCCGGCACCCTTGGCATGCCCGGCCGAGTATTTGTCCCGTTGAGCGCCGTGACGGCCCTGTTTTGGGCGCCTGCCTACCTATTGCCGGGGTACTACACCGGCGAGCTCTCCCAATTATGGGTCTTGCAGCCACTCGGCACTCGGGCCCTTATCGTCTATGCGTTGACGGCTATGGCTGCGACTGGCGGTGCGCTGGCAATCTATCACCACAGCCACCCTGAACGATTGCACGGCCTCGGTTGGCTGACCCGCGATCAGGCCGACCGCTGGCCAATCTCCGCCTTGCTATTAGTCAGCGTGACGACAATGGCATTCATGGTGTTGTGGGGATTTAGCCCCTTAACACAGGATCTATTGTTTTTGGATTGCTCGCTCAGCTGGTACGGTGCCGAACTCTGGTTAGCCGCGACGACCCTGACTAACAGCCCTCTGGTCTTCCTCGAGTTCGGCCTTATAGCCCTTTGGCTGGTCTTGTCCGGTCAGTTTCGCTTGGCTTTCATGGCCGTCTTTAGTTTTTGCGCGCTGGTGATAACAAGTAGTCAGTTCGCCGGCCACTACTTGGTCGCCGACCAGGTTACGGCATTTTTCGAGCTAACCCTGCTGGTATTTTTACTCGGCTTCTTGGCCAATCTGATAAATAACCCAAAACACGGTTTACGGCGCTGGCCAATCTATTTCGCCGCCAGCCAGCTTATGGTCTTGGCCGTGGCGGGCCAATTATCAGTCGGCAGATTGACCCTGTCCTCCTGCGGCCTGGCGCTGTTTATAGCGCTGTTTTTTAACGGTCTGCTTAGAGTCTGGTGGCGGACTCGGAATCTGCCGGTAACCGACCGAACCCCCAGCGCCCTGTTAATTGAATTGCTTTTGCTTAACTTGAGTTTCTTGCTATTGGCCAGCTAATTGACCGCACGGCCCGACATAGAGCGAGGATGGGGA
>Ga0307488_10003282_pt1 | contig 13567 bp, 21 predicted proteins | sample SB02metaG_FD_202248 | JGI IMG/M metagenome (GOLD analysis project Ga0307488, IMG submission 202248) | Sea-ice brine microbial communities from Beaufort Sea near Barrow, Alaska, United States - SB 0.2 | ecosystem: Environmental > Aquatic > Marine > Coastal | place: USA: Alaska | collected...
ATCCTGTTCCGTCTTGCGAAAGGGCATCAACTATGTTTGTGAACAATTCTTTTTGTTTTGCTCTAAACATTTCTACTTCTTTTGCCACCGGGCCTAGTTGTTGTTTTATATCGCCGTCGTCTTCCTGCACCGCTGATTCTTTTTGTCTTGCTAAGATTTTTTTTGCATCATCATAATACATTGATTCTGGATACAACGGATCCCATTTATTTTGATAGTCTGGCTTTCCTTCTGCCTTTCTTTTGTTTAATAACTCTTTTTGGAGTTTCAATCCTGCCTGCAGGCCTTTTTCTCTGAACGCCGCCGCTAGGTCTTCTGCGTCAGAGTGATCACCCCAGTCAACTCCGTAACGAAGTTCGTCTCCGTCTTCTGGATCATTGTTACTAGTGTCTGTAATGTAATCTAATGCGTAGTCGTAAAGTTTAGCAATCTCTTTTGCCATTGCTTCGTCACCTGCGTCTTCGTTGGCCGTCCTCAGTGCGTCAGCAACGTCTGGCTGTTGTGACAGACCTTTCCTGACTTTCTCTATGGTGCTGGTTGCCTTGGACATGTTGTCCTTGTTCCTCTTGTCGAAAGCTATGCCCTTGGCCATCTTGATCTCTTTGTCTGTGGCTTCTGCATCTTCCTGTATTGGTTTACACTTGCCTGACATTTTGCAGTAGTACTGTCCTGGAGGACACTCTTTCTCTTCTGACATGCCATCATCATCGTAAGTGCCTGCCTTTGAACCTGCTGTGTAACCGTGAACACTTTTCACATAGTTTGATGCTAGGTCGATCTTCTTGGCCACCCAAGATTCCATCTCCTGGCTGTCGTCTATCATGTTGTGTAATCTTATTGCGTGTGAACCAATCTTCAACAGTTGGTTCTGTGCCATGCCTGCCTCGTATGTGTCCGGCTTTGGTTCCGGGTTCTGCATCATGTGTGATAGTTCTTCAAATCTCATTATACGAAATGTACGTGGGTTAGTTGTGGATAATTTTTCTTGATTCTCATTGCTTCTTGGCGATACATTTGCACTTCTTCGTCTTGATCATGCAGTCTATCGGTGGCAGTGATGAAGTCGTCTATTGCTATAGGTCCTGAGTTCTCAAAGTCTATTTCAAGGCCCAGTTTGCCCAGTAGCTGTCTTGCCGACATATTACTTCTGTGTGGCGTGTGCGTTTCAAAACCTTTTGGATATGTCCATCGGACTGAACCATCCTCTGGGTCTTTCTCTTTCATGTATCCCATGAAATCTGCACCTTCTCTTATGACTTCATTTACTTTCATATCAATATTTATACGTTACAGGCCTTGCAGACACACACTCTACAAACCTCTATGTCATGTTCTTTTGAGCCTTCTGATGGGTATCCTTTCTCGGTTCTATATAAACTCTGTGTGCAATGGCTATCGTTGCCACAGTTGTCGCATTTTACAGCGTCTGTTAGTATCAAAGTTTCCATTAGTACATGTTTCTTTTGATTGCTGGGCCGCCAAACAGGCTAACATTGTCAAGTTTTCCTGTCTGTGCACCTTTGGCACTGCCGTCTGGATTCTTAGGTTGCACTATTTTTGGTAACCTAGGTGCTTTTGTCCCCGAACGTCCAGGTGAGCCCGTGTATGATTTCTTGAATCTGTCTGGTCCTGCCGCCACGTGAGGATTGTTCAAAGTTGCTATGTTACCAGCACTTGTGGCACCTGCTGTGGCCTGTTCGCCTAATTTTCTGTGTGTGATTATCTCATTGATCTTCATACTAGGTATTTAGTAAGTTAAACACCCGGACACATCTAAGGAAGTCAGTTGATAGAATCAACTTTTTCTGCCTTTTTTGGAAGTCTCTTTCGCTGTGCAACATGAAGATTCCAAATTTTTTTATAAGCGGAACATGGACGGTAGCCTGTCCACCATACCACTGTTTCTGAGCATACTTTATTTTTCCTTCGACATCTTCCGTGCATACTCCCTTAACTACCGGCCATAGAATAGCGTCATTTACAATGCTGTGGTCGTGGGTATTTGGATTCTCCTGCTTGGCATAATCGGGATGAGCGGGGTCGTGCAATTGTGGGTATCTCTTCCGGGCTCTGAGATATAGTTTTCTCAATGGTTCATAGGCAAATAGATGCTTTGGAATCAAAAAGATCTGTTGGAAACATATTACATTAGATTTGGTCATAAATCCATTGGTGTAATTTGAATTTTTATCATTTATCTCGAATCTGATCTTATCTCCTAGGACTCTGCTATCTATCTCATACAGGAATATTTTCTCCGGTGAATTTGATATGTGCTGGGACATCATCTTTACTGCGTCGTTTTCAGCCCCGGGCATTATTGGAATTCCTATGTGTTCATGACAGTTGGTTTTTTTCATTAATTTCATTTTAGCGGCATCCGATATTGTATCTATGCTGTCTTCCTGCACTAGTTCGTCAATTAATAGATCGTCGGAAAACACTCGGAGTTTCAAACTTCCTCTGTACTTTTTGAATAGTAATGTGAAACCTAGAATGTACTTCATACAGAAGTAATTATTTTTATTTTTTTCTACCTGACTTCATGTTGGCACACCAGTGATACATCTTGCCCTTCTCACCACCGTACTTTTTTGCTTTTGCTCTCAATGATGTAACAGAGCCTTTACAACTTGCACCTGACTTCTTCACTCTGCCAGGTCTGCTCTTGCCTTTCTTCTTGCGATCCGCGAAGTTCTCGTTTGCCCTGTTGTTGCCCACGTTCCGGAAACCAAATCTGTTGTTTGGGCCTGTGCCTGGTTTGTGTATCAAACCCATGGGCTTGATGCTCTGTGGCATTATTATGAACTCGTGTGCTCTCACTTCTTTGCCAGTCCGAGCTTCTTGACGTTCATGTACTCGCCGCCTACAGGAACATCCTTGGTCGCATTCTGTTTGGTCACTATGCCAACCCCTGCGGCCTCTTCGTTCACATCAACGGATCCGTGCCTTGCGTCTTTTGTTGGATTGCCTTCTTTCAAAATTCTTGCCCATGTTGTCATGTTTATGGTACAGTTCTTGACCTGTTCGACTGTGTCATCGTCTTGTGTTATCTCGTCAGTGCCCTGTGCTTTTGATTCGATGTTGCACTGTGGTGGTATTGTGAAACCGAAGTTACTAGCGGCCGAGTACAGTACTCCATGTATGTGTTGGAAGCCGTCACCGCCTCCAGATACAAGTGTACCAAAAACTTTGTTATAGAACGGTTGGTGTTTGTTGTCTTTTGCCCAACTGTAGATGACATCTAGTCTTTCTAGCATGGCCTGTATGTGACAACTGTGATTACCCCACCAAATGGGTGTGGCAAAAATTACTCCATCTGCTTTGAACATTTTCATTATGTGTGGTTTCAACTCGTCGTTAACATCTGACGTTGAACCCTCGTAGTCTAGATCTCTCAGTGTGATAACCTCACACTCATGATTCATTTTCTCAAATGCCAACTGTGCCATCTTGCACACCTTGAATGTGTTTGACTCTGCGTCTGCTTTTAAGCTACCGTTGAATATTAAGAACTTCATTATTTCTTTGCCTTGTTGTGTGCCGCCCACGCAATGGCGTAGGGTGCTGATTTATCTTTCTTGAATTTTTTCTTCAGTCCTTTGACCATCTTCTCCTTGCCCGGAGGAGCAACTTCTGTCATCTCTTCTGATCTGGTCACGATAACGCCACAGGCCAATCTTTCACCTGCGTTGCCTGTCTTCTTGCTTTCCTCGTCTCCGCCCTTGCCTAGGTCATCTTCGTCTTCATGCACCACGAATCCTCTACCTATAACGGAACGTGATCCTATCAGTTCTACCCTCTTTGCTTCTATCGTGAATTTTGCTGTTCCTGATTCGTCTGCTGTGATGTTGCCAAGGTCACCTACGTGTCCTTCGTTGATGTCTCCATGGTCTACTCCATCTGGATTATAATGTCCGCCCATGCTCTTGCAACCATCCGTCATGTCTCCAAACTCGTGTATGTGGAATCCGTGCAATCCAGGTTCTAGTCCTGTAATTGTGCCTTTGATGAGAGTGGGTGTATTTGGTGCCTGCATAAGCAATATAGTGCCCTTTACAGCGTCAGAATGTTCAAGTGTGCATTGTGCTACTACTGTCTGTTCTGCTTCTGTTATCGTGCTGATTTGTTCACAAGTGCATTCTTTTGCTCTTGTCCTAGGACATTTCGTTTCTGTGAATTCTAAGGCTCGCATGTTGCGAGTATTTATTTGTTTTTGGGCATTGGGTTCTCACCAGTGAGTTTAGGCTGTGCGAACCACAGTTTGAACCACTCGTCTGACCCTCTCTTGATCTTGTGTTTTCTCTCGTATTCTGCTTTTGCTGTTCCTGTGTATGAAAGATTCTCTCCCATTGAGCCGTTTGTTGCATAAGGATTGTCATACAATCCTGCTAGTTTTTTAATTCTCTCTAATTCGTCCATCTAGATGGTCCAGTTTTTCATCTGTTCTTTTGTAGGTTTGTGTGCTTTTACTTTTTCTACTTTGCCACCCTTGGCCAGGAACTTCTTCATCTTCTCGTCTAGCTCTCTCTGTAACTCTTGTGGTGTCTTTGGTATGTCACCTGTTGAGTATGCTCTATTGATCCCGCTGAACTTTGCCATATTCTTCCAATCCTTTCTTAACTTTGTTTAATTGATCTCTGTTTGCTTGATATAGTATTCCATATCCACCAGCGGCTTGCCATTTCTGTATGTTTACCGGTCTGTCGTCTATGAGAATGTTTGGTGTGCCGGATGCCTTGTCCTTGGCATACGTTTCTTTTCTTCCGGTCACTATAATTTCTGCAGGCGTTTCGATATTGTTTGATATCCATACTTTTTTATACTTGCCCGAGTTCTCGTGATCACCTCTCAACGGTGATGTGTTTATACTGAATGTTCCTCCCGTAAATGTTTTAACCATGTCTATCAAAGCATCTGCTGTGGGAAATTTGGGTAGTGTTGCAAAGAAATCAGTGCCTGTGATCCTGTCAATTACTTCTTTCTTAAGATCCTTTGTCTTGTCTGCTGTCAATTCTTTCCAGTGTGACACTCCATAGAGTTTTTCTACACCACCAAAGAAGTCTGCCAGGACTCCATCCATGTCAAGATATACAGTAGGTTTTCCATCTGCCATACTTTCATTATACAACTTTTTGTTGTTATCGTCAATCTGTTTACCAAGCCTGTCTTGAAGTATGTCATATAACTTTTTGCCAGTGTTTCCGCCCATTATCACTTTACTGAATTCGTGTTCTTGTCCCTTGTTGGCAAGTTCTCTGGCCTTTGATGCCGAGGCACCGGAAGTCCCTTCTTGGTCTGGATCTCTTTCTCCAGCACTCACAACATCTATGGAATCAAATTTGTATAAATCATTACCAGCTTTGTCTGGCTTTCCGTTGTATTGGTTTAATAATTTCTGGAATTCCATTACCCTGTCCGATCCAGCAATCATTACGATCCTTGTCCGGCCTTCTGCTTGGATTTTTTGTAATGCTTGTATGATCGTCTTGACACCAGCATCTCCAATTGCTAGTTGAGGGTAAAACATTTTTATGTAATCCTGCTTTTCTTTAAAAGTCAAAGGATCTGTTTTATTATTCTGTTTTTGTGAAAGGAACACATAACCTTTTCCATTAACTTGTTTAGTCATGGAAATGACTTTGTCTAATAATTTTTGGTGTCCTATTGTGGGAGGATTGAATCGGCCAAAGGCAAAGACTGCTGTGGACCTATCGTCCTCGTTAAGAAACAGTTCCCTTAGATACATCGTATTCGCCTTGTTCTATGTTTTCTTTTTCTCTGTCTGCTATTACCTGTGCCACTTGCAGTCTAGTTTCTTTTGGAAATACGTCTTTGACATCTTGGTCTATAGACCCGTGTTCATCGACATATGCTTTTGCGGCGTCATCTACAAGGTACATCCAAAGTTTGATTACTTTTTCGTGATCGTATACACCACGTTTCATCTTTCTCCTGATGTTTGAAATGATTGGCATGAATCTTCTTCTGTAAAGATCCTCATTGTTATTGATGTATGAATCCAGCTCGTTTACTGCGTCCGAGTCTATTGCTTCGTTTATGAATTGTGATGCTCTCATACAAGCATATTTATATTAATAAAGGTTCTCAAGCAACCACATGTAGAAAGGTGATGAGAATTTGAATCTCCATGTGCCGTTATGACCCATAGCAGTGACATTCTTGAATGATTCCTGTAACTCTACGCCTGATTCTCTTTGCTGTGCGGCCCATGGTTCTGGATATGCCGGTGTGTATACGCCCTCGTACACCAGTGCCCCTATATCGATCTCATCAATTTCTATGTTCTTGATGTGTAGCAGTTGATCCTTTAAAATATCGCCTTTGTCATTGATCACTGTTTGCCCTTTGTCTTTGCCTGATCTTTTGATGATCAATTCATAGTCATTTCCCTCTTCACACTCGTGCTCGAACTCTATTGACTGTGGCTTGTCTTCTGTGGATGTGACATCACCATTGAAACAGCTCTTGTCATTGATCAAGATCTCCACATGTGGTGACTTATCCCACGTGGTAGCATATAATTCTAGTTTAAATTTTAGTTTTTCGGTTGCCATTCAAATTCCAATCCTACTGCGTGTCCTGTGTATGGAATATTTACGTCATCTCGGAACAGCTCAATGGCGATCTGAGTCCCTTCCACAACACACTTGATGTACTTGTCGTCGTGTTGCATCACGTCGGCAGTCTTCGTCATGCCGTTTTTTGTACAAATTAATTCTATTGTGTCCATTTGTACATACTTTCAAATTTCTCTTTTATTTTTACTGCATCTCCGCCCTGTGCCTTGAATTCTTTTATGAAATGCTCTATCAAATTGGCCGCCAATCTTCTGTACCCCGGTAGCACATCTAATTGTAATTTCTTTATTGATTCCTGTGGGTCAGATTGTACTATTGTGTTTACTGGCATACGATCTGTCCAAGTTCCTGCCTTGCACATATCATTCTGTATCTTGTGTGTTTCCGCAGTTGGATTGAATGTTGGCATCATTCTACGTGATTCATCAACCAGTATGCTCATCAGAGTTCCAAAGTAATCTTCATTGAATATTTCTTTTTGCATTATTGTAAAATACTGCCTATGATTGTAGCACCTATTAAAAATGATAATAGATAGTGCGTGTATGCGGAGGATCTTTTGAGAACTTTGTAACCGTTCCTTCTAAGGCAAATTACATGGGCATCGATTGATTCCGCTGTAATGTCAACATCTACTGTTTGTATCTGTTCTAATTCATTATCTGTCATACTTTAATTGTACTATATTATTGGTATTTGTCAACCTAGTTGGTCTTTGAAAGATCTACTGTTTGTGCGATTTTTTTCACCTGTTCTTCACATTTCCTAAGTATTTGCTTTTGCAACCGATCACGTGCCCATTCACTATTCTCACGAAGTATGGGAAGGCAGTCCTTCCATACCTTGTTACAATGTTCGGGATCACTGAACAGTTTGAGATTGAGGCGTATTGACTGTTCACTACGCATGATTGGATCAGCAATATCATCGTAGTCGTGGTTGACCACATGCCTACAACTGTTCCATCCCATATCTTCCAGTAATTTGACAGCCCCTGCCGGGCCGTTCATTACTATCAGATTCAACCCTATGACAGAATTAATAACTTTTTCCGTTACAAAGATGGGCTCGTATCCGTGCAAGGTTTCGTTGACAACTTCCAGTGTTTTGTCTTTGTACAGGTGCCTTAGATTCTTGTCAAAGTTCAAAGGATTGTTGTTTTGGTTCTTTCCTAGTGCCTGGTAATCGCTGTGCCGGAAAATGGAACTGCCCCAATGTTTCTTCTGGATAAGTTCCTCGTACCCTTTACTAGATTCAAGGGATATGTTTTCGATCTCTTTTGACAGTTTGCATTGGTCTTTCATAAACAATGGTAATGTTGGTAGTACAGAATATGGTTTAACAAACTTGCGGTCTCCAAAACTGCCTTTTTTTTTAATAAAGACATGTTGTGTATCAATACGCAGGTCACCGTGTTTATCCAATCCCAATCCCTTGAGCAGTGACGCCATGAAAATCCTGTGCGGCCGGGGGTTAAGGGAAGTGCTTATCCAGTGTTTTTCGTTAGATGGATCTTTTTCAACATCGTTGAATTTTTGGTATGCATGAAGGTCTATTATCATGTCTCCAGGACAGAATATATTTGTTATCCTAGGATGATCAAATACATCTTTCTCTGCTCCTATCCATATTAGTCTAGCATCTTTATTATCTTCCAATTGGTCTATTATATGTTTACGGTTATGGGGGTATGTGTAGTCAAAACAAAAAGCTATTGCTGTGTTGTTACGATTAAAGAATTTTATATTGTGTTGTAGAGTGAATTGTCCGTATCCAAGATAGTGTGCTGAAAAAATTCCTCCTTTGTTCCTTAGATCAGATATCAATGAGCGGACCCATGTGTGAAGCACTTCATCGTTGTGTCTTCTTATATACGTATGAAACACGTAAGTTATGAATTTAGGAGTATAGAGTTCACAGTGCCGGCAGTCATTGACATCGTTTTGGATCTTACCCAAACATAGTTGCCTGTGAAGTTGGCGCTTGAAGTCACCGTGCTGGTGTCTGCTGTGAATGTGGTGTCCGATACATCGAACCAATCATCTCCCGTTGGTGTCGTTGCAAGTGAACCCTGCATCTTGATAGTTGCGTTGGCATTGAAGTCAGCCGAAACTTGGTATGCGACTGTGTGTACCCCATCTGGTTGTGAGTAGTACCCGTCACCTTTGGCCTTGTCTGAAACAAATCCTGTATGGTCTAGTGAGGTAGATGTAGAGCCATCTGCTGTCTCTGTTGTCACAACTTCTTCAACAGTGATTTCCGTTGTTGATACAACAGATTTTACAGTGAAAGTTGAGTTATTGTTGCTTGTGCCTGTGACAGTAATTAAATCAAATACCGCAAGTTTTCCAGATCCAGTCAGCACAGTGCTGGTAGAACTTATGGTGTAGACTCCGGAGGTCGCAGTAAAACTAATGTCGCTAGCTGTAATTGTGGTTACATGTGCTTTAGATGATATTAATGTTGTGCTTGTCTGTGCCATCGTTGTTATTTATTGTTCTTTACGTCTCTTGAATCTTGCTGTTTTTGGACCTAGCCCGTACACAGCGGCCAGTTCGTTTGGCTCCTGTCCGTCTACGGTCATAATATCAAGATATTTTATCTTGTATGCTTTACCGTCTGCTTCTCCGTATTCTTCACAAAGGCAATCGTCTTTCCTCACTTTCCTAACTATCAGGTGTACCTTCTTCTCGACGGGTGATCCCATCCAGTCCTTCAATATTGTGGATTCCACAATGGAATCCCTCTTGAATATGTTGTGCTCTTGTAGTTTTTTTATTGCGTTCATTTTTTTACCTTGACAAATTTGATTACTTTGTCTATTCCTTTCTGTGCTATCATGTATATTGGTGTTAAGAATTTTTCGTCCTGTACATAGAAGTATCCATGGTAACAGTGTGGAGATCTGTCTTCCAGGAAGTCTAGTACGAACTTGTTAGTGATTAGACAGTTGTCTATGTTTCTCTCAATGAATTCCCGTAGTGCTTCTCTTTCTGTTTCATTGACGTGTTTGTGTACATCTTTTCTCAAATGCACTTGGTACTTGTACTTGTCATATGGCAACCTATCACACCCCACAGAATCCTTTTCTAGCAGGCCAAATTTAGGATCCACAATCTCTGTTTTGACATGGTAGTTTGTGAATGATCCTATCAAGTCTTTTGACATGCCTTCGTTTGTGTAGAATATTGCTTTCTTGTCCTGCATACGGAATCTCATGCTGTTCCTGTGTTGCATTATGAAGTCTGCCAAATTATTCAAGTCCCTCAACCCCACATTCTTTTGCTTGAGATTGGTAAGGTATTGATCCGTTGTTGGATAGAACATTAAGCTACCCGGCATCTCGAATACCGTCTTGTAACGATACTTGCCGTAGAATAACTTGTTATGATGTTTTCGCATTTTTTACTTTTGCTTTTTTTTTCTCTTTGTTGGTCGTTTTGGTTGTAACTTTATTTGCTTTGAATTCTACTGTAAGTTTTGGAACAACATCTTCTGATAGCGTGACTTCTACCATTCCGCCTTCGTTCAGTTCACCAAACAATATCATTTTAGACAGAGGATTCTTGATCTCTTCGTCGATTATTCTCTGCAATGGTCTAGCACCTAGTTTAGCATCAAACCCTTTCTTGACTAGATAATCCATAGCTGGATCTGTTGCATTTACCTCAACGTCTTTCTCTATGGTCATTGTGTTTAATTCTAGTAAGAATTTTTTCACAATAGATTTCATTGTTTTTTCTGCTAATTTATTGAATTTAATAACAGCATCTAGCCTATTTCTAAACTCTGGTGGGAAGAATTTCTTAAGTGCATTGTCATCCTCGCCTGCTCTCTCGCTCTTACCAAACCCTATGTTGTTTCTTTCCATCTCTTCTGCACCTAGATTGGATGTCATAATAAGTGTGATGTTTCTGCAGTCGGCCTTCTTGCCATTGGAACCAGTCACTGTACCGTAGTCCATAACCTGTAGCAACATGTTAGATACGTCTCTGTGTGCTTTCTCTACCTCATCAAACAGTACAACCGCGTGTGGATTTTTTTCCACTTCGTTTATAAACATACCACCACCCATGTTTGAATCTTCGTAGCCTACATAGCCTGGAGGCGAACCGATCAGTTTCGCAATAGAATGTTTCTCTTGATATTCTGACATGTCAAATCTAACCAGTTCTACACCTAGTGTTTTAGCTAGTTGTTTTGCAGTTTCTGTCTTACCACAACCTGTTGGTCCTAGGAACAGGAATGATCCAACTGGCTTGTTTAGGTTTTTAAGTCCTGCCCTTGCAACAAGTATCTTGTCTGTGATTGTGTTTATTGCTTTGTCCTGTCCAAAAACCTGCAGTTTCATTTTCTCCTCTAGTGTCTTTAGATTACTTGCTTGTTTCTGAGACAACTGCTCTATGCTTATACCTGTCATAACACTTAACTCATGTATAATTTCGTCATGATCAATTACACCGTCCTTGGTGCCATTCAATCTCAGTCTTGCACAGGCAACATCTATGATGTCAATTGCCTTGTCCGGCAGTTTCTTGTCTGCTATAAACTTGCTTGAATAATCTACTGCGTCCTCACAGGCCTCATCGGTAATAGTGCATTTATGGAATGATTCATAATATTGTTTCACACCTTTCAGAATCTTAATAGATGTTTCCTTTGAAGGTTCACCAACTTGCAATCTCTGGAATCTTCTCATCAATGCTCTGTCCTTCTCGAAATACTTCCTGTATTCTTCCCAGGTAGTAGATGCAACGACCTTGATTGATCCTTTTAGCAGTGCTGGTTTTAGCATGTTCGCCATGTCCATGTTATTGCCCTGCCCTGTCGCTCCAGCACCAACTATCATGTGTGCTTCGTCTATGAACAGTATTGACTTACCTTTCTGGTCTAGTGCGTTAACGATCATTTTTAATCTCTCCTCGAAGTCACCTCTAAATTTACTTCCTGCGATCAAACTGTTAACATCCAAACTCCAGACAATATGATCCTTTAGGTATTCAGGAATGTCGTCTTTGTTCTTTGCAATTCTTCTAGCAAGTCCTTCTACAACTGCTGTTTTACCAACACCTGGATCACCTACTATCAGTACATTGTTCTTGTTTCTTCTTGCTAATATCTGTTTTAAATTATTTGTTTCTTCTTCTCTACCTATCACTGGATCTATCTTTTTGTCAAAATACTTTTGATTCAAGTTCTCACAGTAGCTCTTTAGTATCCTATCTGCCTGATTGGGTCTCAATCTCTGTTCGCCACCGGGTTGTGTTTGTCCACCAATGGACGCCATTCCCTCGTCAAGTATGGTCTCCGTAGATACAAGATCCATTAGATCCTGCTTGTCAACTTTGTGTTTCTTGAGGAAGAACGCACCATAGCTTTTCTTCTCCGCGAATATGCTGATCAGTATGTCAATAGATGTCACATCCTGTCTGCCCTGGAACAGTGCCTGCGTGAATGCTCTGTTCATCAGTCTCTCTAGAGATGCAGTTTTTCTCGGAACAATTGGATCTTTACTTTTTGAAACTATGTCATTACATTTTGTATCGAGATACTCTTCGATCTCCTTGACCAATACTGCGACATTAATTTTAAAATCTGACAGTGTAGTACCGATCATATTGTCCTTAACCAATGAAAGTAGAACGTGTTCTATGGTCACATATTCGTGTTTCCTCTTCTCTGCTTCTTTAACTGCGTCTTCGAATATTTTTTCTAGTCCTTCGTTTGCTTCTAACATCTCCACTCCAATCTATTGTTCCATGTTGTATTTTCAAAAACGTTACTATGTCCTTCTTGTCCCATTCTAATTCTTGTTGTATTGCACAAATTAATCGCTCCACGTCCTTCTGTGTTGAAGTCTGCTTGTTGTAAGTTCCGTTTAATATCTTCCATACTTTAGTCCTTTTCCCTTTTTTTAATTTTTTCGTGCTTTTTTCTTTGCCATGTCCCATTTCAGTTTCGAGACTCTCTTGTTGAATGTGATGCCGTCCAAGTGATCAAGCTCGTGTTGGAAACACTTTGACTCCATGCCGTCAAGCTCTGCCATGTGGGTCTGTCCATTTGATAATTCATATTGTACTTCAACTTTTCTTGGTCTCTCCACTTTTATCCAAACATCCATGAAGCTCAAACAACCTTCTACATCTATAACTTTTTCTTTGCTTGACTTTATTATCTTTGGGTTCCATATTATAGCAGGTTTTGAGATTGTGTCAAACGACTCGTGTCCTATAGCAAAGAATCTTTTGGTAATGCCTATCTGGTTAGCGGCAAGTCCTAAGCCCCTCTCATCCTTCATGAACTGTATCATCTCATGTTCAAACTTGTTAAGGTCTGCGTGATGTTCTATGGTATCTGTCTTCCAGTCCCACGGTGTACTGACTGTTTCTAGTGTGTGGTGTGGGTATGAAAACAATTCTATCATTATAAATCCTTTATCTTTTTAAGATCTGCTGTTGATAATTGTGGTATCAGTACCAACACTTTGATGTAAAGATTTCCTCTTATATTTAATGTCCTATGTACTGGCATTCCTTTTCCTTTTACACTTAATAATGTTCCGTGCTGTGTGCCTGCCGGCACCTTGACTGTTATCACACTGTCCTCCAGTGTCTTTAATTTTAACTCATGTCCCCTTATGGCCTGGAAACAATCGATGGTCTTGTCAGTGTATAGATCATTTACTTTTCTTGTGTAGCCATCCGAATCCAACACACTCATCTGTACCATTAGATCGCCACGTGGCATATTCTTAATAGAATTATCTCCCATGCCAGCAAACTTGAAAGTCACTCCATGTTGAACACCGGCTGGAATTTTGACTGTTGCGAATTCCTCTCTGCCAGAGGGGAGTTTGTAGTTAATGGTTTTCTCGTTGTCCATCATGGCCTCTTTGATTGATATTGCCATCCTTACCTGTATATTACGATTTGCTTGTGGCCTTGATCTGAAAGTCTTTGTTCGCA
>Ga0307488_10003283_pt1 | contig 13565 bp, 15 predicted proteins | sample SB02metaG_FD_202248 | JGI IMG/M metagenome (GOLD analysis project Ga0307488, IMG submission 202248) | Sea-ice brine microbial communities from Beaufort Sea near Barrow, Alaska, United States - SB 0.2 | ecosystem: Environmental > Aquatic > Marine > Coastal | place: USA: Alaska | collected...
ACGGATTTGATGACACGATCATTACGATGAGATACGCTGAGTTTATGCAAGAATTTATTCAAAAAATGGGAGTCGACATCACTTTGAACACGTATGAAGGAATCGGTCATCTTAATATTATCGGTGACGAAAAGGTATTGACTGACGTCAAAAATCACATCTCAAAAACACTATCGATTGGAACCGCCTGATTTTATTTTTATATAAATTTAGATTTCATCATTATATTGATGATTTTTTAAACTCATTGTAGTCATGATCTTGATGACAAAACCTTTAATAAAAAAATCGAATCAACTTACTGACAAATAGTTGATTCGTTTTTTTTTCATTTTTTTTTCATTTTTGTTGAGTTATGATTAGTTTATTTCTTACTGTTCGCCAACACACCGCTCTTTCTGTTTTTAGGTATTACATACTTATATCCTAAGAAATCGAAGATACTCTTCTCAGAGTTAAACGTCTTCTTGACAAACTCTTTTGTTTTAGTATCAGTAAAGTTATATTGACTCAGTGAATACCCTTGGTTCAGCGCCTCTGTGCGCATCTCCTTATTGAAATCATCGCTCCCAGTGAAATACAACAATTCAAAGTAATACTGTTCAGGCTTGGTTACGATGATGTCGATGCGCCTGAACGTATCACAACCACCGAGCTTACACAACCCCATGAATTTGTTATCTCCATAGGCGAGGACGTCCACGATGTAATCAATACTCTTGAGATAATCCACGAATTCCTTATACTTATCTATGTAGTTGTCTCCTGAAGATGTGATGAGTATGTCGATGTCTCCACTATCCTCACTCTCTCTCCTATAACTTCCAGATATATCATACTTGATATTGAAGTGTTTCATACTGATGACTTCCTGAATAAAGTCATTGTGACCGTGCATCTCCGATCGCGGAATGCGCTTCAGCATGTCATCGTAATACTTGAGACCAAGCTTATGTTTATCATTCAGAAATCCATGTTCTTCATCTAGCTTTTTAAGGTGCGCCATGTCCTTAATCTTGCCGTGTTCAGCCTCGATCTTTTCCTTTAGCTTATGACCGATGCCATATAAGGTAGTCATGTCAAAAGTATCTTTATCAGCATTTAGAATCTCATTAACCTTCGCGAGGTTCGCTCCTGAACTGCGGATCTCCATAATTTTATCATTGATCTTCTTACCGATACCCGGGATATCGTCGAACTTCTTTCGTTGCATGATCTGCTTCTCAGTCATATCATTCAGTGAGATGATAGCTTGGTTATAAAACTTCTTTTTATAAGGCACTTCATTCTTAGAAACGATAGTGAGGTTGTCGATTATAAGCGTTTTTACAGGTTCCATTGCAATATATATTTATAATTTATTATATTTAATCGTTCATTTTTTTATATCAATCGCGACAATCAATTCTTTCATCGTGTCATGATGTTCGAAAACAGGCTGCAGATTAATTTCGCGACATCTTATATGTTGTTAGTGTAATAAAATATGGAAACAAAGTATATTCATTCATTTTTATCAAACCTACCATCGATCATATTCGTCATATTAGTTCTTCGAAAGTCATATATTATGTTAATAAGTTTAACAATAGTAGTTGCATTGGTCGCACTAGTTAAAGAGCTTTTAAATCATATACCGAAAGACAGCGCTATGTATTGTATCACGCGGCGGCCTGAGAACGGCGTATACTGCGGAGTGTCGTGTTTAGAGAAAAAAACAAGCATATCCGACCCAGGTTTCCCAAGTGGTCATGCGGCGTTTATTACATTCTATGCGTTATGCTTGCCTTCTCATTCATTATTATATACAATTGTTAAGGGAGTTTTAATCTTATCGGTTATGTACAATAGATTAAGGTCAGGATGCCATACTATATTACAGGTATTCGGCGGTATGGTATTTGGTGGATATTTACAGCGTTATTTACTGCTATGAAAGGTAGGACGGATATTTATAGTGTTATTTACAAGCGTGTTATTTACAAGCATTTAAAGGATGTGTATCCGAATGATCCGAAAGGCTTCTAAATGACTTAACTGTTTACCTGTCCAAAATTTTCGTCGTAGAATGTCGAGTCGAATAGGTCCTTATTTTTCTTATGAAAGGAAATGATTATTTCCAGGTTGTCAAGGAAAGGATCACCAGGGAAGCGATTCATATACTCCTTCGTGATCTTATCCATGATGTCTTTGTCGTCAATGAATGATTCCTTGTCAGGGAACTTCTTCATCTCGATAGCCTTGAGTTTCATATAATCGTTCAACTTAGCGGAACAATTATCACGTGATCCGTCGGTGTAGATAACTTTAAAGCCTCTGCCTACCTTGGACATATCGACGATGTAAGACCAATTCAGGTCCTCGTCTAACACCTCTGTGTTCACAATATCCTTTGAAACTTCGCTCAGTATCTTCTTTATTTCGCTATCAATGCGTCTCACTTCTTGGTTCAACAACGATTGTTTGTCAACGAGTTCTGCGATACCCTTGAGAGCAGCCGCGGTTCGTACATAGTCGATAGCGTGATTTGTGTTGGATGAACTGGCCTTGGATTCTGACTTTATCATTTCCGTTTCTAATATTTGCGCGACTTTGTAGCATAAGCGGTCTCTCTTGAGCTTCTTCTCAATTGAGTATTCAGTAGTCTCTGAAGCATCCTTATCGACAGGTGTCGTCTCTGGTCCCTTGCCCTTATCGATAGGGGTCTCTTGAATGGGTTCGGGCTGAGTGTCTTGAATGTCTTCGGGCTGAGTGTCTTGAATGGGTTCGGGCTGAGTGTCTTGAATGGGTTCGGGTTGAGTCGTTTGCTTTCGCTTTTTAGGCCCCATTGCTCGTGGTTGTGTATGATGATAGGTCGGATACAAAAAAACAAATTTTAAACATTCCCAATTTATTCTAAATTTAAAAGATCTTATCTTGTGGAATACCTGAGATATTTATTATCTTTTTGATACCCTCCGATAACTTTGGATGGTAATATCGTTTATAGAACTTCGTTATACCATTTATAGGTCTCTTGATAATCGAACCTTTACTTTGGTTGAACAGACTATCGCACATATATAAACATTCCTTTTTCGACACATCGAACAATACACAAACACAAGGCATATTTTGCGCTTTGCACGCGTTTATGAACATATGTCTCTCCTCTTCATTAGCGTGCTCCCCGTCCATGATCAAGTTTTCATCATCGTCACAATCCTTCTCGTCCAAATAAATCGCAACGTGTTCTCTCACCATCCTGTTGCTCACCACCGCTCGTATGTATCTCATCTTTTTTCCATGTAATCGTTCAGCGAATGTCGTTTTGCCTACGTTAGGAGGTCCAACTATAAGTATCAGGTGTCTTCTAAGCGTGGTATTCAATTCATCAATTAAGTTATCGACGTTATCACACGGATATGATCTTACTTTTTTGTTATGATCTACTATATCAACTCTCGACATGTTGGTAGCGGTTTCGCATTCGTAAAAGTCTTTCACCGAGTAATTGAAACATCCCTTAATGTATTTATCATATGACAAGGACTTTTTCGTAGTTATGAACGAATCTATCGACTTTATACCCATGTCGTCGCAAACTGTCATGAAGCCGTCAAAAGGACATCTATAATAACCCTCCTTGTGTAAAAGCACACATCCATACAACGCTTCTCCGTATTTTGCTCCAAGTTTAATAGTCATTTCCTTTATAAACTTGCGAATAATAAGTATATTGTCCATAGTCTTCTCTAACACGAATACAAGCCGTGTGTCGGTGCAAGATAATTCCTTTACGTTCGCGTATTTCATTGTGAAGGCAACGTTGCAATCGATCATTGTAGCTGTTACATTTTGAGTCGTTTGTCGTCTGTACCCTATATAATCAGGACGCTCTATGCGATATAACATCTTGGTAGGTAATTTGAAAGTTAAATTATAACTGCAATGTTCATTTTTTTATATCAATATATGTCGCCAAAATTATGATGATTGTAAGACATTTATATGCTGCCATATGATTTATGTAAAATACTCGAGTGCGATGATATGCGGTTTCATAATATCATACATATATATAAAAACAATATGACCTTTGTTTTTGACGAGAAACTACCCACGCAATAATTATTTTTTTATTGAAGAAATGTCCTCACAATCTGCGCGGCGGTCCCGGATAACCCAAAACACTTATCAATTGATGAAAAATAAATATCTGATCTAAATTCTGAACATCATTTTATCAGTTTAATTAAATCTTCAAAGAATGATTATTACCTTATTCATTAGAAATAGAAATGTGTTTTGCATCTGCATACAAAGTTCTGTTTAAAGTTAATCGATCAAAAGATCATCAGGTAATGGGGGTTACTCACCCGTCGGAACCTGAAACAATTTCAGTGACAAGTTCACGCAGGTTCTCAACAGACACAACGTTTGGTAAAGATGTGTCAGTCAAAGGATTATATACCAGTCGAAATGATGTGCCGAGGAGGTATTTAGATAAAACCAGCAGTGGTAAAATAGCGTACATTGAATATGGTGGTAGAATACGACGTCTGTCGTAATTGCTTGCTTGCCTTGATAGATTTATTTGTTTATAATTACTAATAACATGGCTATAATTACTAATAACATAGAACAATCTTGTATCCATATGAATCTACTCTCATTTGAATCTACTATTATATGAATCAAGCTGTTTTCGCAGCTTCTCAGTATTTACACCAACCTTATCGAGGTGATCAAGGTTAAAGACCAATGCTTCCATCGTATTTCTTTGTGCAAGACAACAGCTGTGATTTTCTAGCAAAAGTTGGCATATATCATAGTTTTTTTTTGTTTTATCTTCTTCTATAGTAGTCATCCTCTCGATAATGATCAAATCCTTTACCTTCAGAAGTGCTTCGGATTTCTTCGTGCGAAACACATTTGTTTCAGCCCTACACATAGGACACTCTACTTCGCACTTATAGAGACAAACCGTGCAAAAGGCATGTCCGCATTCCAGAACAGATTTAGACTGCATGTCCTCATAACATATCGAACACTCATCATAATCTCCTGCATGTGTCTTGCAGTATCGATCTTTTTTCGTTAGGCGTGTGCAAGGACGTCCCTTAGAAGTTGTTCCTTTACAAAAACTCATTTTATTGATGAGTGTATATATGAGTGTCCTTTAAGTGTAAATATAAATTTTAAAATATCTGTTGTTGTTTTTATTTGTTTGATTGATATTAATTCAAATCAAATGCGCAGATTGTTCAACAAAAATAATAAATCATTCTCTGATGAGCTCGATGATGCAGTGGTGTTTTTTTTTATGACTACATCAATAACGAAAGCCTTATATTTGACATCTTCATCGTCCTCGAATATGTTCTTAACATGATTGAGAATGTCGTGTAGTTGCGTCAACATATCATTAGCACTCTTGAAGATGAAACATTCGATATCGTGATCATAATAAGGCTTGTTATTTATGTTCATATACTCAATGTACTCTATGTAATCAGTAGTAGTAAAGAGTGTCCAATAAGGAATCGCTATCGATAAGTATTTTAGCTTGTCTTTTTTATTCAAAACACTCATGAGTTTGAAATCAGTCGTAGATTCTAATTTTTTATAATTTTCCTGAAACAGCAACTCGATAACCTCCCATATATTTGATAGTAGAATTAGAGTCATCGTATAATAATACATTATACTATTGCTTTATGTAAGTTTCGGCTTTTTCAGAGGAGGTTCGAGTGCTTGACATTCAAGTTTTTCTTGTTTTTCTTGTTTTTCTTTGCTTTCAAGTTTTTTGCTTTCGAGTTGCTGACATTTTTGTTGAAGCATCTTGATTGCCTGAAGAGTATGATATTTGGTTCCCCATACATTCATGGCGTGCGTCTCGGCATTGTACCATATGAAATACACATTAGATTTCTTCGTAATAGCTTTCAGATTGGCACCTTCTGAACCGATCAAATGTTTGACATCTTCCAAAGGAAGACCGAGTATCACCTGAGTACAAGACTCATCCATAGTGTTCAAGTTAAACACGTTTCCTTTAAAATCATTAGCAAATTTCTTAACATATCCTTCGATAACGGTGCAAATATACTTCTTAGCACTATCCAGAATATCTTTGTCGCCGTATAACGTGAAAGAATTAGTATCTTTGTTATACCACATAGATTTCAGATTACATTTTTGAGAAAGTTTGATGAAATTCGAACCACCTTTCCCTATGATGTGCTTGGTAACAGATTGCGGCACATTGACATAAATGTTGGTATAGAAAATCATCTTAAGATAGTTGTTAAAGGGAATATATTTAACATTGTGTGATATAGTTTTAAATGATTTTGAATTTTTATATTGGTGAAAAGACTTCATTAATCAACTTGTTCCATTTCTTCGGTGTCGTCAACATCATCTTCGGCTCCTTTGGTGTCAGTGTCGGTGTCTTCGACAACTCCTTCTGTGTCACTGTTGGCAGACATCACTTTGAAGATTTTTTGGCAATACACGTGTGGATCATCAAGAACATATCCACTGGATAGCATGGAAGTCTCCAGCATCAGCGTCAGAAGATTCTTATTGATCTCACTAAGCTTATTATCGTCCGATTTGAATTGCCCGGCGATAGAAACAATCAATGGATGTTGCACGTTAAGCTCTACGATCTTTTTAGAATTCATAGCTTGAGACATTCCGTCATTGCGAAGTGCCTGCGCTTTCATGATCCTCTCCATGTTCGCTGACCAACCGTAAGCACTCGAAACAATAGAACACGGCAAATCTCCTAATGCGTTTGTTTGTTTAACCTTCTCCACCGTATCACCGTAGTGTACCTTTACCGCCTTACAAAATGCCTCTAACCCCTTATCTTCTTGAAAGACTTCCTCTCCTGGAACCGTAAGACCTTCGCGATTAATGCTCTGAAGCTTATACGTTTTATCATCGTGTTTGAACTCGCGCAATTGTTGAACGAGGTATTCATCGATGGCTTCATCCATGAGCAACACATTGAGTCCTTGCTTCTTGAACCTGTCCAAGAATGGACTTTTCTTTAACGCGTTCATATTGTCTCCAGACAGATAATAGATACACTCTTGATCCTCTTTCATGTTATCAACGTATTGTTCCAGTGTTCTGAACTCCGATTTATCACTCGATTGATATTTCAACAGTTTGCTGAGTTTATCCTTGCTGTTGTCGGTGTCATTGCAGATTCCTAGCTTAATAGATTTAGAAAACTCCGTGTAGAACGTCTTGCTATCCTCCTCGTTGAGTTCTTGGATCATCTCGACCACTCTCTTTACGATGTTCTTCTTGATAGTCTTAAGAATCTTATTCTGTTGGAGAAATTCGCGACTGATGTTAAGAGGTAGATCATCACAATCTACAATACCCTTCACAAAGCTCATCCACTCAGGTGAGAGATGCTCAGAATCGTCCGTCACGAAAACCTTCTTCACGTAAAGCTTGATGTTGTCTTGCTTTTTGCTCTTCGAATCGAATAAATCATAAGACGCCTTCTTAGGAATGTACAGAATACACTTGAATTCCAGATTACCCTCTACGACGAAATGTCTTTTAGCGAGTGGTGCGTCCCAGTCGTTCGTAATGGATTTATAGAAAGTATTATGTTCATCTTCAGACACGTCTTCAGGCTTCTTAGTCCAAATGGGCTTATCGGTATTGATCTTTTCAAACTCTGTGATGATCTCATCGATGGTTGTTGTTTTCTTTGCAGTCTCAGTAATGTCTTCAATCTTTACATCCCCAGTTTCAGTTTCAGTCTCAGTCTCAGTTTCAGCAATGTCTTCAATCTTTACATCACCAGTTCCAGTTTCAGTATCAGTGTCAGGTTCTACTTCTACTTCCTTACTCACAGTCTTGGTCACCTCAAGCTCAATAGGATAATTAATGAATCCATTATATTTCTTGACGAGTTCCTTAATCTTATGTTCCTCCAAGTATTCACACTGATCATCTTTCATGTGAAGCACCAGCTTACATCCATGTTCCATTGTGCTGTCGTCATCGCACTCGGATACTTTGAAAGTTCCATCAGCTTTAGACGTCCATTTATTTGTTTTACCATCCTTAGTAGCGTATACATCAACAACGTTAGCTACGAGAAAAGCACTGTAGAAACCCACACCGAATTGACCGATGAGAGATTCTTTGTTATCAGATTCACGCATCTTCTCCATGAACGCTTTAGTTCCAGAGCGTGCGATAGTCCCGAGATTGGAGATGAGTTCTTCAGACGTCATCCCGACGCCATTATCAACGATGGTAATAGTCTTATCACCCTTGTTAGGCACGATTTGAATTTTATAGTCTGTAGTCGCATTCTTGCCAGAAGTGAGCATTTCATAACGATGCTTATCGATCGCATCAGAAGCGTTTGAAATTAGTTCCCTCAAGAAAATATCGCGATTGCTGTAAAATGAGTTAATGATTAAACTCATCAATTGATTGATCTCAGCTTGAAAAACGTAGTCATTGGTTTGGCTAGAAGGAGTCGTCATCGCTTATAATGGGTTATATGACTTTTTTTTTTAAATAAGTTTCATAACAATTATAAGAGTAACGAAAACGACAAAAATGAAGACTGAAAAGTGTGAGTTGATTAATTGAATTACATTTTATTTTGTAAGTGAAAATGATTGAACGTGAATATTGAAATTGCGCTAAGAAAGGTTAGTATTAATAAACCATCCTGATGTGGTTAGAGCACATGATAGGCTGTTCAATAGAACCGACATGTATACACACATGGATTATTATTTAAGTGAGTTCATATAAGTCATTTAAAATCAAACTCTTTTTTACTATGTAATCACTCACTCACGCCATGTTTGATGAATTCATCCTTTCAAAAGAAGATATCAATAAAAACAAACCTATATATGAGATATTGAATCTTGTTCAACATCGTCACAAAATAAAGTTCGATAAAGTCCTTTACATTGATTCTAAAAAAGGCGAGCTATTACCATTCCTTGGTCTTAAGAACGCTGGCTTAATCCAATACTTTCATCTGACAACAGATGCTGCTACAATAAAGAATAACCCTTTATTTAAAAACATACATAATCTATCTGTCATTCATAACAAATCATCGATCGAATATAACGCCTATGATTTAGTCATCTCTGACCAACCAAACGCACTTAGAAAGTATTCCGAATTTGTCCGACTTAACGGTCACGCCATTCTCTTGTCGAATGCAGAATATTCGGTTGCACCCGATTTTATTCGATTGTATAACGATGAAAAGACGGGTTTGAAATGTTTCAAAAAAGTAGATGCCTTTCACCAAATCAAAAATCACAATGAATTCTCATCTGGAACCCCCATCAAAAATAAATACGAACTATTGAAACTAGAACATGATGAACAACTGGACGTGAACATTATCATCAATAAGCTATCCGATCATCAAGTGCAAGTCACCGTCATCAGATTCGATGATGAAAACACGTATGATGGGGAGTTGAAAATTAAAATTTATAATGATGGCGACGACAATAGTGAAATCATCACAATTCCTAAGTTGAACACTGTTTCAGTTCATAAGAGCGAACACATCGTTTCCAATGTCATCATCCAAGAAGATGAGAGAACCAGTCAAACACAACGCATCCCTAAGATACTGTGTCAAACACTCGATGATGATGTCGTCGGAGAAATTCACGCCAGAACAGTTCTCAATCTGAAAGCTCTACACCCAGAGTATTCCTATGTGTTCTTCGACGGTCGCGCAAGACGCCAGTTCATCAAAGAGCATTTCGACTCAGCAGTTCTCGATGCCTACGATGGATACGTTAGCGGGGCATTTAAAGCCGATATATTCCGCTACTGTTGGTTATATATGAACGGTGGCATCTACATTGATTGTAAGATGATTAATAGAATTCCCTTTCGTGAAATCATCGCAACTGATCAAGAAGTGTTCCTGTGCAAAGATCGTATTCCCAGCGCAACTATCAACGGTATCATCGGTATCAGCGCGAAGAACGAGGACATGATGAGGTGTGTATATGAATGTGTCGCCAGATTCGAAAGCAAAATACACAAGAAAGTATCATTCGGTAGTCTCTATCACACGGGACCCTATCTATTCTATAGTTGCATGTCAAAGTATAAGACTTCCTGTAAGTTTGATGTCCCTTTCAACGACCAGGATTATAAGAAGGCTAAGATAGTTATGGACACTTGTGCTGCTGACGATGGCGATGGCAGAGTAGTGTGCAACGTATGGTTTAAAAGATATTATGAATCGTATAATAAGATTCACAAGAAACCTATTTGGTCCGAACAATGGGCTAAAGGTGAGATATATTACGGTAAGAAAGTTCCCGTGCAAAACATGAACAAAACGTTTATGATGGTGTATCCTAACCAGTTAAACGCGGAATCAAAAGAACCCACGTTCGCCTACGATTCCAACGCTAAAGCCATCTTCAACGACATTCAGGACAATCTTAAATGCAAACTGATCGAGGATGTGAATGATATAGAAAAATTGGTCTTGATTAACAAGATAACGAAATAATACATGTTCTTATGTTAAATAAGTGGTCATATCATGACTAACGCATATTCTCAAAGTGTTGTTAGGGTGATTGTACAATCAAACGAGTTCGATTTCAAGAATCCATATAGCAGAGGGAGGAATAATCTGACAGGGGGGACGGGATTCTTCATAGATAAGGTCGGACACATCCTAACGTGCTCACACGTCATAGATGATGCATCTAAAGTGTTGGTGAAAATACCGAGTGAGGGACTTAAGGAATTCGACGTGGATGTTCTAGGGTTCTGTCCATATTTTGATGTGGCGTTGTTGAAAATAAAAGACTATAAAGTAAAACAATACTTGAAATTACACAGTAAAACTAAGATCGTTGTTCCTGGAACTGAATCATATGCTGTGGGGTTTCCAATGGGACAAGATAATCTTAAAATAACAAAAGGAATCATAAGTGGTCAAGAGGATAATTTTTATCAAACGGATGCGGCTATTAACAAGGGGAATTCAGGAGGACCATTGATGCTAAATGGGAAAGTCATAGGTATCAACTCAGCTGTGATGTGTGACGCCGTTAACATTGGCTTCGCTGTTCCCATTCATAAAGTAGCGCTGATTATGAATCAACTGAAGAGACCAAAATATATCATTCACTATCCTAACATCGCTCTTCATATGGATTTTCAGAAGACAACTAAGGAAATAGCTAAGTGCGTGAAGAGCTCATGTGGCGGTGGTGTCATCATATCGAAAATATACGACGCTACGTTTTTCAAGGGTTCGAAGATTGGAGAGGGGGATCTCTTATGTAAAATAAACGGCGTACAGATCGACAGCTACGGCAACATGAACAAGAAGTGGATGGACCAGAAGATGACTATAGAGAACATGATGTCAGATATTCATCTTAATTCGAAAGTGAAACTCGAATATTGGAAAAACGGGAAATTATTGAAAGATTATTTTATGATGACCGAATACCGACAAAAAATAAGAGAGGTGTATCCTCAATATGAATCAATTGATTATATTGTCTATGGTGGTATCGTTTTCATGAACTTGTCTTTAAATAATTTCAACGTTCTTGATAGTGCTAAACACTTTTCAGAAGATGATCGTTCCGAGAGCAAGGTAATCATCGTCAATATTCTCATAGAGTCTCCTATATTCCAGTCTCAAATATTCGAAGTTGGGGATATCGTGAGCAGCATCAATGGTGTGGACGTAAGCACACTTACAGACGTTAGAAAAATTATAAAGGCAAAACAAGGTAAAAAGCAGTATTGTAAGGACTACATTACTATAAAGAACGAGATGAATAAGATTGTCATCATGAACAAGAAGGATATTAGTTCAACCAACTCTCTTGTCAAAGAGGCATACATGATAAAAGATTTGAAGATATAATGGAGAAAAATCAAATGGATGGTTCGACAATTCATCCGTTTTTTTGACGTATCAACAAATATAATATCACTATGATAACAAAATAATACACTTTAGGCTTTAGTAATAAAACCTTATTCATGGATACGCTCACGCTGGAAAGTTTCACCTAAACGGTATTATGTTCATTTTAGACCAACTTATTGGATAAGAATTTATCGTTCGTGTTGACATCTTTTATAAGATTTTGTAGCTGTATCTCATTATACTTTCTGTATTCAAAGAGGTTCGATATGTTGTTCTCTGCGTCGACAAGGCGCCCATAGATGTAGAGAACGATAATAAATATTATCATTATGCATACAAAGTTAATGATCGCAAGCATGAGTGTAATTTCATTCATTGTGTTTGGTTTTAATCTATTTACATAAAATAAATCGCATGTATTAGTTTTCTTTTTCTTTTTCTTTTTCTTTTTTGCCGTTTGCAGTTTGCTTATTGTATTTAAACAACAGTTCTTGTGCCAGCTGATATTCTTCATCTGTCACGTCATCGTCTACCATCGACTTTGGTAAAACACACATCTGGCTTTTCTCATTGAATATACCTAAAACAAAGATGATGAATATAGCAGTCATTATCATTGAAACATATACATCCCTCGTGGCAACAAAGAACATACAGAATATCGTAAACCTCCTAATGATCGTCGATTTAAGGAACATATCGTGGCTCTTACTCAAATCCATGACAAGATACTTAGAACCAAGATTGAATAATATCATAGCGAAACCAATAAAGAACTTACTCTCATTGATGTTGTTCATTAACGGTGTTAATACCTTTTTAATGGCATCATCGGTCTTCATCATCATTATTATACTAGTTATAAGTTTTAATTTTTATTCCCATTTGAACAAATTGCTCCATCATGAAAATGACAAGCACGCCCGATAGAGTATACAGCGACAAATCTAATATCTGTTTATTAGCATCCTGCTTCTGAATGGACTGGACACGGTATGGAGCGAGTTGTTGCTTTCTAGGTTTAGCGTTTTCATACATCTCTTCATTTACCTCTTCCTCTTCTACATACCTGTCTATGTTCGCATTCTTAGTCGCGTTGGTCTTCATACTCGTCAAATAATTGTCATCATTCTCTTCATACACCTCTTCATACGGTGTCTCTTCATATATCCTATCTTCCTCCTCTTGGATATCATTCTCCTCTTGGATATCATTCTCCTCGCGGACATCATTGTCATCCATGACTTCCATGTATGTGTTCGTATTCGGATTAATGGCCATGCGGCGCCTTTGCATGTCTTCGGGCCTGAAGTATGCCTTGTGATTCTTTAGAGGTTTGGAGGTTCTGGAGTGCGCCCTCGCATCGGCGTACCCATAATACTTATCATAATCTTCATTACCGTTATTCGCAAACATGGCTTCCTTATAATTCAATTCGTTTGAGGTGTTATTACGATAAGGTTTAGCTCTCGGTTTGGTTCTATTTTCGTATAAATTACACGTGGGTTTTTTAGCTGGTTTCTTCCTGTCAATCCTATCAACCCCCCACGCTTCCTCTATAGTGCTATAATGCGTATTTATAATTGTCATTAACCTATTACACTAAATTTAGAAATTAAATAATGGGATTTCC
>Ga0307488_10003285_pt1 | contig 13562 bp, 14 predicted proteins | sample SB02metaG_FD_202248 | JGI IMG/M metagenome (GOLD analysis project Ga0307488, IMG submission 202248) | Sea-ice brine microbial communities from Beaufort Sea near Barrow, Alaska, United States - SB 0.2 | ecosystem: Environmental > Aquatic > Marine > Coastal | place: USA: Alaska | collected...
AATAGATCGGGCGCGGTCTTAAACATAGCGGAACAGTACATCACAACAAAACCAGCACACACTTTAACAGAAAGTTAAATATGCGTCCTTGAATGGATGATCAAGGGTTGATAATCTTCTCTAAATCTATGGCTGGATCAGCACTTGATAAGACTATTTCGCTATAATCGAACGATTTTTCCCTCTGGAATGCCAAAAGCCTATGCCTTACGCTAACATCCGCATGATCGTTATGGATCTGGACGACACCCTGTTAAATGAAGCTGTCGAGATCAGCCCTGCCAACCAGACGGCCATCGCCCGGGCACAGGCAGCCGGCCTAACCATTGTCCTGGCCTCGGGGCGCCCATCACCGGCCATGACCCGCTACGCCGACCTACTGCATTTGGACACCGGGGGCTATGTCATTTCTTACAATGGCGCCTATGTGACCGACTGGTCTAATCGGGAGATCCTGTTCGATACCTGCCTGAGCAAATTTGAATGCGAGCTGTTGGTGGATACCGCACAGACCCAAGGGGTCGACGTACAAACCTACCTCGACGGAGCCATCGTTACCGAACGGATGAATCCCTATACCCAACTGGAAGCGACGCTGACTGGGATGCCAGTAAAGATCGTCGACAATCTCAAAAGCGCCGTGCAGGGCACGGTGCCCAAGGTATTATTATTGGCCGAACCCGACAAGATTAGGGCGATGCAGGTAGAATTGAGCCACGCACTAGGTGGCCGATTTACGATCAGTATTTCCAAGCCGGTGTTCCTGGAGTTTACCCAACGGGCTGTCGATAAGAGCCGCGGCATCGATGTGGTCTGTGCCAAATTGGGCATCGCCAAGGCCGATGTCATGGCGATCGGTGACAGTTACAACGATCTAACCATGTTGCGCGATTGCGGGGTCGGCGTTGCTATGGGCAATGCGCCGGATGATATCAAGATGAGTGCGAATGTTATTACCGCGGACTGCGCCCAGGATGGCGTTGCCGCCATGATCGACGCAGTACTGGCCAGTCAAAATATGCCGCAAGTTGTCTGACCGCTGTACTTCAGTTGGCTGATTGGGCCAAAACGTACTAATCAAGCTGTACGCTTAGGCTCCAGTGTACGCCCCCAGTCATCGGCTCTGACTACTACAGATCGAACAACCAGATCGCCAACCGGTGGCATACTCAACACAAAAAGGCCGCTAATGAGCGGCCAAGTTATTCACAACTTCTATCTATATGACCCTATTGTCCTTACAAAAGGGGCAATTCAAAACCCGATTTTACCCTGTCCAGCACAACCATGGTTTTAAAGTTCTTGATATTGGGGTTTTCCCAAAAAAAGTCCTGAGTAAAGGCATCGTAGTCTGCTAAAGACCTGGAGGCGACAAACAATACAAAATCCGCTTCGCCAGTGGTGTAAAAACCGCTGGTAATTCTCGGGTTTTGGCTGATGGACTTTTTAAAACTGTGGACAATATCCCGGCGATCTCTCTCTAGGTTCACAAAAACCAACGAAAATATTTCGAAACCGACCGATTCTGGGTCAACTACCGATACATCTTTAGAGATCACCCCATTTTTGCGCAGTTTATTGACCCGTCGCTTGGCAGCGGTGGCAGATAATCCCACGGCCGAACCCAGTTTTTCGGTACTGGCGAGCGCGTCTTTTTGCAGCATAGAGAGCAAAACAAGATCTACATGATCAATACCATTTTCGTCGTTTTCGCTCATACATTCACCGGATTCAGGCTAATTGCCAAGTATAGCGCCGGATTAGTGCATGGTCTATCCCTATACTTTTAATCCAGCGCTTGAACTGAGAAGCATTAGCCAAATGCGACAAACACTCAAGTATGTAGCAACTAAGCCTGAGGAGGCCGTCAATGAAAAAAACAAGAAAATTGACCCATAGTGTAATTCCTAGCGTTATCGCCACCGCGATTTTATTCTCGCCAGCGGTATTTGCCGACGAATGGAAATACGTCATGGAAGAGGGTTTATCAGACCCACAGGGCCTATACGCCGTTAAATTCAAAGAAGAAATCGAAAAGAATTCTGACCATACGATAAAAATCTATCCGGTTGGAACACTTGGCGAATCAGCCGATGCGATGGAACAGACCCAAGCTGGGTTGTTACAGTTTATTGATCAGTCGCCCGGCTTCACCGGTGCAATGATTCCTGAAGCAGAAGCGTTCCTAGTGCCTTACCTGCAGCCAACCGATCCTAAAGTAGTACGGGAGTTCTTTAAAAAGGGCAAAGCAGTAAATGAAATGTTCCACGAAATTTACCGCGAGCATGGCCTTGAATTGCTGGCAATTTTCCCTGAAGGCGAGCAAGTCGTAACAACGATGGAGGAATTCCGCAATCCAGAAGATTTGGAAGGCATGAAAATCCGTACTATGACTTCGCCACTGTTACTTGAAACCTACACAGCTTTCGGTGCTTCACCTATAGCAATGTCTTGGGGCGAACTGATTGGCGCACTGAAAACCAATATGGTTGACGGTCAAGAGAACCCAACCATTTGGATCGAAGCTTATGGCCTAGATGAGTTGACAAAAGTAATGACCTATACCGGACATGGGCAGTACACGACTGCGGTCATGGCCAACTCTGACTTCTATGACGGTCTGAACAGAAAGAACAAGCAACTTATTCAGAACGCAACCGCTGTAGCACATAGCTATATCCTCGATGAAGTTGTGAAAATGGATGCAATTGGCTTGAACAAGATCAAAGAAACCAACCCAGGGTATAAAATTGTCCGCCTGACCGAAGCTGAACGTGCAGTATTCAAGCAACGTGCAATGGCAGTTGAACAGAGCTATATCGACAAGGCTGGTAAGCGTGGCGCAGCCATCATCAAGCAGATGAGAGAAGATATAGCTGCTGCGATGTAAATCAATGGTTAACTAACCATTATATAGAAGTCTAATAGCAATTTTTTTACAAGCTGATTAGACCAACAGATTCACCCATACTGTCATTCTCAACTAGCGTTGGGGATGGCAGTCTTGGTTTTGGTCGGTTACTTATGTTGTTCATGAAGAACTTTTTTCATCGGGTGTTAAATTATGAATCAAACAGATAAACAAATTAGCAGTCGCTCACTGATAGCTCGAATGCTTGATGCGGTCGACGCCAAAATTGCCACACTGGAAGAATTCATAATGGCTACTGGCATTATTTTGATGGCAATAAACACCATCGTAAATGTTATCAGTCGATACATATTCAATCACTCCATCATTTTTGCAGAAGAACTCAATAGCACCTTTATCCTGCTCGTTACCTTTGCGGGTATGGGATACGCTGCCAGACATGGACGACACATTCGCATGTCGGCCATTTACGACCATATGCCGGATAAGGCACGAAAAATCCTTATGACGGTAATAGTTGCCGTTACAGCCCTATTTATGTTTTTACTGGCCTATTATTCAGTCCAATATATTTTCCATGTGTATGAGAAGGGCAGAATCATGCCTGCGTTAGGAATACCCGTTTACATCACTTACCTTTGGGTTCCAGTGGGATTTTTTATCACCGGAATTCAATATGCCTTAACAACGCTTAAAAATATTCGTGAAAAAGACATTTATTTGTCGACCGAATTAAAAGAGCACTCGGCACCGGAAATAGAGGTTTAATCATGGCCTTAGTAATGTTTTTAATAATGACCACGCTGCTATTGCTTGGCTTCCCGATGATGATTCCATTGATTGCGGGAGCACTTGTGGGTGTCGTAGAACTCTTTGGTGATGTCGATAAAACCGAGTTTATGGTCCAGCAAATGTTGGGTGGCATACGCCCATCGTCACTCATCGCAGTGCCCATGTTTATGTTGGCCGCCGATATCATGACGCGCGGGCACTCTGCCGATCGCTTGATCGATATGGTGATAACCTTCGTGCGTCATATCAGGGGTGGCCTGGCCATCAGTGCCTCCACAGCCTGTGCATTGTTTGGCGCGGTATCCGGATCAACGCAGGCCACGGTCGTCGCCGTCGGTGGGCCCCTTCGGCCGCGCATGCTCAAGGCGGGCTACAAAGATTCTTTTGTCCTGGCGCTGATTGTCAATTCCAGTGACATCGCATTTTTAATTCCACCCAGCATCGGGATGATTATCTATGGTGTGGTGTCCAAGTCATCGATTCCGGAATTATTTATTGCCGGCATTGGCCCAGGCTTGCTCATCTTGGTGCTTTTCTCCATCTACAGCATGATTTACGCCACGATTAAGGGCGTACCGACAGAACCTGCAGCCAGCTGGGGCGAGCGTTTCACGGCCGTCAGACGGGCACTATGGCCCCTTGGCTTCCCCTTTATTATTATCGGTGGCATCTTTGGTGGCATCTTCAGCCCGACTGAGGCGGCTGCCGTTAGTGTGCTCTACGCCTTGTTCCTGGAGGTGTTGGTTTTTCGCTCGATTACCATCAAAGATTTTTATTCGATCGCAAAATCAACCGGCATGGTTACCGGGGTTGTGTTCATTCTAATCGGCGCAGGTGCGGCCTTTGCCTGGGTCCTATCCTTCGCTCAGATTCCTCAACAGCTATTGGGCGCCATCGGCTTTACCGAAATGGGACCGACGGCGGTCTTGTTCGTTATCTCCGCTGCGTTCTTTGTTGGCTGTATGTTTGTTGACCCCATCGTGGTGATCTTAATCCTGGTGCCTATTTTCGCCCCCGCTGTGAAAAGTACCGGTCTCGATCCAATATTGGTCGGCACGCTAATCACCCTGCAAGCTGCCATTGGCTCTGCAACGCCGCCCTTCGGCTGTGATATTTTCACTGCCGTCGCGGTATTCAAGCGGCCCTATCTTGAAGTCATCAAAGGCACGCCACCCTTTATATTTATCTTGCTGAGCGTCTCGGTGGCATTGATTTTCTACCCACAAATTGCGCTCTATTTGCGCGACCTGGCTTTCGCCAGATAATCGGAGATCGGATATGTTTGAACGAATTTTAGTTGCTGTCGATGGCTCCGAACATGGCCAGAAAGCGCTTAAAACTGCGATAGAGATGCAGAAAGTATTTCATTCGGAATTACTTATTTTGACGGTCTATCATGAGCATAGGCTCTGGGCGGCATCGGTCTCAATGGTCAACCCAGCGCTGACCGGATCAACCGATAATGTCTTACAGCTGTACGCTAAAGAGATTGCGGAAACGAGTAAGGCATATGCCAAGGAACAGGGCGTTACCAATGTCCGATCCTTCTACAAGGGTGGCAGCCGAGCCAAAACGATACTCAAATTTAGCAAAGAGTATGACGTGAATCTGATGGTCTTGGGCAGTCGAGGGCTAAGCAATTCAGAACGCTACTTACTCGGCAGCGTTGCCCAAAAGGTAACCATGACTTCTGAGCGCCCGGTACTACTAGTATAGATATTCGCTCCAAATCTATTCTTCATCACCATAACTGATAGCGTAAATACTATGTTAATTGCACAAACGGAACGATCACAAACAGCTAACAAAGCTGACAGTCCAATCGCTACGGTGATTCAAGCCGCATTGGATGCAGAACCTAAGATGGATGGCACACCTGCCTACCTGAGGGCAACCTATCTCGAAGACACGGCAAACAGCATTTTGGAAAACAAAGATGCGCTGGCTACCACTATTGTCCAGGAAGGCATCAAAACAATTCGCGAAGCTCGCTCCGAAGTCTTGCGCGCCTATACCACATTAAAGCTGTGCGCCGAAGAAGCGAAACGCAATACGGGTGAAGTGATCCCCTTTGACCAAGTTAAAAACGGTGTCGGTCGAGTCGGTTGGACCGACATGCGCCCAGTCGGCCTCGTGGCGGCCATAACACCCTTTAATGACCCGCTCAATTTAGTGGTTCACAAGGTCGGCCCTGCTATCGCAGCCGGCTGCCCGGTGATTGTCAAACCCCATGAAGCGACACCCGGCTCTGCTAAGCAACTGCTGGCGCTATTCCGCCAAAACGGTTTACCCGAAGGCGCTTTTCAAGTCATTGAAGGCACGGGCGCCGAGATAGGCAAGCAGCTTGTTGAGCATCCTGCGGTAAAGATGGTCACCTTTACCGGCGGCAAAGTAACCGGCCAGGCCGTCGCGAAATCTGCTGCCGGGCGACCCACGGCGCTTGAAATGGGCGGTGTCTGTTCAACCGTGGTGATGGCCGATGCCGATTTGGAGACTGCGTCTACGCGTATTGTGTCGGGTATGTTCGCCGCTGCGGGGCAAAATTGCCTGCATGTCCAACGGGTGCTGATTGATGATGCAGTGTACGACACTGTGGTTAAAAGCCTGATCGAAAAAACCGGTCAAATTCGACTCGGAGATCCGATGTCCGAACATACCGATATGGGCAGCCTGATCAGCGAAGAGTCCGCACAGCGCTGTGCGGGGATTTTAAAGAACGCACTGGATTTAGGGGGTACCTTACTGATCGGTGGCGAACATTCCGGTAAATCTTTTCAGCCCACCCTGGTGGCCGACGTACCACCCACGGCGCGAATCTATTCCGAAGAAGTGTTCGGGCCGATCACCGTCATTGAGCGCTTTCACGGTCTCGACCAAGCCGTATCACGCTTGGCTGCTGCCGATGCGTCGCTGGCGCTGGCTATATTCACCCAATCGCTGACCGTACCCTTCTCACTGCGCCGGATTCGAACTGGCTCAATCATCATCAACGACAGCACGGACTTTCGCATCGATGCGATGCCGTTTGGCGGCCCTTTTCCAGCTGGGTTGGCACGTGAAGGCGTGCAATGTGCTATCAAATCAATGTCAGAGCCACAGCTTATGTGCCTGAACCTTAACTAAACTTTACCCTGGGATACCAAAAGATGACAACTACAAAAGACACCACTGCCGCGCAGGATAATACCGCCGGCCAGAAACTCGATATCGCGGCTATATCCAATATGGACCGCGCCGCGACGCTACACCCCTTTACGCCGGTACGGGCCTATGAAGAAAACGAAATGGGCGATCCGCGGATCGTTGAAACGGCCAGCGGCATTCGGATAACCGATGCTAAGGGTGTTACCTCCATTGATGGTTTTGCCGGACTGTACTGCGTCAACATTGGCTATGGTCGCCAGGAAGTTGCCGAAGCCATTGCCGACCAAGCTCGCAAGTTGGCCTATTATCATTCCTATGCGGCGCACACCACGGAAGGACTGGCGCGTTTATCCAGCCGTCTGATCGCGATGGCACCGGGCAATATGCGCAAAGTGTTTTACGGCCTGTCCGGATCCGACGCCAATGAAACCCAGGCCAAGATTGTCTGGCACTACCATAACTTGATCGGCCAGCCGAAGAAGAAGAAAATCATTGCCCGTGACCGCGGTTACCACGGTTGCTCGGTGATCTCCGGCTCCATGACCGGTATGAGTTTCTATCATAACCATATGGATTTACCGGTGACCAACATCTTGCACACCGGCGTGCCACACCATTATTGGGGTTGCAATCCAGGCGAATCCGAACTGGATTTCTCCCAACGTCGCGCCGATGAACTGGAAGCCATGATCCTCAAAGAAGGACCCGAGACTATCGGTGCTTTTATCGGTGAGCCGGTACTGGGCACTGGTGGTATTATTCCACCGCCAGAAGGTTATTGGGATGCCATTCAACCGGTCTTAGCGAAGTACGACATACTGCTCATTGCTGACGAAGTCATCACTGCCTTTGGTCGTATCGGCGCGGACTTTGGCTCAGAATTATACGGCATGAAGCCCGATCTTATTACCGTCGCAAAGGGCTTAACCTCCGCTTATGCGCCCCTGTCTGCAGTCATAATTGGTGACCGCGTGGCCAGTGTGTTGTCAGAGCATTCTGACGAAGTGGGTGCCTTCTCGCACGGCTATACCTATTCCGGACATCCTATTTCGGTTGCCGCGGCAAACGCCAACTTAGATATTCTCGAACGTGAAAATATTGGTGCACACGTCGCAGCCAATGGCATCTATTTGAAGGAATCTCTGGCAGAAGCCATGAAAGACGTCAGCATCGTTGGTGAAGTCCGGGGCGTCGGCATGATGGCCGCCATTGAATTTGTCGCCGATCCAGCAACAAAAACCCGCTTTGAAGCTGGATTTAAGGTCGGCGCGCGCATGTCTGCTGCCTGCTTAAAAAATGGTTTGATCGCCCGAGCGATGCCACACGGTGATATTCTCGGCTTTGCACCGCCGTTAATTACCACCCGTCAAGATATCGAAGAGATCGCTGCGATCGTTCGTAAGTCCGTATTGGAAGTCACTCAACAGCTTGCAGATGAAGGCAAGATTTAGAGTCGTTTCTATTATTTTCACAACTCTGTAGTAGGCGAGAAATATGCCATTAGAGCCAAGATCGCAGATAAGATTGACCACCAGTCCGCTGAGCTATGAAGACCCTCATGCTTGGAAACGACTGGGGTTGATTGCACTCGCGACCGACCTAACCAGTGAGCGGGATTTTGCGCGCATAATGCCCCATGATCAGATGGGGCTGTACACCGCGCGCATTGAATACGAAAACCCGACGACGCTGGAAAACTTGCGCCATATGGGGCCACGCCTAACGGCGGCGGCCCAGTTGATTTTGCCGGGTGAGCCGCTCGATGTCATTTGCTATAGCTGCACAGCGGCTTCGGTTGTGATCGGCGATGAGGCCGTTACCCAGGCTATTCATGCCGCTCGGCCTGGGGTACCGGTGGTCACACCCTCCGGTGCTGCCCTGATGGCCTTTAAGGCGTTAGGCGTAAGCAAAATATCGGTACTGACGCCCTATCTGGTAGCTACCAGTCAACCGATGGCCGACTATTTTACTAAACACGGTTTGGCGATACAGAGCTTCGATTGCTTTGGTCTGGAAGATGACCGGATTATGGCGCGCGTAACGCGCAACGCCATTATTGAAGCAGCCTGTCGGGTTGATGTACCCGAGGCCGAAGCCTTGTTTATCTCCTGCACCGGACTGCCCGCTGTGGCCGCTATCGCTGAAATTGAAGCGCGCCTCGGCAAGCCCGTGGTGACCTCAAACCAGGCCAGTGCCTGGGCTATGATGCGCTACGCGGGTCTCGATCATAAACCTGTTGGGTGTGGTCAGCTGTTTGAATTGGATCTACCCAGTCAGGAGTTTATGTGACTATGCAACAAACTATAGGCCTCAGTGATATCGAACAGGCACGCAGTCGCATTAGTGTGAATGCGCATACCACGCCTGTGGTCGAATCACCGACTCTAAGTAAATTAACCGGCGTGCCCGTCTACCTGAAACTCGAGCACCAGCAGGTGACCGGCAGTTTCAAGTTACGCGGTGCGACCAACGCAATCAGCCAACTCAGCGACGCCCAACGCAGTCGGGGTGTGGTCGGGGTGTCGACCGGTAATCACGGTCGCGGCCTCGCCTACGCAGCACGTGGTGCCGGCGTACGCTGTATTATTTGTATGTCAAAATTGGTACCGCAAAATAAGATTGATGGCATTAAAGCCCAGGGTGCCGAGGTGCGTATTATCGGTAGCTCGCAGGACGACGCTCAGCTGGAGGTGGATCGCCTGGTCGCCGAAGAAGGCATGACCATGCTGCCACCGTTCGACCATCCGGATATTATTGCCGGCCAGGGTACGCTCGCGTTGGAATTGCTTGAACAGGTCCCAGATCTGCAAACGGTATTAATCCCCGTCTCCGGTGGCGGCCTTATTTCCGGTGTCGCGGCAGCACTAAAGGCGAAACATCCCGAGGTTCAGGTGATCGGAATCTCAATGGAGCGTGGAGCGGCCATGTACGAGTGCCTTCAGGCGGGCAAACCGATCATGGTTGCTGAACTGGCGACCCTGGCGGATTCGCTCGGCGGCGGTATTGGTGTGGATAATCGCTACACCTTTCCAATGGTACGCGACCTGGTGGACGATTTGGTCCTGGTCAACGAAACCGATATTGCCTTGGGCATTCGTCACGCTTACTGGCAGGAACGGCAAATCGTCGAGGGTTCCGGTTCGGTGGGCATGGCCGCTTTGCTCAGTGGTAAGGTGACCTTAACCGGCCCCACTGCCGTGGTATTGAGCGGCGGTAACATCGATATGGCGTTACATCATCGGGTCATTTCCGGTGAAGATGTCGACGTCACGCAGGAGGACGAATAATTATGCCGGTCATTAAAATTCTTACCGAAGGCGATTTAAAAACCGCCATCCAACTCGATCTGGGTGCCGTCGATTGTATCGAATCGGCTTTCAGGGCACTTGCCAGTGGCGCGGTTGTGATGCCGCCTATTCTGTCCATGGCCATCGAGGCCTACAATGGCGAAGTTGATGTTAAAACTGCCTATGTGCCGGGTGTGGAAAGCTTTGCGATTAAGATGTCGCCCGGTTTTTTCGATAACCCGAAAATCGGCTTACCCAGTACCTCAGGTCTGATGGTTTTGTTTTCCGCCCGTACCGGCGTACTCGAAGCCTTGTTACTCGATAACGGCTACCTTACCGATGTCCGCACTGCGGCCGCTGGTGCTGTCGCTGCACGCCATCTGGCGCGCGAAGATGCGCATAAGGTGTGCATAATTGGTGCAGGGGCTCAGGGTACCTTGCAGTTGAAAGCCCTTTGTCTGGTGCGACCGATCGACCAAGCGGTTATCTGGGCACGCGACTTTGCCAAAGCGCAAACGCAAGCGACACGCTTAAGTGCCGAACTGGGCATCAAGGTAACGGCCACGGACGATATTGCCAGCGCAGTGAGCGCCGCCGATATCATCGTGACCACGACCCCATCGGCCACACCCTTGGTCATGGCAGACTGGTTGCGACCGGGCCAGCACGTTACCGCTATGGGTTCGGATCAACACCACAAAAACGAATTACAACCCGAGTGCCTGGTAAAGGCCAGTTTGTATGTGGCGGATCGTCGCTCACAAACTGAGCAACTGGGGGAATTACATCACGCCCTAAAAAGCGGACTGATCGAGGCCGATGCTCAATTTCCTGAACTGGGAGAGATAGTGTCGGGCCAAGTGACCGGGCGGCAGTCGCCCGATGACATTACCATTTGCGATCTAACCGGTACCGGTGTTCAGGATACCGCCATCGCAACACTGGCTTTTCAACGCGCCGAGTCCAGCAATGCTGGAACTCAATTTAACAATTAGCGGAAGTTTGTATGAATCAGTCCAACTTACATTTTGAACGCAGTGAATACGACCTACGTATTGCCAAAACCCGATTGGCAATGCAAGAGAAGGGGGTTGAATTACTAATCGTCTCTGACCCTTCTAATATGGCTTGGTTAACAGGCTATGATGGTTGGACTTTTTATGTACACCAGTGCGTTCTGCTGGGACTGGAGGGCGAGCCCGTTTGGTATGGACGAGGGCAGGACGGCAATGGGGCTAAACTGACCACATTCCTAGCCCATGACAATATCATTGGTTACCCGGATCACTATGTGCAATCGACCGAACGTCATGCGATGGACTATCTGTCTGAATGCATCACGGCACGGGGCTGGGGCAAGGCCCGTATTGGCATCGAAATGGATAACTACTGGTTTACGGCCGCGGCATTTATGTCGCTGCAAACCCATCTGCCAAATGCCAAGTTTTCCGATACCACCGCATTGGTCAATTGGCAACGAGCGGTCAAGTCGGAGCAAGAGTTGGTCTATATGCGCAATGCCGGACGCATTGTTGAGCGTATGCATGAGCGCATTTTCGACAAGGTCGAGCCCGGTATGCGCAAGTGCGACCTAGTGGCCGACATCTATGATGCGGCGCTGCGCTTCGATGAAGCAGATGGTTTTGGCGGCGACTATGCTGCGATTGTGCCCTTGCTGCCATCGGGTAAAGACGCCTCGGCCCCCCATTTAACCTGGGACGACAAGCCGATGCGTAACGGCGAAGGCACCTTCTTCGAGATTGCCGGTGTCTATCGTCGTTACCACTGTCCCCTGTCACGCAGCGTGTTTTTAGGCAAGCCAACACAAACCTTTCTCGATGCCGAAAAGGCCGTATTAGAAGGTATGGAAGCGGGGCTTGAGGTCGCAAAAGCCGGCAACCTTTGTGAAGATATCGCGATTGCCTTTTTTGATGTGTTGAAAAAATACGGTATCTCGAAGGAAAACCGCACCGGTTACCCCATTGGAATATCCTATCCCCCTGACTGGGGCGAACGCACCATGTCGCTGCGCCCGGGCGATAAGACAGTGCTGCAAGAAAACATGACCTTTCACTTTATGACTGGCTTGTGGATGGCAGACTGGGGTTTCGAAATAACCGAGAGCATCATCATCGGCAAGAACGGTCCTGAATGCCTGGCCAACGTGCCCAGAAACTTACTGGTAAAAGACTAAACCTATGAAGCCAAATCCAATCTCATCAACCGTCCCGTTCGACCAGGACGGCGTTCATCATGGCTTCCTTCAGTTGCCTTATAGTCGTGACGACTCCGCTTGGGGATCGATTATGATTCCGATTTGTGTGGTCCGTAACGGCTATGGTCCGACGGCCCTGTTAACCGGCGCCAATCACGGGGATGAATACGAAGGCCCGGTCGCTCTGCAGGAGTTGGCCTATCATCTGGACCCAAGCCAGATTACCGGCCGGGTAATTATTATCCCGGCCTTTAATTTTCCGGCCTTTCGGGCCGGTAAACGCTCATCGCCGATTGATGCAGGCAATTTAAACCGTTCGTTTCCAGGCGCGCCTGATGGATCCGTCACGCAAAAAATTGCCGACTATTTTCAGCGCACCCTCATCCCACTGTCCGATATAGTGCTCGATATCCACGCCGGTGGTAAAACACTCGATTTTGTGCCCTTTGCCGCAGCGCACATTCTCGATGATAAACACCAGCAAGAGGCCTGTGTCGCAGCAATGGATGCATTCAATGCACCCTATTCGATCATGATGTTGGAAATTGACAGTGCCGGCATGTACGACAGTGCCGCAGAAGACCTGGGCAAAGTCTTTGTCTCAACCGAGTTGGGCGGTGGTGGCACATCAACCGCCAGTTCAAACGCGATTGCGAAAAAAGGCATCAGCAACCTGTTGATCCATGCCGGTATCCTGCAAGGTGAATTGGAGGTAGCCGAAACCCAGATGCTGGATATGCCCGATGCAGACTGCTTTGTGTTTAGCGAGACCGATGGCCTGTTTGAGGCCATGGTAAACCTCGGTGATATGGTCACAAAAGGCGAATTGATTGCCCGGGTTTGGCCTACAGATCGCACCGGTGTTAAGCCACTGCATTACTATGCAAAACGCGACGGCATGCTGACCTCTCGACACTTTCCAGGACTGATTCAAACGGGCGATTGCCTGTCCGTTGTGGCAACTCTGGTCTAAGGGTCTAAGGGTCCAGCTACCAACAGAACGCGCCAAGGTGGCGCGGGATCTGTTAAAGCACGAGCAAAGCGCCCGCTTTTGAGATGGTTGCACTAGGATCACGCTGCCGATCATCTCTACCCTGCCCCATAAAACAGCCACCTCGCGTGGCTGTCTCACCTCATCCGTCTCACCTCATCCATAGCTTCCGCTCTAGAAAAGCACTGTTCAGCGCCTGCGGCATCTGTGTGAACGGTAGACCGGCAGATAATGGAATCCACTAACGGAATTGTTCAATCA
>Ga0307488_10003287_pt1 | contig 13561 bp, 9 predicted proteins | sample SB02metaG_FD_202248 | JGI IMG/M metagenome (GOLD analysis project Ga0307488, IMG submission 202248) | Sea-ice brine microbial communities from Beaufort Sea near Barrow, Alaska, United States - SB 0.2 | ecosystem: Environmental > Aquatic > Marine > Coastal | place: USA: Alaska | collected 2017-05-06
GTTCTGCCGATGAAACGCGTTCTCCTTCTGATCTGTGCGCCATTTGTTAAGGCGCCAGCATCGAATCTGTAAGTAATACCGTGGCTGTCTATATATTCAGAAAAGAAATTCACTCTTGGTTCACCTACTTGGAACTCGACGTCGTTAACCTCAAAGCGGAACATGCCGCCATCTACGCGGTCGAAATATTGCATGCCCCAGTTCACCCGCCATTTGGGTATGTCATGCCTAAAGGCAAAGGTAAATCGGCCGCGGTTATAAAGCTGAAAACGGCGCTTAACTCCTAGGAATGGGTCAGTTACTTCAGAGTCTTGAAGAGTAAAAGTGGAGGTCAGCTGTAGATTCGGTAAGTTGAGCATATTCATGCGCATACTGGCATTAAGGTTCATGCCGTATTCTATTCCGTCACCTATATTTCCGTTGGCAGACAATAAATTATCCTCCGACGTGGAAGCATCGACCCTGTCTATAACATCCTGATGATCAGCATAGAAAAATTCTCCACTTAATACACCGATGTCATTTGGAAGGCGATATTCAGTGTTTAAGGTGTAGCGCCATTGAGTTTGTTGCCTTAGCTCAGCATTGCCGCCAAGAGTGTTTACATCATTGTCAGTTTCGTCATTAGCGGCCACGAAATCACGAAAACTCAGTTGGCTTACAATTCGTTCAATGCCGCCTCGAAGTTGCAATGTTGGTGTGAGGTCGTAACGAATATCAACTTTTGGTTTTACGAAGCTGAAATCTCGCTGGTTTGAGACGTCGCCGGATTGTGATATTTCAGACTCTTCGTACAATAATGTTGATTCAATGGATAGCTTTGGATTTATTCTCCAGTTGTGAATTAAGAAAGGCTCGAATCTTATTTCCTCAACAGTAGAATTTGCATTGGTTACAGTTTGAGGAACAAGGCCGCCAAAGTTAGGTGACGGAGTGCCCGTTGCATCAATAAGTCCTAAGGCTAGTGAGGCATCTAATGTTGTCTGGGCGCCTTCTATGCCAAATTCTAAGTCTTGGCTTTCAAAAAGGTCCAAGGTGTAGGCGGCCCGCACGATTCTTTCTTCTGTGATGGCACCCGTGTTTAGAAATAAATTTTGTTCCTCCGAGCCATCACCCAGTGTTAGAAATCGATTTCTAGTGGTATCTCTGTTGTCTTGGTTCGCTATCGCCAAAAGCTTGAATCGATGGCCATTATCTCTGGTGAATTCGTAGTCGCCGCCAATCTCCCAATTGTCACGTTCGCCCGGTACTTCCTCGCGCTCAAGTGTAATGCCGTTGGGAGTTGTTCTAAGGTTGGAAGTCACTCGGTCGACAGTCGTTGGATTGTCGTTGTTACCATAAAGAGCATTGAATCTGATGCTGCTATTGCTGGCGATGTCGTAGCCAATATTCAGACTGAGTTCGTTATTGGTTCGGTCGACGGTAAATTCTTCACGAACTAAATCGTTAGGTAAGAAATCGCCGAGAATACTGGTCTCTCTGCCGATGGAGTTGTTGTAGCGAGGCTCGCTAGTTGCGCTGATTAAATAATTAAAACCGCCGCCCTGGCCGCTGATAGAGAAGACGCCGCCAGGTTTGATTTCGCCATCTTGGTAAGCATCTAAACTTGCCTGATAGGAAATGCTGGTAGAAGACAGTTCTTCGAACAAAATGACGTTTACAACTTGCCCGCTGCCGCGGACATCCAAATCGCCGGAGGTGCCGCGAATAATTTGAAACTCTTTTACTTGGTCGGCAGTGATTCGATTTAACTGCTCGCTAGCTTGATTGCTTTTTCCGGCGACGCGTTTGCCATTGATTAGGATCTGGTTTTCACCGCTACCACTGCCTAGGCCACGGCCTCCAGAGGACGGGTTGCCACCGGGGCCGGGACCTGGACTTGCTGAAGTTTCCTGTCCTGGGATTCGATCCAGCATGTCCAAAGCTGTAATTGGAACAAACTGATCGAAAAAAGAGGCGGGGTAGACAATCGTTGAGTTCCCATCTTCGCTAACCTGAGCTAATGCTGAGTTTAAAGTGGCGAGGAATGAGGCGAAAATCAATGGTAATAATAGAGAAGCACTGCGGATAATACGTAATGGAAACACAACCAAGGCCTGTTTTAATTATTAAAAGGCGAACTTATAGCCACCGGATTTAGGAACAGCGGGATTGTACTTGGAATAAGCACTAATAATCAGCGTTTGTTACAAACTGCCATGATTCTCTGAGGGTCGGAAGCGCTTGGATGGCTTAAACTTTTGTGGAATAGGGCTTGAGAGGGGATTGATTGATATAAAATTAGTAAAAAAAGGCCCCCAACTTTTAAGCGTGGGGCCTTTTAGGTTTAGAAAACATCTAAGCTGTTTGAGGGCTCGATTTGAAGTATTCCAAATAACTTGCTGGGTTTTCAACTGCGCCTTTCTCGGAAATGATCTGAATAGTGATGTCTCTAAGCTTCGCCTTGTGGGAGAAGTCATCCAAGATCTCTATGATGTCATGGTCAAGATAGCGGTTGTTGCTTATGTCCAGCTCAAGAAAAGTGCCACTTGCGAGGCTATCCAGTTCTTTTAAAATGGCGCCTTTGTTGAAAAAAGTCACTTCTTCAGCGAAGGTCATCTTAACTCGTCCAGAGCCTTGGCCGTCTTCTTTATGCAGGAAAAACGAGTTTTGGTAGCTCTTAATGAGGATAACAACTACTCCAACTACCAAGCCCATGCCTATGCCGAAAAGTAAGTCAGTAAAGATTATGCCAAATACAGTTACCGCGAAAGGCAAGAACTGCTTCCAGCCTAAATCATACATTGTTTTAAAAAACACAGGCTTAGCAAGTTTGTAACCCACAGTGAAGAGAATCGCCGCCAGTACAGATAAAGGAATCATATTGAGGAGGCCGGGCGCCATCACCACGAAAATCAACAAGAAAATGCCGTGAAGAATGGCTGAGATCTTGGTGCGACCACCAGACTGGACGTTGGCCGAGCTACGCACTATCACTTGAGTGATAGGAAGGCCGCCGATCATTCCTGAAAGAATGTTTCCTGTACCCTGTGCCAGTAATTCTCTGTTGGTCGGTGTTACTCGCTTTTGGGTGTCTAATTTGTCGGTAGCCTCGACGCAAAGTAGGGTTTCGAGACTGGCCACTAAAGCGATTGTAAATGCAGTTAGCCAAACTTGGGGATTGGTAATAGCACCAAAATTAGGTGTTATAAATTGACCAAGAAACGAAGACATGCTGTCCGGCGTAGGGACGCTTACAAGGTGCTCGGCGGATATTGAAAATGTCTCGCTATTGCGCGTGAGCAGATAAAAAAGGATACCCGCCGCGACGACTACCAATGGGCCTTGGACCAGCTGGAAGACCCTCGATTTCTTGGACAGCACTATATCCCAAAGCAATAAGATTCCCATGCTAATCATGGCGATTAGAGTGGCCCCTGGGCTGACATTGTCGATGGTATTGATGATGCTAGAGAAGGTGTTGCCACCGTCTACTTGAAAGAATGCAAAATCACCTTCTGGGTCAGCATCGTAACCGAAGAAATGGGGGATCTGTTTTAGGATAATAATGATACCTATGCCTGTCAGCATCCCCTTAATAACAGATGAGGGAAAGTAATAGCCGATAATGCCAGCTTTCAAGATACCTAATACGATTTGGATGACGCCGCCAAGCACCACCGCCATAAGAAAATTCTCGAAACTACCAAGGGTGGATATGGCCGCCAATACGATCGCCGCCAAGCCTGCTGCAGGGCCACTGACTCCAATTTGGGAGCCGCTTAGTATACCAACCACGATGCCTCCGATAATTCCGGCGATTAGTCCAGAAAACAGTGGTGCGCCACTAGCCAGAGCGATGCCCAAGCAGAGGGGTAAGGCTACAAAAAACACGACGATGCTGGCAGGTAGGTCGCTTTTTAAAGAATTGAACATAGATATTTTGTCCTGGGTATCGAACGTTGATTATTTATAAATTATTGTAATTATCTAGATTAATTAGCATTGAACTTTGCCTGATGCGTTTTTTAGCTCAGTGATTTTTTTGTTAACTATTCGTATAAAGCGAAGGATCACCCATTGCGGCTCGAAAATCCCTTCGAAAATAGCTACTAAACACTTCGTAAAAACCGACTAATAGATGGAGTAAATAAAGAATGATTAGAGGATTGATGCTGATTTCACCGGCTGGTTTGTTATGCTCGGACCCTATGAGTCACAATGGTATGTCTGCTATCTAATTTTTATTGAAAGGCGGCTAATTGCCGCCCTTAATGCGTCAAATACACTATGAATGAAACTGAAATTACTTCGCTGATTCCGATTGGAGTTGCACTGGTACTGTCCCTGACTACACGTAATGTCATAGTGGGTTTATTTACCGGGGTGCTCGCTGGTGTTTTGATGATCAATGGGCCGCAGCCGTTCGCTGCACTTGGCATAATGGTTAAATCGCACCTGATTCCAGAGCTTACTGATAGTTATAACGCGGGCGTGCTAGTACTTTTGGCATTTATTGGTGGGTTTGTAGCTCTGGTTGAGCAAAGTGGTGGTGGGGCTGCTTTTGCCAGGCGGATTAATCATTGGGTGAAAACGCCAATGCAGGCGCAACTCGCAGCTTGGCTCGGTGGCATTTCTATCTTCTTTTCAGACTTAGGTACACCCTTGATAGTAGGGCCGGTGTTTAGACCTTTAATGGATAGACTTAAAGTGTCTCGGCAAAAATTGGCTTACATTATCGATTCCACAGCATCTCCGGTTGCGATCTTAGTTCCTTTTATAGGCTGGGGTGTCTACATTATGAGTTTGATTTATCAGGAATATGAAGCCCTGGGTATCGAGGAAAGCGAGTTCACCGCATTTGTTCTAACCATACCTTTCCAGCTCTATGCTTGGCTTGCAGTATTGATGGTGCCCTTGTTGGCTGTTTTAAGATTGGATTTTGGTGCTATGGCTAAGGTGGAACAGGCTGGAGCTAAAACAGTTAATGTGGGAAGTGCCATAGCGGCAAAAGGACAGGTCACTAATGGACAAAAAGAGGAAGCAGGCCATAGCTCGATAGATCAGGTGAAAGCGTTTACTCATTCTAACGCAAAACCGATATTTGTTTGGGGCCCTTTATTAGTTATGGCTAGTGTATTGGCTATTATGTTGGTGCCATTAGGCTTTCCGTTGGAGCAAGTTTCAGGAACAGATTTTAGAGCAGGTTTGTCCACATCTTATTTTTTTGCCGCGGTTTTTCTCATTGCCCTAATGTCGATCTACAAAGTGAGAGGCGTTCTAAGCAGCATAGACATCTACCTGAAAGGTGTCAGCGGAATGATGTTGGTAGCGATCACTTTGCTACTCGCCTGGGCTCTGAGCGATATTGGGAGAGAGCTCGGGGCTGCCGAATACATAGCAGGAGTTGCTAAAGCAGGTCTGCCCGTTTGGATGTTTCCAATGGTGGCATTTTTGCTCTCGGCGATTATCTCGTTTGCTACTGGATCGTCTTGGGGAACCTTCGCAATCATGTTGCCGTTGGTAATTCCTACCGCCTATGGGATTGAGGCGCCAATGTATGCTTGCATTGGAGCTGTGCTTTCCGGGGGGTTGTTTGGTGACCATAGTTCGCCGATTTCAGAAACCACTATTCTTGCGTCTACAGGTGCCAGCTGCCCCCAAATAGAACACTTCAGAACTCAGTTACCCTATGCCTTGTTTAATGGTGGCATTAGTTTAGTCGGCTTTGCTATTGCTGGTATCACAGGGTTTAGCGGTAGTGTGATTGTAGCGATCGCGGCTCAAATAGTAGGGTTGATAATAATAAAGAAGATGCAGGTAAACGCTGCATTGACTGTTGGCAGGGAATAGAGAAACCTATTGCGCTATGTTTGTTGCCATGTGTACGCCGTCTAGATTCATAGTTCACTGATGGCTCGGTCGATTTTTCAAAAGTAATTGACCGACAGTGTGTTGTTATTCATCAGAACCACAGCTTCCTGTTGCTAGTTATTCGCTGACAGTAAAAGATGTGCGGTTTGATGGTTTTTGGTCGCTTAGTGTGTATAACGAAGAAGGATATTTTCAAGAGAATATTCACGATGCCTATAGCGTGAACAACCTGACCGGCACCCCTAACGAAAACGGCTCATACACCATACATTTCGGTGGTGATCCTAATAACGATAATTATTTGCCGATTACGCAGGGTTGGAATTACGTTATGCGACTGTTCCAGCCTCAAAAACATGCAACGGATGGTGGCTGGATATTGCCAGATTTGGTTGTTGCAGACTGAAGCCTTTTTAAGCTTTTAGCTGAGTACTACTAACAGTTGGTCATAGTCGTAAAGCCAACATTCACTTAGGGTTTGAGTTGAGAGCCCGGTGAATGTCTTTAGCCAGCAAAATCCAGCGATGAAGGGGCGTAAATCCCATCAAAATTACGTCTACCTAAGCCCCCGAGATAAAACAAACTAAATCCGAAATCCCATCTTCAAAAAAGGCGCTTAATAGTGCTAAGCCTAATCATTCAAACGGGCCTCAGGTTTTCATCTATACTTATTATTACAAAAAAGTATCGATGGAAAAGCAGGTATGAAGGGGTTAGTTTTCACAATGTTGTCAGGAATGGTGGTGACAAAATTCGGCTACCGGGTATGGGATGCAGCAATTCTAAATACTGTCCTTAAGTCTAATGGGGATTATGTCTCGACCGGCACATATGCTGACTCTGAGTTGGTGGGCTATGTCGCTGACCTTTCGAACCAAACTAATATTCTGGCAAACGAACTGGGTTTTTCTTTCGGTGAGTATGTGCTTGGCAAATTTAAGGATATTCAACCATTCTTTTTTGAGGGGCACACTGCTTTTTCATTTGTTAAATCAGTGGATAGCGTAATTTATGTTGAGGTGGCTAAGCTTCATCCTGATGCAGTATTGCCAAGATTCACTTACCGAGATGGAGAAGAAGGACGACCTATCATGACTTACCGTTCGCCACGAAATTTATGTGCACTCGTTAAAGGATTAATTGCTGGCATAGCTGATATTTTTTATAAAGCTATTGATGTGGCTCATCCGCATTGTATGCTTGAAGGAGCCGAAACATGTGTTCTGGAACTAAAGTTCAGAGAGCCCAATGAGTGAGGCGGATCTAGACCCTCTAGAGGAGCGACGATTTCAGCGCGAGAGAGAGGCTCGCAAGATCGCAGAGTCACAGCTGGAGGATCAGTCCCTTGAGCTTTATCTTGCGCAAATAAAACTCGAGCAGCATTATGCTCAAACAATAGAAGTTTTTGCGAGCTTGATGAGTGGTCGCAGTGGTCGCCCGAGAGCTTCATTACGTCAACTCGCGAGGCGGGTTAAGATATTCGCGCGAGCACTAAATCTCAATGAGCAAGAAATAAACGATCTGCATCTTGCCGCTATGCTGTGTGATGTAGGCAAATTGACTCTTTCGGATGAAATACTAATCACTCCTGTTTTTGAAATGAACAAAGACCAATTTTCTGTTTTTTCCAAACATCCTCGCCTTGCCTATGAGGCATTGATCACACTAGAGCCGCTCGGCTCTGTTGCGGCAATAGTTCGTGATCATGCCGAGCAGTTTGACGGATCCGGTTACCCAGCGGGTAAGCGTTCGGAGGAGGTTTCTGTATCAGCTCGCATACTTTGTATGGAGAAAGATCATGATGCGATGCTCAATGGAATTCTTACCCCAAAAGCCGCTACTGAAGCGGGTGCTCGTAGGTTCGTGTTAGACCACCGAGGCAGCCGCTACGATCCAGAAATGGTGGACTTGTGGATATCTATCCAAGATAGGTTTGATATTGACCAAGATGCGGCTGACGAGATGGCACTGCATCCCTTGGCTTTGTCCGCTGGAATGACGCTAACAAGAGATCTAACAAGCCGGGGTGGCGTTTTGATGCTAGGCGCTGGTAAAGTTTTGACACAGCACTTGATAGAAAAATTGCTCGAACTAGAAATAAGCGCAAGCAACGAATTTGTTCTTTATGTGGTTCCCGCGCCTAAACGTGAGCCAGGGGAAAAGAGCTACAAAGATCAATGCTAAAGAGTTTTTTTTCAGCCATAGACACTAGGGAAGCTCGGAGAAATACAAGTCTCGGGATATTCTTCTGAGTAGAAGTTGATGTGGCCTCAGTTTTCCCTGCCGGCTCAACTTATGCGCATGCACGTTTTATTTTTCATCCCATTGAACTGCTGGTGGGATTTTCTTATCCAGCATTCAGCGAAACTACAATACAAAATAAACGCGATAGTGAAAGAAACGATAGTCCAGATTTCGGTTGCTTGGCAACCGAGCGGCAAGAGAATTAATATGGGGACAAAGACGCGTCGCATAGCAGCGATGCTGAAGCCCAGAGCGAAGACTCATATTATTCATTCATTCATTCACTCGCAACGCAGCTAGAGTTCCCTCACTTTATGATTCAGGCTTTAGCCTTCGGCTTTTCGATGCCAAATTGCTTCATTTGATAAGCTAGGGTTGAAGGCTTTATACCAAGTAATTCCGCTGCGCCACCGATTCCCCATGTTTTCCAATTTGCAGCGCGAAGCGCTCCATAGAGGTTCGCTTTTTCTAGCGCCTTAAACTCAGTGCTAGTGAGATAGTCGGTGGATTTTTCGCTGTCATTTCTGACAGCTTCGCTGATGCTAGTTGTGTCAGAAATAGCAAGGTTAAGATTTAGCTTGTTGCTGTTTGAGGAGATTACAGCGCGCTCGATAGTATTCTTAAGTTCGCGAATGTTTCCTGGCCAGCTGTGTGATTTTAATTGTTCAATATTTCCCTTTGTCAGGTGATGGGCCTCTTTACCTAGCTCTCTGCAGGCCTGGTCGAGAAAATTAGATGCTAAGGATGCGATGTCGCTAATACGGTCTCGTAGTGGAGGCACCTGAATTGGAAAGACGCTTAGCCGGTAGTATAAATCTTCTCTAAAACGGCCTGCCTTGATCTCGGCTGCAAGGTCACGATTGGTGGCCGCAATAACTCGCACATCTACTTTAACGGTGCGAGCGTCCCCGACGCGTTCAAATTCATTTTCTTGTAATGCTCGTAGCAGTTTACCTTGTTGTAAAAGCGGGATTTCCCCAACCTCATCTAGAAACAGTGTTCCTCCATCTGCTAATTGCAGCCTTCCTATGCGATCTTGGTGTGCGCCGGTAAAAGAGCCTTTAACGTGGCCGAAGAACTCGCTTTCAAATAGCTCGGATGGGATTGATGCACAATTTACTTTAACTAGGGCCTCTTCAGCACGGTTAGATTGAGTGTGAATAGCGCGGGCAATCATTTCTTTACCGACGCCAGACTCGCCTAGAATCAAAACACTTGCTGGTGTTGCTGCTACAGCCTCCACTTGAGCTAGTGTGCGCTTGAGCGATTCACTGGTGCCTATGATATCGTTAAAGTTGCCGGCGAAATTTACTTCATCTCTAAGATAGTCTCGTTCGAGTTCGAGTTTCTCTTTTAGAACACTAATTTCCGCGTAGGCAAGCTCGCGTTGTTTCTCGATTTCTTTTCGATCGGAAACGTCTCTGAAAATAACTACGGCGCCATCGGGTATTCCATCTCGTAGTATAGGCGTGCTGGTATATTCAACGGGAACTGCGGAACCGTCAGTGTGCCAAAAGACCTCATTCTCAACTCGGTGTACTGCTCCGTCTTTTATTGACGCATGAATAGGGCAGTCGTCTCTGGGGTAGCTTGAGCCATTAGCATGTGAGTGGTGGTGCACTTCGTGTGACACTTTTCCGAATACGTCTTCGCCTTTCCAGCCAAGAATTTCAGTAGAAGCCTGATTACTAAATGTAATCAGGCCATCTTTATTTAAGCCATAAATGCCCTCACCTGCTGCATCTAGAATAAGTTGATAAGTGGTTTGCAATTGTTCAAGGGCGATGTAGGCTTGTTGCCGAAGGCGTTCGCTTTCGCGGCGCTGGGTATTATCTCTAAAAACAATAACGGCACCGTTCGGATTGCCATTTTTTAAGATTGGTGTGCTGACGTATTCCACTGGAATTGGGTCGCCGTTGGTGTGCCAAAAAACCTCGTTATCCACATGATGTACCTCCCCATCTTTGAGCGAGGCAAAGATTGGGCAATCAGATTGTGGATAGGGGCTGCCGTCTTCATGAGAGTGGTGATGTACTTTATGAGAAGACTTTCCTAAAACATTTTCCAGTTTCCAACCAAGAATTTCCACAGCTGCCTTGTTGCCAAAGGTGATTTTGCCATCTTTGTCTAAGCCCCAGATGCCCTCACCGGCACTATCGAGAATCAATTGGTGTTGGGTGCGAAGCTGAGAAAGTTCCTCGGACTCGCTTTTCGCTATTTTCTCGTCTTTCGCGAGAATAAGAACGCTAATTGAGTTGGTTTTCGGATCTGTGTCACGCCATGCGGTTAGTGAGATGAGCTCAAAGCCATCCGGGGTAAGTAGCTCGGCTAGATGACCGGTGATGGCTTCGCCGGTATTGATGACAGTTTTCAGCTGTTGTTCTAGCTTGTGGCTGCGTTCTAAATTTATCAGCTGATCTAGGGGAAGTTGCAATTTTTCATCTTTAGATAAGAAAAGTTTGTTACGCCAGGCACGACTAAGCCCTTGAACTATTAAAGAAGAATTGAGGCGCAGTAGCAGTGCTGGTGACTCATCTATTGGGCCGGTTTTTGCGCCGTCTACTTTCTCGCTTATTTTCCCGTCTTCCCCACCGAATTCAGTGTCCATTTTCTCAACCCTAATTTTTTAAGGATTAGACCACAATAAACTGAGGGCCACAATTTTTTGTGGTTGCTATAAATATCAAGTCGTTGATATTTATGGTATTTAAATTTGGCATGATAGGTGCAACGACTGGGTATAGCTAGATTTAGCCGCTAACTAGAAATAGACCAATATTTCAAAACTACTTTAAGAGTAAGAAGTCTGATTGTTAAGAAATAGGCATAGCAAGGTTTTGAGGAAAAATTATGCAAAGACATCCAGTCCCCCCTTTTGACTTAACGTCAGCTGAAGCCAAGGTGCAAGCGGCAGAAGACGCTTGGAATTCCCGTGACCCGAAGCGCGTAGCTAAAGCCTATTCAGACGACTCCCGATGGCGAAACAGAAATCTCTTTTTTGTCGGTAGAGAGGCTATAGAGACCTTCTTGACCGAAAAATGGAAGCAAGAGCTTCATTACAGATTAATGAAAGAGCTATGGGCCTATAACAACAATCGCATATCGGTGCGGTTTGAGTATGAGTGGCAGGATGCAAAAACAGGCCAGTGGTTTAGAACCCATGGAAACGAGCATTGGGAATTTGACGAGAATGGGTATATGCAGCGTCGAGATATGAGTGCAAATGATGTACCGATTTCATCAGGTGAGCGGCGCATAGGTTTGGCTGCCGTGAATCAGAGCAGCGCTGAGGCATAAATGAGGGAAGGTGCTATGACACATAAATTTGCGCAAACCATGTTCACAGCTAATGTAAAAGCTGCCCAGTTAGCGTCTGGTTCGATTGAGCAAAATGAAAACCTTGAAAAAAACTTTGGTCCCAATGCGCAGCTAAAGCTTAGGGAGACTAATTTTATATCGCAAAGGGATTCATTCTACTTAGCTTCGGTAAGTGAGACAGGCTGGCCCTATGTTCAACACCGTGGGGGTCCAAAAGGCTTTCTAAAAAACTTGGACGGCAACCTTTTAGCTTATCCGGACTTTCGCGGTAACAGACAATTGGTTAGCACTGGCAACTTTGCCGGTAATAACCGTTGCTCGATTATTCTGATGGACTATGCAAGAAGGCGGAGATTAAAACTTCTTGGACATGTACGGGTGCAAGATGTGTCTTTAGTGAGTTCAGATATTTTGGACAAGTTGGCCTTGTCTGATTACAAGGCCACGTGTGAGCGGGTTTTCTTCATCGACGTGCACGCATTCGATTGGAACTGTCCCGCGCATATTACGCCAAGATTTAGTCTTGAAGAACTTGCGGAGATGAAAACTATAGACCAAACGGGTGCCAAGTAATGGCCTGGGGTTCAAAGCAATCACTTGCGCTAATGTCATATTAGCAATGTTTATTTTTGGTGATGTGACTGGGGCGCGTCCAATGACCGCTCAGTGCCAATGGTGTACCGATTCAATGATGGAATTAGCAAAGGCTGGTGACGGATAAATGAAGGTAGGTGAACGATGAGCTTGAGATAAAAGAGAGATTAGTTGAAGGGTAAAAAAGATCAGTGAAAGATAAATATATACTATACAAACCGAGGTAAATAAATGGTCAGGGTAAAGACAATGGTAATTCTAATGGTAATTCCTGCTGTAATCGCGGTGGCTTTTTGGTTGTTTGTGCCAGTCGGACCTTGGTACTAAACCTAGCAGAGACTGGTCTCTACGTCATCGGTTTTTGGGGCAAGTTAATAGTAACTTAGAGATAGCTTCATCTTGGGTAATCGGAGTTAAAGAGATCGGCTAATCACCATTTTTTGAACTTCGTTGGTGCCTTCATATATCTGACAAACTTTTACGTCGCGAAAAAAACGTTCAACCGGGAAGTCTTTAAGGTAGCCATAACCGCCATGAATATGAATCGCTTCGGAGCACACTTTTTCGGAAATTTCGGAGGCAAATAGTTTTGCCATCGAGGCTTGAGTTAAACAAGGCAAGTCCTGATCTTTGAGTTGTGCCGCATGAAATATAAGCTGCCTAGCGGCTTCTATTTGAGTGGCCATTTCAGCAAGTTTAAAGGAGATGCTTTGATATTCAGCAATGGGATTACCAAAAGCTAAACGCTCTTTGGAAAATAACAGTGCCGACTCGAGTGCCGCACGCGCGATGCCTACGCACTGGGCCGCTATGCCAATTCGCCCGCCTTCTAAGTTAGCTAAGGCAATTTTATAGCCTTGGCCTTCTTCCCCCAACAGGCTAGTTAATGGAATACGGCAGTCCTCAAACATTATTTGGCAGGTGTCAGAGGCATGTTGACCAAGTTTGTCTTCAACACTGTTTACAATGTAGCCAGGTGTATTGGTTGGAACAATAAATGCACTAATGCCTCTCTTGCCAGCCTCTGGGTCGGTTACAGCAAAGACAATAGCAATGTCTGCATTCTTGCCAGATGTAATAAATTGTTTTGTGCCATTAAGAACATATTCGTTTCCATCGAGAACGGCCTTAGTTTTGATATTTGCGGCATCACTTCCAGCCTGTGGTTCAGTTAAACAAAACGCAGCTAATTTTTCACCGGATGCTAGAGGCTTAAGAAATTCATTTTTTTGCCACTCATCGCCAAATTGAAAAATAGGCATACAGCCAACAGAGTTGGTTACACTGATAATGGTTGAACAAGCTGCATCGCCGGCTGCAATTTCTTCTAACACAATAGCCGCAGAGGTATAGCCAATATCACAGCCTCCCCACTGTTCAGGTACCAGCATGCCATAGAAGCCAAGCTGGGCTAATCCGTTTAGCGCGTCGCGAGGAAAGGTTTTATTTCGGTCCCAGCCTGCTGCAAATGGTGTGATTTTCTCGGCCACATACTGACGAGCTGTCTGCTGGATTAGGCTTTGTTCTTCGTTAAAAATCATGGCGTAGAATC
>Ga0307488_10003288_pt1 | contig 13560 bp, 11 predicted proteins | sample SB02metaG_FD_202248 | JGI IMG/M metagenome (GOLD analysis project Ga0307488, IMG submission 202248) | Sea-ice brine microbial communities from Beaufort Sea near Barrow, Alaska, United States - SB 0.2 | ecosystem: Environmental > Aquatic > Marine > Coastal | place: USA: Alaska | collected...
ATCCTTCGGCTGCGCTCAGGATGATAGGGGTGTATGTTCTTCGAGTTAGCACTGCTGTGTTCATGGCTGTTTATTCGTTCAGGGCTATCTATACGCTCAGGGCTATCTATACGCTCAGGGCTATCTACAGCTCAAGGCGTTTATACGCTCAGGGCTGTTTATACGCTCAGGGCTGTTGATTCCAGCGCACACAGTCGGCAAGGGTGACACCGGAGCCGCCAAAGATGTCGAGGGCGCTGCCAATGGTGAGGTCGACTTTGCCATTGGAGAGTGACTGCACTAAGTCGAGATCGGCGAGGGAGCGTGCGCCACCGGCATAGGTGGTGGGCAGGGTGCAGCATTTGCCGAGCAGGCTAACTAGGTCGCTGTCGATTCCTGCCTGCAGTCCTTCTACGTCCGCGGCATGAATTAAAAATTCGGCGCAGTGGCTTTCCAGTTCGGCAATGGTCTGTTGATTGACTTGCATATTGGTGATGGTCTGCCAGCGGTCGGTGGCGATCATCCAGCCGTCTTGGGTTTTGCGACAGCTTAGGTCGAGAACCAATTTGTCGGCACCGACTTCGGCTTTTATCTTTTCGAGACGGGACCAGGAAAAGTCGCCGTTCTCAAATAAATAGGAGGTGACAATAATCTGCGAGGCACCCGCTTCTAAATAGCTTGTGGCGTTTTCAAGATTGACGCCACCGCCAAACTGCATGCCATTGGGGTAGGCTGCAAGTGCTTCGAGAACCTGCTGCTGATTGTTCGGCCCAAGGGCAATAACATGACCACCGGTGAGGCCCTGCTGTCGATAGAGACTAGCATAGTAGGCTGCATTGTGGGTGCTGACGAAATTGGTCTCGGCTCCGGAATCATTGAGGCTGCCGCCGACAATTTGTTTTACCTGCCCTTGGTGAAGATCTATACATGGACGAAACGCGGTCAAGAAGCCTACTCCGGATGGGGTTGAGTGGACGCTAGTATAGCTTACTGGCCTGCAGTGCCAAGGGTTTGGCGTGGGTGCAGGCCAAGTTTTTACCTAGTCTATTTAGACATCCGCACTGTCAAAAGCGAGCAATTCTGCTCCGCCATCGACTAACTCGCCGGGCTGATAAAAGAATTCACTGACCTTGCCGTCGCTGGGGGCGGCGATGGTGTGTTCCATTTTCATGGCTTCCATGACCAGTAATGTGTCTCCTTTGGCGACCGCTGCCCCGACGTCCACTAGTAGCGTGACCACTGTGCCGTTCATCGGTGCGGTGAGATTGCCGCTGCTGTCCTGGTCTTGGTCGAGACCCAGATCCGGCTGGGTTTCTGCGCAGTGGAAGACGCCCTTGGGGGTAAATAGATTAAATCCGGTTTCGTCACTGACGGCTTTGATGTGGATCGGCAGTTCTGTGGCATCGGCAATCACTTCAACCTGCTGTTGGCCGATACTGACATTTAGCCTCTGGGGACTGTTGTCACTGGCTCGCCAATGATTCACCAGATGCCAGGGGGAATTGGGCTCTACAGACTGTTGGGCGAGGTCCTTGGCAGACTCTGCTCGTGCCGCCAAAATTGCCTGGGCGGCCAGGGGTGCGGCGTAGTCGAGATCTTCTTGGCGACGATGAAAAATTTCCTCTTCGTGCTCTTCGATAAAGCCGGTATTGACGTCGCCGTTTCTGAAGGCTTGGCTGCTGGCGAGGTTGTAGAGAAACGGAATGTTGGTGGTGACGCCGGCGATTTTATAGTCGCTCAGGGCATCGGTTAGACGCTCTAGGGCACGATCACGATCCTGATCCCAGACCACTAGCTTGGCGATCATGGGGTCGTAAAATACTGAGACTTCGTCCCCTTCAACAACACCGCTGTCGATGCGCACATGGGGACTTTCCAACGGTGCTCGAAGCACTGTTAGCTGACCTGTGGAGGGCAGAAAATCGTGCTCTGGATCTTCCGCATAAATACGTGCTTCAAAGGCGTGGCCCCTGAGGGTTAGTTGCTCCTGAGTGCAGGGCAGGGGTTCGCCGTTGGCGACCCGCAACTGCCATTCTACGAGGTCTTGGCCGCTGATCATTTCGGTGACTGGGTGCTCGACTTGCAGGCGGGTGTTCATCTCCATAAAGAAGAATTCACCGTTGCTGTCGAGTAGAAATTCGACGGTACCGGCGCCCTGATAATTGATTGCAGTGGCTGCGCGAATTGCCGCTTCACCCATGCGCTGGCGCAGCGCTTCGCTGATGCCTGGGGCCGGTGCTTCTTCGATGACTTTTTGGTGGCGGCGCTGGAGTGAACAGTCGCGTTCGAAGAGGTGCACGGCATTGTTGTGTTGATCGCAGAACACTTGAATTTCTACGTGGCGGGGTTGCTGTAGGTACTTTTCTACGAGCATTATTTCATCGTTAAAGCTGTGTTTGGCTTCGCGCTTGGCGGCGGCCAGAGCCTGATCAAATTCACCGCCATGGTAGACCGCACGCATGCCTTTACCACCGCCACCGGCGGCGGCTTTGAGCAGTACTGGGTAACCCATTTCCTCTGCCGACTGTCTTAGTATGGCGGGGTTTTGGTCATCGCCATGGTAGCCGGGGACTAGGGGGACATTGGCCTTGGCCATAATATTTTTTGCGGCGGATTTTGAGCCCATGGCTAAAATCGCGGCTACTGGAGGACCGATAAAGATCAGCTTGTTGGCGTCGCACTGGCGGCAGAAGTCGGCGTTTTCAGAGAGGAAACCATAGCCGGGATGAATGGCTTGGGCGCCGCTGCTGAGGGCTGCTTGGATAATATTGTCGATGACTAAATAGGATTCGGTGGAGGGGGATGGACCTATGTGCACGGCTTCGTCGGCGAGGCTGACGTGCAGGGCGTTGCGATCTGCATCGCTGTAGACGGCGACGGTTGCGATGCCCATTTTTTTCGCTGTCTGGATAATACGACAGGCGATTTCACCGCGGTTGGCGATTAGTATTTTGGTAAACATTTTTCAGTCCATTTGTTGCTGGTTAGAGTCCGTTTTGTCTTGGAGCATTATTGCTGTCATCCCGCATGAGATCCTTCGGTTCGCTGCGCTCTCTCAGGATGATATCCGCCTTGGGCGGATATCACATTCTAAAGACGCCAAATTTGGTTTCTTCTATAACCCGATTATGGCTCGCCGAAATCGATAGCGCCAAGACCATCCGTGTATCCGCTGGATCAATCACACCATCGTCCCAGAGCCGTGCGGAGGCATAATAAGGGTGCCCCTGATGCTCATAGTTATCGATAATTGGCTGTTTGAAATCCGCTTCTTCCTGGGCACTCCAGTCAACCCCGTCGCGCTCGTGCTTGTCTCGAGTGACCTGGGCCAATACTCCGGCTGCCTGCTCGCCACCCATTACCGAAATCCGCGCGTTGGGCCACATAAACATAAATCTTGGGTCATAGGCGCGACCACACATTCCATAATTCCCGGCACCAAAGGAGCCGCCAATCAAGACGGTAAATTTGGGCACATTGGCGGTGGCGACGGCGGTGACCATCTTGGCGCCGTGTTTGGCGATGCCGTTATTTTCGTATTGCTTGCCGACCATAAAACCGGTGATATTTTGCAGAAAAACCAGCGGGATTTTGCGCTGGGCGCAGAGCTCGATAAAGTGCGCGCCTTTCTGTGCTGACTCGCCAAAAAGAATGCCATTGTTGGCCACTATGCCCACGGGATAGCCAAATATTCTGGCGAATCCACAGACCAGGGTGGTGCCGTAAAGGGCTTTAAATTCATCAAAATCAGAGCCGTCGACTATGCGCGCGATAATCTCGCGAACGTCGTAGGACTTGCGTGGGTCACTGGGTATTACACCGCCAATTTCATTACTGTTATAAAGGGGTTCGATGGCGGATTTAAGGTCGCCATTAACCGGTTTGACGCGGTTTAGCCTCGCCACGGCACTGCGTGCCAGTTCAAGAGCATGGTGATCGTTGTTGGCCAGATGGTCGGCCACACCTGAGGTGCGACAGTGAACGTCGGCGCCGCCGAGTTCTTCTGCGGTGACCACTTCACCGGTGGCCGCTTTGACCAGCGGTGGCCCGGCGAGAAAAATGGTGCCCTGATCTTTGACGATAATGGATTCGTCGGCCATGGCCGGCACATAGGCGCCGCCGGCGGTGCAGGAGCCCATAACCGCGGCTATCTGAGGGATATTCTGCGCTGACATATTGGCTTGGTTAAAGAAGATACGGCCGAAATGTTCGCGGTCGGGGAATACTTCATCCTGTCGCGGCAAGTTGGCGCCGCCGGAATCCACTAGGTAGATGCAGGGCAGATTATTCTCTGCCGCTATGGCCTGGGCGCGGAGATGTTTCTTCACAGTAAGGGGATAGTAGCTGCCCCCTTTAACCGTGGCGTCATTGGCCACGATCACACATTCCTGGCCGCTTACGCGACCTATGCCGGTAATGATGCCGGCGGCTGGAACCGCTTCACCGTAAACCTCATGCGCGGCGAGGGCCGAGAGTTCTAAAAAAGGTGAACCGGGATCGAGGAGTGCTTGGACGCGCTCCCGTGGCAATAATTTACCGCGGGCCATATGCCGTGCGCAGGCTTTTTCGCCGCCGCCTTGGCGAATACTCTGCAGGGTGCTGTTGAGGTCATCGACCTTGTCCTGCATGGACGCGGCATTGACGGTAAAGTCAGCGCTTTTGCTATTAATTTTCGTTTTGATAATCGGCATAAGTTTTTCCTTGTGAGCTCTTTTTACGAGCTCTTTTTTACGAGCTCTTTTCTTCTAACTCTGAGCAAACAGTTCGCGACCAATCAGCATGCGGCGCACTTCGGATGTGCCAGCGCCAATTTCATAGAGCTTGGCGTCTCGCAGTAAGCGTCCGGCGGCATAGTCATTAGTGTAGCCATTGCCCCCCAGTGCCTGAATCGCTTGCAGGGCCATTTGGGTGGCTTTTTCGGCGGTAAATAAAATCACTGCGGCGGCATCTTTGCGCGAGTCCTGGGCTAGGTCGCAGGCTCTGGCGACGGCATAGAGATAGGCGCGAGAGGCATTGAGGTCGGTGTACATGTCGGCGATCTTGCCCTGCATTAACTGGAACTCTCCAATCGCCTGACCGAACTGACTGCGCTCGTGGATATAGGGCAGCACTACATCTAGGCAGGCTTGCATAATGCCCACTGGGCCACCGGATAACACTGTGCGCTCGTAGTCGAGGCCGGACATGAGTACGGCGACACCGCGGCCTTCACCGCCAAGAATGTTTTCCGCTGGCACTTCACAGTCTTGAAAGACTAGCTCACAGGTGTTGGAGCCACGCATGCCGAGCTTGTCGAGTTTTTGGTGGCGGGAGAAACCGGGTGAGTCGCGCTCGACAATAAAGGCGGTGATGCCTTTTGACCCAGCACTGGTGTCGGTCTTGGCATAGATAATATAGGTGTGGGCATCGGGACCATTGGTGATCCACATTTTATTGCCGTTGAGCAGGTACTTGTCGCCCTGTTTAGTGGCGCTGAGTTTCATGCTGACCACATCGGATCCGGCATTCGGCTCGCTCATGGCGAGGGCGCCTATATGTTCGCCGGAGCAGAGCTTGGGCAGGTATTTTTGTTTCTGCTGCGTAGTGCCATTTTTAGCCAGCTGATTAACACAGAGATTGGAGTGGGCGCCGTAGGACAGGCCGACCGAGGCCGAGGCTCTGGAGATCTCTTCCATGGCCACAGCGTGGGCTAGATAACCCATACCTGAACCACCGTACTCTTCGTCTACGGTAATGCCGAGCAGGCCCATATCGCCAAACTTGCGCCATAGGTCCATGGGGAAGTCATTGCTCTGATCGATCTCGGCAGCGCGGGGTGCTATCTCAGCCTGACAAAATTGGAAGACGCTGTCGCGGAGCATGTCGATGTCTTCACCGAGATTAAAATTTAAGCTGGGATAAATAGTGTTCATGAATTATTGGTTCCATTGGTTTTGAGCGCGTCGATGCAGTCCGCTTCGGCTTGGTTGAGGTCTTTGAGCAGTTTGCTGATATCGTCGAGCTGTTGATTGAGTTTGCTGCGCTGGAGTTGGATGGCGTCGATGAGTTTTTTCAGCTGGTCGATATTGGTTTTACCCGGTTCGTACATGTCGATAATTTCTCGGGAGTCTTCCAGGGACAGCCCAAGTCGCTTGCCGCGCAATATAAGTCGCAGTCGGGTTCGATCTACCTGGCTGTAGATGCGGGTTTGTCCGCGGCGGGCGGGGGAGAGCAGGCCTATATCTTCGTAGTGCCGAATGCTGCGGGTGGTGATATCAAACTCTTTGGAGAGCTGGGATATGCTGTATTCGGTGGTGATATCGGGCTGTGTTTGTTCCATGGGAGAGTCAATTAGGGTAAAGAACTGATGCGCAGTATAAATATTATCTACCGTTTACGTCAACGTAAGCTTTGTGGTTTTTTCGAGGGAAGGTGGATTAGGCATGGTGTGGCTGCGCTCAATCCAGTTTGAGATCCATCTGATACTGAAATAGCTCGGTGTTATAGAGCGCCAAGAGGTAGTCGACAAGCTCTTCTTGCTCGCCATTTTGTTTGTATGAGCGGCGTACCAAACTGAGCAGTGGTGCGCCGGCTTCTATATTGAGATGTGTGGCAATAATCGGACTGGCGGCAATGGCGCCGATAGTTTGCTTGATATGGCTGACATGCATACCGCTCTCGCGAAAGTATTTGTGTCGCGACTCATGGATAAAGATATCGCTGTTGTCGGGGGCCTGAACACCGGCACTCCAGCTGTCGAAATAGCCAAACACGCCGCCGGCGCGCTCTCGGGTTCTGACTAGGTGAAATAGGCTGTCGCTGCGCTTGAGAGCAAACTCAGTGCCAATGCTCTGTGGTGGTTTAATCAGTGCAGATTCAAGCACGGTGGCGGTTGAGCTTTCGGCAATGCTATCGATCTCTTCGAGCACGCCGATCATTGGTGCCTGCACTGGCTTCGGTGAATATTTGTAGATGATATGGGTGCCCTTGCCGCGAGCTCGTTCAACCAGCTGTTCGGCCGCCAGTTCATTGACCGCGCGCTTGGCGGTAATCCGCGATACTTCAAATAGCTCCGCCAGCTCCTGCTCACTGGGCAGTTTGTCACCGTGATGCAGGGAGCCATCGAGAATAAAGCTTTTGATGAGACTGTAGAGCTGGTGGTAGAGGGGGACAGGTAGATCAGCAGAAATATGGCGACGCAAACTCTGATTGAAAAGATTCGCGCTCACTGGATTACTCATGTCGACCGCCTTATTGGCTAGCTGGTGCTGATATTAAGAAAAGTTTATTGTGTGATCCCTGATTCTTTGGTATAACAATATACCATTAGGTGTAGATGATCCAGCGGATGCTTAGGTTTATAAGAGTATTTACTCTGCAGGTCAATCGACATGTCACTAAACTCACCTTGGTTTGAGCGTCATTATGAAGCTATACAGCTTAGATTACTCGCCTTATTCCACGCGAATTCGCGCTCAAATCCGGCATAAGAAATTGCCTATTAGTTGTGTTAATCCCTCGCAGTTAAAGTCTGCGCAGCTCAATAATATGTTCCCCCTTGGTCAGCTACCGGTGCTGTGTTTGGATGACGGCGAACTGCTTGCCGAGTCAACCGTGATTATGAATTACCTTGAGGAGATCTTTTCCCAGCATTCTCTGCGCGGCGAGTCAGCCGTGGAGAAGGCCCGCGCCAATATGATGGTGCGCTGGTCAGACACCCATTTGGGCCCGCTGGTTCGCGATGTGCTGTGCGCTGACCGAGCCGCGCTTATTGGCAGTGCGGAGATACTGGTGATCGCTGAGTTGGGAAAAATTGATAGCTTGATTGTCGGGCAGTCGGACTATCACCAGCGTGAGATCCATATTGGGGATTTCTGTGCGGTGATTTCAATCACCTTTACCCAGGCGCTATTTGAACTCTGCGCAAGCACTTCACTGCTGGATAAGTTTCCACAGCTGTTGGCTTGGTGGCAGTTTAGTTTGCAGCGCAATCTGGCGCTCAATGAATCGGTTGTTGAAATGGTGGATGCGATAAAAGAGTGGTTGCCCATTCCCGGGTGTCGTCGTAGCTACCTTGACGGCGGTCTGCTTGCCAATTTGTGTGTTAATCAGGAGGCCTCTTGAGTCAGCCGCTTAGCGATATTCGGGTACTCGATCTCACTCATATGTTATCCGGCCCCTATGGCAGCATGATTTTGGCGGATCTGGGTGCCGAGACAATCAAGGTTGAACCTCTGGCCGGAGAGGGCACGCGCAAGCTCTTGGCCACAGATCCGAATAACTCTCTCGATGGCATGGGGGCTTATTACATTACCTTAAACCGCAATAAGAAGAGTGTTGCGGTGGATCTCAAGACCGAAGAGGGCTTGGCGCTGTTTAAAGATTTAGTGGTTAATGTGGATGTGGTGATCAGTAATTTTGGTGCTGGTGTTCCCGAGCGTCTGGGTATTGATTACGACGCCTTAAGTGCGGTCAATCCACGGATTATCACCTGCACGGTGTCGGGTTTTGGTTCTGATGGCCCGGGGAGCAAACGACCGGCCTTTGATCAGGTGGCTCAGGCTATGGGAGGGGGTATGTCGATTACTGGGCCGGATTCCGAACATCAGGTTCGCGCCGGCATTCCTATAGGGGATCTCGGTGGCGGCATGTTTGGTGTGATGGGTATTTTAGCGGCACTCTATGAGCGCGAGCGCAGTGGCCTGGGTCAGCATGTGGATATTTCCATGCTGGACTGTCAGATTTCCATGCTCAATTATATGGCGACCATGCATTTTCTCTCGGGGGAGGATCCCTATCCCATAGGTAATAGTCACTTTGTGCATGTGCCGTACAACACCTTTAGCTGCTCTGATGGAACCATTGTTATCGCAGTGATTACCGATAACTTCTGGCACAACCTCAAACAGGTCATCAGTTGCTCTGAGTTTGATAACGCCAAATACGATACCCAACCGGGTCGCTGGGAAGATCGCGAGATGATCAATGCTCGGCTCAATGAATTATTGAGCCTCAATACCTGTGCTCATTGGCTGGGGTTATTTGAAGCTAAACGAATTCCCTGTGCACCGGTTAATAGTCTCAGCCAGGCTCTGGCGGATACTCAGGTGCTGCACCGCAATATGGTGATCGATTTAAAACACCCCAATGGCAGTTCCACCAAGGGGCCAGGTAACCCGATTAAATTATCTCGCAGCAGTGATGAGGTATTCACCGCTGCGCCCACATTGGGGCAGCACACAGATGAGGTGATGACCCAATTGCTCAATTTGAGCGTAGAGCAAATAGAGCAGATGAAAGTGCAGGGGATTATTAAGTAATGCTAGAAAGAGTTGTTATTACCGATGTCGGCCCCAGAGATGGCCTGCAGAATCAGCCAAAAATACTCTCCATAGACGAGCGTATTGAGCTGGTGCAGGCGATTGCCGCTGCCGGCGTGCCGCAAATTGAGGTGGGCAGTTTTGTCTCGCCCAGGGCAGTGCCAGCGATGGCCGGTACAGATCAGGTTTTTGCTGCCTTAGAGGCGGCGGGGTTTGCCACCCCGACCATTGCCTTGATTCCCAATATGAAGGGCTATGAATTAGCCCGTGCCGCTGGTGCTAAGACCGTGACCATGGTGCTCTATGCCAGTGATGGTATGGCGCAAAAAAATGCTGGCATGAGCATGGCTGAAGCTGAGGTTATCACCTTGGATATTCTCAAATTAGCCAAGCAGGATGGTATAGCCGTTATCGCCACTATCGCCGTGGCCTTTGAATGTCCCTTTGATGGACCGATTGATCCCGCCGTTGTAGAAACCATAACGGCTAAGTTTATTGCCGCTGGTGCAGATCAGCTAGTACTGGCCGACACCATTGGCGCTGCACATCCCCAGCAGGTGCGTGAACTGACTGCGGCGCTGGTTGCTAGTCATGGTGCCGAACAGCTTGGCTGTCACTTCCACGACACCCGAGCCATGGGTTTGGCCAATGTTTATGCTGCGCTTGAATCGGGTATTCGGCGCTTCGACAGTTCGATTGCCGGTTTGGGTGGCTGTCCATTTGCTCCAGGGGCATCGGGCAATGTCGCCACGGATGATATTGTCATGATGTTGCAGCAGATGGGTTTTGATTGCGGAATCGATTTAGACAAACTCATGCAGGCATCTGATTTGGCCCAGACCCTAACGGGCACGGCGCCTGGCGGTAGAGCTAAAGCTTGGCTGCAAGGGTATCTGGCAAAGCGTGCGAGTTAAAACGCAGGCGATTTGAAAATAGTTTAAAGTCAAACACATAAAAAACAATAAAAAATGCTCGGAGACGAAGATGAGTTATAGGTTAGGAGTAGATGTAGGGGGAACATTCACAGACCTTCTGTTGATCAATGAAGGTACTGGGGAAACCCATACGGCCAAGGTGCCATCCACGCCGGAGGATTCCTCCATCGGTGTACTCAATGGTATTGCGCGCATCTGCGACGAATCTGGAGTCAATCCAGCGGATATCAGCAGAGTCATGCACGGTACTACGGTAGCCACTAATGCGGTGCTAACAGGACGCGGTGCAAAAGTCGGTCTGGTGACTACGGCGGGGTATGAAGATACCTTGCAGGTTGCGCGTTCTTTTTGCCCCGGTGGACTGGGTGGCTGGGTGAGCTTTGTGAAGAAACCCTTGTTAGCCCCTCTAGAGCTGACCATTGGTGCCCATGAGCGAATGAGTGCTGATGGCGAAGTGGTTAGAGCGTTGGATGAAGACCAGCTGCGTGCGGATCTGACGACACTCCACGCCACAGGGGAGGTAGAAGCCTTAACCATCTGCTTTATCAATGCCTATATCAATGGCGCCAATGAACAGCGCGCCAGTGAAATTGCCGCTGAAATCTTTACTGATACACCGATTTCTATCTCCAGCGACGTAGTGCCGGAGATGCAGGAATATGAGCGCACTGAAACCACTGTAGTGAACTCCTATGTGCGCCCTGAAGTGGCCAGCTATGTGAGTAACTTGCAGGCGGCATTAGACGAGAAAATGGGTCCTGACACTCAATTGTCGATTCTGCGTTCCGATGGCGGTCTGGCCTCGGCCCGTGCCTCGGCGGAGTCGCCAGTGAACATGCTGATGTCAGGTCCAGCTGGGGGTGTCTCTGGGGCGATCTACTTCTGTAGCCGTGCCGGATACGACAATATTTTGACCTGTGATATGGGTGGTACCTCCACTGATGTGGCGCTGATTCAAAACTCCCGTGCTCGAGTGCGTCGCGAGACCATTGTTGCCGATGTGCGAGTGCGTGCACCTTCAGTGGATGTGCGTACTGTGGGTGCCGGTGGCGGTTCCATTGCCTTTGTTCCAGAGCTTACTAAAGCGCTGCGGGTTGGCCCTGAGTCGGCCGGCGCTGTGCCGGGTCCTGCCTGCTATATGAAAGGTGGCGTCCAGCCCACAGTTTGCGATGCCAATGTGGTGTTGGGCTACTTGCCTTCGGATGTACAGCTGGGCGGCAAGATGGAAATAAATCGCGAAGCCTCAATTGCTGCAGTGCAGACGGTTGCCGATGCCATGGGTATTGACCTAATGGCCGCTGCGGAAGGCATTATTAAAATTGTTAATGAATCCATGTTTGGCGCACTGCGTCTGGTGTCGGTGGAGCAGGGCTATGATCCCCGTGACTTCGCTCTGGTTGGCTTTGGCGGCGCAGGACCCCTGCATGCCAACGCATTGGGTATTCTGACCGATGCCTGGCCGGTGATTATTCCACCGGGTCCCGGTGTGCTCTGTGCCTATGGTGATGCCACCACTCAGGTGCAGGATGAAGCGGCGCGAACCTATCTGACCATGGCTGGTGATCTCAGTGATGAAAAGTTGACTGCGGATCTGATGGAGTTACAGGTACGAGCTGGCGATGCACTATTAAAAGACAATATTCCTACCTCAGATCATGAAATTTCCTATCAGGCTGATCTGCGTTACGCGGGACAGGCTTTCCAAATCACTATCGACTTTACTGAAGCCGAGTTGAAAGAGAAGGGCGTTGCCCTATTAACCGGTCAATTTGATGCCGAGCACGAACAGCTGTTCACCTTTAAGTTAGATGATGGTCACGAGATCTTGATGATTCGTGCCCTCGCCAAGGCCAAAGCCAAAGCCATTGCCGAGCGCCAGATTGGTCGGACCGGTATGAGTCTTGAAGAGTGCCAAATCGTTACCAGCCGTTTCTATTACGAGGGGGATTGGTACAACGCTGTGATCTACGACCGCAGTAAGCTCAGCACTGGGTTGGAGGTTCCGGGTCCGGCGATTGTTGGCGAGATGGATTCTACCACCGTGGTGCTGCCGGGCTATGTTGCCACCGTAGACAAGGTCGGCAATCTGCTAATTAATCCACAGGCGTCAGCCACGCACTCTTTAAACCAACAGGGGAGTAAATAATCATGACTGCAAGATTATTAGAAACTAACCATGATCCCCTAAAGCGTATTGATGTGGATGGCGTGACCGTCGATATTATTGAAAATGCTCTGCGTAATGCGCGGGAGGAGATGGATGCAGTGCTGTTTAGAACGGCCATGTCTCCGGGTATCCGTGAGCAGGGTGACTGCTTCCCGATGATCGCCAATAAAGAAGGCAAAATGGTGGTGGGCCAGTTTGGTTCATTTATCGGGCCCTTTTTAGAAGCCTATGATGAAGAGATCGAAGAGGGCGATATTATCCTCACTAACGATCCCTATATGTGTAATGCCGCAGTCTCTCACCTCCCTGATTGGGTGGTGTTGGTGCCGGTGTTTAAAGATGGCCGTCATATAGCTTGGTCGGCGATGTTTGGGCATATGTCGGATAACGGCGGCATGGTGCCGGGGTCGATTCCCATTCAGGCAACGACGATCTTCCAAGAAGGTATTCGTATTCCACCTACTAAGCTGTACAAGAAAGGTGTTCTGCAGAGCGATCTGTTGGAGCTGATTCTGCACAATGTGCGCACCCCACAGTGGAATCGTTTTGATCTCAACGCTTTGGTTGCAGCCTGTAATACCGCTGCCAAACGCTGTGTTGAGCTGGCGGTTCGCTTTGGTGACGATGTGCTGTTCTCGACCATGGATATTATGTTGCAGCGCAATTACGAAGCTATGAAACATATTATCGGGATGTTTATTCCGGAAGAGCCCCGCGAGTTTGAAGACTATATCTGCGATGACGGCATGGGCATGGGGCCCTACAAAATTAAGTGCACCATGTGGCGCGAGGGTGAGAAGGCAATCTTTGATTTTGCCGGTACCGATCCTCAGGCTCAGAGTTCGGTGAACTTCTTCCTCAACGAAGATATGTTCAAAATGTTCTTCGGCTCCTTCACCATCAATGTGGTGGATCCACAAATTGTGTTTAACGATGGATTCTATGATCTGGTGGATGTACGCATTCCTCAGGGCACGCTGTTAAAGCCTAATTATCCCGCAGCACTGTCAGGCAGAACCCACGCTTTGGGTCGCATCTTTGATGTGCTCGGTGCGCTGTTGGGTATGGGCGCGCCGGAGATGATGTTGAATGCCGCAGGCTTCTCGGATTCGCCGCACCTGTTCTTCTCGGGTTACGACAGCCGTGAAGGCAAGGGCAATGAGTGGTTTCAGCTGTTCCA
>Ga0307488_10003289_pt1 | contig 13560 bp, 16 predicted proteins | sample SB02metaG_FD_202248 | JGI IMG/M metagenome (GOLD analysis project Ga0307488, IMG submission 202248) | Sea-ice brine microbial communities from Beaufort Sea near Barrow, Alaska, United States - SB 0.2 | ecosystem: Environmental > Aquatic > Marine > Coastal | place: USA: Alaska | collected...
TTACCATTACTTCGATGTAGCAAAGCGTCTTTAAGCTTTGTTAGCCAAGGTCTTTGCTTTTCAAGTGCATCGGTTTCTTGCTGGGCACGAGCAAATATACGCACAATAGCGGTTAAATCTGGACTGCTCCATTTACCGGCAATATAAGCTTCTGCTACGCCAATAGAGCCGCCTTTGACAAAATCACGATAAGCACTGCTATCATGTATGTTCATGCGCCCGAGTAAGGCGTTGCTTTGAGCAATTTCTGGAAAAAGAAAATGCTCATCATTATCAACTAATTCAATTTGGTCAAATTTAAGTTTTGCAAAAACCGAGTGTACTAAACTACGACAACGATTATCTAACCAGTTCGCTGGCTTTTTAATTTTCAGTCCTGATACTTGTTCCACTATTAGACTCCTAATTTAAGTTTTTTGGCTTAATTTTTTAACTTACTTTTTTGGTAGCCAATAAAGGGTATACGTTTCCAGAAGAGCTTCATGGCTTGCCAATATATGCTCAACACTATTTTTAAGGTCATCACGGGCATATTAAACCAGAGTTGCCATAACGACGCCCTCGAAAATGGCGCTTTGGTTAATTTCATTGTTACATCAAATATTTTTTCGCCCGTGGTGCTTACCTCACTGCCATTATCATTAACAGTGTTGCGGTGATTTTCTATATGCACTAATAATGTTGAACTATCGACCTTTGGCGGCTTAATAAGCCATTTATAGCACATATTTAAATCCATAAAAGGCGATACTTGGAAATTTTTATCCGTAACATGTAGCACCAAATTTGGCTCATTAATGTCACTAGTGACTAAGGGTACTAAATAATAATGCCGTTCATTCCATGGGGTATTACTGACTTCGACCAACACTTGCGTACAAACTTCATTGGCGTTATAACAAAAATAAAAATTTGCCGGACTAAAATATATCCCTAAACACCTGACCTGAACTAGCATAGTGATACGACTTATCTCTGCAGCACCTGATTCTTTAACACAAGATAAGGCATTGACTTTATTCACTACACGTTGCTTAAGGCATCCTGGTTCACCTCTGAGGTAATCATTTTCTTTAAACCTCAAGAGATTAAACCAAGAAAAGCCAAAAATACCTTTTGGACTTTGCTGAGCTTGCATCTCATCAACATCTAACGCCAACATATATAACTGGTAACTAAAGCTGTGCGACTTTGGCGTAAATCGTCGATGAGTTATTTTGCCACAATAAATATGACTATGCGCTGAAGGCTCAATCATCATCTTGATTCAATGAATTCTTTTGCAAATGACAATCAAATCGCTGCGCAACATCTACCGCACTTCTAACCCCGTCTTCATGAAATCCGCTATACCAATACGCACCAGCAAAATGAGTATTTTGCTTGCCACATATTGCTGAGCGTTGACCTTGGGCATTAATAGAACTGGTTGAGAACACTGGATGATGATAAGTAAATTCGCGTAAAATTTTACTTGGGTCAATATCTTCTCGCTGATTTAAGGTGACGCAAAACGTGTGCTTGGCGTTCAAGCCCTGCAAAATATTCATATTGTAGGTAACACTGGCAGGCTTAGTTCTATTAGCACTCAATTGATAATTCCAACTCGCCCAAGCTTTTTTTCTTTTCGGTAATAAATTAATATCGGTATGTAACACCACTGAGTTTGCACTATAAGGTATAGCGCCCAGTATTTTTTGCTCTTGCTCACTGGCATCAGCCAATAAAGCCAAAGCTTGATCTGAATGACAGGCTAAAACCACTTCATCGAAGGTTTGTATTTCACCATTGGCAAAATGTAACTGCACTGCCTGATTGTCTCGCCTAACAGCCGTAATATCAGCATTGAGGTGAATATTATCCACAAAGGACTTACACAAGGGAGCTAGGTAACTTCTTGAACCTTTGGGCACCACATACCACTGTGGACGATCAGCGATATTCAATAAACCATGATTATGAAAAAACTTAACAAAAAAATGAAATTGCAAAACTTGCATCTGCGCCAATGAGCTAGACCAAATAGCCGCCCCCATCGGTAATACATAATGCTCAGCAAAATAGTCACTGAATTTATTTACTTGTAAAAACTCACCTAAGGTTAAGCTATCCTGATAGTTTTTCGCTTGATAACTTTGCTTACACAGCTTATTAAATCGAAGAATTTCTTTTACTAACCACCAAAACTTAGGGTTGAAGATATTACGGCGTTGAGCAAATAAGGTATCGAGATTATGGCCGTTGTATTCCATGCCTGTAGCTGAGTTATGCACTGAGAAACTCATTTCTGTTTCTTGCTTACCGACACCAATTTCGTCTAGTAACGCTAAATAATTTGGGTAGGTTTTATTATTAAAGACAATAAACCCGGTATCAATGGCATAAGACTGACCTTCCAACTCAACATCAACTGTCGCGGTATGTCCGCCAATATGAGCAGACTTTTCAAAAACACTGACTTGATACTTTTTCGATAATAAATAAGCTGTGGTCAAACCTGAGACACCGGCACCTATAATGGCGATACGTTTCATTTTTTGTTATTCCTTAACTCTTTTTTATGCTTTAAGGCTTCTTCATTGCTTAAAGCTTTCTCATTTTTTAAAGCAACACTTTGCCAAATAAAATCGGGCAACAGTGCGAATAATTTCATGATCAAGGTTAACCTTTTAGGGAAATGCAGGTAGCTTTTTCGAGCACTCACGCCTTGGTAAATACGGCTAGCAGCTTGCTCACTGGTCAATAGAAATGGCATAGCAAAGTCATTTTTATCGGTTAATGGCGTTTTAATAAACCCAGGATGAACTAAGGTAACTGCTATGTTTTCTGCTTTTAAATCCAGCCGTAAGCTTTTTGCTAAATAATCAATCCCAGCTTTAGAAGCACCATAAGCCTCTGCCCGTGGAAAGGGTAATAACGTTGCACTAGAACTGACAAATACAACTTGCCCACCCGCGTTAACTTTTGGTAAAAAGTACTCGAGTAAATAGCCCAGAGATTGAAGATTGGTCGCTATAACGCTAGCAAACAATTCACCATCAAAAGCTTTAGCATTATCAATATAGCGACAATCACCCGCATTAAGCATTAAAATATCAATGCGATCTATAGCGCTAATTATATTTGCTGCGGAACGGATCTGCTCTTTATCCGTGATATCAAAAGCAATGGGGACAACATTGACATTATCAGTGGCTAATTGTTTAAGCTTTTCTTGATTACGGCCACAAGCAATAACTTGATAGTCATTGGCTAAATAGTGATGTAACAATGACTCGCCTATGCCAGAAGTAGCGCCTGTGATGAGAATGGTAGGTTTTATATTCATGCGTTTGCAGCCCTATTTTTAAGCGAACGAATAACCCGACCCAACAAAGGTAATTGCTCGTAAAGCATGGCACCTAAATCTAGGTAATCTCGATGATAAATAACCTTATCGCCAACGCCTTTAAGATGTGAACTCCCTTGCACGGTGACCATTTCACCTGAGTTTAAGCGCGGGTGTTGATAACTCATCTGCCAGTAAATAGCCGCCTCTGAGTCATGCGCTATGACGTGTTCGATTGTAAACTCACAACGACTAAGCTTTTGATAAAGTTGATTAAAGTATTTTTCTAACTGCTCAAAGCCTGTTAGTTGGTGCATCGGGTCAATAAAGACAATGTCTTGGTGGTACACGTCAGCTAACAACTGCAAATTATCAGTTGAAAGCTTTTGGTAGATATCAATAAACTTAGCTAACCACAAAGCATCTTGGGGTTGAGCACTAAATTTAGCCGCTTGCGTAACATTTTTATTTGACATAAATACTCTTTATTTTATCGTCACATTAATTTCTTATACGAAAAGATTATAGCCGTTCGATTACTTAGGCTAAATTAATGCCTCCGCTTTATTTCAACATAAGTAAGCAGGCTAAACTTTCAAGAACACATTGGCATTGCTCAAGACCAAACATTAATACCTAATGACGATCACACCCTATAAAACTCAAGAGCAGCTAACCTAGCTTGCTTGTGATCTACTATGGCAGGCCAATAAGATGATAACCTTTCTTTAGCCATATATTGGTGTGGAAAATGAATCTCTTTATCAGGTAATTTCGCCAGCTCTGGTATATATTTACGAATAAAGGTGCCTTTTGAATCAAACCTTTCGCTTTGTCTAATCGGGTTAAATACACGAAAATAAGGCTGTGCATCACAACCGGTACTTGCCGCCCATTGCCAACCACCGTTATTAGATGCAAGATCACCATCAATAAGCTGCTGCATAAAGTATTTCTCCCCCCAGCGCCAATCAATGAGTAAATGCTTAGTCAAAAAGCTCGCTACCACCATACGCAGTCGATTATGCATCCAGCCTGTTTGATTAAGTTGCCTCATGGCAGCATCAACCAAGGGGTAGCCAGTTTTGCCTTGACACCATGCTTCGAATAACTTGGGATCATTAGGCCAAGTCATAGTACGATATTTAGGATTAAAGCATTGATGTTTAGATAAACTCTGTTGATGAAAAACTAAATTTCGATAAAACTCTCGCCATATTAACTCATTTAGCCAGATAAATTCCTCACTGTCTGACGCGACTAAAATATCAGGGAAACGTTGGATAAATAACAGCAGTAAATAGCGTGGACTAATAGCGCCTATCGCTAAATAAGGTGATAAGCCCGAGGTTGCTTTAATGGCAGGAAAATCACGTTTTTGTCCGTAACCCGCCACTTTATATCGGTAAAAGTCAGGAATAACTTGTTGTTCAACTTGTTCAGCCAAAGGCCATGCCGCCGATTCATTAGAGCAGTGTAAAGGCGTGTTTAATGTCAGTTGTGCTTGGCTGTTTGGCGTGGTTGAATCTTTAGAGCTAGGCTTACCAAGGTAAGGAAAGCCATGCTGTTTTACATAAGTTAACCAAGCGCGTTTAAAAGGGGTAAACACCTTATACATTTCACCACTTTTATTGAGCACTTTACCTTTTTCAACAATAACATCACTTTCAAACATGCGTAGTGGAATACCTTGCTCAATACAAGACTTATCGCGTTGGTTTTCATTAACTTCTAACTCTTTATTAGCCACCACTTCGCTAACATTATGTTGCTGGCAATAATTTTTTAAAAATGAAATTTGCTCAGAAAAATCATCACAATGAACAACCAGCAAACTAACATTCAAAGGTAACAGCTGCTCGGCGAGTGCATTGACATGACGTTTTATAAAATCAATTTTTATTGTTGACCAATCATGAACTGACCACTGATTTTCACTGACAAAAAAGATCGCCTGAGCTGTTTCAGCGCCCTTATTTTGTTCAAGAAAATAATCTAAGGCGGGATTATCGTGAATTCTGATATCGTTGCGAAACCAAAGTAACAAGGACGTTCCTTAATAATTAACTATGTTAATAACCGTATCTGAGTTTTAACGATTCAGGATAGGGATTCAAGTAAGACTGTTGAGCTAAATAAGACTTAGGGTGAGCTAATAAATAATGCTTAATCAAGGTCAGTGGCACCACTAATGGCATTAAGCCCGAACGGTAAGCATCAATTTGTTCAGATAACTCTTTGCGTTGCATTTTGTCCAAGTGCTTAGAAAAATAGCCTTGAATGTGCGATAGCGTATTAGCATGATTTTTACGTGTAGCTTTTAGCGTTAATGCGGCCATTAATCCAGAGATATATTGCTCAGACATTTGCTCAAGCGCAATATCAGCACTGGCCAACAAACGCCCTAATTTCTTGCTCGCAACAAAGTCATGACTCATCAAGGTATACTTATACTGGGCATGAAAACTGGTCAATTTATGCTTAGTGATGCCCGATTCAACCAATGCTAACCAATGGCGATAAGCGAATACCCGTGCAACAAAGTTTTCTCGGATAATGGGGTCATTCAAACGACCATTTTCTTCACAGGGCAACAGCGGATTGGCTTTCATGATCTCTCGTGAAAAAACCCCGACCCCTTGGACTTGTAGCTGATTACCGGTAGGTGAATATACTTTAACGCGTTCCATGCCGCAAGTTGGACTTTTAGCACAAAACACATAACCACTGAGGGTTTTAGACATGGCGGCTATTTTTTTACCATAAGCTTTTATTGCGCCCGTTACATCGCCCGAACCATCTGGACGCGACACTTTTATCATTTGATCATCTTTAATCAAACGTATAGTCGGCCTAGGTATGGGTAGGCCAACCGCCACTTCAGGGCAGTAGGCTTTGAACGTAACATGCTGACCAAGTTCTTTTATACAAAAGTTTGACGGTTTGTTACTGGCATCAAATCTAACTTTTTCACCTATTAAACATGCACTAATGCCAATAATAACATCTGCTTTTTCGAATTTTTTATACATAAGCAGCTCAATTAGTAAATAAAAGCACCAATAGGGTTTAGTAACTTATTGATACCTTGGGTAAAGTGTAGTGCGTCGTTAGCAACGGTATAACAAAGGCAACCATGCTCGGTAGCTGGCTGATGCTGATCGCGTTTATCAAGCATAATAAAATCGCCTGCCACATACTGACCTTGTGCATCAGCAAAGGTGCCGGCTAGTAATAGTGTTAGTTCAAAACCTTTATGGGTGTGTTCAGGTATCGAACCACCAGGCCCTATATGCAATAAATTAGTATGAATTTCACTTTCGCCTAAATTTAACCGTGCGCGTGATAATTTACCTATTTGTACAGTGTTACCTAACTCAATATTGCGCAGGGCACTGGGTAAAGTGTACTGCATACCTTTAAAGTTAATTGAACGTTCATCACAAAAATCTTTTGTTGGTGCAACGTCATCAGAGGCGGTAATCTGGTTAATCACATCATCAAAGTCCATTTCGGCGATTTCCGTTAAGTTTTCCTCATTATTAACCATAATTTTATGATAAAAACTCTGCTCAAAACTGGCCTCTGCAACCTGTTCTGTTAGTTGGCCTACTTTCTGTTGGCAAGAAGCACACATGTCAGTGTGTATCGCTATTCCTGCAGCGAGTGAAGCGGGTAAGTCACCATCCACAAAACCTTGTAACAACTCAAATTTAGGGTGGTGTTTAATCATGGTGGTCTCCTAGTTTCAACTTAAGTTTGCCAAGTGCAAGCCTGAGTCGTGATTTTATTGTGCCCAGTGGTAAATTAAGATGAACTGCAAGCTGCTCTTGTGACATTTCCATAAAATAGAATCCTTTCACTACCTGTTGTTGGTTTTCAGGCAGAGTGGCAATTATGCCTTGTAAATTTCGACTTTGAATATGGTCAGTAAACACCTCTTCTTCAGTGTTGGCCAGTTCAGCAAGCGGCCATATATCGTCACTGAGGTTGTCTTCTCTATTGGCTTTCATTTTACGTAATAGATCAAAGGTAACGTTACGCATGATGGTATAAACCCAAGTAGTAACAGCTCCTTTACTATCATCAAATAAATGCGCCTTGCGCCAGACATTGCTCATAGTGTCTTGCACAACTTCTGCAGCGAGTGCTTCGCTATTGATTTTACTTTGCGCAATACGCTGTATTTTGGGTGCAAAAAACCTAAACACTTGAGTAAATGCTTGTTTGTCTCTATCAATAGCGATTGATTTCAGCCATTGACAGAGTTCTGGATGATTGATTTCATTAGTCATGTTATTAGATGTAGCATTTGCCTTATCACTTGGCAACACTGAATGCACTGATAGCATAATACTTACCTGTTTTTTTTCACATGTGTCTTCTATACGCAACAGAAATAGGTCTAGATCACATTATTTTTATCTTTTATACTCAGATAAAAGAATAAGCTGTAACAGTTCTTTCGCTTCGCTATACGAGTCTTTGTCGACAAACAAACTTTTTTCAGCAAGTTTAACCGGTATCAATTCTAACCAGCGCGCTACTACCCAATCGCCTTGATCAAAATGTTGCTTTGGATATAAAGCATTTAACTCAGCATTTTCGATAAACACTTTACTTAATGACTTAGCGAGTTTATCTGTGGTTATATCTAGGCTCATATCAGGCCAATGGATTTTAGCGGTGACATCTCCGTGATGGAGTTTATCTGTGTCTTGGGTAATCGCCTTGATGTCGACTAGGCACTTACAGCGTACGTCAATCAGTAATATCCCGTCTTCACCTTGGTCAAAGTTAATAATTTCGACCCAGCTGCCGACTGACATAGTTTCAGCTTTTGCATCCCTGTCATGCGAAAAAATAACAAAGCCTTGGTTTTTCATTGCTAGAGAGACCATTTTTAAATAACGCGCTTCAAAAATACGCAGTCGGGTTACCCCTTGAGGTAACAAAAATATTGGCAATGGGAAGATTGGCAAATTAACAGTTGGCATAGGTTTAGAGTAACTAATCTTAATGGATTGATGTTAGTGATACGTTATAAAAGCAAAGAACGATCAAAGCAATGAGCAAAAAAAAGCCTCAAGCGTCAGAGGGGCAAAGAGTCAAACAGAAAATACAACGAGCAATAATCTTTATGAATATTCACGCGTTATAGGTTATAAAGGGAAAAAACGATCAAACATGAGAAAAAAAAGCCCCATCAAGGGGCAAAAGGTCACACAGTTATTTGTCCAGGTAATCAACGCTAACTACAAGGATGCATTCAAGGCTTTATTGACAGCTTTTTACAGGTAATTCTTTATCAAAAAATAAAGTGATTTCAGCCACAGTAACACCAAACTTCTTCATTTTTGTTCGGTTAAAAACTCGGTACTCATCAATTTGATACATCCAATCGTCAAGTGACAATTGGATTTCTTCACCGTCTATTGGTACCAGTAAGTCATATTGCCATTGAAAGGCAAAACCCATTTGTTGACCGACAGCTTTACCAACAACATCTCCAGCACTACCCAAGTATTTACCCTGCTTTAATTTTGTTAACTGCCAGTTACGAGAAGTGACTTCACCATCAGCAAAGTAAAATACTTCTGTTAACACGCCTTCGTCACCTTGCCATTGGCCATTAAGCTCAACACAAAAACGCCGAGTCACTTTACTGCTGTAATCTTGCACCATGCCCCATGCTATCGACTTGCCAGAAAAATATTGCTGTATATCGAGTTGAGGAGCACTATCCTGGTAATCTTCTAATTTTGTTGTGCAGCTTGAAAGTACAAAAGCTAAGCATACAAGTGCAGCCAATTTAGCCTGTTTATTCATATATTATTCCCCAATAGCTGTTGTCGTAGTTTAGGCTCGCTAGTGTTTTCATCTAACCAAATGCGAAGAAATGTTTTAGCAAAAGTTAAACTTTCAATTTCACCTATTTTGTGACTATTCAAATAGAATACGCTTGTACCTTTTTGGCTTAACATCGACAAGCGATCTCCAGCATTAATATCTAGCCATATTTTTTCTAGTAAAGGCAGAAAAGTTAGATACTCATGCTCATTAAGTGATAAATGTTGCCATTGCGATACTGTGTTATCTATTAATTCTTTTTTACTGATGTCGCGTAAGTAATGTATTTCAAATAAGGCATGCTGACATAGGTTACTAAAAGGTCGTTGGCCATCGGTAGTGAATAACGAGCTTTCATAAATATCCCAAAACAAAACTGAGAACTTGGCTTTACCCAACAAGGTAAAGTGCTGCTCGGTAGTCAACTTTGTTAAGTCGCTAGCGATAAGACTAGCTTGCTCAGAAACTTGACACTTCATTAAACCTTTATCACTGACGGTTGCCACTTCACTAGGGGTATCGCTTTTAATTGGGTTATTCGCTAGCGCATTTAAAGAACATAGGCAGACTAGGAGTGTAAGCGTAGACATAACATTGACATTAAACAACATAACTTTTTTCCTTTACAAGTAACCAATGACTTAGCGCAAACATAAATACCATTAACGGGCCCCACAAACAGGCCAGTAATAAATAACTAGACCCTACTGATAGCCCTAAATCAACCACGGCTAATTTTGCCCCGGCAAGATAACTTAATGGTGCTGATATGGCGCCAACAACAAACTGCAGTAGTTTAGAATTGGCTAGAAAAGCTAAACTATGGCGTATGGTACTAGAGAAAACAATCCACAAGGTAATAAGCCAAAAAGGAATGCCGTCAGTGCCTGGGAAAATAAAAACACCTGAATAAACTAAAGCAATGTCTAAGCAAATACCAAGCGTTGCCACTAAGCAGATTAATAATATTTCATTTTTAGTGCTCTTAAAATACCAAAACTGTGCGCCAAACAACATGGCTGCAATCGGAATAAATAAATCGCCAATAAAAACCAGGCCAAACCAAGTAATATTGAACGCGACTAAGTTCCATAGTGGGGATTTAATTTTCATCACTTTATTCTCATAACTTTGCCTTTATGCAAACTTGGTCATTCATACGTAATAAACTGCAAACAGGATTAGTCTGCTAAGGTTTTTTATGATCTATATGCTAAAAAATTTCGTATACTGAACAATGAATATTGAAAAGAGCTTACTATGCGAATGCAACAAACCTTAGGTTATTTTGGATTAGCTCCCTTCGTACTCGCACTGGTTTTTGAAAAGTTCAGTCCTGCATTATTTAATATCGCCGCCGAACAGGTATTTATATTTTACAGCGCCATCATCTTCAGCTTTATTGCTGGCACACTGTGGCGCAAGAACAATGATAAATTAAGTATTAAATTACAGCTCTGCAGTAACATATTTAGTTTACTTGCTTTTTTTGCCCTGCTACTGCCCAACTATTTAGCACTTGTCGTATTGACGGTGATTTATCCAGCGATTTTATGCTGTGAATACTACTTTGATGCCGCTAAAACTGAACACAAGTCTTATTTACGCATGCGACTGAACTTGACTACGCTAGTGGTAATAATGCATATCATTGCGCTTCTCTTGTGGTGTACTCAGCCGATTCAGATGTATAGCTTCAGGTATATAGCTTCAGAATGAAAATAAAACTTAACGCCGCGATAAAATAAAAGCTTAATTTAAAATCTGCCATTGATAATCGGTGAAAGTAACCGTTACTATTGTAGGTAATATCCCTGATTGGCGAATTCAACTCTAAAATGCTTTCTAAATATATAAACTTTCTTACCATGGCAGTAAATACTTAGTGAGGCAATGAAGCAGTTTATCGTTAAAACTATCCACACGACTCATCGAAAATGTATGCTTAATCTAGTGCAGGGCTTAATATAGTAGAGGGTTAATGTTTTTCTAAGCCTACTAATTCAGAGTAATAATTAGATAATTGGGCTTTACACCAGAGCAAAATATTATTAGAGTCCTTGTTGGAGATATGAAAAATATTTCCCTTAATTTTCATTCATTAAAAGTAGTATTTAAATGTATCAATCGAGTGCAATTATTAACCACATAGCTGATTTTACTTCTCAGCGTAACACAGAGCTCTTGGCTTTTAGTCTGTTAAAAAGCGTTAATAGTATGATCAATTGCTCGTCAACAAAGATAATTACTATTAATAAAAAAGGAGAGATTAGTGCTCACCTATCCTTTGAGAACAATCGTTGCACTGTTTATGACACTTCTATTGAGATAGATAGTGCTTTAAGACGTAGTTTTGAGCACATGAATGACTCTTCTCTGACAACCTTGACCGTAAAAACTAAAGCCGGTTACTCAGTAATACATCTACTGCACCATGACAGGAAAAGCGAGCAATTCTTAATCATTAATTTAGAAGAAAAAATGGCCAAAGAAAACACCTATATCCTGTCAGGTATTATTAGCATATACAGCAACTTTATTAACCTGTTAAATGAATCTCAAACGGATGAATTAACAGGGCTTGCCAACAGAAAAACATTTGATTCTGCTATTTCAAGTGTTTTTAACTCACTACCCCAAGAGCACGAAAAAGTAGAATATGAAAGAAGATCTCCGAATGATATCATAGCTCACGAGAGCCATAAATATTGGTTAGTGATAATTGATATAGATGATTTTAAGCGTGTTAACGATGTATTTGGACACCTTTATGGTGATGAGATATTAATTCATTTAGCACAAATTATTCGCTTAAACTTTAGAAGCGAAGATTTACAATTCCGTTTTGGAGGAGAAGAGTTTGTTATTCTATTGAGTGCTAATAACCAAATGGAATGCCTGCAAATTCTAGAACGTTTTAGACGTAATGTCGAAGAATATAAATTTCCAAATTTAGATACAGTAACCGTTAGTATCGGCGTGGTTGAATTTAAGAAAGAAACCTTTCATATAACGTCTATCGATTATGCGGATCAGGCTTTATATCAAAGTAAAAGAAGTGGTAAAAATCAAATTACGTTTTTTGAAAATATGCTGAGACAAGGAATAGCTAAAAAATCTGACATTCAAGGCGGTAGCCTAGACTTTTTTTAAAACAATTTAAAAGAAGATAAATAAATGTCACTTAACTTTTATGCCAGGCATAAAGAAATTGGTTTTAGAATTATTAAAACGGATATTTGTGTTTAAGCACCTTTTTCCACTGATGTATATGTTCTAGCAAAGCAATGCTGGGTAGTAATATCTTTTTCTTATTCACAATAAGGGAAAGCTGGATAGATTAATCATATTAATACCAGCGCTCCGTCAATATAGTAAAATATAAAGGTAGCAATCGACCTGAGTTTAAATGGTGATGACGACGGTACTGTCGTTGATTAGCACATGTTTGTAGTCGAAGAACTCGCTTAATCAGATGAGTAATTCATATGGTTGATTTAATGTTTTTTGGGTTTTAAACCCTTACTTAATATAGGTAAAATGTAAAAATAAAGCTTCAACTCATCTGTTTGCCAAGACTTACTGCCAACCAAAGCGCCAGAGCGTAGGCTGTTTTAAATCTCGCCAGTTTATTGAGTATTCATTATGATTAATAACAGCGGTGATAAGACACTCAATAACCTTTTTATGCTCATCAAGTTCTACCTCAGTAATGACAAAGTGCTTTTCTCGGTTTTCAACACTCACCTTAGTCCACTTACTATGCAGCAATACTTTTGGATTTACTCTGTTCATGCTTTTGCAAGCAATAATTTATTTACCTTAGATAAGAACACATCTAAAGTTTCTTGCTGCTCGAAATCAAAAGTATAACGACCATGAAATAACAAGGTTAAGGTCAAGTCTTTATACCCTAAAAAACAGGTATAACCATCGAAGTCATGCCAAGCGGTTATACCTTGATACTCATAATTACCCTCAGTTTTGCTACCTTGAGTGGTGACTAAATTAAACACCTGTAATAAATCACTTAAGGCGACAGTATTATTTTTCATCATTAGCACAAGATCCTCTGACGGTAACGGCTATTCTTTGATTGGCCACACATTTCATCAAAAGCACTGTCTATCTCAAGCAGTGCAGAAAATATATTATTGCCTGTTAAATACGCTTTTGCTTCGACAATAGAGTTGACAACTTTTACCGAATTTTCTCCTAACCCAACAAAGTTATCACTTGAATCGATAACCCCTACTAAATAATGGCTAGCCCCTGCAACAGCGATAATAATAATAGGCTCTGAAGAAGGTATTGCACTTGATTGTATCATAAACCTCCAATGGTCTTCTTCTCGTATTAAGAGTTCACGTTTATTAACCACA
>Ga0307488_10003290_pt1 | contig 13560 bp, 13 predicted proteins | sample SB02metaG_FD_202248 | JGI IMG/M metagenome (GOLD analysis project Ga0307488, IMG submission 202248) | Sea-ice brine microbial communities from Beaufort Sea near Barrow, Alaska, United States - SB 0.2 | ecosystem: Environmental > Aquatic > Marine > Coastal | place: USA: Alaska | collected...
TCGACCTTTTTACGTTGTTTGAACCGTATGAATGACACCATAGAATCATGCAAGATAAGCGGTGAAATCACTCTGGAAGGTGAAAATATTTACCACCCAAAACAGGATGTAGTGCCGCTTAGGGCCAGGGTAGGTATTGTCTTTCAAAAACCCAATCCTTTTCCAAAAACCATCTACGAAAACGTCGCCTATGGTCCGAAGATTCATGGCCTGGCTACCAGACGTGCGGAGCTGGATGAGATTGTTGAAACCAGCTTGCGTAAGGCAAGTTTGTGGGAGGAAGTAAAGGATCGTCTATTTTCCCCAGGTACCGGATTATCCGGTGGCCAGCAGCAACGATTATGTATCGCCCGCACCATAGCGGTGAGTCCCGAAGTGATATTAATGGATGAGCCCTGTTCTGCTCTCGATCCGATTGCCACGGCCAAGATTGAAGAGCTTATGGCCGAGTTAAGCCAAAATTACACTATTGCTATCGTGACGCATTCTATGCAACAGGCTGCTCGTGTGTCCCATAGAACGGCGTATTTTCATATGGGTAAACTGATTGAAGTTAACGATACTAAAAAATTGTTCACCAACCCAGAACACGATCTTACCGAGGCCTATATTACGGGCCGTTTCGGTTAGCCGGTATTAAAGGAGATAATAATGGAAAAAATGCATTTAGATAAACACATATCACAACGCTTTGATGCCGACCTGGAAAGATTGAAAAGTCAGGTCCTGGAAATGGGTGGTGTGGTTGAACAGCAAATCATTAATTCGGTCAAGGCTCTTGAAACAGCCGACAGTAAAATCGCTGAACGGGTGATATACGTTGAAGACGATGTTGATCTGCGAGAAGTTGCCCTGGATGAGCAATGTACTATGGTGCTGGCATGCAGGCAGCCTGCGGCTTCTGATCTGCGCATGGTGTTAACGGTAACCAAAATGATCCGCGATCTGGAACGTATGGGCGACGAAGCGCAAAAAATAGCCAAGATGGCCATTGCCCTCAATGAAAGTGGTAAGGCGCCAGGCGGTTACGATGAAGTCCGTCACATGGGCGCTTTAGTGCAAAAAATGGTCAATTCAGTGCTGGATGCCTTTGCCCGCTTCGATGTTGATCAGGCGCTGGAAGTCGCGAAAGCCGACAAACAGGTGGATCGGGAATACAAATCTGCCATGCGTGAAATCGTTACCTATATGATGGAAGATCCGCGCTCCATTGGCAGGGTCATGAATATTCTGTGGGCTTTGCGTTCACTGGAACGTATTGGCGATCATGCCCGTAATATTGCAGAGCACATCATTTACCTGGTTAGAGGGCTCGATGTACGTCATTCCAGTGTCAGCGAAATGGAGGAAAAGTTAAGAAATTCATGATGTTATATATCTATACCCGTCTCCCTTGAAGCTGCGGCGTTGTTGGCTGCTCTCACACACCCCAATCACTTAGTAACCTAAGGTCATGGGGCTGAGTTCCTTTGCCGCCTATCTGCAACTCCAATGGCTTTGGGTATAAATAACCTCAAAACACAGAGATCAGCGGGAATTAAAATCGTCAAATACCGAGCATTTGTGTTGAGGCATAGTCTTCCAATGTCCAATACACATAACGCCGTAGTTGAGGCAACTCCGTTGTAGAATTGAACCAGATTGGGTTGTCTTTTTATACTGAAGCGTATGGACGACCCCGCTTCCTATCCAGCCACCGCGGCCCCAAGCCAACATGCAATGTCATTTATCTTTCATGAAACTGTCATCTTGTCATTTTAATGTAACAAAACTGCCATATATTCATCAGCGAATAATTCTTAGAATTTTAATCAATGAGAGTAAAGATATATGAAACTTCTGCCATCACTATCCCTAACCTTGTTTGCCGGTGCCTTTTCTGCCATGACTTATGCCGATCCCTTAACCGTATATGGCAAGGCAAACATTTCTGCACAATCGGCGGATGAAGGGGAAGGAAACTTCACCGATCTAAAAAGTAACGCTTCGCGTTTTGGGGTGAAAGGGGATGTTAAACTCGACAACGACCTGGAAGTTTTGTATTTATTTGAATGGCAGGTGGATTTGGCTGATGCATCAGGCTCTGACAATATCAAAGCTCGTAACCAATACGTTGGTTTGAAAGGCCATTTTGGTACTGTCCTGCTGGGTCGTAATGACACAATGTTAAAACAGTCCCAGGGCAACATTGATTTATTTAGTGATTACGAAGGCGATATAAAAGGGTTATGGGAAGGCGAGAATCGCATGAGCAATTCTGTGAGCTATTATTCCCCTGGCGTGGCGGGTTTTACCCTCGGGGCAAGTTATATTGCTGAAGATGATCTGGCGGGTGACGACGCCCAATCAGTTTCGCTAACTTACGGCGATCAGGACCTTAAAGATGATTTGTGGTCTGCCTCAGTCGCCGCAGACTTTGATATGAAAGGGTACGACAATATTCGTGCTTCTGTACAAACCAAAATGGATTCTTTTACCCTGGGGGCAATTTTGCAGCGCCAGGAATCGGTTGATAGCGGTGTGAAAAAAGACGGTGTAATGTTTAGTGCCGCTTATACTATCGATAAACTGGTATTAAAAGCGCAATATCAAACCCTTGAAGATGACAACAGCGTTTCCGTTGGTGGCGATTATAAATTGGGTAAGGCAACTAAAGCCTTCATCTGGTATACCGACAAAACCCTGGACGATAGCGAAGATCAATCCTGGTTAGCACTGGGTCTGGAACATAAATTTTAGGCCTTCCTGACTCCCCCCTCGGGTAGAGAGTGACAGGTATCAAAAAAGCCGTTTTGCTAAAGCAAAACGGCTTTTTTGTTTTTAATGGTAATAATTGGCCGAGAAAAAACTTACATATCTAATAAATAGATTGTAATATCAATTTATAATCGTTTTAATTGAAGAGCAATACAGATGAAATGGCCTAACCTTAAACACCTCTATTATCTGGTGACCCTGCATCAAGAGCAGCATTTTCATCGCGCCGCCCAGCATTGTCATGTCAGCCAGTCCACCCTGAGCACGGCCATTCAAAATCTGGAAGAACAATTTGGCTGTCAATTATTGGAAAGGGAGCATAAGACCTTTGTCTTTACCCCTTTTGGACTGGAGCTGGTTCAGCGCAGCAAGCGCTTGTTAACCGAAGCAAATGAGCTGGTTGATTTTGCCCAGACCGCAGGGAACTGGGAGTCCGGCAATCTGAAAATTGGTGTGATCCCCACTATTGCCCCATTTTTTTTTGAAGGTCTGATTAGCACCGTTCAGCAACATCTGCCCGCTATTGGTTTGCAATTACAGGAAGACAATACCGCTAACTTGCTCAGTCAGTTAAATGAAGGGCAGCTTGATTTATTGATCCTGGCTTTGCCTATGGAGACCCCGGGTTGTAAACAACTGGTGTTGGGGCATGATCCGTTTCACCTTATCGCCCACAGCGATCTGGTGAGTACCCTGCCCATGCCGATGGATTTTTCTGCCCTGCCGGCACAAAGCGTATTTTTGTTGCAACAGGAGCATTGCATGACGGGGCACGCGGTAAGCGCCTGCAAATTACAACATAAGGAACAAGTCAGTTCCCTGGCTGCCAGCAGTTTGTATACCCTGGTGCAACTGGCAAATAGTAAATTAGGTTTGACCTTTATGCCGGAGCTGGCCATCAAAAATCATATCCTCAGGTCCACCCAGCTGGTATCCATGCCGGCAGAGGACAATGCTTATCGGGAAATCGGCTTAGTGTGGCGAAACGCGACCACCCGGGTTCAGTTGTTTCGGTTTCTGGCACAATTGCTCGCCCCACTGACGCCTATCCCCACCCTGGAAAAATAATTGCGCAAAAAGGGTAATTAAAACAAACTATTTTTGTTAGCCCCTCGACATCTACCCACGTGACCTCTGCATTTTGAGATCACCGGGTATAGTCCGTCCCATCGCAATAGGCGCAGGAAAATTGGTAGCTATAAATTTTCCTGAGGGGATTTTGTGACAAAAAAGAGCCACAATTTCCCTTGTGCACTCAATCCTGAGATTTCCTTGCACCCTGGGTGATCAACTATCATGACATTTGATCTGCAAAACGATAAGCTACTGTGATATTTTCAGTAGGAAAAAGAATATGACCCAGCCTGTAGTGATTAGTGGTTCTGGATTATGGAATCCCCCCCACAGTATCTCCAATGAAGAGTTAGTGACGGCTTATAACGCGTATGCCACTGATTTTAACGAACAGCATGCACAAGCCATAGCAGCGGGGGAAATCATCCCTAAGCCACAATCCAGTGCCGAGTTTATCGAGAAGGCATCGGGCATTCGTAGCCGTTTTGTCTATGTGAAAGAGGGTGTTTTAGATATTCATCGCATGAAGCCCGCTATACCTGAGCGCCCAGACGAGCAACTGTCGGATCAAGCCGAAATGGCGATACATGCGGCCAAGTTGGCATTGGAAGCCGCCAATAAAAGCCCCGATGATATTGATGTAGTGATAGTGGCTTGTGCCTATACTCAGCGTTCTTATCCGGCGCTGGCCATTGAAGTGCAAGATGCCCTGGGGATCAAGGGATTTGGTTTTGATATGCTGGTGGCCTGCTCCGCGGCAACGTTTGCTTTGCACAGAGCCTATGAGATGATCATTGCGGGCACGGCCAAGGGGGTACTGGTGATCAACCCTGAACTTACGTCCCCTCAAGTTAATTACTGCGACCGTGACAGCCATTTTATCTTTGGTGATGTGGCTACCGCCATGGTGGTAGAAAGCGCCCAGACCGCTAATGCAGAACATGTCTTTGAGATAATGAGCACCAAGGCGGTCACTTCTTTTTCCAATAATATTCGTTCCAACTTTGGTTATGTCAGCCGGGCAAATGATTCGGATCCCTTTGCCGAAGATAAGCTGTTCCACCAGCAAGGACGCAAAGTGTTCAAGGAGGTCTGCCCTATGGCCGTGGAACATATCAATGAGCACCTTGCCCGTCATCAGCTTACCAGCAAAGATGTGACGCGCTGGTGGTTACACCAGGCGAATATCAATATGAACAGCTTGATCAGCAAGAAACTGCTGGGCCGGGAACCGACACTGGAAGAGGCCCCTATAGTGCTTGACCGTTATGCCAATACGGCATCTGCGGGATCAATCATTGCGTTTAACCTGCACCATCAGGATTTATCCGCGGGTGACTACGGTTTGTTATGTTCATTTGGTGCCGGTTACTCCATAGGCAGCATAGTACTTAAAAAATGTTAACGTTAAGCTAGTCCCGGACAGAAAAGGTGGCGTTTTTCACGCCTCCCAGGACATGGAATAACAAGAACGAGGACATCAACACAATGTTGGCTATTTGGGGATATGCAATCAGCGGAGCAGGATACACCCTGTTGCTGTTATTGTTGTTGACGGTGCGCAAATCGGGTCTGGCCAAGTACTTGTTAATTTTGGCCACGGCCGCTACTTGCCTGTGGTCCTTTTCGCCTTTTTTTGGCGGTGAATTTTCCATCGACAAACTGCTATTTTACGACAACATCAAGCAGCTATTCTGGTTGCTGTTTTTAGCCTCATGTTTAAAAGATAACTTCAGCAATATTGCTGAAGTTATGCGTCGCCCAGAAAGCTGGTTTATTTTAGCCTTACCTTTATTGGCCCTGGTACTGCCATTGATTGTCAATCTGGCGAATACCTGGCAGTTTCTATTACAGACTGTGATCGCCCTGCAGGTGCTTATTTTGCTGGAAATCATTTACCGCCAGGCGGGGGATAATCGCTGGGCACTTAAGCCGTTAGTGCTTTATCTTGGGGCGACCAATTTGTTCGAATTTGTCACTTTTGCTAACGCTCTGATGGTTGAACAACTTGATTTTACCTATATCGCTGCCCGTGGATTTATCTATTTCGCCTTGCTCCCGTTTCTGGTGCTGGCTATTCGCCGGGTGAAAAACTGGGGGGTAAATATTTTTGTGTCCAGAGAAGTGGTGCTGCATAGCTCCTTGTTGGTCGTTGCCGGTGCCTACCTGTTCATCATGGCATTAATAGGTTATGGGGTTAAATATTTCGGGGGGCAATGGAGCACAACCGTACAGGTGGTGCTGATTTTTTTATCCCTGGCGTTATTGGCAACACTGTTTTTATCTGCCGGTTTTCGCACCCGGATAAAGGTGTTTATCACCAAGCACTTCTTCGCCAACCAATTCGATTATCGTATTGAGTGGCTGAAGTTGACCCGGGCACTGGAAGAGACCCAGCCTGGGAAAAATGTTTATCACACCGCCTTGCAAGCCTTTTTGCAGGCCATAGATTATCAGTCCGGGATATTGATCCGTAAGGCTGACAGTGAAATTGAATATCTGGCAGAAGTCGACGCTGCACCTTTAAATGCCGATGAAATAACTATACTGGGGCAATTTTTTGAGTATTTAACCCATAAAAATTGGATCATCGACATCACAGAACTGCGCACCAAGCCCTTTGTGTATGAGGATTTGAAGGTGAACCATGCAATGCTCAACAGTGCATCATTTCAGTTAGTGGTACCTATTTATCGTGAGGATACCCTGTGGGGACTGGTGGCATTAAGTAACGGGGAAAACCCCGTTCGTAATCTGAATTGGGAACTACGGGATTATTTAACCGCGGTAACCGCCCAGGTGGCGAACTTTCTGTTTCACCACGAGGTTGCCAAAGAAGTGGCCGAGAATGCACAATTTGCCACCTTCAGCCGTATGTCGGCTTTTGTATTACACGATTTAAAAAATGTACTGGCACAAATCGATCTGATTTTATCTAATGCTCAACAACATAAAGATAATCCGGAATTTATTGACGATACCTTCGAGACGCTACAACATACCAAGGCGCGCATGGAAAAGATGTTACGGCAATTGTCCGAAAAAAGTGCCAACCAGGACAAGAGTCAGAGTTTGTGTCAGTTGTCAGTGTGTATCGATAACGTGCTCACCCAGCGATGTGCCAGTCAGCTACCCCTGGTTGCCCTTGAGGTACACAGCGAAACTGACGTGGTGCTGGATCAGGACAAATTTAGTAATGTGATCTATCACCTGGTCAGCAATGCGCAACAGGCTACAGGAGACGATGGTTTTGTGCGCATTGATATCAGCCAGTCTGACAATATTAAGCAGATGCTGGTCAGAATATCGGATAATGGTAGCGGTATGAGTCAAGACTTTATCCAAAGACGCCTGTTTAAGCCGTTTGATACCACCAAAGGTAATGCAGGTATGGGCATTGGTGCCTATGACGCTAAAATGTATATGGAAAAAATTGGTGGACATTTACAGGTGAAAAGTGAGCCAGGGGTGGGAACAACTTTTACGTTAATTATTCCCGCAGACTAAACAACGCAAATAGGACAGGAATTACACATGGACAAGATTTTAGTTGTTGATGATGACTTGGGAATTCAAAAGCAGCTGAAGTGGAGCTTTTCGGGTTATGAAGCTGTTTTTGCCGATGATCGCACGTCAGCCATAGCCCAGTTACGTCGTCACGAGCCCAAGGTTATTACCCTTGATTTGGGTTTACCGCCGGATCCATCCAATGCCACGGAAGGGTTGGCGACCTTGCAGGAAATTCTTGAGTTAGCACCCCAGACCAAGGTGATAGTCGTAACGGGCAACAATGACAAAAGCAATGCATTAAAAGCCATCGAATGTGGCGCCTACGATTTTTATCAAAAACCAATTGACTCGGAAACTATCCAGATCTTGGTGAGCCGTGCCTTCCACTTGTATGATCTGGAAATGGAGATCCGTCATCTGTCTATGGTCGCGCCGTCTATGGACAGGATCATTGGCAACAGTGAACAGATCCTGATGGCCAGTCGTAAAGCGGAAAAAATCGCCCAAACCGACATCAGTACCCTGTTACTGGGGGAGAGCGGTACCGGCAAGGAAGTTTTTGCCCGCAGTATTCATGAACATAGCTTGCGTAAAAACAAGGCCTTTGTGGCTATCAACTGCGCCTCTATTCCGGAAAACTTACTGGAAAGCGAATTGTTCGGCTACGAAAAGGGAGCCTTTACCGGAGCCAATAAAACCACTCCCGGGAAAATAGAAACGGCACAGGGAGGCACCCTTTTTCTGGATGAAATTGGTGATATGCCTATAGGGCTGCAGGCCAAAATGCTACGCTTTTTGCAAGAACGGGTGATAGAGCGGGTGGGGGGGCGTTCGGAGATCCCGGTGAATACTCGCGTGATCTGCGCTACTCACCGTAATTTGCAGGTTATGGTGGCTCAACAGACCTTCCGTGAAGACCTCTATTACCGTATTGGTGAGATCAGTATTCTGATCCCCCCCCTAAGAGACAGGGCAAATGACGTCATTTTACTGGCCCGTACGTTTTTGACTCAGTACAACGAAGAATTTAAAACCAACATCAAAGGCTTTAGTGATAAAGCCGTTAAAGCCATGTTGCAACACCCGTGGCCTGGTAATATTCGCGAGTTGCAGAACAAGTTAAAGTCAGCAGTGATCATGTCAGAAGGCACACACATCCAGGCTGGTGATATGAATTTGCAGGTTAATGAGCAGGAAACAATGGAAACCCTGAACCTGCGAGAAGTGCGCGAAATGGCAGAGAGCCGGGCCATTCGTAATGCCTTTCAGGTGGCAGAGCGCAATATGTCCCGTACTGCCGATTTATTAGGTGTGACCCGCCCGACACTTTATGCCTTGATTGATAAATATCACCTGGAAGATATTAAAATCGGGGTGTGAAGTAAATTAAGAGGTCTTGTAGATGCAATCTGCTATGTTGATCATCAGGTACTCGCTGGCATTTTTAGTGCTGATAGGGTGCTGGCAATGCGGGGTATGGTTAAGCCAGCTCGTGCCGCTGCCTCCTGCGCTGCTGGGCTTGTTGTTATTGGTCAGTGCACTATTGTGGTTAGGGCAAGTGCCAAAGGCTCTGCACAGGGTGGCACAATTCATGGTGTTGCACCTGTTGTTGCTGTTTATCCCCGCGACTATGGGGGTGTTATTTTACGCCGAGCAACTCAAGGCCCATCTGTGGACGATCATTGCGGCTATTCTGATCAGCACTGTGTTAAGTCTGCTCATTACTGCCGGTATTTGCCAATGGCAACAACGCAGGCTTGCCAATGTCCCTGGATCTTAGTTTCTTGAGCCCCTCATCATTGCTGTGGCTGGGGGTGACCTTACTGGTTTACTTTACTGCCATTGCGCTGTTTAAACGCCTGGGTCGTAATCCTCTGTTTCATCCGCTAATTTTTTGCCTGTTACTGCTCTGGGCTATATTGGAGTTGTGTGAGTTGCCGATAAGGGAATACCAGGCGCAAGTCAATCTGTTGCATTGGCTATTAGGGCCAGCGACAGTCGCCCTGGCGATCCCCCTTTTTGGCCAACTGCAGGCTATTAAAAAAGCCGGCAGTCAAATACTGCTGCCCATCATCATAGGGGGTGTGCTTGCACCGTTAATAGCAATAGGCTGGGTATATGCAGAGCCGTTAGCATTGAGTATCAAACTCAGTCTGCTAACCAAATCCATCACCACGCCATTGGCTATGGATACGGCCAATTATATCGGTGGTGTGCCTGAGCTGGCGGCCGTGATAGTGATTTTTACCGGCATAGCAGGCGCAGTTATGTGCGGGGGACTGTTTAAGCTATTTTCAATAGAAAATGAACAAGCCAAAGGGATAGCGCTCGGTACGGTAGCCCACGCCATAGGCACGGCCCAGGCCTTTCAAATCAGCCAGAAAACGGGTGCGTTTGCTACCCTGGCGTTATGCATCAATGGCGTGCTAACCGCCATTATTTTACCCTTATTGTTTTTATGGTTGGGATAATATTTTTTACTAACAACCATGCCCGTGGCACAAATAGTGCAACGTTAACAGGAGGGTACATTGACGAATTTCAGGCTTTTTATGGGCAGTTTTAGCGGGATAAGTATATTGAACATTCTCTTCCCCGTGGCATTGATGCTCGCCCTGTTCTGCATACGTTGTCGCCTGGACCTCAACACAGTCAAACAAAAAAGCTTGTTTGTTTATACCCGTCTGGTGAGAACCGCTGATTAACCTGAATTTTTAGACTCTTGTCCCAAAGTAGTTCTATTGTCTGTGAATAAGCGCCACAATAGCGCCAGTCTTTATTGAAACGGTACCTTATGCGCTTTTTGATACTTTTCGTTTTACTTATGGGCAGCGCTTTTAGCACAGTCACCCGGGCGGACTTTAAGTGTGAAGTCGAGCTTAATTACGGCCTGGTGGTGAACGACCAGCAAATCCGCATCATCGACAACAGTCGTACCCTTTATCAAATTAATCACCACAATCAGCTATTGGTCGAAGGTAACTGGATTGAACTCGATGCCAAACAACAACAGGCATTAACTCAGCTGGCCGAAGGCGTTCATACAGTGGTGCCCAAGATGATCCTGCTGGCCAGCGAAGGCGTTGATCTGGCGATACAAACCATAGAACATGTTTATATCGGTTTAGTGGGTAAAGAGCATGACAGTTTCGACGAGTTACAGTCGTCTTTGCAACGGGTGAAGATGCGTATCAAAGAAAAATTTATCCATGCCGGGGATAACTACTATATGGGCCCGGGTACCCTGGAAAACGTCGATGAGCTGGTGGACAGGGAGCTTGAAGAACAGATTGAAGAAGCGATGAATACCTCCCTGGGCGGGATCCTTTCCGCTATCGGCGCTCTGGTATCTGACAGTGCCAGTACGGATGAAAAAATCGACTCCTTGGCCCGCAGAATTGAAAACCTGGGGGGCAAGATGGAGTCGAATATTGGCCCCAAAGCGGACAGTCTGAAACAAAAAGCCCAGTGGTTTTGTGAGCAGTTTCAAACGCTGGACAAACTTGAAGAACAGTTGCGCCAAAATATTGTGCAATTACATCCTTACAACATTATCGTTACCCCGGAACATCAGGTGCCGTAGCCAAACCGGGCGCTATTTTTAATGCCGTCTCGCTGTTAGTATGGCGGCCATTTTTAGTTCCCTTACCTGATAGATATCCCTAATCCATGATTTTGCACCAACTAGATGCCGTTCAGTGGCTTCAAAGCCTGGCGGATGCCAGTATCGATTTACTTATTACCGATCCTCCTTACGAATCCCTGGAAAAACACCGGGCTATAGGCACCACCACCCGTTTAAAAAAAAGTGCGGGCTCAAGTAATGCCTGGTTTACTATTTTCCCAAACGAACGTTTTGCACAGCTGCTGGAACAAATTTATAGAGTATTGAAGAAAAACAGCCACTTCTATTTGTTTTGCGACCAGGAAACCATGTTTGTGGTCAAGCCATTAGCCGAAGCCGCAGGCTTTAAATTCTGGAAACCACTGGTGTGGGATAAGGGAGCCATAGGCATGGGTTACCATTACCGTGCACGTTATGAATTTATTTTGTTTTTTGAAAAAGGCAAACGCAAGTTAAGTGATTTGGGCATGGCAGATGTACTACAGGAAAAGCGGGTGTGGCGGGGCTACCCTACGGAAAAACCCGTGCCCCTAATTGAAAAGCTTATCAGCCAAAGCTCGGTAGAGGGCGATTTGGTGATCGATCCATTTTTTGGCTCAGGTGCCACCCTGGTGGCGGCTAAAAACCTTAAGCGTCAAGCCCAGGGCGCCGACAACGCCCCGGCCGCCCATGAATTTGTGCACCAGCGCAGGGCCATCGTTTAAACCAGTAATTCCAGCAAGCTATTTAAATAGCGCCGCCCCAGTAAAGTGACTTGCCAGTGACTGGGGGTTTCGCTTAACAGCCCCTTATCCATGGCGATTTGCAACTTGGCCGTTAGCGGCTCATCGATGGCCAGACCGGTGAAATCCTGATAGTCCTGTTTTGGACAGGGCTCCAGTAAACGCAGCCGGTTCATGAAAAACTCAAAAGCCAGTTCGTCCTTTGGCACAGTGTTTTGCTGGTGCATATAAGGCCGGGTTAAATCCATGTATCCCTTGGGGTGTTTTACCTTAACGGTGCGCACTATAGCGCTCTCATCCAGGGAGGTAAGCTTGCCATGGGCGCCACAACCAATGCCCAGGTAATCCCCAAAGCGCCAATAATTCAGATTGTGCTGACACTCGTGCCCAGGCAGGCTATAGGCAGATATCTCATATTGCCGGTACCCGGCACCGAGCAGTAACTCATGGCCCTGATCCTGAATATCCCACAGGATGTCTTCGTCAGGCAGAACAGGCGGCTTGGAGTGGAACTGGGTATTAGGCTCTATGGTCAGCTGGTACCAGGATAAATGGGGTGGTGCTTGTGTTATGCCTTGTTGCAAATCAAACAGGGCATCGCTAAGTGATTGGTCGGGCAAGCCGTGCATCAGATCCAGATTAAAGCTGTTGAGCTTGGCACCTCTGGCGTAACCGGCCGCATTGAGCGCCTGGCGTTCATCGTGTATGCGCCCCAATTTTTGCAATTTTTCCTGCTGAAAACTTTGTACGCCGATGGAAATCCGGTTGACGCCACCGTGTTGAAAACCGTCGAAGCGCTCACTTTCCACCGTACCGGGATTGGCTTCCAGGGTGATTTCCGCATTGGGGCTCACATTGACCAATTGACCCACCCCCTTGAGTAATCTGGCAATCGCCTGTGGCGAAAACAAACTCGGGGTGCCACCACCAATAAAGATACTTTGTACTTCCCGTTGCCCGACCAAAGGGGTATCTGCGGCCAGATCATCCAGTAAATGGCTGACATATTCGCTTTCGGGTAAGGTCGACTCTTTTTGACCGTGGGAGTTAAAATCGCAATAGGGGCACTTTTGCACACACCAGGGGATATGGATATAAAGGGACAAAGGTGGCAGTTTTAATAGCTCGCAACGCTCTGGCGTGGGCACAATAGCTGCTTCGGGGACAGGGACTGAATTATGCAAGTTGCTCTGCCAATTTCTCAAGTAGCTGACGAAGTGCCTGGCCGCGATGGCTCAGGGTGTTTTTGTCACCGGGGCTGAGTTGCGCCGAGGTGCAGTTTTGTTGATCTAGCCAAAATACGGGATCATAACCAAAGCCGTTATCACCCATCACTTTATCGGTGATCCGCCCCTGCCACTGGCCCTGACAAATAATCGGGGTTGGATCCTCACCGTGGCGCATGTACACCAATACACAGATGAAACGCGCCTGGCGCAGGTGCGCGGGGATCGCCGCCATCTGCGTCAGTAATTTGTGAATATTATCATTATCACTTGCATCTTCGCCGGCAAAGCGAGCTGAATAGACTCCGGGATCTCCCCCTAATGCATCGACAGCCAAGCCTGAATCGTCGGCAATGGCGGGCAGGCCAGTGATCCTGGCCGCATGACGGGCCTTGATAATGGCGTTTTCCACAAAAGTGCTGCCGGTTTCTGCCACCTCTGGCACCTTGAATTCACTTTGCGCCACAACCTCTACTGCCAGGGATGCCAACATGGTGGCTAATTCTGCAACTTTTCCCTGGTTTCCTGTGGCTAATACTATTTTGCTGGTCAATGTACTTACTCGTCACCTGGATTAATGGCCGTGATTTTACCCTTTGCCGGGTAAAAATGATATTGCAGCCAGCTAAAATGAAAATTGCACTTA
>Ga0307488_10003291_pt1 | contig 13558 bp, 8 predicted proteins | sample SB02metaG_FD_202248 | JGI IMG/M metagenome (GOLD analysis project Ga0307488, IMG submission 202248) | Sea-ice brine microbial communities from Beaufort Sea near Barrow, Alaska, United States - SB 0.2 | ecosystem: Environmental > Aquatic > Marine > Coastal | place: USA: Alaska | collected 2017-05-06
CAGTTCAATACATGGATCAGACCCTTAACGGTCGACGAATCCGTTGATTCTCTTCACGATTTTTGTTTGCTAGCACCTAATCGTTTTATTTTAGATTGGGTAAATGACAAGTTTTTACAGCGCATTAAAGAGCTCGTACAACACTTTTTTACTGATGAGAAATTATTACCACCTCAAACAGTTACGTTGAGAGTAAGCGCTGAATTACAGCCTCGCTTTCAATCAAAAAATAACAAAGCCTCTTTGCAAAACAGTTTACCGGTAAGTCAACATTCTGTGTCAGTGTCAGGTAATTTATCAGAGAATAAACACAGCGTAAATGCTCAAGAAAGTGTTTTTGGTAATAGTTCGATAGCGACAACGTTAACATCACCAACGCCAGTTGAACACCAACAAGTAGGCGATAATTATTCACAAAATGAATATTTTAATCATGTGCCGCCGGCTTCATCATCGCCGTCATTACTTAACCCAGCGAATCCTTTTTTAGTAGAAAATCATATCGAGAATGATTCACCAAGTTTTGTAGGAATGAGTCGGGGTTCCTTGCTTGATAGCCATAAAACATCTTCAGAAGTGGATGTAGATAACAGTCATAGTTCACCGACCAATGTGGATCAGTCGTTATCCTTTTCTTCTGCCCCTAGGTCATTAGCACCTAATAAAGCATCGTTAAATCACTCTTCACGCAGTTCTATTGTCGGACAAAATAGTGCAGAGGGTGGATTACAGCATCGTAGCGCGTTGAATAAAGCATTTACTTTTGACAGTTTTGTCGAAGGAAAATCCAATCAAATGGGTCTCGCAGCAGCGCAGCAAGTCGTAGAAAATCCAGGAGGGTCCTACAACCCACTTTTCATTTACGGTGGCGTTGGTTTAGGCAAAACACATTTAATGCATGCCGTAGGCAACGAAATGCAGCGAAGAAACCCTAACGCTAAAATCGTTTACCTCCATTCAGAGCGCTTTGTAGCCGATATGGTTAAAGCATTACAACTTAATGCTATTAATGACTTTAAGCGTTATTACCGATCAGTGGATGCGTTATTGATTGATGATATTCAGTTTTTTGCTGGTAAAGATCGTTCCCAAGAAGAGTTTTTTCACACATTTAATGCTTTATTAGAAGGTAATCAACAGATTATTCTTACGTGTGATCGTTACCCTAAAGTGATTAATAATTTGGAAGAGCGATTAAAGTCACGATTTGGATGGGGGCTGACAATTGAAGTTGAGCCCCCAGAATTAGAGACACGAGCGGCCATTCTTCTTAAACGCGCAGAAGAAATTAAAGTAGACCTTTCTTATGACGCAGCGTTTTTTATCGCTCAACGCGTTCGTTCAAATGTCAGAGAGCTGGAAGGCGCTTTGAAAAGAGTCATCGCCAACGCGACATTTACTCAGCGAGCCATAACGGTTGACTTGGTGAAAGAGGCACTAAAAGACTTGTTGGCATTACAAGATAGGCAGGTGAGTATTGGTAATATTCAAAAAGTTGTTGGCGAATACTACAAAGTCAAAATGTCTGATCTTCTATCAAAGCGTCGCAGTCGGTCCGTGGCGCGCCCACGTCAAGTCGCTATGGCGTTAGCTAAAGAGCTTACAAATCATAGCTTGCCTGAAATCGGTGATGCATTTGGTGGGCGTGATCACACGACAGTGTTACACGCCTGCCGAAAGATTAAAGAGTTGATTGTCACTGATACTGAGATCCAGCAAGATGTTAAAAACTTACAGCGCCAATTAACCACCTAATTGGTCAATAAGCCTCTATATCGTCGTAATCTCCTCTTGTTGTTAGAGATTGAAAGTTCAATGTGTCGTACAATAAGAACAACACAAAACGTCTTGTTAGTGGGTGCCCGCTAACAGTGGTCAACCTGTTCAATAAGGTTATCTTTCGGTCGCCTGTTTTCTAATAGATAATGACTTTATTGAGTGCACACAATAACAAGTAATACGATAACCGATAAATCCTTAAATAAAAGGGAAATCACATGAAATTTTCCGTATCGCGCGAAGCGTTACTTATCCCATTACAGCTTGTTGCCGGCGTCGTTGAACGCCGACAAACCTTGCCCGTTTTAGCCAATGTGTTAGTGGTTCTTGAGCTAAATATGCTGTCGCTTACGGGTACCGATCTAGAGGTCGAAATTGTTGCTCGATTACCCTTAGAAAAGCCCGCTGTCGATATTGGCGAAGTCACCATCCCAGCTAAAAAATTGGTGGATATTTGTCGTTCTTTGCCTGATGGAGCGGTCATTGACTTCACACTTCAAGACGATCAGAAGGTAATGGTTAAAAGTGGTCGAAGTCGATTTACTTTGGCGACATTACCTTCTAATGATTTTCCTTCAACGGAAAAGAGTGAAGGTGATTTACAGTTTTCCTGTCCGCAATCCATTATAAAGCGTCTAATTGATCGAACTGCTTTCGCGATGGCTCAGCAAGATGTGCGTTATTATCTAAACGGTATGCTGTGGGAAGTTGAAGAAAATCGACTTCGTTGCGTCGCAACTGATGGTCATCGTCTAGCGATGTGTGTTCGTGAACTGGACATTGATGTGCCAGAAAAAACGCAGGCTATCTTACCTCGTAAAGGTGTTATAGAGCTTTCTCGATTGTTGACCGATCAAGAATCCTCCATTGACCTTACTCTTGGAGCTTATCATATTCGAGTTGAGACGCCTAATTATACGTTTACCTCTAAATTAGTTGACGGTAAATTTCCTGACTATGAGCGTGTGCTCCCTAAGGGTGGTAACAACGTGGTCTTGGGTAATCGTCTGGAGCTAAAGCAAGCCTTTGCGCGTACCGCTATTTTATCGAATGAAAAGTATCGCGGTGTACGTCTCAATTTTACTGAAGGCCTGCTCAACATTGTTGCGAGCAACCCAGAACAAGAAGAAGCTGAAGAGCAGGTAGTCATTGACTATCACGGCGACGATATTGAAATCGGTTTTAATGTTAGCTATTTACAAGATATAGCTAATGTATTAAATACAGAAAATATCCGTATTACTTTATCCGACGCTAACAGCAGCGCACTATTGGAAGAACCAGAAGAGGGTGATTCGGTGTACGTCGTTATGCCGATGCGTCTATAAAACCTACTTATAAATCTTTGGCGAGCAATGTTATTAATGCCTCTAGTTCGTCACTATTAATACGATCTTTACAGTGGTTGCTTTCTTTGTCCATTATTAAGACTTTATCTATTCAATCCCTTCGTAATTTGGCTTCTGTGTCTATTGAGTTGTCCCCGGGTATTAATGTTTTTTATGGGGACAACGGTAGTGGTAAAACTAGCCTCTTAGAGAGTGTTGCGTTGCTTGGGTTAGGTCGTTCTTTTCGCAGTCATAAAACCCGTTCTTTGGTCAGCCATGAAGAACGCGCGTTAACTGTGTTTAGTGCGATCGACATAGAGTACGCTAATGGCAGTAGCGACGAAACTCAGAATGTTCTGGCTCTACAACGCGTGCCTGTGGGTGTGCAAAAGTCTCGCAACGGTTTAAGTGTGATTAAAGTGTCGGGCGAAACGATTCGTTCGGCAGCAGTATTGGCAAAGCAGTTACCCCTATTGATCATCAACGCACACTCGTTTCAGCTTATTGAAGGTCCTCCGATACAACGACGAAAATTCTTAGATTGGTTGGTGTTTCACGTGAAACCTGAATTTGCGGGGTTGTGGCATGGTTTGCAAAAGACGCTTAAACAGCGCAATAGCTTGTTAAGACGTGATAAAATAAACCACTCCGATATAGAGCCTTGGAATAGGGAGTTTATTCGCTTATCAAAAGCAATTGATATTGTCAGGGCAGGGGTGTTTAAGACCTTTATACATTCTTTTAAAAAACTGGGTAGCCAATTAAGCTTAAGTGCTCTTTCTGTCGAGTTTGAATATTTTCGTGGTTGGGATAATGATCAAGATATTAAAGATGTGCTGCATGCCGACTTCATAAGAGATTGCCGTGACGGCTATACACATCAAGGTCCTCAGCGTTCTGAAATAATTATAAAGGCTCACTCAAAGCCTGCAGCCGAAGTACTAAGTCGAGGACAAGAAAAATCGTTAGTTTGTGCGATGACGATAGCTCAAGCTCATATGTATCACATGTCCACATCTCGGCAATGCGTATTTCTTATTGATGATCTCCTAGCGGAGTTGGATAAGCGACATATCCAAGTGTTAGCAGATTGGTTAAAAGAATTAGGCGCTCAAGTTTTGGTGACTGGCGTCGATAGAAACGAACTGCTTAGCCCTTGGTGCTCAGATGATTTCACTCCTGCCGTGTTTCACGTGAAACATGGAGGGGTGGAGCAAGAAGTATAATCTAGACGTAATATGCAAAAACTCTAGATTGAACGTAAAATTAGTTTTGATGGTGGTTGTGAACAATAACCCACCTAACCTTTAAGTAGAAATGAAGTAAGATAAATATATCACTTAACAGCACAGTAACGGGATACCGCAGGTTATGGCAGACAATAATCAAACTGAAAATAACTATGACTCTTCCAGTATTAAGGTACTGAAAGGTCTTGATGCCGTCAGAAAAAGACCAGGAATGTACATTGGCGACACCGATGATGGTTCAGGTCTACATCATATGGTATTTGAAATTGTTGATAATTCAATTGATGAAGCCCTAGCGGGCCACTGTTCCGAGATACGCGTGGTGATTCATCCTGACGAGTCAATATCGGTATCAGATAATGGCCGTGGCATCCCTACAGAAATTCACGAAGAGGGTGTATCTGCTGCTGAGGTCATTATGACGGTGCTACATGCAGGGGGTAAGTTTGATGATAATACCTATAAAGTTTCCGGTGGATTACATGGTGTCGGTGTGTCGGTTGTTAACGCATTATCTTCTGAGCTAACCATGACGATACGTCGACAAGGAAAGGTTCATGAGCAGTTATATCGCCATGGCGTGCCTCAAGCACCACTAGCGGTGATAGGTGATACCAAACAAAGTGGTACAGAAGTACACTTTAAACCATCAGGGAAAACATTTACTAATATAAAATTTTACTTCGATCAGTTAGCTAAACGTTTACGTGAACTGTCTTTCTTGAATTCAGGCGTGCGCATCTTATTAAAGGATGAGCGCAGTGGAAAACAAGAGGTTTTTGAATACGAGGGCGGTCTTCATGCATTTGTCGCTTACTTAAATACTAATAAAAACCCAATCAACAAAGTAATACACTTCAATACGACCCGTGAAGACGGCATAGGCGTTGAAGTTGCGTTGCAATGGAACGATAGTTTTCAGGAAAACCTCTTATGCTATACCAATAATATTCCGCAGCGTGACGGAGGGACTCACTTAGCCGGTTTCCGCGCAGCGCTGACGCGCGGCCTGAATAGCTACATCGAAAAAGAAGGTATGTTGAAAAAGGATAAGGTCAGCACCACCGGTGATGATGCTCGTGAAGGTCTGACCGCTATTATCTCAGTGAAAGTGCCAGACCCAAAGTTCTCTTCTCAAACAAAAGATAAGCTGGTGTCGTCAGAAGTAAAAACAGCCGTAGAACAAGAAATGGGCCAGTCTTTCAACTCGTATCTATTAGAAAACCCTCAAGAAGCAAAAAGTATCGTCGGTAAGATGATCGAAGCTGCAAAAGCCCGTGAAGCCGCACGCAAAGCGCGTGAGATGACAAGACGCAAGGGAGCGCTGGATATTGCTGGGCTACCCGGTAAACTGGCAGATTGTCAGGAAAAAGATCCTGCGCTATCAGAGGTATACTTAGTGGAGGGTGACTCTGCGGGGGGTTCAGCTAAACAAGGCCGAGATCGTAAAACACAGGCTATTTTGCCGCTAAAAGGAAAGATTCTCAATGTAGAGAAAGCGCGTTTCGACAAGATGCTTTCTAGCGTTGAAGTAGGCACCCTCATCACTGCGCTAGGGTGCGGCATCGGTGCAGAAGAGTTTAATGCAGATAAATTACGTTACCACCGTATTATCATCATGACAGATGCTGATGTGGATGGGTCACACATTCGCACGCTATTGTTGACGTTCTTCTTCCGCCAGACAAGGGAATTGATAGAGAGAGGACACATTTATATTGCTCAGCCACCGTTGTATAAAATTGCTAAAGGCAAACAAGAGCAATATTTGAAAGACGAACAGGCACGAATAGATTTTTTAACAAATGCAGCACTTGATGGTGGTGAGCTTTATACTAGCGCCTCAGCACCCGCTATTAGTGGGCAAGGGTTAGAAGCATTAGTCAACGATTATCGAGAAGTAATGGCGACGATAGATCGATTATCGCGTTTATATCCAGAAGAAGTGCTAGAAAAAATGATTTACAGCCCAGCACTAAGCGTTGAGTCACTAAGTAATAAAACAGCAGTTTTGAGTTGGTGCGAGCAACTTTCATCTGCCATGGCAGATGTTGAGACCAGTGGTAGTAGTCGTTACCTTGTAACGACTACAGAAGACTCAGAAAGAAATATTTTCTTGCCTCAAATAGAAATGCTTGCTCATGGACTAAGCCGAGAGTATCCTTTTAGCCGTGATTTTTTTGCATCAGGAGAGTACCAAGCGATTGTTAGCCTAGGTAAGCAGCTTAATGGTTTACTCGAGGATGGTGCAAAAGTGAGACGCGGTGAACGTGAGCAAATGGTGACCAGCTTTAAGAGTGCCCTTGAGTGGTTGATGACTGAATCGCAGCGAGGCTATAATATTCAACGCTACAAAGGACTGGGGGAGATGAATCCAGAGCAATTATGGGAAACCACAATGGATCCTGAGACGCGCCGAATGTTACAAGTTAATATTGAAGACGCGATAGCGGCCGATCAAATATTCACCACGTTGATGGGCGATAACGTCGAGCCCCGTCGCGAGTTTATTGAAACCAATGCATTGACGGTGGCTAACCTCGATGTATAATCAACATCATCGAGAATAGTTTACACATCAAAAAAGCCAGCGTTTACGCTGGCTTTTTTGATGTGTAAACCCGCATTTCTGGTTGATAAGTTTTTTTAGCGAAAGTTCAAATATGAGATATACTTAGAAGGTTCTTAATATTGACGTTGCACGATATGATGACAATCAGGGCATTATATTCACAGGAGTCAAAATTTTAATCAAACAGTAGCGAGTACCATTAAACGTTATGAGTGCATTACTTCAACAGCCGCAAAAATTGCAGCAAATAGACATTATCAAGATCTACGAAAAGAAGCGTTGCTTGGTTGTCGACGATTTGACAGAAGTAAGAGCGTTATATAAACGCATGTTACGGTCTTTCGGTGTGCGTGAATTAGACACTGCCGCCACCGCGGACCAAACCATGGGCCTATGCCATAATCATAATTACGGTATGATTATTTGTGACTACAATCTAGACGACTCCCGAGATGGCCAGCAAATATTAGAAGAGTTGCGCCATATGGAAATGCTCAAATACACGACGTTGTTTATTATTATTACAGCTGAAACGTCTCGCGAAATGGTGCTTGGTGCGATAGAAAACCAGCCAGACGACTACATTACTAAACCCATTTCACAAAAATTAATGCGTACTCGGCTTGATCGAGCACTGCTTAAACACGAAGACTTATTTACAATTAAGTTATCTATGGATAGTAAGAATTATTCCAAAGCAATCAAATTATGTGATGAGAAAATAAAGAGTAAGAACCGCTATGCTGTAGACTGTATACGCTATAAAGCACAAATATATATGATGATGGGGAAACCAGAAGAAGCACAGAAGATTTATGAGTCAATGCTTCGACAACGTCACTATGCATGGGCAAAAATTGGTTTAGCCAGAGCACTGATGGCAGCTGAAAAGTATGAAGATATTGAACCACTACTTGAAGAAACATTGAAAGAAGATCATCGCTACATTGAAGCACATGATTTATTAGCAGACTTCTACGAAAAAACGAATGAACCAGAAAAAGCCCAGCTAGCAATAGAAAAAGCAACGGAGCTTTCGCCAAAATCGATTACTCGCCATCGCCGTTTAGCCCAGCTAGCAGAAGAAAATGGTGATGATGTCGCTTGTCTTAAAGCATATGAGGAATCTATTCGTTGGAATTACAATTCTTGTCACGCAACGCCTGAAGATTATTTAAGCTTAGCAAGAAAAACGGTCGATGTTGCTAAAACAGCGAGTCCTCGCGAAGCCGTGGATAAAACAAAAAAAGCACTTGGACTATTAGAGCGAATGCAAAGACGCTTTCCAGAACGGAAAAACAAAGTGAAAAGTACTTTTATTGAATCTCAATTGTATGCATGCCAAGGGAAAGAAAATCTTGCTAAATCTTTGTTGAAAAAAGCAGAGAGTGGATATGGTATTTTAGATCCGAAAGATACCGACGCTCGTTTAGACTACTCCTGCGCGCACATTATGAGCGGAGATAAACAAAAGGCGTACAAAGAGCTTCATTTGTTATCCAAAGAAAAGAAAGATTCTGTAAGCGTACTAAGGCGAATTGATAGGATTAGCGAAGAGCCCATTAGTTTTGCAGGTAAAAGTTGCGCTGCTGAATTATCGAAAGCAGGCATTAATGCATACCAAAAAAGAGAGTACGATAAGTCCATAAAAATATTTGGCGATGCCCTAAAAATGTTTCCTAATCATGTGGGTGTTAATCTCAACCTTGTACAAGTGATTATTGCCAAGGCAGAAATCGATGGTAAGCAAAACGAGCACTACTTACGTAGCAAAGAATGTTTTAGTAAAGTGGGGGCCCTAGCTAGTGACCATAAACAATATACACGACACCAATTTCTTTTTAAGCAGTTTAATGAGGTTTATAAAGATTACGAATCAATGCAGAGTCAATAAAAACGATATTGTGATTTAATACCTTATCACGGGCACCCGAAAGGTTCACTTGAAAGCACTTAGGAGTAATGACCACCGATCATAACGATAAGCGAAGTGCTTTAATAACCGCTCGGGTCTGAGGTTTTACACCTCGCCATTGATAAAATGATTCGGCACCCTGGCAAACTAACATCCCTAAACCATCAGCCACTTCCTTAGCTCCGCAATGTTTACCCCAGCGCATAAATACCGTAGGTTCTTTACTGTACATCATATCGTAGCAACGACTGTTGGCAGTAATTATTGAAGGCGATAAGCTAGGCAATTCGCCGTGCAAACTTGCAGACGTTCCGTTAATAATAATGTCGAAAGGTGTGTCGATATTATCGTAATGGCAAGCGTTTATCTGGCAAGAGGTATTGTTGGTTAGCCCGGCGACTAATTGTTCGGCTTTCTCTACGGTACGGTTAGCGATGGTAATAGAGGCTGGGTAACTGTGTAAGAGAGGGTCAAGCACTCCCCTGATGGCCCCTCCAGCACCTAAAATAAGAATGTTTTTATGGCGAATTGGCCATTGTAAATTAGTAACAACGTCATCAATAAAACCAATCCCGTCGGTGTTATCGCCAATAACGATATTGTCCTTTTTAATCAGTGTGTTCACAGCGCCCGCTTTTTTTGCCCGATCGGTCAGTTGTTGAGCATAACGTAATGCGTCAATTTTAAACGGCACAGTGATATTTAATCCTTTCCCTCCAGAGGAAAAAAATTGATTTGCAGCAGTAGCAAACCCACCAATATCAACGAGCATGGCAGTATAAAGAATTTTTTCACCTGTTTGCTTAGCAAACGCTTGATGTAGCGTTGGCGATTTAGAATGATGAATGGGGTTTCCGAAAACCGCATAGAATTGCGTGGTCTGGGATAGGTTGCCAATCACTGTATTACTTTCTGTTATATTTCCCTTCATTAAAATGTCCCCTGAACAGATAACCAATTTTGAATGGGTAAAAAATCACGCTCTAATTTGGCCTCGGCCGAATCAACGTCTGGTTGATAGTTATACTCCCATCGAACAAGAGGCGGCAGTGACATTAAAATGGATTCAGTTCGGCCGCCTGTCTGTAATCCAAACAACGTTCCACGGTCAAACACCAAGTTAAACTCAACATAACGCCCGCGACGATACAGTTGAAAGTCGCGTTGTTTTTTGCCAAAAGCGATATCTTTTTTTTGCTTGAGAATAGGCACATACGCATCAATGTAACTATCACCAATACCTTGTAAAAAAGCAAAGCTTTGGTCAAAGCCCAGTTCGTTAAAGTCATCGAAAAAAAGACCACCAACACCACGTGCTTCATCACGGTGTTTCAAATAAAAATACTCATCACACCATTTTTTAAACCGCAGGTAGTATTCAGAATTGAAAATATCGCAGGCGTTTTTTGCCGTTTGGTGCCAATGAATACAATTATCCTTATCGCCGTAATAAGGAGTTAAATCGTAGCCCCCGCCAAACCACCATACGGGCTCTTCACCCTCTTTTTCAGCGATAAAAAAACGCACATTCATATGACTAGTCGGCGCATAGGGGTTATTCGGGTGAACCACCAAGGAAACGCCCATGGCTTCGAAGCGTCTACCGGCTAATTCAGGACGATGTGCAGTGGCGGAAGCAGGCATTTGAGCACCAAAAACATGAGAGAAGTTAACCCCGCCTTTTTCTATTACATGGCCATCGGCCAACACACGAGAGCGGCCACCGCCGCCTTCCGGGCGCTGCCAATGATCCTCGATGAATGGTTTACCGTCGATGGCCGTTAACGCATGACAAATATGATCCTGTAGTCGGAGTAAGTAATCTTTAACGGCTTCTTTATTGGGTGTGCTCATATATTAATCTACAGGCTAAATATTGAAAGGGGAAAAAGCTAAAGGACTTAACAATATGTGCGTGAAAAACATTGTAATAGCAAGTCACAGTTGATGGTCGAATACCAGAGTATTTTGTATTAACGCACCACTTCTCCAGTAACAAGATCGGTGATGGTAGAGGGCGCAGTCCGTTTACCCACACAACCCCGCACTATCCAATCTAGCTCAGATCGCTGATTAAAATAGCGCTTAACTTGCCATGCTTGGGTGGCCGCAGGTTTGCCCTGTGTATTGGCAGAAGTGGACACAATGGGTCCACCGAAAGCGTCGCATAAATAGCGTACATGTGGGTGTTCGCTCACGCGTAATGCCACGGATTCATGATCGCCTGATACCCACGACGGTACCAAGTGATGGTGGGGCACTAACCAGGTGAAAGGACCTGGCCAAGAGGCCGACAAAATTGCGCGCTGTTCAGGTGTGATATGGTGTAAATAAGGTGCAAATTGATCTATAGATGATGCCACCAGAATTACCCCCTTAGATACATGGCGTCGCTTAAGGGAAAGAATACGATGAACCGCCGACTTATTACTGGGCGAACAACCAAGCCCCCATACCGCTTCAGTAGGGTAAGCGATCACGCCGCCTTGGCGCATGATACGTGCGGCAATGAGTATGGAGGGGTTATATTTTTGAAATAGCATGGGCTCGCCTACCGTGTTCCAAGTGCTCAATTTTGTAACAAAGGGAACTGATAACAGTACTTTCGATGTCACTCTGGCTACACCTTTGTTACGGTGCATTAAATGAGATAAGCGCTTAGCGTTTGTTTGAACATAATTATACCCGTTCATATCCCCAAGCAGAACGTTTTACCCAACCATTTATTTCTAAACTCAGTAAATGATGACTAAGATCCCCATTGGATAGTTGTGTCGATTGAAACAATTGATCAATCGTCACCGCCGAGAACCCCATATGATCAAGTAATAATTGTTCTGGTTGAGACGGTGACGGGCGAGGGTCTTTAAGTTCGACAGCAGCATAATTATTTATCGCCGTAGTTTGCGCGCAATGTGCGATCATACCGCTAAGGTTTTCAACAATATCATAACTGCTTTCTACCAAGCAGGCGCCCTGTTTAATCAGCCGATGGCAGCCTTTACTTTGAGGGCTGTGGATCGACCCGGGGATAGCGTACACTTCACGGCCTTGTTCTAGGGCATATTTAGCGGTAATTAACGATCCACTTTTTATCGCTGCTTCCACCACTAATACGCCAAGGCTTAACCCGCTAATGACTCTGTTTCTTCGAGGAAAATGTCCAGGCTTGGGCATAGTCCCTGGTGCAAACTCGGTCACCAGTGCCCCCCCGGTATCAATAATAGCATCCGCTATGGTGTGGTTTTGTTTCGGGTAAACCGAATCAATTCCCGTCGCCATCACACCGATGGTCTTACCGACCGTTTTACCGATAAACGCATTGTTGTTATTGATATCGACGACCGCTTGGTGGGCTGCGCTATCTATCCCCAAGGCTAGGCCACTGGTGATGGTAAAGCCACTGCTAGCAAGGTGCTCAGCAAATAACCGTGTGGTCGATAAACCTTGATGTGTGGCATTTCTAGATCCGACAATCGCCAACTGGGGAAGCTGTAATACATGGGGGTTACCCCTGATGTAAAGTAGTGGTGGCGGGATATGAACATCACGCAGCAAAACTGGATAGTCGCTACAATCGACACTGACAACCTGTGCACGGGCAGATTCTACAATGTCAATAAGATGGTTGGCGCGGTGTAGCAATTCAGATGAACGAGGGGATAGCTGATATTGTTGCAGGAGTTGTTTGGCGTGCGAATTAAGAATAGGCAGTGTGTGTGGATCGGTGACCAAGATGTTGTCAACGGAGCCACAGTATTCAACTAAAGCCCAATAACGGTGAGCACCAATGTTGGGCAATAAGCAAACAATAAGAGTGTTAAAAAAAGAAAGTACAGTATGTTGATTCATCGTTCATCCTTGAACAGGGTGTTTTTCAGTAGGCTATTTTGATAATAGATTAAAACATGTCGATACAGTACTCACGTTAAGGAGAACAAGCTTACGGGTTGCCGACAATATCATTAACAATAACACCCGCTTCCGACTCTAAAACAATAGCAAAACTCATCCGCTTAAATGTTTCAAATACCATAATAAGGCCTGCGCGCTCGTCGGGTAAATCGATAATCCTTGAGGCCTCATCTGAGGCTAACCTGTCTTTAATGACGCCACCCAGTTCATATATGCCTAAGATATTACCTTGCTCGATTCCGTCTTCTCGGCCCAAATTAATCGTCACAATATCGAGTCGTCCAACTTGAGATAAACCACTTTCAGTATTGACGATTGTGCCCGTCACTTGGTTTTTTGGGGGATTAGGTAAAAAACTAGAAACAATTTCACGTTGCTGATTTGGAAGTAAACGATTGCCGCCATCTGCTCTAACCTCTTGCACAGACCGAGTTATCGTAAAAGTACCAATATCACCGTCTTGAGCAATCATTTTGGCCGCGCCTAATGCAATAGCTTGCACCGCAATAACCTCATCGGTCTCTGGTTCGAAATACTCTTTGCCTTTACTGTAAATACCATAGTTTACCGTTGAACCATTAAACCTACCTCGAGCATATAAGGTATCACCTGCGCCTAAAATAAGACGCTGCTTTTGACCCGCGATAGTGTAAGGGGCATTTTCGAGATCCCCGGGCTCAACAATACGGTTGCGAGATAAAAAGGCATTGATTTTTTCTAAAGGGATAGCGGGGATCGCTGTTTTAATGGGTTCAGAATATATTCTCGGGGATAATCTAACGGTCAGGAGGTCGCCACT